>Ga0114910_1001140_pt1 | contig 12875 bp, 10 predicted proteins | sample MalvireepMed_908_FD_83500 | JGI IMG/M metagenome (GOLD analysis project Ga0114910, IMG submission 83500) | Marine viral communities from the Global Malaspina Expedition - Malaspina viral metaG DeepMed_908 | ecosystem: Environmental > Aquatic > Marine > Oceanic | place: Mediterranean Sea...
AGGTGCCCAGACGTTTAAGCTGGCCGATGATCGTGCCGCCGGACTTCTGCTTTTGCTCCCACACTTTGGCGGTGAAATCCTCGCGGGTGAAATCGGTGCGGCGTTTGCCGTCTTTGGCAAGCTCGCGTTCCACCACCATCTGCGTCGCGATACCGGCGTGGTCCTGACCGGGCTGCCAGAGCGTGTCAAAGCCGCGCATCCGGTGCCAGCGCACCAGAATATCCTGCAATGTATTGTTGAACGCGTGGCCCATGTGCAGCGATCCTGTCACGTTGGGCGGCGGGATCATGACCGAAAAGGTTTCCTTGCGCGAGGCATTGGCACCGGCCTTGAAGGCACCGGACTCTTCCCATGCGGCATAGAGGCGGGCTTCGGCCTGGGCGGCGTCAAAATTCTTGTCGAGGGCCATGATCAGCGTCCTTCTATTCACGTAGCGCTTTGAGCTTTGGGATGATCTAGCCGAGCGGGGCGTAAAGGGGAAGGCTGGGGGGCCGAAAACTTGGCGTAGCAGCCCCAGCTTTCGCCCCGCGTCGTATGGACATCGCCGGTTTGGCGCTTAAGGTCGGGCGCAACACCAAGATGATGATCAAAGGATGCCGCCAGATGGAAAAATTCGGGAAAAGCCAACCGGTCAAACGGGTCGAGGATGTGCGGTTTCTGACCGGCGAGGGGCGCTATGTGGATGACATCGCGCCAACCGACGCGCTGCATGCCTATTTCTTCCGCTCGCCCGTCGCACATGGGGTGATCACGACGCTGGATGTCACCGATGCGGCCGAGGCAGAGGGCGTGCATGCGGTGCTCACGATCGAGGATCTGGAAGCGGCGGGGATGGATATCTCTATGGCGGCGACCGTGTTGCAGAACCGCGATGGCACGGAAGGGGCCAAGCCCTTGCGTCCGATGCTCGCCAAGGGGCGCGTGCGCTTCGTGGGGGAGCCCGTCGCGGTGGTGATTGCCGAGACATTGAACCAGGCGCGCGACGCGGCGGAGCTGATCGCATTCGACGTTGACGATCTGCCCACCCATATGACGTTGGAACGGGGCGGAGAGATGCTGCACCCCGAAGCGCCGGACAACATGGCGTTCGACTGGGGCATGGGCGACGAGGCGGCGACGCAAAAGGCATTTGATGCCGCAGCGAAAACCGTCAGCCTGAACGTGGGCGACAACCGTATCATCGTCAACGCGATGGAGCCGCGCGGCTGCTATGCGGAATGGAACGACGGCAAGGTGCATCTTGCGAACAACGGGCAGGGCGTCTGGGTGCACAAGGGCAACCTCAAGCGCGTTTTCGGGCTGGATGACGACCATGTGCAGGTCACAAACCCCGACACAGGCGGCGGTTTTGGGATGAAGGCGGCCGCCTATCCCGAATATTTCTCGGTCGCGCAGGCGGCGCGGGCCCTGGGGCGTCCGGTGCGCTGGATGTCGGACCGGACCGAAGCCATGCTCAGCGACAATGGCGGGCGCGATCTGACGTCGCTTGCGGAATTCGCCTTTGACGAAAACAACAAGATCACGGCCTACCGCGTCCGCACCAAATGCAACCTCGGGGCCTATAACAGCCAGTTCGGCCAGCCCATTCAGGCGCTGCTGTTCAGCAAGGTCTTGATGGGCGTCTATGATGTGCAGACCACGTGGCTGCAGGTCGAAGGCTATTACACCAACACGGTGCAGACCGATGCCTATCGTGGTGCCGGTCGACCCGAAGCGATCTATGTGCTGGAGCGCTTGATGGACCGCGCCGCGCGCGAGTTGGGCGTCGACCCGTGGGAGCTGCGCCGGATCAACTTTATCAAGCCCGAGCAGTTTCCCTATACCTCTGCCACGGGCGAGCATTACGATGTGGGCGAATTCAACCGCTTGCTGACCCGCGTCGCCGTCGAGGCGGATCATGATGGCTTTGCAGCGCGCAAGGCGGCGGATGCGGCCAAGGGGCTGCTGCGCGGGCAGGGGCTTTGCTATTACATCGAAAGCATCCTTGGCGATCCGGCAGAGGGGGCCAAGGTCGCGTTCAACGAAGACGGCACCGTGTTCATCTATGTTGGCACTCAATCGAACGGGCAGGGGCATGAAACCGTCTATGCGCAATTCCTGTCGGATCAGACCGGGATCCCGGCTGAACTGATCCACGTTATTCAAGGCGATAGCGATCTGATCAAACAGGGCGGCGGGACCGGCGGCTCGCGCTATGTCACCACGCAAAGCACGGCAACGCTGGCGACGGTGGCCAAGATGACCGAAGCTTTCACCGCCTTTCTGTCTGACGAAATGGGCGTGCCTGCGGCGCAGATCAGCTTTGACGACGAACGCTTCCGCGCGGACGGGTCAAACATGACCCCCACCATGCTGGAGGTCGCCGAGATGGCGCGCCAGAAAGGCCGCGACGATCTGCTGGTACACCACGAACGGGCGACCCTACCGGGGCGCAGCTACCCCAACGGGGCGCATGTGTCCGAGGTGGTGATCGACCCAGAAACAGGCGTTGTGACCGTCGACCGCTATACGGTGGTGGATGATTTTGGCAATCTGATCAACCCGATGCTGGCCGAAGGTCAGGTGCATGGCGGGGTGGTGCAAGGCATCGGCCAGGCTATTCAGGAGCATGTGGTCTATGACGAAGACGGCCAGCTGCTGACGGCCTCTTTCATGGATTACGCGATCCCGCGCGCGGCGGATGTGCCGTTCGTATCCTTCAACTCCGAACCCGTGCCGTCTACGGCGAACCTGATGGGGATGAAGGGCTGTGGCGAGGCGGGGACCGTGGGCGCATTGGCGGCCGTGTCGAACGCGGTACAGGATGCCCTGTGGGAGCGTGGCGTGCGTCAGGCTGACATGCCGTTCACACCGCATAAAGTCTGGGCCTTGCTGAACGACAGCGCCATCGCGGCAGAGTGAGCTTGGCATGCCTCGGGGCGCATCACCCGCCCCGAGACTGCGGTTTAGCCCGTGATCTTCATCACGATGCAGGTGGTTGAACCGGTGGCATACAGCTTGCCATCCTCGACCCCGCGAATCTCGCCATGTGCGACACCGGTAGAACGACCCACGTGATCGGTCGTGCCGATGCAGTCGATCTGCATGCCCAAGGGGATCGAACGCAGAATGTTAATCTTGTATTCTAGGGTCGTATAAACCGACCCGCGCGGGACTTTGGTCATCACGGCGCAGGCCATCGCGGAATCGAGCAAGGTGCCGTACCAGCCCCCATGCACGGTCCCCATCGGGTTGGTCACGTTGAACTCGGGCGTGCCGCGAAACACCGCGCGGCCCTCGGACACGTCATGCAGCGCATAGCCCAAGGTGCCGCCAATGGGCGGGCCGGGGTTGGTGCCGTCCAGGATCTTCTGCATGAATTCCAACCCGCTCAGAGAGAGCGCTTCGGATTGGCTCAGCAAATCTTCGGGTGTTTCGGCGAGGCGTGGCATAAAAAATCTCCGGCAGTTGAATGCCGGAGAAGACTGTTCTGTTCTTGACCCAAGGGCAAGTTGTGCGGTGGTTTTACGCCACGTCGGACAACGATGTTTGCGCCGTCACCCCAAGGGCACGACAGACGGCACGGGTCAGCTCGGGCCGGTTGAGCGTGTAGAAGTGCAGGTTCTCGACACCTTCCGACACCAGTTCGCTGCACATTTCGGTGCAGAGCGCGGTGGACAGCAGATCGTGACGGTCATCGCGGATCGCGGCGGCATAGGCTTCGTCCAGTGCTGCTGGCACGCTGGCCCCGCAGCGGGTGGCAAAGTTGCGCGCCGATTTCCAGTTTGTCACCGGCATGATGCCCGGGGTGATCGTCTTGGTGATCCCCGCCGCGGCACAGGCGTCGCGGAAGCGCAGGAATGTTTCGGTCTCGAAGAAGAACTGGGTGATCGCCTCGTCCGCGCCAGCGTCGAATTTGCGTTTCAGCCATTCGACGTTCTGCGCCTGATCGTGGGATTCGGGGTGCGGTTCGGGGTAGGCTCCGACGCGCAAGGTGAACTTGCCGGTCTTTGCCAGCGCCTCGATCAGCTCGACACTGTCGGCAAAGCCGTCCGCGTGGGGCGTGAAGGTCGGTGCACCGTTTTCGGGATCCCCGCGCAGGGCGACAATATCGGTCACGCCGATCTCGGCAAAGCTGTCGGCGACCTCAAGCGTTTCGGCCTTGCTGGCCCCCACGCAAGTCAGATGCGCGGCAACGGGCAGGCCAGAGGTGCGGCGCAGCACATGCGCAGAATCATGGGTCAGGTCGCGGGTAGACCCGCCCGCACCGTAGGTCACGGAAAAGAAACGTGGGGCCAGCGGTGCCAGGGCCTGCGCCGTGTCCCAAAGACGGAACGACGCGTCCACGGATTTGGGCGGGAAGACTTCGAATGAAACGGCGGGACTGGTCATTTTTACGATCCTGTTTTTAGCTTTCGTCTCTTGTCGCACAGATGCGGTTGTGAAACAAACTCATAACTTTCATTTTCAACATGAGGAACGCCTCATATGCATATCGAGTTCCGTCACCTGCGCACCATTCAGGCGATTCACGAAGCAGGCGGGCTGGCCCGCGCGGCAGAGACGATGAACATCACCCAATCAGCCCTGTCCCATCAGGTAAAGGGGTTGGAGGATCAGGCCGGCGTGGAACTGTTCGTGCGCCGGTCCAAGCCGCTGAAGCTGTCGCCCGCAGGCTTGCGGCTGCTCAAGCTGGCGCAGCAGGTCTTGCCGCAGCTTGAAGCAGCGCAGGCCGAATTCATGGGGCTGCGCGCGGGCAGCACAGGGCGCATGCATATCGCGATCGAATGTCACGCCTGTTTCGAATGGCTGTTCCCCGTGCTCGAACAATTCCGCAAAAGCTGGCCCGATGTGGATGTGGATATCCGCCCCGGTCTCGCGTTCGACGCCTTACCTGCCTTGCTGCGCGAAGAGGTCGATCTGGTGGTGTCTTCCGACCCCGAAGAACTGCCGGGCGTGAAATTCGTCGAGCTGTTTGATTACAAGGCGGTCTTTGTCGCCTCCAGCACGCATCCCTTGGCTCAGAAGCCCTATGTTGAGGCCGCGGATTTCAGGGGCGAGACGCTGATCACCTATCCGGTGGAACGGACCCGTCTGGATGTGTTCAGCCAGCTCTTGATCCCCGCCAAGGTCGAACCTCTCGCGATCCGGCAGGTGGAGCTTACGGCGGTGATCCTGCTGCTGGTCGCGTCGAACAGGGGCGTGTCGGTGCTGCCCGATTGGGTCGTGCGCGAGGTGAAATATAGCAATGATTACGTCACCCGTCCGCTGACCGAGAACGGCATCACCCGCAGGCTTTATGCGGCGGTGCGCGAGGATGATCTGGAGAAACCGTTTATGACCAAGCTCTTGGGGTTGGCAGGGGAAGAGGCGCGCAAACTGCAGCGGGCCTGATCGCTGATGCCCTTAGCGGTGCAGCCGCGGGTCGAGCGCGAAGTCTTCCTGCACCACATCGTCGTAGTGATCGGCTGCCTTTTGGGCGTCAAAGATCAGGTTCCAGCTGTGCCGCGATACCGTTGACGGGATCAGCACAAACAGGTGATCGCGCAGCAGCGCGTCGCCAAACCCCTTTTGCCCCGCACCATGAGCACCGGGCACCAGCCAGTTCGGGTTGGGGACATCCGCGGCTTGCACCATATGCACCGTCGTCGGGTCGATCACACGGCCTGATGTCAGCACGTGATGCGCGGTGTCCAGCGCCTTGAACCCCTTGTGCACCGCAACCTCGAGGATCGCGGTGGCAGGGTCGAGCGCGGTATAGACCGCCCGCACACCGCTGCTGTTCCAGCGTCCACCGACGCGGTAAGCCCCTTCGCCGCTGTGCCATGTGGGCGCATGCTGCCGTTGATCCAGCCGCCAAAAACGCAGCTCGCCCGTCCCAAGCGGCGGGGGCAAAGGGGTCAAGCGTAGACCCCGTACTCCATCCGGGTGAGCGCGTTTTCAACGGCTTCCGCCCCCGCTGCCGACGACAGCAGGTCTATCGGGCGGCGGTTATCAAGGCCGATGGCAGGGGCCAGCATCCATGCTTCTGCCGCGTCCTGATCGCCCAAGACATCCGTCGCCTGTGCCAGCAGCTCGGCAAAGCGCCACGCGCGGCTGCTTTGTTCGGGGGACAGCCGGTCCTTGCCCTTGTCGGCTTTCTTGCGCTGAAGTGTGCGCAGGCTCATCCCGATCGCCTTGTTCAGCGCATCGCCCGAGGACAACACCGACACGGTATCGACCAGATGCAGCAGCGCTTTGGAGGAGATGCCTTTGACGATCACATCATGCGCATCGAGCGAGTTGCGCACCGTCTGGTTGATCACCTTGCGCCCGCCCAGCAGATGGAACGCACGCACGGCGTCATCTGCATCCACGTCGATCAGGGGGATTGCACTGCTGTCGGATTGAAAGGCCGTCGCACCCATGGCTGAACTCCTTTTCGTCATGTGTCGTAAAATATATGACACGTGTCGCGGCGTTTTTCAAGGGGGCGGGGGGCTCGCATTCATGCGATGAAGGGCAGGGGCGCGCACGCCCCCGCCGGTAGGGTGTTAGCCAACCTTGACGATGGCCTTGCCTTGGTTGCCACCGGTCAGCAGGTCCATGAACGCTTGTGGCGCGTTTTCCAGACCCTCGGTAATGTCCTCTTTCACCGCAATGGTGCCGTCGGCGACCTTGGGGGCGACTTCCTTGAGGAACTTGGGGAAATTGTTCCAGTGGTTCGAGATGATGAAGCCGTTCACGCTGAGGAAGTTCACAAGGATCGTGCGCCAGAGCTTCGGCGCAGTCAGCGCCTCTTCGGCGGCACCGGCACCCAGACCACCGGCGTTATACCATGCGATCATACCGCAGATCGGGATACGCCCATGCGGGTTCATCATCGGGATCACGGCTTCAAGCACTTTGCCACCGACGTTTTCAAAATAAATGTCGATCCCCTTGGGGCAGGCGTCTTTCAACGCGGCGCGCAGGGATTTCGCGTCGTCATAGGCGCGGTGGTCGATGCATTCGTCAAAGCCAAAGTGTTCCTTGGCCATGGTGCATTTGTCCGCGCCGCCCGCAATGCCCACGACGCGCAGCCCGTGCGACTTGGCGATCTGGCCGACCATCGACCCGACCGGACCCGTTGCCGCCGCGACGACGAGTGTTTCACCCTCCTTCGGGCGACCATATTCCATCAAACCTTGCCAGCCGGTAAATCCGGGCATGCCCAGAACACCAAGCGACGTGGTAATCGACACCTGATCCGGATCGACCTTGCGCAGTTGGTTCGCAGGCAGCACGCCATGTGTGGCCCAGCCCAGCATCCCGAACGCATGATCGCCGGGTTTGAAGTCGGGGCTGTTGGAGGCGATGACCTCCCCGACCGAACCGCCCTCCATCGTGCCGCCGACAGGCACCGGGGCCGCATAGGATTTCGCGTCGTCCATGCGGCCACGCATGTAGGGGTCAAGCGACATGTATTTCACACGGACCAGCACTTCGCCGTCGCCGGGGGTGGGCACGGGCCCTTCTTCAAGGCGGAAGTTATCGGCGGTCGGGGCCCCGTCAGGGCGCGATGCAAGCACAATTCGTTTCATCTGGTCGGACATTTTGCTTTCCTCCTTAGCATTGTTTCTGGCACGTTATATGGAAATCGAAGGCAAGCAAGGCAACCGCGCGCGCCACGTTGCGTCAGATGCCGCTGCCCCCTTGGCAAATGCGGCATGGGGGCTTATACGCACGGCCTGATCCATCAAAGGACACGGAAATATGGTTGGCAGTGCAAATCTAAACATCATGATCAAGGCGGCCCGCCGGGCGGGGCGCGGGTTGGTCAAGGATTTCCGTGAGGTCGAGAACCTTCAGGTGTCCATGAAGGGGGCCGGCGACTTTGTCAGCCGCGCCGATATTCAGGCGGAAAAGACGCTCAAGGCAGAACTGATGGGCGCACGCCCGACCTATGGCTGGCTGGCCGAAGAGGGTGGCGAGGAAGAGGGCCAAGACCCCACACGCCGCTGGATCGTCGATCCGCTGGACGGGACAACAAACTTTTTGCACGGTCTGCCCCATTGGGCGGTCTCCATCGCGCTGGAGCATAAAGGCCAGATCGTTGCGGGCGTCGTCTTTGATCCCGCCAAGGACGAGATGTTCTTTGCCGAAAAAGGCACCGGTGCCTGGATGAACGAAGGCCGTTTGCGCGTCTCGGGCCGTTCGCGGATGATTGAATCGGTTTTTGCCACCGGTCTGCCCTTTGGCGGTCGCGGAGATTTGCCGGACACCCTGCGTGATCTGGGCCGCATCCTGCCGGTCTGCGCCGGTGTGCGTCGCTGGGGCTCTGCCGCGCTGGATCTGGCCTATGTGGCCGCCGGTCGCTATGACGGCTATTGGGAGCGACGGTTGAACAAATGGGATCTGGCAGCGGGCATGTTGATCGTGCGCGAAGCAGGCGGCATGGTCGAGCCACTGAACCCCGAGGGCAACATCCTGGACGATGGCGAGATCGTCTGCGCCAATGAGGCATTGTTCAGCGGATTTTCAAAAATTGCACGCGGGTGATCCTGTGGCCGAGGGCGGGATGCCTTCGGCGAGGATTTAAACCATTTGGAAGCGCCCGTCGGCTATTTGTCCGACGGGTGGTTGATACCGTCGGTGTAGGGGATCGGTTCCTGCGTCCAAGGCGCGGCCCCGTCGATACACCCCAGATTGACGCCGCATTGCGCGGGGTCTGAACGACGCTGGTGGTACATGTAGATGCCACAGATCTTGCAGAAATAATGTTTCGCCGTATGGGTGCCCCAGGTGTAGAGCGTCAGATGCTCGGCCCCTTTGGTCACCTTGAGCGCGCTGGTGAGCGCCGTCACCGCCGGTGCCGCGCGACGGCGGCAAAAGGAACAGGTGCAGCGTGTGGCAGAGGAGAGCCCCTCTGGCAGGGTGGCGGTCAGGGTGACGCTGCCGCAGTGACAGGTCGCGCTATGGGTGCTGGCGGTCATTTTCGTTTCACTTTCGGGATCCGGCTGGCGGAGGTGGGGTAGGTCGCTTGCGGGTGCGGCGGGTGGCCGTCCGTGGCCGTCCAGAAGCGAGGCCCGCCCAAGCGCAGCCACAGCGGAATGGTCAGCACCATCCCCACGATAAACCCGCCCGCGTGCGCCCAATAGGCGACGCCGCCCACGGTCGGGTCCGCCCCGCCGCCACCGATAAACTGCATCCCCAGCCACAAGCCCAGCATGATCCATGCGGGGATCGGGAAGATGCGGAAGAACACGATAAAGATGATCAGGATGTCGACCTTGGCTTTGGGGTAAAGCAACAGATAGCCGCCCATCACCCCCGCAATCGCGCCCGATGCCCCGACTGTCGGGACCGGCGAATAGGGGGCAGAGATCACATGAGCCAGCGCCGACAGCAGCCCGCAGGCGAGGTAGAACAGCAGATAGGCACCGTGGCCCATCTCGTCTTCTATATTGTCGCCAAAGATGTAGAGAAACAGCATGTTACCCGCGAGATGCATCCAGCCGCCGTGCAGGAACATCGAGGTGAGGATGCCGGTATAGCCATCCCCGGTGGTGACGCGGCCGGGGATGAGCGCCCAGTCGAAGAAGAAGATATTGAGCGCGCGGTCGTCGCTGAAAAGCCCGACATAGCTGAGGAAAACGCCGATGTTCACCGCCATCAGCAGATAGGTGACATAGGGCGTGCGGCCGGACGGGTTGTGATCGCGAATGGGGAACATGGGCTGACCCTTAGCCATTGCGCGGGTGTGGTCAAGGGCGGGCGTCGGAACGCCCGCCCATGTGGCAGATCAGCCGGCAGCCCCCAGCAGCTGCGCATTCCCGCCAGAGGCGGTGGTGTCAACGCAGACATGGCGTTCGGCGCGGACGCGGGCGGTATCTGGAAGCCCGCGCAGCAGCGGGATGATCGGCCCGTCGCGTTCAGATAGGGCTTGTTCCAGTTTGCGCGCGGTCGCCTCGTCACCCCACCAGAGCACACCACCATAGGCTGGCCCATCGGTCAGCGCGGTCGCGTCGATGCTGCCCGACAGCTCCATCGCATTCCCGCCAAGGGCCGTGACCGCGCGGGCTTGCTCGGCTGCGGTGTCCTTGCCCGGCCCCATGCACAAGAGCGCCGGACGCGGCAGGGTGCTGAGCCGGTTGGATTCGCCCGTGGGCCCCGGCAGCGTGATGGTTTCAAGGAAGGCCCCACTGTGGCCGGGCAGCTTGGGCAGGTCTTTCTGCGTGCTGTCCCATGTGTCCTCCACCACCTTGAGGTCAGGTGCGCTGAAACGGGGGAGGTAGTTCGGACCGCCCGCTTTCGGACCTGTACCCGACAGGCCTTCGCCGCCGAAGGGCTGGCTGCCGACGATCGCGCCGATCTGGTTGCGGTTGACGTATATGTTGCCCGCCTCGATCCGTTCCGAGACATGCTGCACCCGGTCATCGATGCGGGTGTGCAGCCCGAAGGTCAGCCCGTAGCCAGTGGCATTGATCGCGTCGATCACCTTGTCGAGCTCGGTCGCCTTGAACGTGGCGATGTGCAGGACGGGGCCGAAAATCTCGCGCTCCAGATCCGCGATCCCGTTCACGCGGATCATGGTCGGCGCGATGAAAGTGCCGACGGTGGGGGCGGTCAGCTCGGCGATGATCCGGCCCTCGGCGCGGGCGGTCTCGATATGTTCGGCGATGCCTTTTTGCGCGGTCTCGTCGATCACAGGGCCCACGTCGGTCGAGATGTCCCAAGGGTTGCCCATGACCAGCGCGTCCATCGCGCCTTCCAGCATCTCGATCACATCTTCGGCGATGTCCTCCTGGATATAGAGGCAGCGCAGGGCAGAGCAGCGTTGCCCGGCAGATTGGAAGGCGCTTTCGACAACCGATTGCACGGCCTGTTCGGGCAGGGCGGTGCTGTCGACGATCATGGCGTTCAGCCCCCCCGTTTCCGCGATCAGGATCGCACCGGGGTCACAATGTTCAGCCATCGCGGACCGGATGCGCAGCGCTGTGGCGGTAGATCCGGTGAAGGCCACGCCGTTGATCCGTTTGTCCGAGGTCAGCGCCGCGCCGACCTCGCCACCGCCGGGCAGCAGTTGCAAGGCGTGACGGGGCACGCCCGCATCATGCAGCAAGGTCACGGCAAGGAAGGCGATCAGCGGGGTCTGTTCCGCCGGCTTGGCCAGCACCGCATTGCCCGCAGCCAGTGCCGCGCTGACCTGCCCGCAGAAAATCGCCAGCGGGAAGTTCCACGGCGAGATGCAGGTGAAAATGCCGGCGGGGGGCGTGTTGGTCGCCTGCTGTGCGTAGTAGCGCAGGAAATCCACCGCCTCGCGCAGCTCTGCCACGCAGTCGGGCAGGCCTTTGCCGGCCTCGCGCGACAGCAGGGCGAAAATCTCGCCGTAGTGCGATTCCAGCATATCGGCTGCGCGCAACAGGACCTCGCGGCGTTCCTCTAGCGGGGCGTCCCAGACGGCGGCATTGTCCAACGCTTTGGCGACATCAGCCTCGGACGCATTGCGCACGGTGCCGGGGCTGCGGCCAGAGGCAGCAGGGTTCATCAGGCGTGCTGATTTCTTGGGCTTTGCCTCGCCGTTCAACAGGGGTACGGCGGCCCAACGGTGGGCTTTCCACGGCGCGCGGGCGGATTCGATCACGTCCAGCGTCGGCGTATGCATCAGATCAAACCCCATCGAGTTCACGCGCGCAGGGGCATAAAGCTCGGGCCCGGTGGGGATGTGCATACCGCTTTCCGCAAGGCTGTCGAAGGGGTCGGCAGCAACGACCTCGGGCGCGACGTCTTCGTCGACGATCTGGTTCACAAAGCTTGAGTTCGCGCCATTTTCCAGCAGGCGTCGCACAAGATAGGCCAGCAGATCGGCATGTGCGCCGACGGGGGCGTAGACGCGACAATGGGTGCCGTGCTTGTCCATCACGATGTTATGAAGGGTTTCGCCCATGCCGTGCAGACGTTGGAATTCGAATTTCTCTTTATCCTCGGCCATATGCAGTACGGCGGCGACCGTATGCGCGTTATGTGTGGCGAACTGCGGATAGATCCGGTCGGTCATGTTCAGCAGTTTGCGCGCGTTGGCGATATAGGACACATCGGTCGCGGCTTTTTGGGTGAAGACGGGGAAACCTTCGACACCTTTGACCTGTGCGCGTTTGATCTCGGTGTCCCAGTAGGCGCCTTTCACCAAGCGGACCATCAGTTTGCGGTCGTGGCGGATCGCCATGTCATACAGCGCATCGATCACCACACCAGCGCGGGGGCCATAGGCCTGCACCACGATGCCGAAACCGTCCCAACCGGACAGCGCAGGTTCGGAGAGCACCTTTTCCATCACATCCAGCGACAGGCCCAGACGGTCGGCTTCCTCGGCGTCGACGTTCAGCCCCATGCCGGCGGATTTCGCCAGCAAGGCAAGCGCCCGCAGACGCGGCACCAGATCGCGCATGACGGATGCTTCTTGCGCGACCTCATAGCGCGGATGCAGGGCCGACAGCTTGACCGAGATGCCGGGGTTCTTGCGGCTGTCCTTGTGGACGCAGGCCGTCGCGATGGCAGAGATCGCGCGGCTGTAGCTCAGGTGATAGCGTTTGGCGTCGCTTTCGGTGCGCGCGGCTTCGCCCAGCATGTCATAGCTATAGGTATAGCCCTTCTTCTCCATGCCCTTGGCGCGTTCCATCGCGGCGTTGATGTTCTCGCCCAGAACAAACTGGCGGCCCATTTCCTTCATCGCGCGGCTGACGGCGGTGCGGATCACCGGTTCGCCGAGACGTTTGATAGCTGCGCGCAGGTGGCGCACGGGGCCGGGTTGGTCATCGTCCAGCACGCGGCCGGTCAGCATCAGGGCCCATGTGGACGCGTTCACCAGCGGCGAGGTGGAGTGCCCCATATGCCGGCCCCAGTCAGAGGGCGCGATCTTGTCCTCGATCAGCGCG
>Ga0114910_1001146_pt1 | contig 12843 bp, 11 predicted proteins | sample MalvireepMed_908_FD_83500 | JGI IMG/M metagenome (GOLD analysis project Ga0114910, IMG submission 83500) | Marine viral communities from the Global Malaspina Expedition - Malaspina viral metaG DeepMed_908 | ecosystem: Environmental > Aquatic > Marine > Oceanic | place: Mediterranean Sea...
CCCGACAATTGCACATTGCCATGTGCATCACGTTCGGTCTCTTTGGCCAGTTTGGCAATGATCGGTTCGCCCGAGCTGTCATGGATGCCTTCACTGACGGCAACGATGCAGCGCCCAAGCCGTTCATAGACTTGCTTGACGTCCCTGAGGAAGTCATCGATGTCGAAGGTTCGCTCGGGCATGTAGATCAAATGAGGCCCATCATCGGAGAACTTCTTGCCCAGAGCCGAGGCGGCGGTGAGAAAGCCAGCGTGGCGCCCCATGACAACCCCGATATAGACGCCAGGCAGCGCCGCATTGTCGAGATTGATGCCCATGAACGCCTGCGCCACATAGCGTGCGGCCGAGGGGAAGCCCGGGGTGTGGTCATTCTCAACCAGGTCATTGTCGATGGTTTTCGGAATGTGGATGCAGCGGAGATCATAACCTGCCCTGCGCGCTTCATCGTTGACAATGCGCACGGTGTCGGAGGAATCGTTGCCGCCGGTGTAAAAGAAATAGCCAATCTGGTGCGCCCGCAGGACCTTGAAAATTTCCTGGCAGTACTTCAAATCCGGCTTGTCGCGCGTCGAGCCAAGCGCCGAAGACGGTGTATTGGCGACCATCTCCAGATTATGGGTGGTCTCCTGGGTCAGATCGTAAAAATCCTCGTCCAGGATTCCACGCACACCGTGCACGGCGCCGTAGATCAGCTCAACCGCGCGGAACTTGCGTGATTCCAAAACCGCCCCAACCATGGACTGGTTGATAACCGCCGTCGGACCGCCCCCTTGGGCGACCAGTACCTTGCCGTGAAACACAAAGATGTCCTCCTTCACATAGACACATAAACTGGCATCAATGGTGGTCAACGAACAAGCGTTTAATTGCGCGTTCAGCGAGACCGGTTCAGACCCGCCGGGCGCTTTGGCATTTGGTTCGTTTGCCTTTGGAACACGTGAAAGCGCCTGTTGCTGCTGTCTTGCCTGACCGGCGAAACCGCCTGTCCGCAAAGGGGAGCCTTCGTTGGCGCGGCAAAAAGCGCCGGCTTGCCGCTTCGGCCGGATTTTCATCCGGACGAAGCGCGCCTGCGCCAGGGTTCATTTCACAGAAGCAGCAAGTCCCGCTGATTGGCTTCAGCCCAGATCCATATTGCGGCCATCGGCGGGATTGAAGAACAGCACCTTGTCGGGCTTCCAGCTGAATTTCAGGGTCTCGTCAATTTGAACTCTGGTCTGCGCCGACACCGTGGCATGCAGATGCGTGCCGTCGATGTCGAGCGTCAGGATCTTGATGACTCCGTGGTTTTCGATGTCGAACACCTTGCCGGTGGCGGGGCCGTCGGGATCGAGCACCACGTCCTCGGGCCTGATGCCAAAGCTGATCCGATCGCCGTCCGATCCGCGCGGATTGGTGAGCGGCAGAGTGAACTTGCCGGCATCCAGCACCGCCGCGCTGGCGTGGAGCACACCGTCGAGCAGGTTCATCGGCGGGGTGCCGACCGAGCGCGCGACAAAGGTGTTGAGCGGCCTGGCATAGATTTCCGACGGGGTGCCGACCTGCACCAGCTTGCCCTTGTTGAGCACGCCGATCTTGTCGCCCATCGACATGGCCTCGACCTGGTCATGGGTCACGAACACGAAAGTGGCGCCGAGTTCGCTGTGCAGTTTCTTCAGCTCCACCCGCAGCACATCGCGCAGATTGGCGTCGAGCGCCGAGAGCGGCTCGTCCATGAGGAACACGCGCGGCTTGCGCACGATTGCCCGTCCGATCGAAACCCGCTGCATTTCGCCGCCCGACAGCCGTTCCACCTTGCGATCGAGCAGCCGGGTGATCTGCAGCGTCTCGGCGACGCGGTCGACGCGTTCCTTGATCTCTGCGGCGGTGAAGTTCTGGGTGCGGGATTTGAGCGGAAACTCGAGATTGCCGCGCACCGTCATGCGCGGGTAAAGCGAATATTGCTGCAGCACCAGCGCCACGTCTCGTTCCGCCGCGTTCCATTTGGTGGCGTCATGGCCGTCGATGATCACCTTGCCGGAATTGGGCACTTCGAGACCGGCGATCAGCCGCAGCGTCGTGGTCTTGCCGGCGCCGGTCTGGCCCAGAAGCACGAAGAACTCGCCGTCCTTGATGTCGAGGTCGAGATCCCGCAACGCGGTGTTGGGGCCGAATTTCTTGGTGATGCCTTGAAGCGCGATGTCAGCCATCAGTTTGCTCCCCGCAAATTCAGCCCTGTGGCCGTGTCGAAGAAATGTGCCTGACCCGGATCAATCCGGACAAAAACCTTCTGGCCTTCACCCGAGACAAAGCCGCTTTCGGTGCGCGCGCGCAGCACCGTGCTGCCCAGCTGCACGTCGACGATGTCGTGGCTGCCAAGCGGCTCGATGTTGGTTGTCACGGCCTCGACAAAGCCGTCTGAATGGTCGTGCTTGAGCAGAACCGCCTCGGGGCGGACGCCCAGGGTCAGGTTGCCCTGCGTGCCGCGGGTGCCGGCAAGGGTTTCATCGGGGAAGTGAAATCCCTGGCTTGCGTCATTCAGCATCACGCTGTTTCCCTCAATGCGGGCGTCGTTGACGTTCATCACCGGCGAGCCCACGAATTTCGCCACGAACAGATTGGTCGGATTGAGATAGACCTCGTCGGGAGCGCCGACCTGCTGGAGCACGCCGTCATGCAGAATGACAATGCGGTCGGCCAGGCTCATCGCCTCGATCTGGTCGTGGGTGACATAGACCGAGGTCGAACCACGGGCGATGTGCAGCCGCTTGATCTCGGCGCGCATCTGCTCACGCAGCTTGGCGTCGAGCACGCCCAGCGGTTCATCCATCAGCAAGGCCTGCGGCCGCCGCACCAGCGCCCGGCCGATTGCCACGCGCTGCATGTCGCCGCCCGACAGCGCCGAGGGCTTGCGGTTGAGGTGCTGGGCGATCTGCAGCGTCTCGGCGACTTCTTTCACCGCCTTGTCACGGTCTGCTGCATTCATGCTGACGGCACGCAGCGGAAAGGAGATGTTCTCGCGCACCGTCATGTGCGGATAGAGCGAGAACGACTGGAACACAAAGGCAATGTCGCGGTCAGCCGCCTTGCGGTCCTGCACTTCCGTGCCGTTGATCAGGATCTTTCCCGAGGTTACCGTCTCGAGCCCGGCAATGGCGCGCAGCGCGGTGGTCTTGCCGCCACCCGACTGGCCCAGCATGACGACGAATTCGCCGTCCTTGATGGTCAGGTTGAGGTTCTTGAGCACCTGCAGGTGGCCGAAGAACTTCTGCACGTTCTGGATATCGATCTGCGCCATCAGTGGCTCCCTCCGGCGCTATGCCTGGTATTCGAGCCCGTCGGATCGTTCGCTTCGCTCAGCTCGAGCGCATCGAGCGATTCCTCGATAAAGCCTTCGTCCTTTTCCGGATCCGGCGCGATCTTGGAGGTGATCATGAAGCTCACCAGGCCGATCAAGGTCAGCGTGACGCCATATTGATGCAGGAACAGGCTCCAGGGTTGGCACAGAGAGATGATGCCGAAGATCATCAGGCTTTGCGCGGCGGGTGCCAGAAAGCGCTGGTTTAGCTCACGAAAACTCATTTGCGGATCGCTCCGAAGGACATGCCGCGCAAGAGATGGTTGCGCAGAAGGAATGTGAAGATGGCGACCGGGATCAGAAACAGAAGCGTGCCTGCCGCAATCACGGTCCAGTCGGGCAGGCCGCTGCCGACCTGTGATGGAATGTAGGGCGGCGCGGTCTGGGCGTTGCGGTTGGTCATGATCAGCGCAAAGGCATATTCATTCCATGCGGTGATGAAACAGAACACAGCCGTCGCCGCCATGCCGGTCAGCGCTTCGGGCAGCACAACCTTGAAGAAGGCCTGCATCCGCGTGTAGCCATCGACCAGGGCTGCTTCCTCGTATTCGCGCGGAATCTCGTCGATGAAGCCCTTCATGATCCACACCGAAAAGCTCAGATTGAACGCGGTGTAGAGGATGATCAGCCCCAGATGGGTGTCGTTGAGACCCACCACCCGGTACATCAGGAACATCGGGATCGCCACCACCACGGGCGGCAGCATTCGAGTGGAGAGAATGAAGAACAGCCAGTCATCCTCTCCCGCCACCTTGAAGCGGCTGAAGCCATAGGCTGTCAGCGTTCCCATCGACACGGCAAGGATCGTCGAGGTGATCGATATGATAAGCGAATTGGTGAAGCGGTCGTCATATCCCGACAGGGTGACGTCACCGGTCTTGCGGTTGCGGACAACTTTCTCGCCGCCGTCAAACACCATCTGCTCCCACCACGGCGCCGCGTCATATTCCTCCTGAGAGGGCTGGTCGCGCAATTGCGAGCGCTTGGTAAACAGCTTGACGAAGGGCGAGACCGTCGGCTCGAACACCACAGTAGGCGGGATGGTGGTCGCGAGGTTTCGCGGTTTGAACGATGTCGCCGCGATCCAGTAGATCGGGGTGAGCATGATTGCGAGGGCGACAAAGACTGCCACGATCGCGATCCGGTTGGTCGCGATTTCCCGGGATGTGCGTACGCCAGCCATATCAGCGCGCCTTCACTTTGTTGAGGTATTTCACATAGATATTGGTGATAGCCACCACCATGATCAGCACGATGTAGGCAAATGCCGATGACATGCCGGTCTGCCATTCCTGGAATGCCATCTTGTAAAGCCGGATGGCGATCAGTTCGGTGGTCGGTTGCGATGACAGCACATAGGCCAGGTCGAAGGTCTTGAAGGCCTCCATGGTGCGAAAGATGATGGCAATCATCAGGATCGGGGCGACCAGCGGCAGGGTGATGCGGAAAAACGTGTAGATGCCCGAGGCACGATCAATCTCGGCTGCCTCGTAAAGATGCTTGGGCACCGCGGACAGTCCCGCCAGCGAGAGCAGCATGACGAACGGCGCCCACATCCAGATGTCGACGATCGCAATGGCGTAAAGTGCCACGTCCGGATCGGCGAGCCACTCGAATTTGTCGAGCCCGAGGATGTAGTTGACGATGCCGAAATTGGGATCGTATAGCAGCTTCCAGAACAGCCCGACGACCGCCATCGACAGCATCATCGGCAACAGCAGCAAGGTGGTGATCAATCCCTTGGCGGGGATCTGCCGGTTGAGCAGCATGGCAAGACCGAAACCGACGATCACCTGGCCGGTCACAGAAATCAGCACATATTTGGCCGTGATCGAGAAATTGCTCCAGATGAACGGATCGCTGAGCAGGTCGCGGTAATTCTGCAGCCCGACGAAGTTTGCCGGTGCATTGGTCGAGGCCCTGAAATCGGTGAACGAATAGGCCAGCGAATAAAGCAAAGGGAAAATGTTGAAAATGATCAAAAACGCAATCGTCGGAATGATGAACAGGTTGCGGATGGTCAGGTCACTCAGCCCCCTCGCGGCAGAGCGCGAATTCGGGTCAAGTTTGGTCATGACTTGTGACGCCACGGGATAACTTCCTTGCGTTTCAGGGTGTTGGGGAAGGAAGGGGCGCCGCAGCGCCCCTGATAGTCTCAGTAAGCCAATCGACTTACTTGGTACGACCGTACTTCTTGAAGGTCGCTTCCCAGTCACCAGCCAGGGCGTCGAGTGCCTCTTTCGCGGTGCCTTCTCCGCCAACGATGTAGGGGTAGATGCGCTGGTTGGCAGCGTTCAGAAGTTCGGCATATTCAGGCACCGCCCAGAAGTCCTTGACCTTGAACATGGTCTGGTAGAACGCCTCGTTGTAAGGCGTTGCCTTGCGGAATTCTTCCGACTGCAGCACGGCCGCACTTGCAGTGTAGCCGCCAAGTTCAGCCCAGCGCTTCTGGGTTTCGTCCTTGATGAACCATTCCAGGAACTTCATGGATTCTTCCTGGTTTTCGGAATAGCTGACAATCGAGATGCCCTGGCCGCCGAGAGCCGCAAACTGGTCCCCACCAGGACCCGCCGGATTGGCGAAGAAGCCGGTGTTGGCGGCATTCGGGTTGGAGGCTTCGTTCAGCAGGGCCGGGAAGAAGGCGAAATAGTTCATCGACATGGCTGCAAGGCCTTCGGTGATCGCCTGGTTGTTTTCCACGAAGAAGGTCTTTGCCCAGCCCGGAGGCGTCAGGCCATAGAGCTTCTTGTAGTTTTCGAGGGCTGCAACTGCCTTTTCGCTGTTGATGTAGCCCTGGACCTCATAGGTTTCCATGTTGCCGAGTTCGGCACCATAGGAGAACAAGGCGTTTTCCACGCCCATGACAAGGCCGTCATAGGAGTTGTCGGTGTAGATGGCGATGCCGTAGCGGTTTTCATCGGGGCGATGGAAAAACTCGGCGATATCGGTGAGCTGTTTCCAGTCGGTCGGAACCGCCAGGTCGTAGCCATATTTTTCCTTGAAGGCGGCCATTTCGGCCGGATCTTCGAACCAGTCCTTGCGATAGGACCAGCCGACAGCGTCACCTTCTGCCGGCACCGCCCAGTACTTGCCTGAGTTGCCAGGATATTCGGCGTAATATTTTACGGTCGCAGGAGCCATGACTTCGCCAAGATTATGCTTGGTGAAGAAGTCGGTGAGGTCGACATAGTGGCCGCCTTCAGATGCTGCACCAAGCCACTGGCTGTCGCCAACGATCATGTCATAGGCCGAGCCACGTGCGTTGAACTCGGTAAAGGCCTTGGTCTGGAAGTCCTGCCACGGTGTGGTTTCGACGGTAACCGTGACCCCGGTTTCCGCTTCGTACTCGTTGACAAGTTCCTGAAGATAGTTTGCTGGGTCCCATTCGGCCCAGAAGATTGTCAGTTCCTGCGCATAGGCAGAAGTCCCGCTTGCCAGGGCAAGTGCGAGTCCTCCGGCAATGCTGATCATTTTATTGCGCATGGTGTTCTCCTCCCATTGATGCACATCAGTCATTTTTCTGCCAGCAAGTCCGGGCCTTCGACTTTCGGCGCCTCCGCACCCGTCTCGTCCCATGCTGGTATGCGTTGCATCCCTTGTGCCTTGAGTGACCCTCCACAGCCACGTTAAAGCTTCCGAATTGGTATTACCAAAATTGATGCCGGTCAACCGTATCAATTTGTCTTACGCCGTGTCTTTCTCCTGTTTATCAAATGAAAAATGCTGCATATGTTGATTATGCAGCATTTTCATGAGAAATGCCGTCTTGGGTTGCAGGCAGCTGGAAACGGAATGCTCCATGTTTGGTAAGACCAGATCAACATTCACCTCAGGTCACCTCCCTTGCGCCCGTCTCGGCAATGGCGGATCGAACCAGAGCGCAGGCGGCCCATTTCGCCACTTTGGAAGATTGAATGTCGGAGAGGTCCCAGATGTCCTTGAGCACGGTGTAGACTTCGACGCCAAAGATCAGCGACAGCGCCTGGGCGAGACGGTCAAGGTCTTCGTCCGGCAACTGGCCGCGCAAGGGTGCAAGCGCATCGTTGAGAAGCTCTCTCCGGTGTCCGCGTGTGAATCGGGGCTGCTCGCCGGTTGGTCCATCCTGGGCCGCTTGTTCCAGAGACAGTCTGAGCGCCGCCTTGAAGGTGGCCTCGAATTCCGAAATGCGCGGCAGGGCTTTTTCAAACAGATCGAGAATGCGCTGCTCGGCATCCTGGGTCTTGCCCTTCCATTTCAGGATGGGTCCCAGGGCCTCGTCCACAACGGCGTGAACCAGCGCGGTCTGATTGGGGAAATAGCGGTAGGCGGTTGCGCGCGAGACTTCGGCTGCTTCGGCGACTTCGCTCACCGACGGCGTCAGCCCCGCCTGCATGAGGCGGCTGGCAGTCGTGACCATAAGTCTTCGTGTGCGGGCGCGCGGCCCGTGTTCGGATTTCGTGTTTGTATCTGTTGACTGAAATGAGACGTTCATATCATTATGATACTCGCGTCTCATAAAACGGCAAGCCTGTTTTTGGGGGTTGTGTAAGCCCAGTAGCAGCGTCGGGGAATGGGCGCGTTGCCGGGCAGGGAGGAAGTCTTGAAACATGTCTATGTGGTCGGTACCGCCGACACCAAAGGGCCTGAACTTGCCTATCTGGCGGATGTGATCGCCAAGGCAGGCGTGCCCGTCGTTCTGGTTGATGTCGGAACCCGCGCGCCGGCCATCAAGGTCGACATTTCGGCGGGCGAGGTTGCGGGCTATCACCCGGATGGGGCTGACGCGGTGTTGTCTGGCGATGACCGGGGTGTGGCCGTCGCCGCAATGAGCATCGCCTTTTCCAATTTCGTCAACAGCCGGCAGGATGTTGCCGGGATCATCGGCGTTGGTGGCGGTGGTGGCACATCCATTGTCACCGCCGGTATGCGCGGCCTGCCTTACGGTCTGCCCAAGATCATGGTCTCGACCCTGGCCTCCGGCGATGTCGGCCCCTATGTCGATATTTCCGATATCATCATGATGCCGTCGGTGACCGATTTCGCCGGTCTCAATCACCTCAGCCGCCTGATCCTGCACAATGCCGGCCATGCCATTTCCGGGATGGCGCGTGCCGGCTATTCCGGCCAGGAGGACAAGGCCTCCGTCGGCCTGACAATGTTCGGCGTCACCACGACTGGCGTGACCGCGATGGTCGAGCACCTCCAATCCAGCCACGACTGCATGGTGTTTCATGCCACCGGCGTTGGCGGGCGCACCATGGAAAAGCTCGTCGATGACGGGGTTCTTTCAGGTGTGCTCGACATCACCACGACGGAAATCTGCGACCTGCTGGTGGGTGGCGTGCTGCCCGCAACCCAGGCGCGGCTTGATGCGATTGCCCGCACCGGCGTGCCCTATGTCGGATCATGCGGCGCGCTCGACATGGTCAATTTCTGGGCGCCCGACACGGTGCCTGCGGCTTTTGCCGGGCGGCTGTTCTATCATCACAATTCCAATGTCACGCTGATGCGCACAACAGCCGAAGAGTGCCGCATGATCGGCGCCTGGATCGGGGCCAAGCTCAGCGCCTGCAAAGGCCCGGTGCGGTTTCTCATTCCGGAGCGCGGTGTCTCCGCTCTCGATATCGAAGGCGGCGTCTTCTTCGACAGGCAAGCCGATGAAGCGCTTTTCTCGGCCATCGAAGAGGCCTTCGAAGCAACCGCGGACCGGCGCATCGAGCGCCTGCCACTTCACATTAACGACCCGGAATTTGCCAAGGCCGCGGTCGATCGTTTTCTGTCCATCATCTGAAAGACCAGCTCATGCCCGCAATCCCCCGCAAGGATATTCTCACCCGCCTCAACGCCATGATTGCCGAAGGCCTGCCGATCATCGGCGGCGGCGCCGGAACCGGCCTGTCGGCCAAGGCCGAGGAAGCCGGCGGCATCGACCTGATCATCATCTACAATTCCGGGCGTTACCGCATGGCCGGTCGTGGCTCGGCTGCCGGCCTTCTGGCCTATGGAAACGCCAATGAAATCGTCAAGGAAATGGCGGTGGAAGTATTGCCGGTGGTGCGCAACACGCCGGTTCTGGCCGGCGTCAACGGCACCGATCCCTTCGTGCTGATGCCGCAGTTTCTGGCTGAGCTCAAATATATGGGCTTTTCCGGCGTCCAGAATTTTCCGACCATCGGCCTGTTCGATGGCGCGATGCGGCAGAGTTTCGAGGAAACCGGCATGGGCTTCGGGCTCGAGGTCGACATGATCGCCGCAGCGCACGACATCGACCTGCTCACCACGCCTTATGTGTTCAACGCCGACGAAGCTGTCGCCATGGCGCGGGCAGGGGCCGATATCATCGTCGCGCATATGGGGGTGACCACCGGCGGCAGCATCGGTGCGACCTCGGCCAAAAGCCTTGATGATTGCGTCGTGGAAATCAATGCCATTGCCGCAGCCGCCCGCAGCGTTCGCAGCGACATCATCATGCTGTGTCATGGCGGGCCGATCTCGATGCCCGATGATGCAGCCTATGTGCTGGCGCGCTGCGAAGGCTGCCACGGGTTTTACGGGGCGAGTTCGGCGGAGCGATTGCCTGCCGAAACCGCCATCCGCGACCAGATCCGCGATTTCAAATCCCTGCTGAACCTGAAAGGAACCGAGACATGAGCGAGACATTTTTCGTCTATCCCGAAGCCGTTGACCGTTTTGCCTTCGATTGGGGGCATCTGACGGTCACCTGTGGTCCATCGGTCAATGGCGCCGGCAAGTTTTCAGCCGGGGTTGTCCATGTGCCACCGGGTGAGGGCCATGCACGGCACAATCATCCCGGTGCAGAGGAGATCATCTATGTGCTGGAAGGCAATGGCGAGCAGATGGTCGAGGACCTCGACGGCAATCCGGTCACAGAACAGGTGCGCGCCGGCTGCACCATCTTCGTGCCCGAAAGCCGGTTTCATTCAACGCTCAATACCGGTGATGCACCGATGAAGCTGTTTGTCGTCTACAGCCCGGCGGGGCCGGAGGAATTGCTGCGCGATCTGCCTGATTTCCGCCTCGTTCACCCACCCCACAAATAAGCCAGTGAGCCAGTCATGATGCACGAATTTTCACCCCTGCATGCGGCGTCTGCCGATGATCTGCCCTACAGCTTTGCCGCTCTCGATGCGGCAATGGAAGCTGCCGGGCTGGATGCGCTGGTTGCCACGTCCAAGCACAATGTCCGTTACCTGCTGGGCGGCTACCAGTTCATCTTCTTCTCGGCCATGGATGCCATCGGGCAGAGCCGTTACCTGCCGGCCTTTGTCTATGTTCGCGGACATCCGGATCACACCGGATATTTCGCCAACAAGATGGAAATCCACGAGCACAAGGTGGCCCCGTTCTGGGTGCCCGAATTCCGGCCCGACCATTGGGGATCGGTCGATACGATGACCGCTGTCGCCGGCCATCTGCAAAAATGCGGCGTTGCCAGCGGGCGCATCGGCTTTGAAGCCGGCTTCATGCCCAAGGACGGCTTCGATGCCATCGCCGAAGCCCTGCCGCAGGCGTCGCTGGTGGATGCCAGCATGGCCCTGACGCGGCTCCGGATGATCAAGACGAAACCTGAACTCGACCTGTTGCGGGAGGCGACCGCGCGGATCAGCCAGTCCATGCACGCCACCATTCTGGCCTCGGGTGAGGGCAGTTCGAAACATCAGATCATCGAACGTCTGCGCCAGGAAGAGACCAAACGCGAGCTTGCCTTTGAATATTGCCTGCTGACGCTGGGCGACAGTCATGTCCGGGCCGGATCTGACCAGACCTGGAATAGGGGCGAGGTGTTGTCGATTGATTCAGGCGGCAATCTGCACGGCTATATCGGCGATATCTGCCGCATGGGTGTGCTTGCCGAGCCCGATGCCGAACTGGTTGATCTGCTGGCTGAGGTGGAGGCCGTGCAACAGGCAGCCTTTGCCTGCATCGGACCGGGTCAGACCGGTGCTGCGATGATTGCCGCCGGCGAAGCCGAGCTGAAGCGCGGGCCCAATGCGAAGCACAATGATTTCTTCGCCCATGGCATGGGGTTGATCAGCCACGAAGCCCCGTTCCTGATGACCAATCACCCGGTGGCCTATGAAGGCATTGACGCGGAACGGCCGTTCGAACCCGGCATGGTGCTGTCGGTCGAAACCACGCTTCAGCATCCAAGGCGCGGCTATATCAAGCTCGAGGACACCGTCATCATCACCGAGGATGGTCATGAGCTGTTCGGCGACGACAATCGCGGCTGGATCGTCAGTCAAGGTTGATGCGGACGGAGGATAGCTCAACGACATGTGCCGAGGCGGCTGATATGAGCCGCCAATGCCGGCCCCGGCTTGAGCAGTAGAAACGGCACGCCATGCGCTATCTGGGACTTTACGAATGTCCCAAATGATCCTGTACGGTCGCAGGCTTGACTGCAGCGACCTCTAAACTGTTGCCGACATGGCTGGCTTGTTTGTGTGCATTGCCACCAATCGAATGTCATTCTTATCGAAAGCCCGCGAACGTCCGGTTTCGAGCGCGACGGGCGGAAGCATGCCATTTCTGACCATGCCCCTCATAGATGCTTCGAATCTATTGCTTGACCTTCCAGTCACTGGAGGGGTTAGGGTCGCCTGAAGTCAGGAAGGATTGACATCATGGACCATCATCACAGCTGCAATCACACGCATCCGGAACAACAAGGCGAGGTGCCGGCTATCGATACGGCTGCGCTCTTCGAGGCCGCCACGGTGGCTGTCGACGGCAAGGTGAAGGACCCGGTCTGCGGCATGGACGTCGCGCTCGACAAGGGCAAACCGAGCCTCACCTACAAGGGTGACGCGTTTCATTTCTGTTCGACGGGCTGTCATGACAAGTTCGAGCGCGATCCCTATTTCTACCTTTCCGGCAACAAGGCCCGGAAGAAGGCTTCTGCGCCCAAGACCGCGATGTACACCTGCCCGATGGACCCGGAAATCGTGCAGGAAGGACCTGGCACATGCCCAATTTGCGGCATGGCGCTCGAACCCATGGATGGTGTGGCCGACGGCCCCAATCATGAGCTGGTCGATTTCACCCGCAGGCTTTGGGTCAGTGCTGGAGCCGCTTTACCATTGCTGGTGCTGACAATGGGGCCCATGCTTGGCCTTCCCATCCGAGATTGGATCGGGGAAAAAATCGCGCTCTATCTCGAATTTGCCATAGCCACCCCTGTCGTCGTCTGGGCTGCGCGTCCTTTCTTCCATCGCGGCTGGACGTCGATCAAGACCTGGAATCTGAACATGTGGACGCTGATCATGATCGGCGTTGGCGCGGCATATATCTATTCCACCGTCGCGACCTTCCTTCCCGGACTGTTTCCGTCGGGGCTGCAGATGCCGGGCGGCCATATGCCGGTCTATTACGAGGCAGCCGTGGTGATCATCGCATTGGTCTTTGTCGGGCAGGTGCTGGAACTCAGGGCCCGCGAACGCACCGGTGACGCCATTCGCGCGCTGCTCGATCTTGCGCCCAAGACAGCCCGCCGCATCACACCGGAC
>Ga0114910_1001152_pt1 | contig 12781 bp, 14 predicted proteins | sample MalvireepMed_908_FD_83500 | JGI IMG/M metagenome (GOLD analysis project Ga0114910, IMG submission 83500) | Marine viral communities from the Global Malaspina Expedition - Malaspina viral metaG DeepMed_908 | ecosystem: Environmental > Aquatic > Marine > Oceanic | place: Mediterranean Sea...
AGCCGCCACCCTTGTTGTATTTGACGATCATCTCGCCGGCCTGAAGCAGGGTGTCGCCCTGCAATACCTTGACGTTGCCGGTAAAGGTAGCCTGGCTTGCCTCATCGTTGATCTTGAGCAGGTCGCTCTCGATCTGGATCGGCTCATCAGCTGACAGGGCCAGACCTGACATCCGGCTCTCGGTATCCTGCGCCCAGGCACCGGAAGCCGGCGCGAGCAGTCCGGCTGCGATCACCAGCGCAGCAGCTTTCATGAAATGCAAAGGCGTTCTTGCCATGTCAGTTCGTCGCTCCATCCTTCGACTTGAGCACCGAAGGGTTGATGGTCATGCGGACCTTGTCCTTAAAGGTGATCACGCCGCCCTTATCAGTTATCTGCATGGATTGCGCAACAACAGAGGCGCCGTCACTGCTTATCTCAACCGGTGCGTCAGATACCAGCCCGCCATTGGCCATGTCCACATCGGCGGATTGCAGGGTGGCGGTCATTCCCTCGACGGTGGTCAGGGAGAGCGGCTGGTCGAACTTCATCGTCTGGGCCGTCCGGTCGTAGGTGCCACTGACAGCATTGAGTGTGGCGGTGTCGCCATTGGGGGCGGGCAGGTCGGCGACAATATCCTCGAGCACGATGACATCGGGGACGGAGAGATCCTGGACCGCGCGGGCGGCGCGCATCCTGTAGGGCCTGGCGTCGGAACTCTGGCCGCTCATCACCGGGTTCTGCATGACCAGCTTTCCGTCGCGGATCACCACCGATTCGATGCCGACGCCTTCCGGCACCATATTGTCGAGCCAGGACACAACGATGAAGGCCACGACGACCAGAACCGCGGCGAGCGGCAACAACACCTTGAGCACCCTGACCAGACGGGAATGAGACTGGGCGCGCAGGTATTCGGCATGCGAACGTCCGGCATAGTTGCCGCTGTCTGGCATTCCTGAGACTGTCGAAGTTGTCATTCTTTCCTGCGGTCCTGATGATTGTCAGCGCCGTGACGGCTCCGGCTCCAGCGCCGCCGGGGCGCCTGGCCGCGTTTTGGTTGCGGTTGGCTTCGCATGCCAATAAGGTAATTTTACGAAGCAGTTGATGCAGATTGCCACGCCGCGGTGTCAATGGCAAAAGCAAAGCGGATACGGGTGATACCGGAAGCCGCGAAACCTGCAAACACGCGATTTAATGACGAGCCATTCCACCTTCGGAGGACAACCCGTGACCGACCCGGACATTCTAGCCGATCGCCGCCGCATCAGGCGCAAGCTCAGTTTCTGGCGGATCATGACCATTGTCGTCGCCTTGATCCTTGTTGCAGGCCTGTTCATGCGGTTTCAGGGGACAGGCCGCAGCGGCAGCCACATCGCCCGCATCGACATCAGCGGCGTGATCACCGACGACCAGCCGCTGCTCGACCTGATTGCCGATGCCACGGAGAACGACGCAGCCAAGGCGCTTGTGGTCTCGATCTCCTCACCCGGAGGCACCACCTATGGCGGCGAACGCCTGCACAAGGCGCTGGTCGAGGCGGGAAAGACCAAGCCGGTGGTGGCCGACATTCACACGCTGGCGGCATCGGCCGGCTACATGATCGCCGCATCAACGGACCATATCGTCGCGGGTGAAAGCTCGATTGTCGGCTCGATCGGAGTGATTTTCCAATATGCGCAGGCCCAGGACCTGCTCGACAAGATCGGCGTACGGCTTGAGGAGATCAAATCCTCTCCGCTGAAGGCGGAACCCTCTCCCTTCCATGAGGCAAGTGAAGAAGCCAAGGCGATGATCCGCTCGATGGTGCTCGACAGCTATGACTGGTTTGTCGATCTGGTGGCCGAGAGCCGCGAAATGGACCGCGCGGATGTGCTGGCGCTGGCGGATGGCTCGATCTTCACCGGCCGCCAGGCACTGAAGAACGGTCTTGTCGATGCGCTGGGCGGCGAAGCCGAGATCCGTGCCTATCTGAAGAGCCGTGATGTCGACGACACCCTGGAATTTGTCGACTGGAAGCCGGAGGACGAAACCGCGAACCTGCTGTTTGGCGCGGGCGCGGCAAGCCTGATACAGCAGTTCCTGGGCATGCCCGCGACGCTTGCAACCGAGATTGACCGGCTGTCGGGCGGCAAGTTGTTCCTTGACGGCCTTGTGTCTGTTTGGCAGGTTGGCGGGCAGTCGGAGAGTTTCGAGTTGGGGCGAGGAAAATGATCAAATCGGAATTGGTTCAAGCGGTTGCGGCGCGCAACCCGCATCTCTATCACCGGGATGTCGAGAATATCGTCAATGCCGTGCTGGATGAGATCACCGACGCGCTGTCGGACGGCAACCGTGTCGAGTTGCGCGGATTTGGTGCATTTTCGGTCAAGAACCGCCCGCCGCGATCCGGCCGCAATCCACGCACCGGCGAGCCGGTGTTTGTGGAAGAGAAATGGGTGCCGTTCTTCAAGACCGGCAAGGAGCTTCGCGAGCGGCTCAATCCCGACGACAAGGCCTGAGGCTCCGGCCCAGGATCTGAAGCCGGACGGCCCGGACCGAGGTTGCAACGACTGCCGCGCGGACCTATCTGGTGCGGACAAGCCTCACGGGTCCGAGGAATTCCGGGCTTTCAAAGGAAGTGGATCGAAACATGATCATGCGCATCATCGCACTGGCAATCCTCGTGCCCCTGGGCATCGTTCTCATCATGCTGTCGGTTGCCAACCGCACTGCAGTGACACTGGCTCTCAATCCGTTTGATCCCTCCGACACAGTGCTTTCCGTGACGCTTCCGTTCTTCGTGTTCCTGTTTGCCACGCTGATCATCGGCATGATCATCGGGTCGCTGGCGACATGGTTCAAGCAGGGCAAGCACCGCAAGCGGGCGCGCGTCAATGCCAATGAGGCGGTCAAATGGCACACCGAAGCCGACCGCGAAAAGGCCAGGGCGCAGCAGATCGCCGCTTCCCTGCCGGCCCCGGACAAGCGCAGCGCTGCCTGAGCCTCGAGCCAGGCGGGAAGGTCTCAGCACATCTCCAGTGCCGGCACACCCAGGTAAATTTGTGTGTCGCAAGCGTAATCAACACATTGGCTTGCGGGCGGAGCCGTGAGGAAAATCCGCGATCCAGACTGCCCCGCGTCTCTGACGAGTCCTTTCGTTCCGGCCATGCCGTCACGCTTCTTCGTTACTCGAGGACTTCCTTCGCCTTGCCATCTTCAATGCGGCTCTGCAACTGCTGCACTTGCCGTTCAATGTCGCGCATGGCTTCGGTCAGCCTCAACACGCTGGTTGTCGTGTCGTAATCCTGCCGCACACCGAATCCAACCCGGACGGGACGCTCCAACTCCGGCTCCGCGTCGGGCGCGGCGGGCGCCTCGATCACCATGCCCGCAGCCTGGACAACTTCGCCCGCCCCGACCAGCCTTTGCAGAGTTCGCTCGGCAGCTGACAGCTTGCAATAGTCTTCGTAGCTCAGAAGATCGGTCTTCATTTTCGGGGCCTCCTGCCTTTCAACAGTTCTTGAACACCCTGGGGCAACGTCTTTGATCCGGCGCGAATGAGCACATCGAGGTGTTTTTCCATATCACCCGCGGCTTCCAAGCCAATCATCAGGATAACCCAATCATTGGCATCATGGCCGATCACGAAGGCGACATCCCAGCCGTCCAGTACTTCGCGCACCCTTACATCCCCAAAATAGCGATCTCGCGGCGAGTTTGGAAGGGCTTTCAGGTTTCCCGCGATCCTCTCCTGCTGCTCAGGTGCAATTTGATGCGAGACGAAGTCGAACTCACATTGTTCGGTCGTATCAACAACGACTTTCAAACCCCGATTCCTGAACTGGCTTTCGGACATGCAATCTTCGCCCAATTGAAACCCGAGCCTGCAGAATAGCCCATTGTCCACCCAGCCTCAACTTCCAGGCGCCTCAGCCGCCATGGTCATGTCCATGGCTTGCCAGGGCGCCGAGATCCTCGCCGGAGCGGTATTCCTTCCAGGCCTGAACCAGAATGAGCTGGGCCGAGCGCAGGAACAGGCCGGCCATCAGCAGCGCGACAATCAGGTCGGGCCAGGCGGAAGCGGTGAACCAGACGGCCGCACTTGCGATCATGACGGCGACATTGCCGATGGCATCATTGCGCGAGCAGAGCCAGACCGAGCGCACATTTGCATCGCCGTCCTTGTAGCGCATCAGCAGAAACACGCTGGCCAGATTTGCCGCCAGCGCGAGCAGGCCGATCGATCCCATGATCCCGGCGCTGGGCACGCCGAGAATCAGCACCTGATAGGCGGTTGAGCCGAACACCCAGAGCCCCATGGCCAGCAGGCTGAAGCCCTTCAGCAAGGCCGCGGTGGAACGGACCCGGATGCTCATGCCGATCACCGCCAGGCTCAACCCGTAGGTCAGCGCATCGCCGAGAAAATCGAGCGCATCGGCCTGCAGTGCCTGCGAGCCGGCCAGTTTGCCCGCCGACATCTCGACGAAGAACATGGCGGCATTGATGGCGATGACCGTCCACAGAACCCGCTTGTAGGCTGAATCCATGCCGTCGAATCTGGGGTTGCCGGAACAGCCGCAAGCCTGGGTTTGAGTGCCACATGCGGGTGCGTCGAGGGTGGGGGTATCGGTCATGTCATATTCCTTGCCTGATCATTGGCAGGAAATATAATCTCTCTAGCGGCTATAGGTTCAAGAGGTGATTTGCATGTTTTCAATCGGAGAGCTTTCAAAGCGAACAGGCGTGAAAATCCCGACCATTCGCTATTATGAGCAGATGGGATTGATCGAGGCCCCGGAGCGTTCCGAAGGCAATCAGCGCCGCTACTCAAAAGACGGGCTGAAGCGCCTGTCCTTTATTCGCCACTCGCGTGAACTGGGGTTCTCCATCGACAACATCAAAGGCCTGCTGGAATTGAGCCAGCATCCGGAAAAGCCGTGTCAGGACGCGCACAATATGGCGGCCCGCCGGCTTCAGGATGTCCAGGCGAGGATCGCCAAACTGCAACGCCTGGAGCGTGAGCTCAAACGCATTTCAGAGTGTGAAGCCAATACCATCGCCGATTGCGCGGTGATCGAAACGCTGGCCGATCACAGCCTCTGCGAGGCGGAGCACTGAGCCGGTATCGGCCGATCTGGCTTGAACCAGACAATTGATTTCGCGCGCGCTCACCGAGCCCATTTACTGCTTGCCACCGTCGCCTTGATGCACATCAATGAAGAATATTCATGTGCGTTGCATTTTGAACCCAAGAAGACAACGAAGTGCGATGCTTGCGCCATCATCCGCGCAAGTGGCTCATGATCAGTCTGGCGGTGATCGCTGCAGCAGCGGTGTTGCCCGTCTATGGCACCGACATGGACCGCATCTCTCAACGGCCAGGCCTTACCTGCACCAATGCGAGTGAAGGTGGCGCCGCAAGACTTTGTTGTAAACGTTGGAGGTGTGAATTGCTCGCTCAGAAGATCGACGGTGTGAGTTGGCTGCTTCAAGGCGACGTGGCCATTCAATATCAGACGCATCGAGACCTGCTGGACAAAGACAGCCCCGACCTCCGCGCGCGCATCGCCGTCGAAGGATGGGGAAAGCAGCTTCTTGACCGGCGCAATCCGGATGGTTCGTGGGGGCTGGATTTCTACCGGCCGAAATGGACGAGTTCGCACTACACCCTATTGAGTCTGAAAGGCTTGGCGATTGCGCAGGATCATCCACTGATCAGAGACAGCATCGACAAGATCCTGGCCGAATACAAGGCCATGGATGGCGGCGTCGGGTGCTCGCGTGGCGACAAGAAAAGTGATGTCTGCGTTAATGGAATGCTACTGAATTACGCCTGCTATTTCGGCGCGCCGGAGGGCGATCTTCATTCGGTCGTGGATTTCCTTCTCCGTGAACACATGGACGATGGCGGGTTCAACTGCCAGTCCAACCGCTCCGGCGCGCATCACAGCTCGCTCCACTCCACCTTGTCGGTTATCGAGGGCATTCACGAATATGGCCGGAATGGCTATTTTTACAGATTGGATGAACTGCAGGAGGCGGCCCGGCAGTCGCGCGACTTCATCTTGCTGCATCGCTTTTACAAATCCGACCGGACAGGGGACATCATCAGTAAGCGGTTCCTATCGTTTCCCTACCCGCCGCACTGGTACTACAATATCCTCAGGGCTCTCGATCATTTCCGGAACGCCGGCGCGCGCTATGATGGCCGCATGCAGGATGCTCTTGAGATCATTGCAAACAAGCGTGGAAAAAACAGGCTTTGGCGCAGGGAAGCAGCGCTTCCAGGAAAAGAATTTTTCGTCATGGAGCCACCGCGTAGTCCAAGCCGTTGGAACACGTTGATGGCTCTTCGTGTGCTCAAGTCTTACGGAAATGCGGGTTGAGTTTCCCCGGCTCCATGACGGCTTTCGATCCAAGCCCTGCCCTCACGCCCCGGCGGCCTTGGCGCTGACGACCTCGTTGAATTTGGTGAAGAACTGGCCGGCGAGTTTTTTCGAGGTTGAATCGATCAGCCGGGAGCCGAGCTGGGCGATCTTGCCGCCGACCTGCGCATTGACCGCATAGGAGAGCACGGTTTCCGCGCCATCTTCGACAAGCTTCACGTCCGCGCCGCCCTTGGCGAAACCGGCAATGCCGCCTTTGCCTTCGCCGGCAATGGTGTAGCTTTCCGGAGCGTTGATATTCTCCAGCGTCACATCGCCGGAAAACTTGGCTGATACCGGCCCGATCTTGAGCTTCACCGTCGCAGACATCTCCGTGTCGGAGCTCTTTTCAAGGTTCTCACATCCCGGAATGCACTGGCGCAGCACTTCGGGATCATTGAGCGCTTCCCAAACCAGCTGCCGCGGGGCCGCGATGCGTTCTTCGCCGTTCATTTCCATTGGATTGGATCCTCTCTGAGTGCGGCCCTATCTATGCAAAGCGAAAACGGCTTTGCCAAGTGCATATCGGGTTGCTATGTCCAATCTCTCATGAAAACCCGTGGACAGCGCTGCTCAAAGGCCTGACCACGCACCCAGACTGGACAATTCCGACTTTGGCCGACAAGCGCACCCAAAAGCCACGACGCGGCAGCCCCGGCAAACCCAGGAACGCCAAACCGGGCGACAGCAAGTCAGCAGGCGGACAGCGCGGCAAACCGGTGCGTGGTGCGAACCTGGCCGGCACGGCCTCGCGCCCCAAGGACCCACAGTCCGGAACCGCACCTTCACAACCCGCAACATCCAAGCCGCTTTACACTGCGCCTGTGTTTGACAAACGTGGCGCGGACAAGCGCGCGCCTGCCCAACCGCAAGCGCCTCTCAGGCCAATGATCAAGCGCAGCGGAGCGCTCCCCCAACAGACCGCGCCGCTGATCCTGGAAACCGGCGATGAAGACGGCTACCAGCTTCTCGACATGGGTCTCAACGCGGCCGGTCAGGGCGAGAAGCTCGAACAATATGGCAGCCTGCGCATCATCCGCCCGGAAGCGCAGGCGCTGTGGGGCCGCGGGCTTCCGGATTCGGAATGGGAAAATGCTGACGCGGTGTTTACCGGCGATACCGACGAGGACGGCATCGGCCGTTGGGCCTTCCCGCGTGTTCCGCTGGGCGAAACCTGGCCGATGAAATTGCTTGGCGTCGATTTTCACGGTCGGTTGACATCGTTCCGCCATGTCGGGGTGTTTCCCGAGCAGATCGCGCATTGGCGCTGGATGGCGGAGCGGATCACCGAGGCCCCACGGCCGCTGAAAGTGCTCAACCTGTTTGGCTATACCGGCGTGGCATCGCTTGTGGCGGCCAAGGCCGGGGCCGAAGTCACCCATGTCGATGCGTCGAAAAAAGCTATTGGCTGGGCGCGGGAAAACCAGGCTCTGGCGCGGCTCGACGACAAGCCGATCCGCTGGATTTGCGAGGATGCGATGAAGTTCATCGCCCGCGAAGAGCGCCGCGGCAACCGCTACGACATCATCCTCACCGATCCGCCGAAATTCGGCCGCGGACCGAATGGTGAAGTCTGGCATCTGTTCGAGCATCTGCCGCTGATGCTCGACATCTGCCGTGAGCTGATGAGCAACAAGCCGGTCGGGCTGGTGCTGACGGCCTATTCGATCCGCGCTTCGTTCTACGCGACGCACGAGCTGATGCGCGAAACCATGCGCGGTGCCGGCGGCCGGGTGGAATCGGGCGAACTGATCATCCGCGAGACCGGCAAGCCCGAGGCAGACGAATGCCGGGCGCTGTCGACATCGCTTTATTCAAGGTGGCTGCCGCAATGAGCGAGCATGACAATCCCAGAACCGGCGTGGCGCGGGTCGGACAGGTGAAAGAGGTTACCAGTCTTTCCAATCCGGTGATCAAGGATATCCGCGCGCTGTCGATGAAAAAAAACCGCGACGAGACCGGCACGTTTCTGGCCGAGGGCCTGAAGCTGGTGATTGACGCGATCGATCTCGGCTGGGCGATCCGCACGCTGATCTATGCCAAGAACCAGCGCGGCAAGGAGCAGGTCGAAAAGATCGCGGCGCTGACCGTGGCGCGCGGCGGGCTGGTGCTCGAAGTCAGCGAAAAAGTGCTGACTGCAATCACCCGGCGCGACAATCCGCAGGCGGTGATTGCCGTTTTTGACCAGAAGCTGACGCCGATTGGCGGCATTTCACCTTCAAAGGACGAGACCTGGATCGCGCTCGACCGGGTCCGCGATCCGGGCAATCTCGGTACCATCATCCGCACCGCCGACGCCGCGGGCGCATCGGGGGTGATCCTGATCGGCGAAACCGTCGACCCGTTTTCGATGGAAACGGTGCGCGCTACCATGGGATCGGTGTTCGCCGTTCCGCTGGTGCGGGCCAGCGAGGCGGAATTCCTGAACTGGTCGAAGAAATCATCCGCACTTGTTATCGGCAGCCACCTCAAGGGCAGCGTCGATTACCGGACGATTGACTACAAGGGCAATCCGGTGGTGCTTCTGATGGGCAATGAGCAGCAGGGCCTGCCCGATACGCTGGCCAAGGCCTGCGGCAAGCTTGCCCGGATCCCGCAAACAGGACGGGCGGATTCGCTCAATCTGGCGATCGCCACCGGGGTGATGCTGTTTGAAGCACGGCGGCACCTGCTTTCGCTGGAAGATCCGCACGCATGAACGAGACCCCGACCGACCCCTCCCCGTTGAGCCGTGTCATCCCGATGCTGTCGCTGGTTGCGGCGGCTGTCGCCATCGACCAGGTGATCAAATGGCTGGTGGAAACACAATTGCCGTTTCACGAGCTGGTGCCGGTGGTTCCGATGTTCGCGCTCTACCGCACCTGGAACGAGGGCATCGCGTTTTCGCTGCTGGGCGGATTGCCCGACACGGCGCTGCTGGCCCTGACCGGGCTGGTGATCATCTTCGTGCTTTATCTTTGGTGGCGCACGCCATCGGGGCGCTTGATCGCGCATCTGGGTTTTGCGCTCATTATCGGCGGGGCGCTCGGCAATCTGGTGGACCGTGCGGTCTATGGCCACGTGGTCGATTATATCCTGTTTTACACCGAGAGCTGGTCGTTCGCCGTGTTCAACCTGGCCGATGCCTTCATCAGCATCGGCGCCGGGCTGATTGTGCTTGATGAAGTGGTCGCCATGCTGCACGAACGCAAACACCGAAGCTGACACATTCAGCCGGACAATGCCGCTCTTGATCTTGTGGTCCGGGCAGGCCAGTCTGGATCAATGTACAAGAGGAGCCTCCATGGAAGACCGTTTCAAGGGCATATTGCTCACCCGTGATGAAAACAAGGTGATGTCGGTTAACGTGACCGAGCTCGGCCTTGATGACCTGATGGAAGGCGATGTGGTCGTCGAGGTCGAATGGACCACCATCAACTACAAGGATGGCCTTGCCATCACCGGCAAGGGACCAGTGGTGCGGCGCTGGCCGATGGTGCCCGGCATTGACTGCGCCGGCACTGTTGTGAGCTCCGAGAACGAGCGCTTCAAGGCCGGCGACAAGGTGATCCTCAACGGCTTCGGTGTCGGCGAGGTGCATACCGGCGCCTACGCCGCCTATGCCCGGCTGAAGGGCGACTGGCTGATCCCGATGCCCGAAAGCATGGATGGACGTTCGGCGATGGCAATCGGCACCGCCGGTTACACGGCCATGCTGTCGGTGATGGCGCTCGAACGCCACGGCATCACGCCCGGACGCGGCCCGGTGGTGGTCACCGGGGCCAATGGCGGTGTCGGCACTGTGGCAATCGCGGTGCTGGGCAAGCTCGGCTACGAAGTCATCGCCTCGACCGGACGCACCGAGGAAGCCGATTTCCTCAAGAGCCTCGGCGCATCGGAAGTCATACACCGCGATGAACTCTCCGGCCCGGCAAAGCCGCTCAACAAGGAGCGCTGGGCCGGTGCCGTTGACGCGGTTGGCAGCCATACGCTGGCTAATGTGCTGTCGATGACCTCCTATGGCGGCGCCGTAACGGCCTGTGGTCTGGCGCAGGGCATGGATCTGCCGACATCGGTGGCGCCGTTCATCCTGCGGGGCGTCTCGCTTCTCGGCATCGATTCGGTGATGGCGCCACTGGCGTTGAGACAGGAGGCCTGGTCGCGTCTGGTCACGGACCTGGATATGGACAAGCTCGAGGCGCTTTCGAGCCAGATCGGCTTTGACGGGATCATCGACGCGGCGCATCAGATCATCGACGGCAAGGTCCGCGGACGCGTGGTTGTCGACATGAAAAAGCCAAATGCGTAATCGCTAAAATTTGAGGTTTTCGCTGAAGCCTTTGCTCACGGGGCCCGTGCTATCACGGGTCCATGATGACAGAACCTTTGCGACTGCAAGCGACCCTTCAGCGAGCCATGAGTGAACAGGCGATCACTCATTCGGGCTTTCCACCGCTCAATCCAGGACTGGAGAACCCGGTTCCCGAGGTTTCAGTGGACACCGAGCGGGCGCAAGCCGAGGTGGCGGGTCACTCTGCCTCACGCCCGCTGTTTGCCGTGTCTGCCGGCCTTGCAGCGACAGCCATCTCGGTGGCTTTCAACGCACCGGCGGTTTTGCTCGCCTCTGTCGCGGGCATTGCCATCTATTCCGCAGTGCCCTTGCTGCGGCGCTCGTTCAACAGTCCACGACCAGCCACCTCCGCAGGCCGCAAGCCGGCAACGGGCGATCAGTCGGAGCATGACCATGATCGCAATTGGGAACTGGGCGAGTTTTCCAGCCACCTCGCCAGCGTCTTCGACACTCTCGGCGACATGGTGGTCGTGTGCGCCAACAATGGCCAGATCATCTCGGCCAATGAAACTTTCAAATCCGCGACGGGATTTGACAGCCCCGTCGGCCTGACGCTTGCGATGACAGGCATCGACCCGGTGGACATAACCAGCACCGGCTGCCACGAAATCGTGCTTGGCGATGACGAGAACCAGACCATCTGGACCTGGCATGAAACCCTGACGCGCGACCCCGCCAGCGGCGAACTGGTGTTGCAGTGCATCGGCCGCAATATCACTGCGGCACGGCTTACAGAGGCGGAACTGGTTGACGCGCGGCAAAAGGCCGAGGCTGCCAACCACGCCAAATCGCGTTTTCTGGCAACCGTCAGCCATGAGATCCGCACGCCGCTCAACGGTATCCTGGGCATGACCCATCTGCTGGAGCAGACCCAGACAACGCCGGAACAGGCGAGCTACCTCAAGGCCGCCGGCGAGTCCGGAATGGCGCTTCTGTCGCTGATCGAGGACCTTCTCGATGTGACCTCGATTGAAGCAGGCCGTCTGCATCTCAGACATGAAGAGGGCAATCTCGAGGACCTGGTCAACGGCGTCTCCGAGCTGATGGCCTCGCGCGCCCATGAAAAGGGTATTGAAATTGCCGTCCACATCGCACCGGAAGCGCCGCGGCTGATCACCTCCGATATCGGCAGATTGCGGCAAGTGCTGTTCAATCTTGTCGGAAACGCCATCAAGTTCACCGAGACCGGCGGCGTGCTCATCGAGGTTCTGCGCGAAGACAAGCAGCTCGCCTTCATCGTCTCCGACACGGGGCCGGGACTGAAGGAATCCGATCAGTCCCGTGTCTTCGAGGAATTCGAACGTGCCAATAACGGACCGACCCGCAACCACGGCGGAGCAGGCCTGGGCCTGTCGATTTCGGCCCGCATCGTCGAGGCGCTGGGTGGTGAAATCGGTGTGACATCGACTGCCGGCAAGGGCAGCAGCTTCCGGTTCACTGTTCCGGTCAAGGAAATGGCCGTTCCGGAAACGCTTGCGCCTGTGCGCGGGCCTCTCGCCGACCGTGCGGTTCTGGTGATTGCGCCGAGCGGACCGGTATCGACCGCCCTGCTGTGGACCATCCGCGATCTTGGCGGCATTGCGGAGGCCGCCCATGATGACGACAGCATGATTGCTGCCCTGACCCGGCTTTACCGCTCCGGTGCGCAGCTCAGCGACATTATCGTCGACCGCAGGCTTGCAGACCGGGCCGACAGCCTGCTGGCTGCAGCGCCGACCGAACTGCCTGCCGGTATCGAGCGAACACTGGTGATCGCGCCTGAAGACAGCCGTGATCTGGAAAGCCATGCCGGCCACGGCGCCAACGCCTGGCTGGTGCGTCCGGTGCGCCGGGTCTCGCTGATCAATGTGCTGACACGGCGCGATGACCGCGAGGATCGTGACCGGTTGTGCGGAAAACCGCGCCCGGTGATGCTGGAACGCTCATCCGACAATCCAACGCTGGACATTCTTCTCGCCGAGGACGATCCGGTCAATGCGCTTGTGGTGCGAACCAATCTGGCGCGCCAGGGCCACCGCGTCACGGTTGTCGGAAACGGCCGCGAGCTGGTCAATCAGGCCATGGA
>Ga0114910_1001156_pt1 | contig 12769 bp, 11 predicted proteins | sample MalvireepMed_908_FD_83500 | JGI IMG/M metagenome (GOLD analysis project Ga0114910, IMG submission 83500) | Marine viral communities from the Global Malaspina Expedition - Malaspina viral metaG DeepMed_908 | ecosystem: Environmental > Aquatic > Marine > Oceanic | place: Mediterranean Sea...
ATGTCGTGAATGATCAGCCGCATTGAACCGTCGGAGGCGCGGCCGAAAAAGCCGATCCGCGGCCCGTCAAGCGTGACGCTTTCCACCGCGAAACCGGCGGGCAAGGCCGCGACACCCTCGATCGGGGCGTCCGATGGCACACTGACAGACGAGCCGGCAATCTGCGCCGCACCGGCAGCGGAATCGTCCGACCGCGTGAATTTATAGACAAGCGCGCCCAGCACGGTCATAAGACCGATGAACATGATGCCGATCGACACGGCCAGCAGCCGTACCATTTTACGCCGGACTTTTTCCATTTCAGGATCAAGCGGCTTTTCATCGAGATCGTCGTCGTTGATTTTCGACATTTCCATTCCTTGCCGGGCGGACCCTGATAGTGAAGAACGCGACACCGTTTAACGAAGCTGAGACCGATAGGGAAGCCCAAGACGCGGGCGACGACCACTCAGGCAGGCAATCGCTGGTCGCGGGCGACGACGCCGAAGGCCGGCTGGATGCCTGGCTGGCAGGCGAACTGGAGCCGGACCTGTCGCGCAGCCGCATCAAGGCACTGATCGAGGCAGGCGCCGTAACCGTCAACGGCGTCGCCGCCAAGCAGGCCAAGCACAAGATCCATCCCGGCGACAGGATCGAGCTGGAGATGCCCGAGCCCGAAGACCCCGAGCCCGTCGGCGAGGATATTCCGCTCGAGATCCTCTATGAGGACAACGACCTGATTGTCATCAACAAGCAGGCAGGGCTTGTGGTGCATCCCGGTGCCGGAAACTGGACCGGAACCCTGGTCAATGCGCTGATCCACCATTGCGGCGACAGCCTCTCGGGCATCGGCGGCGTGCGCCGTCCCGGCATCGTGCACCGGCTGGACCGCGACACCACCGGGGTGATGGTGGTGGCCAAGAACGACCTCACCCACCGCCATCTCGCCGAGCAATTTGCCGACCACGGCCTGACCGGCCCGCTGGAGCGCGCCTACAAGGCCATCGTCTGGGGCAAGCCGCAGGGGCTGAAAGGCACCATCAATGCCAGCCTTGGCCGCGCCCGCGACCGCATCCGCCGCGCAGTGCGCACCGACCACGGCGACGATGTGCGCCATGCGGTGACCCATTACCTGGTCTGCGAACGCTATGACGAAAAACCCGACGGCACCTGTGCCGCCAGCCTGGTGGAATGCCGGCTCGAGACCGGCCGCACCCATCAGATCCGCGTCCACATGGCCCATATCGGCCATCCGCTGATCGGCGATCTGGATTATGGCGGGGCGTTCCGCACCAAGGCCAACCGGCTGCCCGATGAAATTCGCGGCGTGGTCAATGATTTCCCGCGCCAGGCATTGCACGCCTTCCTGCTGGTCTTCGAACACCCGGCAAGCGGCGAAACCCTGCGGTTCGAGGCCGGTCTTCCGGCCGACATGGAAACCATGCGCGCGGCTTTGGCGAGTCTTTGAGAACAGTGCGGCACCGGTCTTCACGCGACCGTGATGCGGCCTGCACCTTGATCCCGGCTTTCGCCACAATTAAATGCCAGTTAAGACAACTCGGGTGCGATGTTCGGTCCGAGCCTTCAGGCTTGCCGCAAGGAAGCCGATATTCGGGATAAGGGGGTGCTTTCATGGCCCAGGTAAAATTGCCGTCAATCTCTGCCGGCGAGAACGGTCTCAACCGTTATCTCGCTGAAATTCGCAAGTTCCCCATGCTGGAACCGCAAGAGGAATACATGCTGGCCAAGCGGTTCCTCGAGCATGAGGACACCAAGGCAGCGCACAAGCTCGTCACCAGCCATCTGCGCCTGGTCGCCAAGATCGCCATGGGCTATCGCGGCTACGGCCTGCCGATCGGCGAAGTCATATCCGAAGGCAATGTCGGGCTGATGCAGGCGGTCAAGAAATTCGACCCCGAGCGCGGCTTCCGTCTGGCCACCTACGCCATGTGGTGGATCAAGGCCTCGATCCAGGAATACATCCTGCGCTCGTGGAGCCTTGTGAAGATGGGCACCACCGCCAACCAGAAGCGGCTGTTCTTCAACCTGCGCAAGGTTAAGAGCAAGATCCAGGCTGTCGAGGACGGCGATCTGCGCCCCGACCAGGTGGCCGAAATCGCCACTAAGCTCAATGTGTCTGAGGAAGAGGTCATCTCGATGAACCGGCGGCTGTCCGGCGACGCCTCGCTGAACGCGCCGATCCGCGCCAGCGAGGGCGAATCCGGCCAGTGGCAGGATTGGCTGGTCGATGATTCCGACAGCCAGGAAGACATGCTGGTCGAGCAGGACCAGCTCGACAGCCGCCGCGCCATGCTCAAAAGCGCGCTCGACGTGCTCAACGAGCGCGAAAAGCGCATCTTCGAGGCCCGCCGTCTGCGCGATGACCCGATCACGCTGGAGGATCTCTCCGGCGAATTCGACATCAGCCGCGAGCGCGTACGCCAGATCGAGGTGCGCGCCTTTGAAAAGGTCCAGGACGCCGTCCAGAAAGCCGCCGCCGCCCGCGACAAGGCGCTGGTCACGGTCGACGACTGACCGCCCGCCGCACGGCGTATAAAGACAGACCCCGGAGGCGGCGACGCTTCCGGGGTTTTGTGTGCCTGGCCCATCGTCGTCATCCGTCCGGTGCCCCCTCACCTGCAAAATCTGCGACTTAGCTGCGCCAAGACCGCGATTTTGTTTCCTCTCCCACGAGGGGCGAGGAGAGGGGCACGCGCTGTCCGCGATTCTCCCTCTCCCCATCGTGGGAGAGGAAGCAATTTCAGCATCTTAGCGCAAGCTAAGTGCTAGAAATTGCAGGTGAGGGGGTGAACCATCGGTACACACCGGTCGATCCCCTCTTGCGGAGGCCTACCCCCCTCTGTCACTTCGTGACATCTCCCCCGCAAGGGGGGAGATTGAAGCACACCAAAATCCCGCGCGCGAAAATCTCGCCGTCGGCATGGGGCATTTTCTGGTCCGGCAGCAATCCGGACCTGTGGGGCGCGGGCGAATGGCCCGTGGTGGTAGGGAAGATGTGGCTTGGCGCGTTCACCTGCGCCCCACCGGTGAGGGACTCATGCGCCTTCCGGGCGCAAGCGGGCCTCCTTCCTGCAAAACTCGGCGCGAGCCCTGGGCGGTTTCGTCTCGTTCGATCCTTCGGGGACCGAACCCCGCCTTTGCCCACCCGCGCCCGACAGAGCACTCCGTCAGACGCGGCAGGGATGTGCCGGGCCGGCATTTGCGGTGACGCCGCAGGCACTGGCCGGGACGCCGCCCGGACAGGATGCGGATCAAACGCCGCCGGCCGCCACCCCAACGGGGGCAGCCGGTTCCGGCCATTCGCGCCAAAGACCCTTGCCGCGATCCACCTCGATCCGGCAGGTCCCGGCGCTGACCGGGGCAGTCGCTTCGCAAGCTTCCGGCCCGCAGGTACGGCCCCCGCACACCGGAACTCACCGCCTTCCGCCAGCCAAAGCTCCGTGGGCCCCGGCCATCCGTTTAAGGCGGAAGGAAGGGCAAGTGTGACACGGGGATGGAGGGGGTGGATAAAATGTCAGGATTTTTTTGTGAAAGGCAGGGGCAGAGGCAGGACGACGTTCGGGGACAGCGACTGTCTTGGTTTCAGTTACGACATTTGAACAGTTGTGTCGTGCCACGGCTGTCCTGTCCTGCACATCTGATTGAGGATGACGAGCATTTTTCGGATGACGGCAATGAGGATGACCTTTGCGGGCTTGCCCTTTTGCTTGAGCTTGTCGTGATGGGCTTTCATGGCGGGATTGAAGCGGATGGCGACGAGGGCGGCCATGCTACACCAAGGCCAGCAAAGCCAGAATGCCAGACCGGATCAGCCCAGGATGTGACATGAGTTTACTTTTCGGGCGCTACGCGAAAAGTAAACTGTCCCCTATGTTGCTCACTTCAGCCGGAACCTGTTGCGAAGCGCGCGCCGTTCTCGCCCGTGCGGCTCAGGCTGGTGCGCCTGTTTCGGGTTGAGCGGCGCTGTGCGCCTGTTTGCGGGCGTCAAGATGAGCGTGCAGGATCGCCACATTGCGCAGATTGGCCTTGAAGCCAGCGTCAAACAGATCGCCGATCACCGGCACCAGTCCGATCACATAATCGGCGGCCGAATTGGCGATCATGCGGGCAAGATGCCGCTTGCCGATCCCCATCCGGTGACCGCGCCAGATGATCCAGGCGGAGGGTGCGGCCACCAGCGTGTCGCCGATGCCCGGAACCAGGCCGATGACCGAGTCCAGACCGAAGCGGATCGACGTGCCCGGCAGCCGGAACCGGCTGTCGAGCATTCTGGCCAGCCGGTTCAGGCTCTCGAGCTCCCGCTCGATCGCCATCAGGTCCGGCTCGGCACTATGGAGAATCTCTGTCATGCACCACAACTGCCTCGCCCGCTTTTGGTTCCGCATGGCGGGGATGGAAGTGGGTTGGGCTGCACGTGCGGGATCAATGGCAGGTCGGTGGGCGATTCTGGAAAACGAGTGGCACTAAGGGCGGCGAGCGGACGTTCGATGCATCTCTTCCCAATGTCGGTTGTGTGAATAGCCCCTACATCTGCAGACGCCTTCTTCCCGAATTCTAAGGCAAGGAGACCACCTTGAGCACAGCCAAATTCAGTGACGATTTCAAACGCGATGCTTTAAGCGGACTGCGCATGCAGTCCGGTTTGATCTGCATTTGACTGCTGCTGATCCGCGATTAACTTTCTTGCGTCCTCCCCGCTCATAGGCCGGCCAAATAGGTATCCTTGGATCAGATCGGGTTGAAGGGGGGCCAGATGGGTCATCTCGTCTTCGGTCTCGACACCTTCAAGCACACACCGCAGGTTAAGCTTGGCGCACAATCCAATGATGGCTGCCACAATTTCACGTGAAGTGATGCTGTGGGGAACCTTGCGGATGAAACTTCTGTCGATCTTGACCTTGTCGAGCGGCAGCTGATCGAGATACTCGAAACTGGAATAGCCAGAACCAAAATCATCAAGCGCGATTTTGCAACCGCTGCTTCTCAACCTGTCGAGAACGGTGCTGGAGGTTGCCAGGTCAGACATAACCGCTGTTTCGGTTATCTCGAATTCCAAACGGGTTGGCGGGAGTTCCGCCTTCATGATCTGACCGAGAAGAGAGAGGACGAAGGTCTGGTCCGAAATGTCCCGCGCCGAAAGGTTGAAGGATAGGTTGATGTCATCGGGCCATCGTTTGAGTTCCGCCAACCCCTTCCGGAACAGAATGTCGGTGACCTTCTGGATTAGACCAGAGCGTTCGGCCACGCGAATGAAATGGTCAGGCCCGACCAGTCCAAGTTTTGGATTGCGCCAGCGGGCCAGCGTTTCGAAGCTCACGACACGCTGCTTGCTTGGTGAGTATTGCGGTTGGAACAGAAGGAATAGCTCCTTTTCGAGGTTCCCTTCACGCAATTCCCGCTCGATGGCGATTGCGTGTTCCATTTCCTCGTTGTCGGTGGTGTCGAAAAGGATGCATTGTCCGCGGAACTTGGTTTTTGCCTTATAGAGAGCGAAGTCAGCCTGCTCATAGAGCTGGGCGCTGCAGGTTCCTATGTTAGGAAAATGCGAGAAACCCGCGGAAGCTCCCACTGAGAGTTCCTGGTTTTCAATCATGTAGGGGGCGGAAATAGCTCCTATCCGAATGCCGACAAGCTCTTTGACCTGCTGTTCGGTAAGGTCTCCGGGAAGAATGGCAGCAAATTCATCACCACCAATCCGGCCGATCATAACCCCCTCGGAAGCCATTTCCATGGCCCGCTCGACTGCTGCGCACAACAGGCGGTCGCCCATCGAATGACCATACACATCATTGATACCCTTGAATCCGTCGAGGTCGAATGTTCCCAGCCAGAACGGCGTACCTTGTTCGATCAGATTGTCGATCTTGTCGAAGATAGCGCGCCTGTTGGGAATCCCGGTTAGCATGTCGGAGTCGGCAAGGGTCTGCGCCTTCGCTGCCAGTTCATCGGCAAGTAGTCGTGCATCAATTTGACGAATGATCGCATGCCTGAGCAGTCCCGTCATGCTGATCGAAGCGAAGGCGGTCGCAACGGTAATGGAGACATATTCTGCGTAGAGGTCGCTGGGAAGCGAAGTGGAAAACCAGTAAAGCGTCGCCAGAGTCAGTGGAACACTGATCATTACAGTGCGTGTTGTTGCACCTGTTATTGCGAAAATAAATGTTAACAACACGAAATATATATAACGCGTTTGTACATTGTAGACAAGAAGGTAACTCAGAAGGTTGAAATACATGAAAAGATGCATTGCCAGACTATGCATTTCGAGCCTGGCCAGAGATATTTTCTGTTTGCTCGTCAGGTGCTTATGAAAAAGGTAGAAGCTGAAAGCCGTCATTGTGCTGATCAGGGAGAACATGATCAGCATAACACCAGTCTGCGTCTGCCAGTGCTCCCATGTGACGAATAAGTAATAGGCGCAGGCGGGTATCAGGATTGGTCGCAGAATAAGGGTATATGCATCCGCCATTGCCTGCTGTCGTGCCGGATCGTCCGATTTTCTGAGATAATTGACCAGGGTGGCGAGTCTCATGGAAAGCATTCTTTATCTACGAGGATATAGCGCGGCAACGGGCCAGCCTGAATTATGATCAGTCATAATTGGCTTTATATATTAGCGCGCTTTAACATGAGGTTACGGTAGAAATCATGCGGTCATTTCAAGTGTCTGTGCAAGTGTGAAACCGCCGATGCGCATGTCGAGCCATTCTTGAATGTCTGCGTCATATCCGTTTGGAGATATAGCTGCCGTTCGTTGCATCCTTCGTAAAGGACCGCAGTAGGCCGAAAGCGTTCAAATTCACACCGCGGCCCTTCGAGAACGCCAAGCTTTCCCTCTCCCCCTGCCCTTGCCCATTCCACCCCGCCGCATTACCACTCATCCATCTTCCGCAATCCCGTGACCGCACATGCAGCGCATCATCTCCCGAGTGTTCTTCCTGACCGGCCTGCTGCTGGCGCTGAGCGGCTGTACCGGGGTGGGGTATTATGCGCAGTCGCTGAAGGGGCATGCCGGGATCATGGCGGCGCGGCAGGATGTGGACCGGCTGATCCGCGATGCGGCGACGCCGGAGCCGGTTCGGGCGCAGATGCTGGCGGCGCGCGACATCAGGCAGTTTGCCACCGGGCGGCTCGGCCTGCCCGACAATGAAAGCTACCGCGCCTATGTCGATATCGGCCGGGATTATGTGACGCTGGCGGTGTTTGCCGCGCCGGAATTCTCGCTCGTGCCGAAAACCTGGTGCTTTCCGGTGTTCGGCTGCGTGCCCTATAGGGGCTATTTTTCCAAGGACAGCGCGGTCAGGACAGCGCGGGAACTGCAGGCCGAAGGGCTGGACGTGCATATCTCGGGCGTCACCGCCTATTCGACGCTGGGCTGGTCTTCCGATCCGCTGCTGTCGACCATGTTTGCGGGAGACAAGACCCATCTTGCCGCGCTGGTGTTTCATGAGCTGGCCCATCAGCGCGTCTATGTCAATGACGACACCGCCTTCAACGAGGCCTTTGCCGTGGTGGTGGAAACCACCGGGGTCAAGACCTGGCTGGAAGCTGCCGGCGACACCGACGGCTTGCGCCGCTACGAGGCAGAGCTCGGGCGCAGCGACGATTTCGTGGCGCTGGTGGCGCAAACCCGCGGCGAGCTGGGCCGGATCTATGCCAGGGGCGGCAGCGCGGCTCAGATGCGCGCCGCCAAAGCCGCCGCCATCGAGCGGCTGCGGGCGCGCTACCGCAAGATGCGGGACCGGCGCTGGGGCGGGTATGACGGCTATGACGGCTGGATCAGGACCCCGGTCAACAACGCCAAGATCGCCGCCACCTCGGTCTATAATGACCTTGTGCCGGCCTTTCTGCGGCTGTTCGAGCTGTGCGCCGGCGAGTATCCGAGGTTTTACGCAGCGGTGAAGCGGCTGGGCCAGGTGGCGAAGGCCGACCGTGTACGGGCGCTGGAGGGTGCCCAGGCGTGTGAGTGAGGTGGGGCGTTGCCGGCAGAGGGGCAAAGCTCCCGGTCCGGCACATCACCAAAGGCCCCTCCCCAACCCCTCCCCACAGGTGGGAGGGGCTAAAGCATCGCCCGCCTTCTGTGATTGCCGCATTACCCCCCTCTGTCGGCATAGCCGACATCTCCCCCGCAAGGGGGGAGATTAAAGGGTGGCGGCCGCTCAACTGTCCTTTGCCCCCAACAGCTGGGAGCGGGTTAGCCCGGAAGCTTGCGGTTTCACAATCCAGATTTTCGAGCTTTTGAAATGTCAGCTTTATGGGCAAGCGGTCAGAGGCCTGCAATCTCCCCCCTTGCGGGGGAGATGTCACGAAGTGACAGAGGGGGGGTAACTCTCCCCTCACAACAGTGTCACGTTCACCCCCTCTGCCGGCTAAGCCGACATCTCCCCCTTGCGTCGGGGGGAGAATGGAGGGCTTCACAGCCGCTCGGGCCTACTGACCGTCCCTTGCCCAGGCGTCGAGCGCCTGGTTGAACACCTCGGTGCCGCTGGCGCCCTTTTCCAGCGTGATCAGCGCCTGGCGTCCGTTGGAATAGACCAGCGGGATGTCGATCCAGTTGCGCTGGCGCATCAGATCGGTGTTGGCCTTGCGGGCTTCCTCCAGATCGTTGAGCGCCACCATGTAGAAGTCCTGGGTGATCTTGGCCGGCACCGCGATTAGCGGCGAGCCCTGGTCGGCTTCGGTCTGCTTGAAGGCGATGCGCTGCAGCTGGTCGATGGCGCCGCCGTTGAAATCGGGCGGCAAGGCAAAGACGATCTCGATGAGATGGCTGGCCGGCAGCGACGCGTCGGTGTTGCGCTTGATGGTCAAAAGCGCCGTCAGCCCGGTGTCGGGATTGTTGATCTCGCCGCGGATCACCTGCTCGGCGGGGCCATTGTCCGGTTGCTCACTGACCAGGGTCCAGACAACGGTTCCGTTCTTGACCTCGAGCGATTGCTGACCGAGGCGCTCTTCATAGAGGATCATCTTCTGCGCCACGCCCAGCGGCTGCGAGGCCGGCGCCGCGGTCTCTTCGGGCGCCACTGCCGCATCGGCGGTGGCCGCTTCCGCAACGCTTTCATCCGCCGGGCCATCGGTGAGTTCGGCCACCGAACGGCCTTCGACGCTGTCGCCGGTGTCAGGCCCGGCAGCCGGGCCCGGATCGGTCTCCGTGCCGTCGGCGCCCAGACGCTGGGTGAATTTGGTCTCGTCCTCCGGCACCTCCGGATCGGCCAGCGCGGTCTCGACCGGCGCGGGCTCCTCGGCAGCCTCGGGCGCGGCTTCTGTGGCGGTTCCGGTATCGGCCGGCGGCGTCTCTTCGGCTGTTACCGGAGTATCCACCGGCGACGCGCTGAACATCGCGATCACCGTGTCCTTGTAGGTCCAGCCGGCATAGGCCACCAGACCGGCAAAGCCGAGGATCAGCACAAGAGCCAGCCAGCCGCCCTTGCCAGATTTGGACGGCGTGGCACGGCGCAAAGGCTTTACAGCACCAGAATTCCGCTGGGTGTGATCCAGGCCGAAGCGCTCGTCATGCGCCTCGCCGACCAGATCGCCCGGCCGCTCGGCCGCTGCAGCCGATCCCAGGCTCTGATCGTAACCCGCCTCATCGTAGAACAGTTCCCGTTCGACATCGGGCTCGCGCTCATCGTCGAACTCCGGCCCGGAGACGATCTCCGGCTCCCGCGGGGACGGCACGAACGGCTCATCCGGCTCCGGCTCCGGTTCGTAGGTTGCCCGCGGCTCGTAAGTCTCCTGCGGCTCGGGCGCTACCGACCAGACCTCGGGTTCCGGTTCCGGTTCAGGTTCTGGCGTTGGTTCCGGCTCGGGCTCGGGTTCTGGTTCCGGCGTTGGCTCCGGCGCAGGCCTTGGCGCTGGCGCTGGTGCTGGCTTTGGCGCTGGCGGAGCCTGGGCAATCACCGGGCTCCTTTCCACCATGGATTCCAGTTCCGCCATCAGGGCGTCTGTTTCATTCTCGTCGGCAGGCAGGGCTTCAGCGTGTTCGTTTTCGACTTCATCAATGGCCTGGCCAAGCTTGTCGAGCTGGCGCGCAATCACTTCATCCGACGGGGGCGGATTGATCGCCTCCAGCTGCCGCCGGATCGCTGCCCGCGCCTTGTCATAGACCCTGCCCCGGTTCGCCGGGGTGTTCTCAGCCAGGTTGTCGACCGCTTTCCGGATGACTGCTACAAAATCCGCCATGACTTACCTTGGTTTGATCCCATAAAGCGTTTCAAATCACGCGTTGGCGCTAACCTAGTCTTCAAATGGGTCAGTCACAAGTATCGTGTCGTCCCGCTCCGGACTTGTCGACAGCAGCGCCACCGGCGCGCCGATCAGCTCTTCGATCCGTCTGACATATTTGATCGCCTGCGCCGGTAGATCAGCCCAACTCCTTGCGCCGACAGTTGTTCCCTTCCAGCCCTCGATTGTCTCGTAAATCGGGGTAACCCGGGCCTGCGCGCCCTGGCTGGCGGGCAGATGGTCGATCCGCTCTCCATCCAGATCATAGCCGATGCAGATCTTGAGTTCCTCAAGCCCGTCAAGCACATCCAGCTTGGTCAGTGCGATGCCGGTGATGCCGTTGACGGCAACCGCCTGGCGCACCAGTGCCGCATCAAACCATCCGCAGCGCCGCTTGCGCCCGGTGACAGTGCCGAATTCATGGCCGCGCTCGCCCAGGAACTGGCCGGTCTCGTCGTTGAGTTCGGTCGGGAACGGCCCTTCGCCGACGCGGGTGGTGTAGGCCTTGGTGATGCCCAGCACATAGCTCAGCGCGCCCGGCCCCATGCCCGAACCCGCCGCCGCCTGGCCGGCAATGGTGTTGGACGAGGTGACGAAGGGATAGGTGCCGTGATCGACATCGAGCAGCGTGCCCTGGGCCCCTTCGAACAGGATGCGCGCACCGGCGCGGCGCTTTTTGTCGAGCAGCAGCCAGACGGTTTCCCTGAACGGCAGGATGCGCTCGGCAACCGAGGTCAGTTCTTCAAGAATCGTCTCGACCGAGAATTCCGGCTGGCCCAGTCCGCGCCTGAGCGCATTGTGGTGGGTGAGCAAGCGGTCAACCTTGGCAGGCAGTGTTTCCAGATTGGCCAGATCCATCACCCGGATCGCCCGGCGTCCGACCTTGTCCTCATAGGCCGGGCCGATGCCGCGGCGGGTGGTACCTATCTTGGTGCCGGAATTCGAAGCGGCGTCCTCACGCAGCGCATCCAGCTCGCGATGCAGCGACAGGATCAGCGTTGCATTGTCGGCAATCCGCAGATTGTCGCCATTGACCACCACGCCCTGCTTGGCCAGGCGGTCGATTTCGCTGACCAGCGCATGCGGATCAATGACAACGCCATTGCCGATGACGGCGAGTTTGCCGGGACGAACCACACCAGAGGGCAGCAGCGACAGCTTGTAGCTGACACCGTCGATGACCAGCGTATGGCCGGCATTGTGGCCACCCTGGAAACGCACGACCACATCGGCCCGTTCGGAGAGCCAGTCGACAATCTTGCCTTTTCCCTCGTCACCCCATTGCGACCCGACGACAACTACGTTGGCCATGACAACCCCTTGCAAAGCGGCCTCTCACCGAGGCCCGGAAAACAAAAACCCGCGCATGCATACAGACTTGACCGGGCAAAATCGACCCTTGGAGATGCGCATTCCGGTGTTTTACGCGACATTTTCACATCCTGCCGGCAGGCATTGCCTGTCGGCTCCGGCCGCGGCGGTCCAATTTTATCCAAACACGGCGGCACGCCGCCTCTTCGCCCCGGCAAACATGCCACAAGCCGCACAAATTGCGTATAGCCCGGCACAATCTATATGGTAGGTAGGACCTCCGTGCCGGCCAGCGAGCCGATCGCCCTGTCTGACCTCGAAGGTTCCGTCTTGATCCTGCGCGCCTATCTGTTTCTGATTATCACATCCCTGTCCTGGGGCGGCAATGCCGTGGCCGGCAAGCTGGCCGTCGGCCACATATCGCCGATGGTGCTGACCTCGATCCGCTGGGGGCTGGCCTTCTCCATTCTGCTGACCTTCGCCCTGCCGCAGGTCCGGCGCGACATCAGGACGATCCGGGCCAATCTGCCGTTGCTGGTCGGCTATGGCATGTGCGGCTTCACCTTTTTCAACATCCTGCTCTATTCGGCGCTCCAATACACCACCGCCATCAATGTCGCCATCGAGCAGGCCGGCATGCCGATGCTGATTTTCCTGGCCAATTTCCTGCTGTTCCGGATCCGGGTGACCCCCGCCCAGATCATCGGCTTTGCACTGACGCTTGCCGGTGTGGCGGTCACCGCCTCGAGCGGCAGCCTGGCCCGCCTGATCGGGCTGGAGCTCAATCAGGGCGACGCGCTGATGCTGCTCGCAGTCCTCTGCTATGGCGGCTATACGGTGGCCTTGCGCTACAAGCCGGCGCTGCACTGGCAGTCGATGATCACGGTAATGGCAGGTGCTGCCTTCCTCACCTCGCTGCCGTTTTCCGCCTTTGAGCTGGCACGGGGAACGGCAATCCTGCCCGACACCACCGGCTGGCTGGTCGCGGCCTTCACCGCGGTGTTCCCCTCGCTGGTGGCACAGGTCCTGTTCATCCGCGGCAACGAAATCATCGGCTCCAACCGCGCCGGCATCTTCATAAACCTGGTGCCGATCTTCGGCACGCTGCTCTCGGTGATGATCCTCGGCGAGATGCTGCACCTCTACCACGGCGTGGCGCTGGGCCTGGTGCTTGGGGGGATATGGTTGTCGGAGCGGGGGAAGCGGTAGGGGGTGATCGTCGCGACCAGCATCGGGC
>Ga0114910_1001164_pt1 | contig 12742 bp, 8 predicted proteins | sample MalvireepMed_908_FD_83500 | JGI IMG/M metagenome (GOLD analysis project Ga0114910, IMG submission 83500) | Marine viral communities from the Global Malaspina Expedition - Malaspina viral metaG DeepMed_908 | ecosystem: Environmental > Aquatic > Marine > Oceanic | place: Mediterranean Sea...
AATGATCGCGGTGCAGGTGATGCTCGACCGTAGCGCCCACGCGCCGGGCGTGATCGACGGTCGCGGCGGCGGCAATACGGACAGCGCGATCCGCTATTACCGCGAGGCGCACGGGCTGGGCGGCGGCACCGCGGTGGACGAGGCCCTGCTGCAATCGCTGCTCGACGATCGAACCGGCGATATCTTCCGCACCTACACCGTCACCCAGAAAGATGCTGCGGGCCCCTTCGACAAGATGCCCGCCGAATTCGCGCAGATGGCCGAGATGGACCAGCTGGGCTACGAAACCCCGGTCGAGATGTTTGCCGAGCGGTTCCATATGGATCAGGATTTCCTGAAGGCGCTCAACCCCGAAGCCGATTTCGGCAAGGCGGGGACGAAGCTGATCATCGTCAGCCATGGCGATGGCAAGCTCCCGGGCGAGATCGCCAGGATCGAGGTGCGCAAGGGTGAGGACCGGCTGGTCGCGCTGAACGATGCAGGCGCGATCCTCGCCAGCTATCCCGCGACCATCGGCAGCTCGCGCTTCCCCAGCCCGAGCGGGAGCATGGAGGTGACCGCGATCGCGCCCGAGCCGAATTACACCTTCCAGGGCGACGCGCAGGAATGGGGGCCGGAGGGCACCTACATCCTGCCGCCCGGGCCGAACAATCCGGTCGGCGGCACCTGGATCGACCTGACCAAGGACGGCTACGGCATCCACGGCTCCCCCGATCCGCAGCTGATCGCCAAGAGCGCGAGCCACGGCTGCGTGCGCCTGACCAACTGGAATGCCGCGGCCCTGGCGCGGGCGGTGAAGCAGGGCGTGTCGGTCGTCTTTGTATAGATTGTCGAAGCGGTTTCGCTCGATCAGCCCACGACACGCGCATAGGCTAGAATTTTCTCGATCTGCGCCACCGCCCAGACCAGGGTGACCTCGCTGTACAACGTGCCAAGCGCAGCGAGCGCGCCGAAAACCACAGCCAGAAAGGTAAGGAACATCGTGAAATTGCCGTTTCTCAGGCTGGTTTTCGTTGCGATCAAATCTTCAGCGTAGGCGAGCCGCTTCGTAGCTCCATCGATAGCGGCAAACTTCTGCCCGAGCTTCTTCCGCACAAATTCGTCGTATGTCTGGTATCCCTCTATGCGCCCGAATTCGAGGTTTCTCGCGGTGTCTAGAAACAGGCCGAGATAGTGGTTTGCCCATTGCAGCCGATAGTGGAATCCCTCCCTGCCGAACCGTGCACTGCAGGTCTTGCGAAACTGTCGCTCGGTCCAATGAATCCGAAACGAGCGTCGGTTTTCGAGGCGACGGATTGCCTCGCGCACTTCGTCATTGGTCGCGTGGATGTCATCGAATTCGCGCAGCACCGCCAGTCGGAGAAGGCCGAGCGAATGAATCCGGTCGGTGATCCGTCCTATTTGCCAGCGCGCGCGGTGCGGAGAGAGCAAGATATAGGATAGCGGGTATCGCACGCCGTGCGCGCGATCCGGCCTCGCACCGCCCATCGACGTTGTATATAGCGACCGGTTTCGGTTGATCGTCGAGAAAGAATGATCGCGCCACGAGGTTCGAAACGCCCCTGGCGAGTTCTCGAAGGTTGCCTGATCGGTCACATAGAACGGATTTAGGTGTACGGCCGCCGACCATACTGCGCCCGCGAGCGCCGCGAGGACCTGGGGGCTTTCGAACCTGTGTTCTGGCCGGATGTTTTTGCCGATACTCTTCGCAGTCGTAATGGGCAGTCTCGTCGCCCGTCGTTCTTGTTCCGGGGCGCCGTCACGCTTTTCTTTACCGACCGACTGCATCCGACCGCAGTTGTATTCGCTGATGTCCATGCCCAGCGAGAAACCGACGAAATCGGCGTAAAGTATCTCGTTCCCGACAATCCTGCCCTTCGGGAAGAGCATGGTGTAAAGCGCCTGCCACGCGAGCGAGATGTCGCGTGACGCGTTCTGCATGACCGGATCGTTGGCGTCATCGCTCGGCTGTTCGATGGGCCTGCGCAATTCGCGCTGGCGGTAGGCTTCGGTAAAGCGGTCGGCGATCGCGCTCTCGACATCGACAAGCGATCGGTGGATTGCAGCCAAATGCGTCCGAACTGCCGTATCGGAGACGGCGAAACCGCTTTCTCCCACGTCGGAGACGGCCGAATAGTCGATGACTACCATTTGGGAGAAAAATTCGTCGAACAGTTCGAAGATGAGCGAAATCAAGAGGTCGCCACATTTAACCTCGATCATGGTCGATTCGCCCGGTCGCATTTGGGCAGTCTTTTTTGATTGCGGGGGTACCTGTCTGACTACGCAGCCACCGAATGCGGCGTCGACTCGGGTCTTCGTATCGCGGACATAGCGCGCGACTTCTGCGTGCCATTTCAGATCGTTCAGTTTGTCCGGCTTCCAGAACCCTCTATGGCAGGTCAGCGCGGGATTGCCGACCTTGATGATAATGCGGTCGTGTACGTTCCTGTTGAGCTTGTCGAATAGCGTCTCCTTACTGCCCGAGTGCCCATGTGAACGTCTCAAGTTTTTGAAGAAGTTCATGGAAGTTCTACGCCGCCACCCGTTTTTCCCCGTGTCGACATCATTCTTTTCGGGAAAAAATGATTCGAAAAGCAAAAAGGGGTGCTGTTAGTTCTTTACCAAAATATGTGTGGCATATTTGTTGAAGGGATCGATGCCATCGTTGATCGGGCATGGTGTGGCTCGCCTGGCAAATACTCAAATGCCTGTTCGCAGGAGAATGTTGCCTCGAACGCGAGAGGGTACTGAGTCAGGGGACGCGCCGGGCTTGGCAGGCGCGGGCCTGCGCGCTAGCGCTTGCCCTCATGAAAACATCGCTCTTCGCGCTTGCCGCCGCCGCCGCTTTCCTGACCACCCCCGCCGCCGCGCAGCTCGGCCCCGGTCCGTGCGAAGGTGCGCTCGCTTGCGCCGCCGACGCAGCGCTCGAAAGCGATACGATCGCGTGGGATTTCGTCGAAGGAATCACGACCGAGGTCGGCCCCCGGCAGGCGGGTACCGAGGCGGAGAAGCGCGGCCGCGACTGGGCGGTGAACTGGCTCGAAAGCCGCGGCTTCGCCAATGTCGCGGACGAGCCGTATCAGATGGACACCTGGATCCCCGGCGGCCCGCCCATGGCGAAGATCGTCGCGCCCTATGCGCAGGAACTGGCGATCATCCCGCTGGGCAATAGCGCCAGCACGGGCGAGGGCGGGTTGACCGCAGAGGTCGTCTACTTCCCCAGCTATGCCGATCTGGTCGCGGCACCGGCGGGCAGCCTGAAGGGCAAGATCGCCTTCATCAGCCACGACATGCGCCCGACGCAGGACGGTTCGGGCTATGGCTTCGCCGGCCCCGCCCGGTGGACCGGCCCCGGCCTCGCGGCGAGCAAGGGCGCGGTCGCGACCGTGATCCGCTCGGTCGGCACCGAAACCGATCGCACCCCGCATACCGGGGGCACCAGCTTTCCCGAGGGCGTGACGGCGACCCCGGCGGGCGCGCTGTCCAATCCCGATGCCGACAATCTGGAACGCATGTTCGCCCGCGCCGACGGCAAGCCGATCACGATGAAACTGGTGCTGACCCCCGAACTGATCGGCGAGACCACCAGCGGCAACGTCGTCGGCGAAATCGTCGGCTCCGATCCGTCGCTGCCGCCCGTTCTGCTCGCCTGCCACCTCGACAGCTGGTGGAACGGCACCGGGGCGTTCGACGATGGAGCGGGCTGCGGCATCGCCGCCGCTACCGCGCTGAACGTGGCCGAAGCGGGCCAGCCGCTGCGGACCATCCGCGTGCTGTTCGCGGGTGCGGAGGAAACCGGCCTGTGGGGCAGCGCTGCCTATTCCAGGGCGCATATCGACGAGCCCATCGCCGTCGGGATCGAGAGCGATTTCGGTGCCGACCGGATCTGGCGGATCGACAGCAATTTCACGCAGAGCAATCCCGACCTGTATCGCAAGCTGGCCCTGGCGGTGGCGCGCTTCGGCGTCGCCCCCTCGCGCGAGGTCGCGACGGGCGGTGCCGATCTCAACATCGTGCGCGATCAGGGCGGCGCGCTGGTCGACCTGCAGCAGGATGGCACCCGCTATTTCGATCTGCACCACACCAACAACGACACGCTCGACAAGATCGACCCGGCACAGCTGCGCCAGAATGTCGCGGTGTGGACGCAGGTGGTCGGCATCCTCGCCAATGAAAGAGAGCCGTTCAAGCCGGCCGAATAAGGGGGCGGGTACCGGATCGCGGCACCGTGCGTTAAGCGCAGATGGACGGTGAACTTTTCGGGCTCGATCCCTATCACATTCTGCTGGCCGGGTGCGGGCTGGCGATCATCGTCGCATATTGGCTCCCCCGCTTTCTTCACGGGCGCGAGCCTGCCGCTTCGGGCCTGCTGATCCTCGGCGGGCTGGCGGTGTTCGGCGTGCTGCCGGGCGTGCCCAATGCGCTGAGCCCGATCGACAATCCGCGCGTGTGGGAACTGGCGAGCGAGTTCGCGGTCATCATCGCGCTGTTCGGCACCGGGATCCGGATCGACCGTATCTTCGGCAAGGGCCTGTGGGGCCCGACGGTCCGCCTGCTGGCGATCGCCATGCCACTGTGCATCGTCGCGGTCGTTGCCCTTGGCTATGGCGTGGGCCTGACTTTCGCCGGAGCGGTACTGCTGGCGGCGGTGCTGTCACCGACCGATCCGGTGCTCGCCGCCGACGTGCAGGTCGGCGCGCCGACCGAGGGCGGGGAGCATCCGGTGCGCTTTGCCCTCACGGCCGAAGCGGGGATGAACGACGGGCTGGCCTTTCCCTTCGTCTATTTCGCCATCTTCCTCGTCGCGGCGACCGGTGGGATCGGCGATTGGGTTGGCGAGTGGTTCGCCTTCTACGTGGTCTACAAGATCGCGGTGGGTACGCTGGCGGGCGCGGCGGCGGGCTGGTTGCTGGGCAAGCTCCTCTTCTCGGTCCCGAGCCGCAATCCGCTCGCCAATGCGGGCACCGGGGTCATTGCGCTCGCAGGGGTGCTCTTCACCTACGGCCTGACCGAACTGATCGAGGGTTATGGCTTCATCGCCGCCTTCGCGATGGGTGTCGTGCTGCGCCGTACGGAGAAGGAGCACGAATATCACGGGCGGCTGCACAGCTTTTCCGGCGCGCTGGAGCATTCGGTTACCGCGATCCTGCTGGTGCTGCTGGGCGGGGCGATCCCTGCACTGATGGGCTATCTCGACTGGCGGCACGCGGCGCTGGGCGTGGCGCTGATCTTCGTTTTCCGGCCGCTGTCGGGCATGCTCGCGCTGTGGGGAACCCCGCTCTCGCTGCGCCAGCGCGGGGTAGTCGCGTTCTACGGCGTGCGCGGAATCGGGTCGATCTACTACCTCGCCTATGCGGGCGGGCAGCTCGACCTGGTCGACGAGGGCGTCTTGTGGGCGACCGTGACCTTCACGATTTTGCTGTCGACGATCGTCCACGGTTTCTCGGCCGGCAGCGTCGTCTGGGCCGCCACGCACGAAGGCGACCACAGGGACAGGAAGCGCGCGCGAGAGCCCGTGCCCTGACGCGCCGGATTATTCGTGGCGCAGCGCCTCGATCGGATCGAGCTGCGATGCGCGCCGTGCCGGGTAATAGCCGAAGACGATCCCCATGAAGGCGCAGAAGGCCAGCGCGAGGATATTGATCGTCGGGTCGAACACGAATGGCACGTCGATCGCCGATGCGAGCGAGATCGAGGCGAGGAAGGCGAGGATCAGGCCGACCAGCCCGCCCAGCGCGCACAGCACCACCGCCTCGGTCAGGAATTGCAGCCGTACCTCGCGCGCCAGGGCCCCGATGGCGAGGCGGATGCCGATCTCGCGCGTCCGCTCGGTCACCGAAACGAGCATGATGTTCATGATTCCGATCCCGCCGACCAGCAGGCTGATCGACGCGATGATGGCCACCATGCCGGTCAGCGCGCCGGTCACCGAGCCGAGCGCATCGTTCACCTGCGCGGTGTCGATGATGTTGAAGTCGTTGCCTTCCGCCCCGCGCAGCAGCCTGCGTTCGCGCAGCAGATCGACCAGGGAATCCTGGATCGTCGAGGACTGGTAGCCGGAATCGTATTTGACCACGAAGAAATCGAGGTTGTCGCTGCCGCGAAAGCGCCGCTGCACCGTTTTGAGCGGCATGAACACCGCATCGTCGTCGTCCGCGCCATTGCCGCCCTGGCCCCGTTCCTCCAGCACGCCGACGACGGTGCAGGACACTTCGCCCAGCCGCATCTGCTCGCCGAGGGGAGAGACATCGGGCAGGAAGATCTCCTCGCGAACCTTCTGGCCCAGCAGGCACACGTTCTTGCCCGAAACTTCCTCGTCGCGCGAAAACGGGCGTCCTTCGATAACGTCGATCGACTGCGCTTCGAGGAAGGCCGAATTCGCGCCGGTCACGCTGGTATCCCAGTCCTGCCCGTTGTGGATCGCGGTGGCATTCGCTCTGACATTGCCCGCGGCGACCTGCACGCCGGCAATCTGCTGTTCCACCGCGTCGACATCGGCCTGGTCGAAGGGCCGGATCGCGCCCCGGTCGCTGCGCACCGGGAAGACGATGAAATTGCTCGCGCCGAGGGAGGATACGGATTCCTGCACGCTCGCGGTCACGCCGTTGCCCAGCGTCACCATCGTTACCACTGCCGCGACGCCGATGATAATGCCCAGCGTCGTCAGGATCGAGCGCAGGATGTGCCGCCGGATTTCGCGCAGGGCGAGCAGGAAGGTCGCGCCCAGCATCAGGCGGGCTCTTCCATGCTGCGCGCGCCGCGTTCGGTCCGCTCGACCAGGCCGTCGCGGAAATGCACGATCGTCTTGGCGAAGGCGGCCATTTCTTCCTCGTGGGTCACCATCAACACGGTGATGCCTTCGCGGTTGAGCTTGCGCAGCAGCTCCATGATCTCGACCGAGCGTTCGGTGTCGAGGTTGCCGGTCGGCTCATCGGCCAGCAGCACGTCGGGATCGGTCACGAGCGCGCGCGCGATGGCGACGCGCTGCTGCTGCCCGCCCGAAAGCTCTGCCGGGGTGTGGCTCGCCCATGGTGCGAGGCCGACCGCATCGAGGCTGCGCATCGCAGCCTCCTGCCGCACCGCCTTCTTCTCACCGCGATAGAGCAGCGGCAGCTCGACGTTTTCGAGCGCGGTGGTGCGCGCCAGCAGGTTGAAGCCCTGGAAGACGAAGCCGAGATAGCGTCGGCGCAGCAGGCTGCGCTGATCGCGATTGAGCTTCTGCACCTCGACCCCGCGAAACCGGAAGATGCCGCCGGTCGGCACGTCGAGACAGCCCAGGATATTCATCGTGGTCGACTTGCCGGAGCCGGACGGGCCCATGATCGCCACGAACTGCCCGCGATCGATGGTCAGGTCGACGCCCTTGAGCGCCTGGAACGCTGCGCTCCCGGTGCCGAAGACCTTGGTGATGCCTTCCATCTCGATGAGCGGCTCTGCGCTCATTCGCCCTGGGCCCGCAGTCCGGTGACGACTTTCATGCCGGGCTTGAGGTCGGCCGAGCGCACGACCGTGCGACGCCCGTCGCTCTGCCCGGTGACGACCTCGATCGTCTTGAGCGTGCCGTCGTCCTGCAGCACACGAACCTGTTGGCGGCTGCCGACGCCGATGCCCGATTGCTGTTCCTGCTCCTCCAGCCCGATCTGCGGGTTGAAGACGCCGCCGGCGGATCCCTGCTGCTCATCCGGATTGAACCGCAGCGCGGCATTGGGGACCAGCAGCGCCTGGCCGGTGGACTGGGTGGCGATCGTGGCGGTGGCGGTCATGCCGGGACGCAGGAGCCCTTCGGGATTGTCCACGGCCAGCCGGGCCTCGTAACTCACGACCGAGGCACCGCCCGCTGCGGCGGCCTGATTTTCGACCGTGTTGCCCGAGGCGAGATCGACCCGCTCGACCCGCGCGGGGAAGCGGCGACCGGGATAGGCATCGACGGTAAAGGTCGCGCGCTGACCCTTCTGGACTGCGCCCACGTCCGCCTCGTCGATCGAGACGCGCAGCTGCATTTCGGACAGATCTTCCGCAATCACGAACAGGGTCACCGCATTGAAGCTGGCGACGACGGTCTGTCCGGGCTCGATCTGGCGGGCGAGCACGACGCCGGTCACCGGCGCGCGGATCACCGCCCGGCTGCGGGTGGTGGTGTTGGCCTGCAGGCTCGCCTGCGCCGCCTCGATATTGGCGCGTGCGGAGGCAACCGCCGCCCGGTCGCGTGCGACCGCGGCCTGCGCCTGCTCCAGCTCCACCTGCGAGGGCACGCGCCCGTCGGACAGGCGGCGGACTTCTTCCAGCCGGGCGAGCTGGGCGGTGTCCACATCCAGCGTGGCACGCGCCTGCGTCAGGCTGGCACGGGCCGCGTTCAACTGTGCGCGCGACTGTGCGATCTGCTGATCGACGATCTCGGTATTGATGACCGCGATCACCTGTCCGCGCGTCACCCGGTCGTTGACGTCGACCAGCACGCGCTCGACCGGGCCGTTGACTTCGGAGCCGACCGTCACCTGGTTCGTCGGGCGAAGATTGCCCGTGGCGGTAACCGTGAGATCGAGCGAGGCGCGCTCCACATCCTCGGTCACGTATTTCGGCGCTTCGTTGCCGCCCGAACAGGTCGACACCAGCAGGACGAGCGCGATGATGATGACCGCGGGCAGCCAGAATTTCATCCACCGGCGCCAGCGCGGACGCGGTTTCTCGCCGAGAAATTCGTCGATATTGTCCGAAGAGGAGCTGTCGGTTTTGGTCATGGCTGTTGGGGTCCGGTTTCGATGGCCGCATCAATGGCCGCTTCGATATCTTGTGGCGAGCGCCAGCCGCCGCCGAGGGCGCGCGCTAGATTGATGAAGGCGATGGCGCGGGCCGCCTCGGCCGACACCTCCGCCGTTTCCGCGCTCAGCAGCGCGCTTTCGACGTTCAGCAGGGTCTGGAAATCGATCAGCCCGGCCTCGTACTGGCTGCGCGCGAGGATCGCCGCGTTGCGCGCGCCGTCGCTCGCTTCGACGAAGGCGGCCACCCGCTCGTCGGTCGCATCGAGGCGAACCGATGCGGTCTCGACCTCTTCGAGGGCAACCAGGATGCTCTGCCGCCATGCGGCGAGCGATCCGTCCGCAATGGCCTGTGCCCCGTCGATCTGCGCCCGCGTGCGGCCACCGTCGAACAGCAGCTGGGTGATTCCGGCAAAGAGGTTGCCGGTGATGACGTCGAGCAGATTGTCGACGCCCAGTGCGGTGCTGCCGACCGTTCCGCTCAGCCGGACCAGCGGAGAGAGCTGCGCGCGCGCAACGCCGACCTGCGCCAGATCGGCGGCCAGCTGGGCTTCCGCGGCGCTTACGTCCGGGCGGCGGCGCAGGATTTCCGCCGGCACTGCCAGCCCGACCGAACGTGGGGGGACGGGCAGGGCGCGCGTATCGGCGATCAGCGCGGCGTAGACCTCGCCCGGCGGCTCGCCGATCAGGGTCGAGATGACATTGGCGGTCGCGACCAGATCGCTTTCCAATTGCGGAATGCTCGCGGCGGTTTGCGCCCGCTGGGTGCGCGCCTGTTCGACATCGAGACTGGAGACGAGCCCCGCCTGATTGCGCCAGCGCGCGATCTGGAGGTTGTCCTCCTGATTGACCAGCGCCTCGCGCGAGATCGCCAGCTGGCGGGAGAGGGAGCGCGCGGTCATCGTCTGCGTGGCCACCGAGGCGACGATCGCCCGCTCCAGATCGGCAAGGGTGTAGCCCGCTGCGCGCAGGCTTGCTTCGGACGCGTCGATCGAGCCCGAGATGCGCCCGAAGAGGTCTGCCTCCCACGCGATATCGGCACCGAGCACCAGTTGCAGATCGTCCTGCGCGAAATCGCCGACATCGCGCCCGACACCTGCATTGGCGGATATGTTGGGAAGGCGGCCCGCACGGGTTTCGCGCAGGCGCGAACGCGCCAGCCGCAGCCGCGAGGCGGCCTGCGCCAGATCGAGATTGTCCGACTGCGCTTGCTGAACGAACCGGTCGAGCAAGGGATCGTCGAGCAGTTGCCAATAGGCCTGCAGCTCTATCTCGGGCCCGGTCGGGTCGGCGATCGACCACCGCTCGGGCATGTCCGGGGTCGATGACAGCGGGACCGATGGCTCGCCGATCGAGGCACAGCCGCCCAGCGTCACGAGCAGCGAGAGCCCCAGTAGGGCAGCCCTGCCGCGCGCCGTCATCGTCCGTGTGCAGACTTGCACCATGTCCCGTCTATCCCTCCCTGAGAATGCCAATCATGCCAGACCCGGGCGGGCGATCAAGCCGCGTTCCTACCATTGGTCGAGGATAATTCCCCCTTTGCAGACCGTTCGCGCAAGACGGGCCGCGTGGGGCAGGGGCGACAATTGCGGGATGTGGCGGAGAGAATGGTCGGGGAGACAGGATTCGAACCTGCGACATCTTGCTCCCAAAGCAAGCGCGCTACCGGACTGCGCCACTCCCCGACTGCCAGAATGTGGACTGGCTGATGCGATGACGGCATCCCCGGTGGGCCCGGCAGGACTCGAACCCGCGACCTAGCCGTTATGAGCGGCCAGCTCTAACCAACTGAGCTACAGGCCCCCGGGATCGATGCCATCGCCGACGTCATCGCAAGCAGTGCCGCTAGCTGCGAACGCCCGGTTTCGCAAGCGGTCACGCGGCGGGATCGGCTTGCTGCGCTGCGTCCCACACCTGGCGGACCGTGGTCGGGGCGACCTTGCGGCTGGCCATGTGGGCGTAGATGCCGCGCAACCAGTCGTACAAATGCGCCAGATCGCGCTCGTCATGGACATAGGGCGTGTTGCCCGGTGCCAGCGATGGGCTGTGAAAGGAAAGGACGAGCAGCGGCAGCCCGTTGTCGAGCGCCGTGTCCACCGCGTGGATCGCATCGCGCAGGGGCGTGCCCTCGGGCGTCAGCGCAATCCGTTCGAGCAACCCCGTGCGCGCGGCGATCCCTGCGCCGTGCGGCAGCCTCGCGAGACGCGGAAACAGCGTGGTGCCCCGTCGCGCCAGCAGCCCGCGATAGATCGTGGTGAGCGGCAGTTCGAGCAGCGGCTTCTCGCTCGCCACCCAGTAGGGGTGGTTGGGGAAGGCGCTGTAATTGCCGCCCTCGCCGGGCGAATAATCGTAGAGCGCGCGGACCGAGCTATCGATCACCACGCCGCAGTCGTGCAGGATCGCGTTGGTCGCCGGGCCGATGCCGTAACGGCCCGCACGGTAGATCATCGGTGCGGTGCCGTAGGCCTCCTCGATCGCGTCGCGCAGGGCCATGAACTTCGCGCGCTCGAGCTCGGGGGGAAGGTTGCCGGCGAAGGAATTGCGTGTGCAGACCTCTTCGTCGAATGGCGGATTGACCCAGGGGTGCAGCTGCACGCCCACTTCGGCCGCGCCGCGGGCGACCGCATCGCCGATGATCTCCTTCGCCCTGGCGGACTGCACGATCGGCCAGTCGACCAGATAGACCGGCGACACGCCCAGCTCTTCGCAGAAGGCCTGGAATTCGGGCAAGCGGTCGAGATGGTTGAGATCGTGCCGGTCGCGGGTGAAGGGCGCGTTCCAGTCGAACCCTTCTTCGGTATCGACCGTCAGCAGCGAAGCGGGTGCGAATCCCGGCGCGAATCGCGCTGCCTGATCCGGTTTCGGCAATGTCAGCATTGGTTCGCCCCCGTCCAATCCGGGGGCCGCGCCCGCAGCTAGACCGCGTGTTCGGGCACCCCTTGCGCCTGCGTAGCGGCGGGTATCTGCGTGGTCAAAGCGGGCAGGGTGAGTATCAACCGCCTATTCTCGCGGCGCAGGCTGCCACCGATCGCACGCGCCTCCGCCCGGGCGAGCCGCAATGCGAAGCCGGGGCCGAACGGCCCGGCGCTGATCGCGACCGACAGCGGCTTGCCCCGCGCGGCGAAAATATCCTCGCTGCCGTTGAGCGATGCCGGCAGGTCGGCGACGAATTGCGCGGTGTTACCCTCGGGCCCGGTTTCATGGTCGAGCGTGAGGGCGAGCTTCTCGCTCGGCGCGGCGGCGGAGCCGAGCGTCGCGAGGATGCGCCAGCTGAGCAGTTCGGCCTCGGGCTTGGCGAGATCGACGCGGCAGCTCCCGCCCAGCGTCGCGACGAAGCCTGCATTGCGCGGCTGGAGCAGCGGCAGAAGCTGGGAGAGGTGCTGGCGGAAGATCGCGGCAAGGTCCGCGTCGCCGCCCGTCGGGCGCAGACGCCCGCTTTCGAGGCGCGACAGGCGCTCCAGATCGTCGAACCCGGCCAGCATCCGTGCGCTGTCGCCCGCGATTCCCGCCGCGAGCGCACGGTAATCGTGCGGTACGGGGCCGACGACCTGCTGCTGGATCACCTCGGCGAAACCCTGGATCGCGTTGACCGGCGTGCGCAGTTCGTGGAGCAGCTGGCGCAGCCGATCGCTCTGGTTGCCCGGCTCTTCGGCTTCGAGTGCCCGGCGCATCCCGCCTGCAAAGCCGAGGAAGCGCCCGTCGGGGCTGGAAAAGCGCGGCTGCGCGTCGAGCACCCAGGCGCCGGCGATGGCGGGCCCGCCCTCCAGCGTCACGTCGACGCCATGCAAAGGCTGCTGCCGCTCGATCGCCTCCGAGAATTCCTCGGGCAGGATGCTGGGGAGCGAGAGATAGAGCACGCGCGAGGCGGCAAAACTGTCGGCCCAGTCGATCACTCCGGCGGTGTCGGTGGCAAAGCCGAAGCCGGTCAGTTCCTCCTGCCCGGTGCTCGCATCGGCGAAGGGCAGGGTGGGGGCCGTTTGATC
>Ga0114910_1001166_pt1 | contig 12712 bp, 12 predicted proteins | sample MalvireepMed_908_FD_83500 | JGI IMG/M metagenome (GOLD analysis project Ga0114910, IMG submission 83500) | Marine viral communities from the Global Malaspina Expedition - Malaspina viral metaG DeepMed_908 | ecosystem: Environmental > Aquatic > Marine > Oceanic | place: Mediterranean Sea...
CTGCAAATCACGCGGGTCCGGGGTGATACGCTCGGTTATATCCAGCGCAGTTTTGTCGGCTGTGTTTCCGATGTTGACCAGAACGAAGCCCGCGAAGTCGGCGAAAAGGCGGTTCAGTACGGGATGTTCGGCGACCGCGACGGATCGGTGACGATCAAGCGCACCGGCCACTACTCGGTTGACTACGAACTGGTTCCGCTGGAGATGGTTGCCGGCAAGACCCGCACGATGCCCGACAACTTCATCTCCGCGTCCGGTCACGACGTGACCGACGCGTTCCGGCAATATCTGCGCCCCCTGCTGGGCAGCGGAATGCCGGACGCCTACCGCCTTCGTCCGAACAAGGTGCCGAAGATCCTGGCGGCCCGGTGATGCGACCTGGTGCCCGAGCGCGTTGGCGGCGTTCGGGCAAGCGCGATTCCAGCCGCCCCCTCAGCACAACCGGACAAGCCATGCCGCCCATCCCTAAGGCCTGCACTTACCCCGGCACATAGGCCACATAATCGATCTCCAGAAACTCGTCGACCTCCGGAAGCCAGCGGTCACGAACGAAGGCCACGTGATCGGGATGATTGTTGTAGGCATCGTAGGCGGCCTGCCCGTCAAACTTCATGGAAAAGCCGTGCCTGAAACTGTTCTTGGCCGAGACCTGCTCAAGCACCTCGAATTCTGTGACACCCGGAATGGCCGCAAGGATGCGCTGTCCGTCCGCGAGAAAAGTTGTTTCGCGTTTCGAACCGGCCGGATGCTTCAGCCTGAATGCGACGGTATGTCTGATCACAATGCTCTCCCTTGATCCCGATAGAAAAGTAGATTGCACGGGTTCAGAAACCTCGCGATGCGCAATGGTACGGCCCTTCCAAATGGATGTGCAGGATGAAGCACGCGGACCTCACCTACCTCGCAAACCGAGCCTGATAGGCCTCCCAGGCATCCGGATTGCAGAAATTGAGCGGTTTCTCACCGGCAAGGATGCGTCTGGTTTCAGCCACCACGCCCTGGCCCATCCGCAGCATGCTTTCCTCGGTAATCCCCGCCATGTGCGGCGTCAGGATGACGTTGCGCATCGACAGGAACGGATGATCAGCCGGCAAGGGCTGCCGCTCAAACACGTCCAGCGCCGCGCCGCCGATTGCTCCGCTTGAGAGCGCGTCAACCAGGGCCGTTTCGTCAACCACCGGACCGCGCGCGACATTGACCAGAATGGCGCCAGGCTGCATCAGCGCCAGCTGCCCTGCCCCGATCATCCCGCGGGTCTTGTCATTCAGAGGGCAGCAGAGAACGACAACATCGCTGCGGGCAAGCATGTCATTGAGGTCCACTGCCTCAGCGCCATCAGGCAGCGCCTCAGGCCTGCTGGTCACCGCAAGGACCTTCATTCCAAAGCCATGATGGGCAATCCGGAACAGGGCGTTTCCGACATTTCCCATTCCGACAATGCCGAGCGTCCGTCCGCTCAGTTCGCGGCCATGATCGGAATGCGCCCGCGCCGTCGCCCAGCCCTCCGATCTCAAATCGGCGCTGACCGCTGGATACCGGCGCAAGAGCGCAAGCGACGACCAGATGCAGTGCTCCGCCACGGTGGGCGCGTTCACCCCCGGCACATTGGCCACCAGGACACCAGCTTGGGTGGCAGCCTCAACCGGAATCATGTCGAGCCCCGCCCCGTGCCGGACAGCCGCCTTGAGACCCTTCTCGCGCGCGAAAATCTCAGCCGGGATCGGAGCACGGACCACGATGATCGACGCGCCGGCGCTCTCCCTCACAATAGCTTCCGGAGACGGCTCGCTGGCAATCACCAGCGCTCCAAGGCGGCGCAGCTCAGTCGTCACAGCCGGATGCAGTGGATGGGTGGAAAAGATCATGTCATGCGCGCGCGCGGCAGTTCCGGCTGCTCACCGGTTTTCTCACCACCGGAATCAAGAATTTCAGTCCAGTAGCTCTGCGCACGGCCGAGATGCGTGTTCATCAGCGCCTGGGCCAGGTTGCTGTCGCGCCGGTACAGGGCATCAAAGATCTGCATGTGCTCGTTGTGAGATTTGATGTTGCGTTCAGCCTTGCCGAAGTAGATCGGCAGGCGCTGCTCACTGGCGGCGTAGAAACTCGAGCAAATCTTGTAGAACATCTCGTTTTGAGTGGCGCGGACGATCTCGAGATGGAATTCCCCGTCGAGACGGTGCAGTCCGAGCCCGTCGGCGATTTGTTTTTCAGAGCGGGCAAGAATGTCGCGGAGCTGGTCGAGATTCTCGACGGTCGCACGCTGCGCCGCCAACTCCGCAGCCTTGATCTCATGGATCTTGCGCAACTCGACAGCCTCAAAGATCTGCCTTGGCTGCAGCTGCACGCCGGCAGTGGCAAGCAGAGCCATTGAGCTCAGACCCGCAGATTCCATCGTGAGGTAAATACCGGACTTGGCGCGGCGCTCGATGAGTTGCAATGCTTCCAGAATCGCCAGCGATTCACGCACCTGTCCCCGGCTGACTGCAAAATGTTCCGCGAGCTCCCGCTCGGAAGGAGCCTTGCCGGCATTGCCGCTTGCCACCGCCACAATATGCGCCACCAGATTGGGCAGGAAGTCGCTTTCGGAACTCGTCATATGACCCTTGCGTATTTGTCCAGCATGGCTTCGTTCATGGTGAAGCCCAGGCCTGGCTTTTCGGGGAACTCTATCATTCCGTCTTTGGCCACCACGGATTCGTCAATGATATCATGTATCATCGGATTGGCGCCAAGGGAAAACTCGATGGCAAAGCTGGATGGTGAAGCCGCACAGACATGCAGCCCGGCGAAAAAGCACGGTGCCCCCGCCCACAGATGCGGCGCCAGCCGCAAATTGAACGCCGACGCGATTGTGCCGATGCGCATGGCCTCTGTGATACCGCCGCAAAAGCCGGGGTCCGGCTGAAAGATGTCAGCAGCGCGCCTCATTGCCAGATCGCGAAATGCAAACCGTGTCGCCTCGCTTTCACCTGTCGCCACCGGAATCGGAATCGTGGCCCGCACCTCCGCAATACCAATCTTGTCGTCGGCAATAATCGGCTCCTCAAACCAGGCGAGATCGCAGTCCTGGACAAGGTTTGCAAACCGCCGCGCCGTGGCGACCGTAAAGGTACCATGCGCATCCACGGCGAGCTCGACATCGGAGCCAAGCGCCTTTCGCGCGGCCTTGACCCGTGCGGCAGAGGCATGCGGGTTCGGGTCCATGGCCCCGACGCGCATCTTGACCATGCGAAAGCCACCGGCATCGACATAGGATTGCAACTGCTCGCCGATCTCATCAGCCCCTGCCCATCCGCCCGAGGCGTAGGCCTGCATCCGTTCAGCCTTGCGGCCGCCCAGCAGCTTCCAGACCGGTTTGCTATCCGCCTTGCCAAGAATGTCCCACAGCGCGATGTCGATCGCGCTGATCGCGGCAACTGTCAGCCCGCGCCGCGCCATCTCCGGCATCGCGTGGCCGGCCGTCGCGGCCTTTTGCGCGCGAACCCCATTGTAGAGATCTTCCCAGATGAAGGTGATGTCCGCCGGATCGCGGCCAATGATCCGCGGTCCGAAATCCTCGTTGATCAGGCGAACCAGCGTGGCGTAGTTTCCAGCGCTTCCGGCCGCATTCTTGCCCTCGCCCCAACCAACCAGGCCGTCATCCGTTTCGATGCGGAGGATTGCGGCGTCGAATGTCCGCAACGTGCCAAAATCGCTTGTATGCTGGCGCGCCTGTTCGATCGGAATCTGGACCCAACGCGCATGGACGGACTTGATTTTCATAACAAGGACCCCGCACACCGGCGCCGGATGATTTCCGCCCGGTGGAACGCCTTTACGGCCTATTTGATGAGCGGCAACAGAGTTTCCGCCGTGATCCGCATCTGGTCCGAATAGAACTTCTCGGTCAGCAGGCTTGATCCGTGATCCTGGATGAATTTGAGCTGCTCGGGCGAAATATCCACCGGATCGCGCTCCACCATATCGGGATAGATTGCCGCAGGCGTACGGTCGACAGGCGCCACGAACTCGTTGGTCAATGCGCCGTCATAGCCGATTTCCTTGAGGGTCTCGACAATCTTGGGCCAGTCGAGATGACCTAGCCCTGCAGCAAAGCGGTTGTTGTCAGCGACATGGAAATCGAACAGCCGTTTGCCGGCCAGGCGGATGGCGTCATAGATGTTCGATTCTTCCATATTGAGGTGATAGGCGTCGAGGCATACCCCGCAATCGGGATGGACGGCATCAGCCAGCGCAAGCGCCTGTGCGCAGCGGTTGAAAATATAGGTTTCGAAGCGGTTGAGCGGCTCGATGGCGATCTTGACGCCAACCTTCTGCGAATGGGCGAAACACTCCTTGGTCGCCTCGACCAGCCAGCCCCATTCTTCTTCTTCAGTGGCGTCGGGCTGCACCTTGCCGACAGTGGCCGGCACCAGCGTGATGATCTCGCCCTCGAGTTCGCTGACCATGGTCAGCACGCTCTTGACATAATCGACGGTGCGGGCGCGCTGGCCTTCATCCTTGGCGGCCAGGTTGCGCTCACCCAATGTCAGCGTCACCGCGCCCCAGCAACGGATGCCATGCTCCTTGAGGAGCGCACGGGTCTCCTTGGTGTCATACTGGGTCGGCTCACCGGAAATCTCGATGCTTTCATACCCGAACTGCTTGATCCGGCGCAGCGTGATGTCCAGCGGCTCGGCCCGCATCCAGTTGTGAGTCGACAGATGCATGTTAATCCTCCCTTGCAGCAGGGCTCCTCAACCCCGCCGCCCGTTGCATTTCGCCATTCTGGTTAGACCAATTAATCTCTATTTTTGATCTAATCAAGCCTGCAGCTATCATTTCTTCCGTGGAACAGCCATTATGGCCAGCATAATGCACCTTGCGCGGCGATTGTAAAAATGGTGTCGTAGCGGCAGGCGTATTTTGGTATTACCAGATTAGCGTCAATCAGGAATGCCGGAATTGGGGAGACGTGCGTGAAGATCGGGATGAACATGTTCTTGTGGACCACCCATGTGGGTCCCCAGCATGAGGCGCTGCTGCGCGATTTGAAGGCATGCGGCTATGATGGGGTGGAGATCCCGATCTTCGAGGGCGACATCCGCCACTATAGCCAGCTCGCCACCATGCTTGATGATATCGGCCTTGAGCGCACTGCCGTTACAGCCATGGGTGATTCATCAATGAACCTGATTGGTGACACGGCCGCGCGTGCCAAGGGCGTCGATTACATGCGCGCCACCCTCGACAAGACCCAAGCGCTGGGCGCCAGCCTGATCTGCGGGCCGATGCACTCGACACTGGGGCATTTTTCAGGCGCCGGGCCCACCCAGGAAGAGTTTTCGCGTTCGGTATCGTCGCAACGGCTGATCGGCGATCACGCATCCAGCCTCGGGATTACGGTGGCGCTTGAAGCTCTCAACCGTTTCGAATGTTACCTGGTCAACACGATGGACGGCCTTGCAGCCCACCTCGCGGAGATCGGCCATCCCAACATTCGCGCCATGTACGACACCTTCCATGCCAATATCGAGGAAACCGATCCGATCGGCGCGCTGACCCGGAATTCTGCAAATGTTGCCCATATTCATATTTCCGAGAATGATCGCGGAGTGCCGGGACGCGGCAATATTCCATGGCGTGAGACCTATGCCGCAATCGCTGCTATCGGCTATGATGGCTGGCTGACAATCGAAAGCTTTGGCCGAGGCCTGCCGGATCTCGCGGCAGCGACCAAGGTCTGGCGGGACTTTGCCGAAAGCCCGGAGGCGGTGTATCGAGAGGGATATGCGCATATCACCGCTTCGCTGAAAGCTCACTGACGAAGCGGGCCGGACCTGCATGACCAACACGCCGCAAGCGGCCAAGACAAAATGACTACTGGAGGAGACGATCAATGAAAACCATCAAGGGTCCAGCGCTGTTTCTGGCACAGTTCGCCGGCGACGAAGCACCATTCAATTCCTGGGCGTCGATCACCAAATGGGCTGCTGATTGCGGCTACAAGGGTGTGCAGGTCCCAAGCTGGGACGCGCGGTTGATCGACCTTGAGAAAGCAGCCTCGTCAAAAGACTATTGCGACGAGTTCAAGGGTGTTGCGGCAGAGAGCGGCATCGTGGTCACCGAGTTGTCGACGCATTTGCAAGGCCAGCTGGTTGCCGTGCATCCAGCCTATGACGAGGCCTTTGATGGATTCGCGGCGCCGGAAGTGCGCGGCAACCCCAAGGCCCGGCAGCAATGGGCGGTCAACCAGGTGCGGATGGCGCTGACGGCTTCGCGCAATCTGGGCATCGGCGCGATGGCAAGCTTTTCCGGCGCGCTGGCCTGGCCCTATATCTATCCCTGGCCGCAGCGGCCCGCAGGCCTGGTCGAAACCGCCTTTGACGAGCTGGCCAAACGCTGGCACCCGATTCTCGATCATGCCGAGGAGTGCGGCGTCGACATCTGCTACGAGATCCACCCGGGCGAAGATCTGCATGACGGCATCACCTTCGAGATGTTTCTCGAGCGCGTCGGCAACCACGCCCGCTGCAACATGCTCTACGATCCGTCGCACTATCTGCTGCAGTGCCTCGATTACATCGACAACATCGACATCTACAAAGACCGGATCAAGATGTTCCACGTCAAGGACGCCGAATTCAATCCAACCGGCCGGCAAGGCGTCTATTCGGGCTACCAGTCCTGGGTCGACCGGGCCGGACGGTTCCGCTCACTGGGCGATGGTCAGGTCGATTTCGGGGCGATCTTCTCGAAGATGGCGGCCAATGATTTCGACGGCTGGGCCGTGGTGGAATGGGAATGCTGCCTCAAGCATCCCGAAGACGGCGCCCGCGAAGGCGCGCAATTCGTCTCCGACCACATCATCCGGGTCACCGAGCGCGCCTTCGACGACTTTGCCGATGGCGGCACCGATGACGCCGCCAACCGCCGCATGCTCGGCATTTCCTGAGCGGGAGGACGACAATGGCTATCGAAGGCTCAAACACCTCATCCTCGCGCCGCATCCGCCTCGGCATGGTCGGCGGCGGGCGCGACGCCTTTATCGGCGGTGTGCACCGCATCGCCTCGCGCATCGACGACCGCTATGAGCTGGTCGCCGGTGCGTTTTCCTCGACGCCGGAGAAATCCAGAGCATCGGCAGCCGACCTCGGCGTGGCCGGCGACCGCGCCTATGGTGATTACCTCGAAATGGCCAAGCGGGAAGCGCGGCTGAAATCAGGCATCGAGGCGGTGGCGATCGTCACGCCGAACCACATGCATTATCCGGTGGCGCGCGAATTTCTCAAGCGCGGCATCCACGTGATCTGCGACAAGCCGCTGACCTCGACGCTTGCCGACGCGCGCAAGCTGGTCAAGGCAGCCAGCTCATCCGGGGCGCTGTTCGTGCTGACGCACAACTACACCGGCTATCCGATGATCCGTCAGGCGCGCGAGATGATTGCCAGCGGCGAGCTCGGCAGGATCCGGCTGGTGCAGGTCGAATACGCCCAGGACTGGCTGTCGGAAAATCTCGAGCAGACCGGTCAGAAACAGGCCGGGTGGCGCACCGATCCGGCGCGCTCCGGGCTTGGCGGCTCGACCGGCGACATCGGCACCCATGCCTTCAACCTGGCAAGCTTCGTCTCCGGTCTGGAGCTCGAGCAGCTCTGCGCCGATCTCGACAGTTTCGTCGAAGGCCGGCAGCTTGACGACAACGGCCATGTGCTGATGCGCTATGCCGGTGGCGCCAAGGGCATGTTGTGGTGCTCGCAGGTCGCGCCCGGTAACGAGAACGCCCTGAAGCTCAGGATCTATGGCGACAAGGGCGGGATCGAATGGGCCCAGGAAGATCCGAACTATCTCTGGCACACGCCGCTGGGACAGCCCAAGCGGCTGCTCACCCGCAACGGCGCGGGCGCCACTGCAGCAGGCCAGCGCGTCAGCCGTATTCCGGGCGGTCACCCCGAAGGCTATCTCGAAGGTTTCGCCACCATCTACAACGAGGCCGCAGAAGCCATCATCTCCCACAGGGAGGGCAAGCCGGCACCGGAAGGGGTGATGTTCCCCGGAATAGCGGACGGCCTGGCAGGCGTCGCCTTTGTCACGGCTTGCGTTGAATCCTCCCGCCGCGGTGCGGCCTGGGTGAAATTCGACAGCTACAACAAGGGGTGAGAACGGCATTGGACCAGAAGGCCGCGCAATGCGCGGTCAATGGCCTGCCCCTGAAACGCGGCCCTTCCTGACCTGTGGCCTCTGAGCCGAAGAAGGATTTTGAGACGGTAGCGATCAGGCACAGGGCGGAGGTTGCACTGCACCGCTGGTGGACGGAACACGCAGCCTTCAGTTCGATCAGGTGAAGCGCCTGATCGAACCGAACTTTGAAATCTTCCATTAAGGTTGCGCTTTAGAGCCGGTAGACCCTTGCGGCCGTGGCGTAGAAGATCTCGTGCATGACGTCCTCACCCAGGTCTGCCGCAGCCCAAACATGGGCCTCGACCAGAGCCTGGTAGGAACTCCAGATCTTCTCGATCGGAAAATTCGAACCATACATGCATCTGTCAGGGCCGAACATGTCGACGGTTTCGAAGATGATCCGCTTGATCAGGTCTTTGTCCACGCGGTGGACGAAGGTGCCGAATCCCGACAGCTTGCTGGTGACATTGGGCATCCGGGCAAGTGCGTCCATGCCGTCGCGCCAGCTGGCCCAGCCCTCCTCCGACAGATCCTCCGGCATGCCTGCGTGCTGGAGAATGAAGGTGACATCCGGACAGGCCCTGGCAAGGTTTACCGCCCCTTTCATCTGGCCTGCAAACAGTTGCAGATCGAAGCTCCAGCCGTAACCAGCGAGTTTGCGGATATTGGCCTGCACCACAGGATCTTCCGCCATGGCGGCGGTGGAGGCGAAACGGTAGAGCGGATTTTCGTGCCAGTGGAACTGTTGCCGGATGCCACGCATCGCCGGATAAGGCTGCAGGCGGTCGAGTTGCGGCCGGACATCTGGCACGGTCACATCGGCATAGCCGACAATCCCGTGCGGCCAGCCGCTCCTGTTGGCCTGGTCCTGCACCCAGCGCACTTCGTCCTCAAATTGATCGGTGGGCCAATTGGCCTGCACATAGACCGATTTCCTGACATTGCTGGAGGCAATATCGGCAAGATACTCCTCGATCAGATAATCGCGGCGGACCGATTCATAGTCCCCGAAGATCCGCGGCTGCATCGGGCCCTGCAGCCATTTCAGATCGGCCTGTCTCCAAATGTGATGATGGCTGTCGATGATGTCCATGATCCCCTCCTGCGTTTTGTTGTCTCAATCGGCCTGCACGAGCTGATATTGTTCGCCCGGGCCCGTCACGCTCAGCCCCATGGCGATGTTCTTGCATCAATAATGCATCCGCGCGCGGTGAAAGCAGGACGCAAGCCTTGCTGGTGTCACAGCCCCCTCGAAGCCCTGGTGCCGCGCGGCGCCGACGAGGCTCCCAACGACAGAAGAAACTTTGTCAGACCGGCAATCGAGGATCCGTCAACCAGATCATCCAGCATTGGCAAAATGGCGCGCAGCGCTTCTGTCTCGGGCCGGAACCGCGGATCTCCGGCCAGCGGCGTTGCCAGCGACAACCGGTGGGCCGAGGCGGCAAAGCGGCGGAATGCGGTTTCCATCTCGTCCGGTTCGCCGCGTTCCAGCGCGTCCGACAGGATCACCACCACCGCGCCGCGGGCAAATGCCGAAAAGCGGGGCACCGACTGGAAGGCGAGCAGCGTCTGCCCGATGCGGGTGCCGCCGTCCCAGTCCTCCACCAGGGCCCCGGCCCGGGCCAGCGCCTGATCGCGGTTGCGGATCCGCAAGGCGGACGTCAGCCGCGTCAATCTGGTTCCGAACGAAAACACCTCGGCGCGCCCGGCCCCCTGCACCGCCGCATGGGCAAGCTTGAGATAGTCTTCGGTGTGCAACTTCATTGAGCCTGACACATCGAGCAGCAGCAGCAATCTGCGCGGCTGCCGCTGCCGGCGGCGCAGCTGGGGAGACGGGATGTCCCCATCGGCGGCCAGCATCTTGCGCATCGAGCCGCGCAGGTCGAGATTGGTGCCGGTTCTGGTCCGGACCGTGCGAAACGACCGGCGCCAGGGAAGCGCCGCGCCGATCCCGCGTTCGAGCCTGTCGAGCCGCAAGCCATCATGTGAAAAGGCCCGGACGCCGAGCTGTTCCGAACCGGAGGTCAGTTCGCCGCCGGTTTCATCCTGCACCGGCAGGCTTTGTTCCTCAGCTGTGTCTGTGTCGTCCTTGATGTGAGGCTCTTCCTCGGGTTCAACCTCCCCCTCGATGGCCGCTCTCGCATCGCCCAAGAACCAGCTTTCAAACAGGGCGTCGAACTCCACACGCCGCTCCGGTGCCGGTGCGAAGGTAGCGACCGCCGAGCGGCGAATATCGTCCATCGAGCGTGGCCCGAGCAGGGTGACCGCCTGCATGAAGGTAATCGCCTGTTCCGGCGCAACGGCAAAACCGAAGCGGCGCAACAAACGGGCGAACCCGAACAGGGGCCCCGCGCCGCGTGGCAAGTCTTGAGGGACCGGGGCTGTGTCACAGCGCGGAAACTTGATCATGACATGGCCACCTCGATGATGCGGGGCATATCGGGTTCAATGAAATGAACGTCTTCCTCGTCCTTGATCAGGACACCGATCGCCCTTCGAAAGGCTTCGGGCCAGGGGCTGCCGCCCTTTTCCAGAATGGTCGCCGCATTGGCCCATTCAATGGCTTCGGCGATGCCCGGCGGCTTGGCCAGCGGCCGCGACCGGATGGTCTGCACGGCACTGGCGACCGCCAGTGCGGTTTCCCGCGCGACGTCACCGGCGCGCGCCATGATGATCGCCGCCTCGCGCTGGGCGTCCGGATAGCCGATCCAGTGATAGACGCAGCGGCGGCGCAACGCCTCGGCCAGCTCGCGGGTCCGGTTCGAAGTCAGAACCACCAGCGGGCGGGCCGTCGCCCTGATGGTGCCGCGTTCGGGGATGGAAATCTGGAAATCGGACAGGAACTCGAGCAGCAGGGCCTCGAATTCATGGTCGGAGCGGTCGATCTCGTCAACCAGCAGAAGGCGCTGCTCAGGCACCTGCAGGACCTGCAGCAGCGGGCGGGCAATCAGAAACCGGTCACCATAGATGTCGGTTTCCACGTCCCCGGCTTGCCGGATCGCCAGCAACTGCCGCTGGTAGTTCCATTCGTAAAGCGCGTGGGCGGCGTCAATGCCCTCATAGCATTGCAGCCGCACCAGATCGCAGCCCATGGCCTGGGCGACCGCCTTGGCGGCTTCGGTCTTGCCGACGCCGGGCGCACCTTCCAGCAGCAGCGGCTTGCCCAGCCGGATCGCCAGAAAAATTGCCGTCGCCAGACCTTCGTCAGCCAGATAGTCCAACTCCGCCAGCCCCGACATCACTGCTTCCGGCGAGGCCGCAATCCCGTCGCTGCAGTGGGTCATCATGGCGCGTGGGCTCTTTCGCCCGCGGCGGCTTTCACCTTCAGGGCGCGCAGGATCCGCTCAGGGGTGATCGGCATGGTGTCGATACGGACGCCGACGGCGTCATAGATCGCATTGGCCACGGCCGGGATCTGCGGATTGGCGCACATCTCGCCAGGACCCTTGGCGCCGTATGGACCATCTGCCGACGGCCGTTCCAGCACATAGGTTTCCGTCGCGGCCAGATCGCCGGGCCCGGGCATCAGATACTGGTTGAAATCGGTGCCGCCGTGATCGCGGTTGGGGTAATAGGGCTCGGTGGTCTCGTACAGCGCGTGGCTGATGCCCATCCAGGAGCCGCCGACCAGTTGCTGCTCGACCATCTTGGGGTTGAGCGCCCGGCCGATCTCGTAGACGTTCTTGACCGATTGCACCGTGACCTCGCCGGTCTCGTCATCCACCTCGACATCGGCCACCACGCAGGCATGGGCATAACAGGTGGCAGGCTTCATCGCCCCGGTCTCCGTGTCGGGATAGGAACGCTGCACCAGAAACATGCCGCGGCCGGAAATCGAGCGGCCCTGTTTGAAGTGAGCCGCCAGCGCGGTGTCGAATATCGAAATCGATTTCTGCGGAGCGCCCTTGACGTGAATAGTGCCTTCGCCGTCGGTGTCGAGGTCGGCGGCATTGACCTCAAGTTCCTCGGCCGCCACTTCGAGCATCACCTGGCGGGCTTCCTGGGCTGCCTGCAGCACGGCATTGCCGATTCGGTGGGTGCCGCGCGAAGCGAAGGTGCCCATGCAATGCGGCCCGGTATCGGTATCGGCGGTGTCTATGGTCACCAGATCGGTGGCCACGCCGATTGTCTCGGCACAGATCTGCGCCATCACCTGCTTGAGTCCCTGGCCGAGATCGACACTCGACAACGACACCATGAAATTACCGGTCGGCGTCGAATGAACCAGCGCCTGGCTCGGGTCGCCGCCCAGATTCATGCCGGTGGGATAGTTGATTGCCGCGACACCGCGGCCGTGTCTCATCGCCATTTCAAGCCTCCCTGCTGTGTGAGGACATGTCGAGATATTTCTGAGCCACCGGCCATCCGGACACACGCGAAGCTTCCTGCATGCACTCGATCAGCGCCGCGCCTTCGGTGGGTTGCCGGTGGGCTTTCATGTCACCGTCGCGATAGGCATTGATGAAGCGGAATTCGAGCGGATCCATGCCGATCAGCCGCGCCAGCTTGTCCATCTGCACCTCGATCGCAAAATCTGCGATGGTGACGCCGAAAC
>Ga0114910_1001169_pt1 | contig 12691 bp, 9 predicted proteins | sample MalvireepMed_908_FD_83500 | JGI IMG/M metagenome (GOLD analysis project Ga0114910, IMG submission 83500) | Marine viral communities from the Global Malaspina Expedition - Malaspina viral metaG DeepMed_908 | ecosystem: Environmental > Aquatic > Marine > Oceanic | place: Mediterranean Sea...
ACGGTTCGGCAGCGTGGTTCGATGTGCCACGCTGCCGAACCGTTCTGGGAAGGCATTGCGCACGCGCCAAAGGATGTCCGGCTGGAGACCGAAGCCGATATCGCCCGTCACGCCCGCGAGATCTATCTGCAGGCCGGACGCAGCCACGCCATGCCGCCCGGCAACATCACCTATGTGGAACCTCAGGAGCGGGCGCTGTTTGTTGCCTGGTATGAATCCGCGATTGCTGGCGAGACCGGCCAATGACATCAAAGCTGCTGCGCGGCCGCACCTTGAGCTTCAAGTCGCGCCCGCAAGCGCGCGACGATCATGCCAGCTATGTCTATGAGGAAGACGGAGCGCTGCTGATCGAAGACGGCCGGATATCAGCAGCCGGTGCCTATGCCGACGTGATGTTCAAATCGCCGGTCGACGTCGAAGTGGTTGATCACAGGCCAAATCTGTTGATGGCCGGCTTCATCGATCCGCATATCCACTTTCCCCAGATGCAGGTCACGGCCAGCTACGCCGCCAATCTGCTCGAATGGCTCAACACCTACACCTTCGTGGAAGAACAACGCTTTGCCGATGCGGCGCACTCCGCCCGCTTCGCCAAGCTGTTTTTCGACGAGCTCCTGCGTCACGGCACGACAACAGCTGCGGCCTACTGTTCGGTGCACAAGGGCTCCGCCGACGCCTATTTCGCTGAAGCGGCGCGGCGCAACCTGCTGATGGTTGGCGGCAAGGTGATGATGGACCGCAATGCGCCGGAGGCGCTGACCGACACCGCGCAATCGGGCTATGACGACACCAAGGCGGTGATTGCCGCCTGGCACGGGACGGCGCGCAACCATGTGGCAATCACGCCGCGTTTCGCCATCACATCGACCCCGGCCCAACTCGAAGCCGCAGGTGCTCTGGCACGCGAACATCCCGATCTGTTGATCCAGACGCACCTGTCGGAAAACAACGCCGAAATTGCCTATACGCTGGAACTCTATCCGGATGCCCGGGATTATACCGATGTCTATGCGCAATATGGCCTGCTGACCGGCAAGATGCTGCTTGGTCACGCCATTCACCTGTCGGACCGTGAAATGGACGCCATCGCCGAAGCAGGCTCCATTGCGGTTCACTGCCCGACATCCAACCTGTTCCTCGGTTCCGGCCTGTTCGATCTCAAGCGGCTCAAGGAACATGGGGTGCGCACCGCGATCGCCACCGATATCGGCGGCGGATCAAGCTATTCGATGCTCAGGACTCTCGACGAGGCCTACAAGATCCAGCAATTGCGCAGCCACCGCCTGCCGCCGATTGAGAATTACTGGCAGGCCACGCGTGGCAATGCCGAAGCGCTGGGCCTCGGGGACAAGATCGGCACACTGGAGCCGGGAAGCGACGCTGACATCATCGCGCTGGACGCCGCAGCCACGCCGGCCATGCGGATCCGCATGGAAACCATCGACACGCTGGAAGAAGAACTCTTCCTGCTGCAAACAATGGGGGACGACCGCTCAGTCCGGGCGGTCTATGTTGCTGGCGAACACGTTTAGACGTTGTTGCGGATCACCGCACAGGTATTATTTTCCCCTGTGTCACAATTTCGTCTTAACCCTTCGTTAATGGTCTTCATGCAAGCTGTGTATCAGCAGCGGCTCATTAGAGGGTCGCTTATAAAGTCGCGTGAGCACGGATGTACTGCCACGCGGCTTTTGCTTTTTTCGGAACATGCGTTCCATCCTCCGACCGTGAAGCCATGAGACTTGAGGCAAACAGGCCTCAACTGCCGCGATAGGTCGAATAGCCGTAGGCCGAGATCAACAGCGGCACGTGGTAATGTGCTGTCGTGTCGGCAATGCCGAAGCGGATCGGGATGATATCGAGAAATGCCGGATCGGGCAGCGTATCGCCGATCGAGCGTAAATAATCACCGGCGTGAAAGCGCAATTCATACACGCCGTGGCCCAACTCCGCGCCAGCAAGAAGCGGTGCATCAACGCGGCCGTCTGCATTGGTGCTGACCGTCTTGATCAGGTGGTGGTCTATGCCGTCGATCCTGATGAGTTCAATCACCATTCCGGCTGCCGGGCTGCCACGCGCGGTATCGAGCACGTGAGTGGTCAATCGTCCGGTTCCGGTTGGAAGGGGTTGTGCAGACATCGGCGTCTCCTTGTTCAGTGTACCGGTGGTTCTGTGCCGGGATTCAATCTGCCGGATCGGCTATCAGATAAGCCGTTTCATAGCTGACTTCTTCGAGATTGGTGCCGCCGCCTTCGCGGTCCATCACCAGAAAATCACTGGGCCTTCCAACGGCAATCAGCGGGTGATGCCAGACATTGCGGGCATATTGCACCCCGACATGTCCTGGAACCAGGAAGGCACGCGGCTGACCCGGGCGACCGTCAATATCAGGCGCAACCACAGCAATCCAGTTGCCCTGGGTGACAGGAAAGAAGGCCTGGCTGCCCAGCGGATGGCGTTCCATCATATCAACCAGATAGGGAAATTCACGTGGCTGGCCACGAAACAGCGACAGGATGGTGCGTCCGCCCCCGGTTTCGGTGTCAGCCATGGCAAGCGCGTGAAACCGCTCGGTGGTGCCGCCATTGATCATGCGCAGTTCCGCCGCCGCCGTATCCAGCACAGTGCCGAAGGGTGCGAAAGCGGATGCCGTCAAGGGTTCAAGCTGCAAGGTCGCCGTCATTGCTCACCCCTCCGCCAGAAGCGCATGGATGCGGAATCCGGCGATCTTTTCAACCTCGGCGCAGGCGGTGGCGAATTCGGTTTCGGGATCATTGCCAACGCGGGTCTCGAAGGCCGCAAGAATGCTGTGCTTGTCATGCCCCTTCACCGCGATGATGAATGGAAATCCGAAATGCGTCATGTAGCGGGTGTTGAGTCCGGTGAAACGGGCATGCTCATCCGCACTCAGGCGATCGAGACCGGCGCCTGCCTGTTCGGATTTCGAATCCTCGGTGAGACCTCCGGCGATCGCCAGTTTCCCAGCCAGATCAGGGTGGGCACGCAGCACCTCCAGCCGCTCGCCATGTCCGGCGGCACGGAATTCCGTGCACAGCGCTTCATGCACCGGACCTGCGGCAAGCGGCGCGTTGATCCGGCCATTGTCGAAAGCCCGCTCGGCGATCCACGGCGAATGCTCGAACACGCCGCCAAACCGGGCGACGAAGTCATCGCGGTTGCTCATGTCGCCTTCTCCGGATGATGATGGTCATGCCAATGATTGGCGATATCAATGCGGCGGGTGACCCACGCCTTGTCGTGGGAAGCGACATAATCAAGGAACCGCGCCAGAGCCGCGGCGCGGCCGGGACGTCCGACCAAACGGCAGTGCAGGCCGACCGACATCATCTTCGGGCTGCCTGCGGCCCCTTCGGCCATCAGCATGTCGAAGCTGTCCTTGAGATAGGTGAAAAACTGATCACCCGAGTTAAAGCCCTGCGGGGTGGCAAACCGCATGTCGTTGGCGTCCAGCGTATAGGGCACGATCAGATGCGGCCCGCTGGGACCCTCGACCCAGTAGGGCAATTCATCGGCATATGAATCCGACGAATAGACGAAACCGCCCTCCTCCATCACCAGCTTCAGTGTATTCACCGAAGGCTTGCCCTGATAGATCCCGAGTGGCCGGGATCCGGTCACTTCGGTGTGGATGCGGACGCATTCGGCAATGTGACGGCGCTCTTCCGCTTCGGAGAAATCCTTGTATTCAAGCCAGCGCAAACCGTGGCTGGCGATCTCCCAGCCTGCTTCGTTCATGGCAGCGACGGCTTCGGGATTGCGCTGCATGGCAAGCGCCACGCCATAGACCGTGACCGGCATGTTGCGCTCGGTGAACAGACGCCAGAGCCGCCAGAAGCCGGAGCGTGATCCGTACTCGTAAAGCGATTCCATATTGCTGTTGCGCTGACCGGGCCAGGGTTGCGCGCCGACAATCTCCGACAGCAGGCTTTCCGACGCCGGATCACCATCAAGAATGGAGCTTTCGCCGCCCTCTTCGTAGTTGACGACAAATTGCACCGCGCAATGCGCGCGAGAAGGCCATTGCGGGTCGGGCGGGGTGCGGCCATAGCCGATCATGTCGCGGGGATAAGCTGTTCTGGTCATTGTCTATTCCATTCTGATTTTGGCGCAAACGGTATCAGCACCACTTCAAAAGTCGAGACCTCGACTTTGAAGAAAAACCGCAAGCTGTTGTGGCAAATCGAACCAGTCACGCCCTTGCCTGAACATACCAGCACCTTACTGGAGCACCTGCGCCCTGGCTGCCTTGGCTATGTGGGCGGCGACAGAAAAACTCTGCGGCGTTTCCGGCCCGGCCTCCCCGGTGATTTCGGCGACGAGGCAGTCAGCCATGCGATGAGCGATACCGAAGCTGATCTTGAAACCACCGGCCATCACCAGCACACCCGGCGCGCCCGGGACCGGCCCGAGCATGGGATCCCGGCCAACAGCCCGGGGGCGCACGCCTGCCCAACGGCGGATCACGGACGCATCCTTGATCAAGGGGCAAAGCTTGCGGGCACGCTTGATAATCTCGTCCAGCTTTTCGTCGGTGCTGACCGGATCATCAAACTCGTTCTCGCTGGTGGAACCGATGGCAACGTGACCGTTTTCATGCGCGATGACATAGACGCCATCATCATAGACCAGTGGCAGGAGAGGATCGGCCCCGGCATCAAGCAACGCCGCCTGGCCTTTGACGCCGCTGCCCATTGCGTGAGCCGGGAGGCCGGTGAGCCGGGAAATGAGGGGAAAGGCATCAACCCCGCTGGCAAGTGCGGCATGGCCAAACCCGATCCTGGAGCCGTCAGAGAGCCTTGCGGTTTTCTCCTGCGGATTGACGTCCATAACAGAGACGCCCAGACGGAGATCCAAGTTCGGCATTCGCGCGAGACAGGACAACAGGGCAACGAGCAAAGCGGGCGGCGACACCCGGGCTGACAGCGTTTCATGGACAATGCCATGCGGCGCGTGAAGGATGTTGGGCCAGTCCCCACGGGCCGGTGTGTGGTGCACCGCGTAACCGAACTGCTCGCCCCAGTTGCTGCGTGCATCGGCGATACGATCCGTCGCTGTGGCCCGGCTGCGCTCCGTTGTCAGCGGCAAAATGCGACCAACCCGGCGGTAGGCGCAATATTCTCCGGTTTCCGATTCCAGCTGCTCGATTTCGGCTTCGAGATCGATCAGGGCGCGGAACTGGAAATCCTTCTTTCCGTTCCAGCGTTCGGGGCTGTGCGGCATCAGTGCGCCGAGGAAACCACCGCTGGCGCCACCGCCCGGATTGCCACGTTCCACCAGCATCACCGACAATCCGGCGCGCGCCGCCTTGACCGCCAACCACAGGCCCGCCACCCCGGCACCGGCGATCAACAGGTCGGGCGAAGCTTGACCGGCGGGCAATGCGTCGTTATCGGCAACAGCCATGAATGATACCCCTGACCCCGATGAAGACAACGTCGTGCAGCAAGTACCGCTGTCCTGGCACCCAGGCGATATGCCTTATTCAGAGGAATTTGGCGACTTTTATTATTCCAAGGCAGATGGCAGAGCCGAATGCCGGCACGTTTTTCTGGCCGCAAACGGGCTGCCCGGACGCTTCGCCTTAAAGCAGCACTTCGTTATCGCCGAGCTGGGTTTCGGCACGGGCCTCAACTTCCTTGAAACCTGGTCTGCATGGGAGGCCGCGGCTCCGGCAGGCTCGCGGCTCGAGTTCCACACATTCGAACTGCGGTTGCTTGGCCGGGACGAAATCGAGCGGGCGCTGGCCGCCTGGCCGGATCTGTCCGGCAAGGTTTTCGACCTGACGGCACGGTGGCCAAAGCAGCCCGCTGGCGACATTCAAATCGACTTCGAATGCCAGGACAAATCGCTCCGGTTGCACATCCATTGCGGATTGGCGCTGGAGAAACTGACAGCCGCGGATTTTGCGGCGGACGCCTGGTTTCTCGACGGTTTCTCCCCGGCCCGGAATCCGGATATGTGGTCAACTGAATTGATGGCGGCTGTCGCCAAACACACCGCCGAAGGCGGTACATTTGCCACCTATTCCGCTGCCGGCTGGGTGCGGCGAAACCTGCAGGCGGCAGGCTTCAAGGTGGAAAAACGCCCCGGGCATACCGGCAAGCGCGACATGAGCGCGGGCATGCTGACCGGCCCTGCGGACGAAACCGCAGACACACCAAGGTAAAACCAATCCCAGGCGGTTTGATTGCGGACCGGAGATTGGAGCGCCCCGGCCTGAGGTTTAGCCGTGGGTGATTTTCGCGGCGATATCGGCAGGAAGCCAGTCCCGGATTTTCGCCTCGAGCTTTTCGGGGCTGATCGGCTTTGACAGGTAATCATCCATACCCGCCTCCAGACAGCGCTCCTTGTCGCCGGTCAGGGCGTGGGCTGTCACGCCGACGATGGGCGTGTGGCCCCGGTCAGGCTCTTCCTGTTCGGCCTTGCGGATCGCTTCGGTCGCCTGATGCCCGTTCATCACCGGCATCGAGACGTCCATCAGGATCAATGCGGGGTGGTGGCTCTTCCAGACCTCAAAGGCGCTGCCACCATTGTCGACGATCTGGTAATGAAGACCCAGCTCATCGAGAATCTGCGTGAAAACGATCTGATTGACTTCGTTGTCCTCGGCGACCAGCAGCTCGAGATGTGAGCTTGCAGAAGCCCGACCGGTTGCTGTTGGTTGGCGGTCAGCGCCCGAGGGCTTCGCTTCCGGTCTTGAAGGTTCCACGCCTTTGTCAACAACTGCGGTCCTGTCAGCAGGGACCCACGGACGGGGCGAAGTGCTTGCGCCGGTCCCGCCGCTTGCCTGGGCTGCAACCTGCAGCACCTGAACAATTGTCTCCAGCAAAAGCGAGGAACGCGCCGGCTTCATAAGCGTGGCCTGAACGGATGCCTTGCGGAAGTCAGTGTCCGACGATTTGAGGTCCATCGACGTCAACATGACAATCGCCGGCTTGTCTGCACCAAAGCGCTGACGCACCGCGCGCGCAGTCATGATGCCGTCCATTTCCGGCATGTGATAGTCCAGAATGATCACGTCGACAGGCACGCCAAACTGATCCGCGGCTGCGAGCACGTCGAGGCCCTCCTGCCCTGAAACGGCAGCGCAGGAATCGAAACCCCAAGCGGTCAATTGCTCGATCAGGATCGCCCGGTTGACCGGGTTGTCGTCAATTGCAAGCACCCTGGCTCCGGTGACATCCACCGGTGCTATCCTGGCCGGCTGCTTGTGGTTTCGGTCCACCGGCAGACTCAATTCCAGTGTGAAGACCGAACCTTCGTCCTTTTTGCTTTCGGCACGAATGGTGCCTTTCATCAAAGCGACCAGCCGGGACGTGATTGCCAGTCCGAGCCCTGTTCCTTCGTGGCGGCGGGTGGAGGAATTATCTACCTGAGAGAATTTCTCGAATATCGCCTCCAGTTTTTCCGACGGAATACCGATGCCCGTATCGACCACGCGAATGATCAGATCAAGGCGGTCGGAGGCATTGATCGCACCACTCAGCTCAATCAGGACATGTCCGGTCTCAGTGAACTTGATGGCGTTGCCGGCAAGATTGGTAATGATCTGCCGCAGGCGGCCCATGTCGCCAATGACCCGGGAGGGCAACGCGGGATCGATACGGACAATCAGCTCGATATCCTTCTCCACCGCCCGGCTTGAGATCAGTGTCGCCACGTCCTCGACCGTTTCGGCGAGATCGAATGACGCCTCGTCAAGGACCAGCTGCCCGGCATCGATCTTGGAGAAATCCAGAATATCATTGATGATAGTCAGCAACGCATTTCCTGATTTGACAATGATGTCGGTAAATGTGCGCTGACGGGTGTCGAGCTCAGTCCTTGCCAGAAGTTCCGCCATGCCGAGAACTCCATTCATCGGCGTACGGATCTCGTGGCTCATATTGGCCAGGAATTCGGATTTGGCGCGGTCTGCTGTCTCTGCCTTGATCAGCAAATGCTGCAATTCTTCCTCGCGCAGCTTGGCATCGCTGATATCGGTGTAGGTGATAATCATCTCGCCATTGTCTGTCGGCTTGCCATCGATCCGCAGCCAACGGCCCGACATGGTCTGGCGCTCAACAGTATGCGCCTTCAAATCCCTGTGGGACTCATTGACGCTGGCGCGTGTTGCCGCAGCTTTTTCATCAGATCCGTAATCACCGCGGCTCTGGCAAAAATCAAAGAAATCATTCAAATCCTTGCCTACCGATGCGACCTCGCGCGGCACTTCCAGCATCTCGAAGAAGGTGTCATTGGCGAACTGGATAATGGACTCCTTGGTCACAACCATCCCCTGCGCCATGGCGCCGGCTGCGCCTCGCAGGAGTTGACCGGCGCGCTCCACTTCCGCACGGGCAAGATCCAGCTCCTGCTCGCGCTGCTTGAGCTCAGTGACATCGAAATACGATATCATCCGCTTGCCTTCCGACAACGAGCGAACCGAGTAGATCATGGTCCGGCCATCGGCCCGGGAAAATTCGCGCGGCTCTACGTAGCCGGCGCGGATTTCGGCAAGTCTGGCTGCGACGTAATCTTCGAAGTTCTCTTCAATGACCTCGTAGATACCATTGTGCCGGTTGATGTCGATGAGCGCGCGGAACGGGGCCCCGATAAAGTCGGTTTCGGGCGCAATTTTCCAGATCTTGTAAAACGCGCCGTTTATCAGTTCTATCTTGCTGTCGCGGTCAACCACGACCATGCCCATGTGCATGGCTTCAATAACGCTTTCGAGATCAGCCTTGTGGAGTTCGGCACGCCGCTGCGCGTCATACACCTCCCGCTCGCGACGCTTCATGTCACTGATGTTGATGGTTGTCCCAAGCAGATAGCGCCGACCGCCAGGCCCGGCAAAAGCAACCTTCCGGTCAATCAGCTTGAGCTTTTCACCCTTTGCGCTGTCGAGCTCGATCTCGCATTCCATCAGCCCGTGGCCGGTCATCACATCGGTGTCGGCCTGACGCAGTGGTTTTCCCTGCTCGCCAAAGATCTCGAAATCATCCTTGCCAATGATCTCAGCCCCGGAAAAGCCGGTTAGCTCGGAATGGGCGCGATTGGTGTAGGTGTAGCGAAAATTCTCATCTTTGACGAAGCTCGAAACCGGCATTTCGTCGAGAATCGCGCGAAACAGCTGGTTTTCGTCAGCCTTGTTTTCCAGTGCGGTTTCGCGTTCCTTCAAATCGGTAACGTCGATACGCAATCCCAGGGTGTAACCATCCTTAAGGACGCGGTTGATGATGCGCAGCCACCGGCCATTCTTCAGCCGCTCGACAGTGGCTTTTCCATAGTCCCGGTGGGCCTGGATCCGGTTTTCAATCCAGTCCTTGCGGGCGTCGGGTTCATCCTCCGCGCTGAAGCTGCAGGTGACTTCCAGAACAGCGCGCAGGGATACCCCCACCTCGAGCGCATAGTCAGGTGCGGTAAGCGCATCCATCGCAGGATTGACGTAAATGAGAACATCGTTCGGATCGTAAAGCACGATCCCGACGTCCATACAGTCGAAAATCTCGTTGAAGCGGTTAAGCAGCGACTTGTCGGCGCTGGCGTCGTCCGCATGCTCCATGGCAGCATTTTGCGGCCTGACTGCTTCAATTCTCTTCGCAGACTGGTCCTGTTGCGTGCCGGTCCGGCCAGCCCAAGTTGGCTGTTCCGATCTTTCGGCGTCACGCCGGTCAACAGCTGGAGCACGGTTTTGGGGTGCGCTGACCTGATCTGGACCCGGCTGAGCCTTGCCTTGCTGCCCGGTTTCAAAGCGGACACCGGCAATCGGCTCGAAATGGCCGACAATGAAAGTCTTGCCGGATGCCTGTCTCTCCCGGTGGATACGGATCCGGTAACGCCCATCCTTGAGCGGATGAGCAAACAAGGCAACCTGGTCCTTTCCAAAAACCAGACTTCGGCGCTCCTTTTCATCGCGATCGTTCTGCTCGGCAGATTCAAAATGCTGATGGCTTTGCTGACCGATCAGCGCGCCCGGCAGGCAGTCCCACAACTCTGCATAGGCGCTATTAACCGCCAGGTATCGCAACTCCGAATCCTTGACGAAAGCCGGATTGGGATCACGGGAAACCTGTTCGCACGCAATTGCAATCGAATCGTCACTTCCGTTACTTTCAACATCATCCACCCGGCAGTCCCCATCGATGCGGGCAATTGCCCAATTCCGCACTCACCACTTTGCCCAATTGCCTTAAATAAAGCGTTAACCATCAATTACGGGATAGAACGGGCGGCTTTCGCGAAACTGGATCGCCACTTCCGATTGTGACAATCGCCGCAGGTCCAAGCCTGTCAAATCGACTTGCCGGATCGCTTCGTCCGGCATAGCGTCAGCTTTCGTGAGCCCGCGACCAAAGCAGCCGGCCACATCAGAGAAGACCGGGAACTCACAGGGCGCCGCAAGATGAGCAAGATCGAGGATATTGTCGCCACCGCAATCGAAAACACCGCGGGAGCTCCGGAACGGCGAAAGCGTGCTGGCGGCGGCCGCGGCGGCGACCGCGGCAAAGGCCGGAAAAGCCCGGAAACCCTGCGCTACCGGTCAATCCTCAACACCCAGGACCCCACGCTGATCCTGTCTGGAGAGGGGCTCGAAGCCATCCACGACGCCTCTCTAAAGGTGCTGGAAGAAATCGGTTTGGACTTCATGCTCAAGGAAGCCCGTGACCGGCTGGAAGCAGCTGGCGCCAAGGTTGTTGCTGGCACTGAAAGAGTGCGGCTCGACCGCGATCTGGTTATGGACCTGGTGGCCAAGGCGCCGGGGCCGTTCACGCTGCATGCGCGCAACCCTGCGCGCAACATTGCCATAGGTGGCCGGAACCTTGCATTTGCACAGGTTGCCTCTGCCCCTTATTGCTCTGATCGCGACAATGGACGCAGGCCGGGGACACAGGAAGACTTCCGCAATCTTGTGAAGCTGGCCCAATCCTACGACATCATTCACATGACCGGCGGCTATCCGGTCGAGCCGACCGATATTCACGCCTCGGTGCGCCACCTCGCCTGCCTGTCCGATCTGGTCAAGCTTACAGACAAGCCATTCCATGCTTATTCCCTGGGCAAAGAGCGCAATCTCGATGCACTCGAGATCGCGCGCATCGGCCGTGGCGTGACTGCGGAGCAGATGGAAGCCGAACCCTCCCTGTTCACGATCATCAATGCCTCCTCGCCGCTGCGCTATGACGCGCCGATGCTGCAGGGCATTATCGAGATGTCGTCACGCAATCAGGTGGTGGTGATCACGCCATTCACACTGGCCGGTGCCATGGCCCCCGTCACCATCGCCGGGGCGCTGGTTCAACAAAATGCCGAAGCGCTGGCAGGCATCGCCTTCACCCAGCTTGTCCGTCCGGGCGCGCCTGTGGTTTATGGCGGCTTCACCTCCAATGTGGACATGAAGTCCGGCGCTCCGGCCTTCGGGACTCCGGAATACATGAAAGCCGTCATGGCCGGAGGACAACTGGCGCGTCGCTACGGGATCCCCTACCGGACATCCAACACCTGCGCGGCCAACACGCTTGATGCCCAGTCCGCCTATGAATCGATGATGTCGCTATGGGGCGTGGTTCAAGGGGGCGGCAACTTCGTCATGCATGCAGCCGGATGGATGGAAGGCGGGCTGACAGCATCGTTCGAGAAGTTCGTGATGGATGTCGACCTGCTGCAGATGGTCTCGGAGTTTCTGGCGCCGCTTGATACCAGCCCGGACGCCCTGGCCATGGACGCGATCTCGGAAGTCGGCCCCGGAGGGCATTACTTCGGGACCGCCCACACCCTGTCACGCTACGAAACCGCGTTTTATTCACCGATTCTGTCGGACTGGCGCAATTTCGAGAGCTGGAGTCTTGCCGGCCAGCCGACCACCTATGATCACGCCAACCGTGTGTGGAAGGAAACACTGGCAAATTACGAGGCACCGCCACTCGATGAGGCGATTTCGGAAGAACTCGATGCGTTTGTTGCCAAACGCACGGAAGAAGGCGGTGTGCCGACTGATTTCTGATCAGGCGACGACACGGGTCTTTCGGTTGGTCAGCCAGACCCCGCACACGACAATCACAGTGCCCACGATCATCGGAATTGTCAGGGCTTCGCCGAACAGGAACCAGCTTTCGATCGCCACGGCAGGCGGCACCAGATAGGTCAGCGAGGCGGCGCGGGAAACCTGGCCGCGACGGATCAGGTAGAGCAGCAACATGATCGACACCAGCGAAAGGCCAAGCACAGACCACGCCATGGCCAGCGCAAATTCGATGTTCCATTCGACCCGCATCGGCTCGATCAACAGCGCCACGGGCAGCACCACCAGAAAACCTCCGACATATTGCAACGCGGCGATGGCTCGCAGGTCGCCTTGCTGGAGATAACGCTTCTGATAGATGGTCCCCGCCGTAACCGATGCCATTGCAAACACATTGACCAGCAATGGCAGCAACGCAATCTGCAGAGTCGAGGGGTCGAGCGCCATAAGTCTCGGCAAAATCGCCACGCTCAGACCTGCGAAACCAAGAATGACACCCAATTTTTGCGGCGCAGTCAGACGCTCACCCACGATCAGCGGTGCGGCAAGCGCGGTCAGCAACGGCTGCAGGGCCGCGATAAGCCCGGACACCGACGACGGCACGCCTTGCGAAATGGCCCACCAAACGCCCCCGAGATAAATGCCGTGCAGAAACACCCCCGACAACAC
>Ga0114910_1001176_pt1 | contig 12652 bp, 17 predicted proteins | sample MalvireepMed_908_FD_83500 | JGI IMG/M metagenome (GOLD analysis project Ga0114910, IMG submission 83500) | Marine viral communities from the Global Malaspina Expedition - Malaspina viral metaG DeepMed_908 | ecosystem: Environmental > Aquatic > Marine > Oceanic | place: Mediterranean Sea...
GCCTTCGACGCGGCGGGTGGGGGCGGGGGTGGGGGATGCGCTGGCCATTGCCGCCACGCTTGGCGCGTGCTCGGGTGCGGGTCAAGCAGGGGCGCTTCGACGGCGTGCCAGACCCCGTTGTCAGAACGGCGCGAACTGAGGTAAATGATGGCCCCATGCTGAGACGCGCCATCACGCTCGCCCCCATGACCGCCATCGGGATCGCCCTCGTCACCGCAACGCCTGCGGGGGGGCAGAACGCCGATACGCCCTATTGGGCGACGATCGACGTGACCGAGGCGAACATGCGCGTCGGGCCGAGCGCCGAGTACAAGATCGACTGGGTGTACAAGCGCAAGGGCCTGCCGGTGAAGGTGCTGCGGGTCCGCGAGGGCTGGCGGCTCGTCGAAGACCCCGCTGGCGACAAGGGCTGGATCGCGGCCCGGCTGCTCAGCCGCACACGCGGCGGTATCGTGACCGGCGACGATCTGGCGGAGATGCACGAAAGCGAGCGCGCCGGTTCGGCGATCAAGTGGAAGCTGGAGCCCGGCGTGGTCGGCAAGCTCGGCTCCTGCGCCGAAAGCTGGTGCGAATTCTCGGTCGGCAAACGGTCCGGCTATGTCGAGGCGAACCGCCTGTGGGGCGCGGGCGAGCCCTAGGGGCGCGCCAGGTCCCCCCATCCAACAAGTCCCCTCATCCAACCTGCGTTAGCGAGCAGTGCTCGCAATCTTCGCGATCCTTCTCCCGCCGGGAGAAGGATGCCGGATATTACGAGCGTAGCGACTTAGCGAAAGCTGGATGAGGGGTAAGCTCCTCAGACCATCTCCACCGCAACCGCCGTGGCTTCGCCGCCGCCGATGCACAGCGAGGCAATGCCGCGCTTCTTGCCCTGCTGCTTGAGCGCGTTGAGCAGCGTCACGATGATCCGCGTGCCGCTGGCGCCGATGGGGTGGCCCAGCGCGGTGCCGCCGCCGTTCACGTTGATCTTGTCGTGCGGGATGCCGATGTCGCGCATCGCGAACATCGCGACGCAGGCAAATGCCTCGTTCACTTCCCACAGATCGACGTCTTCCGCGCTCCAGCCAGTCTGTTCGAGCAGCTTCTCGATCGCGCCAACCGGGGCGACAGTGAACTCGCTCGGCTCCTGCGCGTGCGCGGCGAGGCCGACGATCTTGGCCACCGGCGTCTGGCCGTTTTCCCTGGCAACGCTTTCGCGCGTCAGCACGACCGCGGCCGCGCCGTCCGAAATGCTCGACGAGGTTGCGGCGGTGATCGTGCCGTCCTTGGCGAAGGCGGGGCGCAGGCTCGGGATCTTGTCAGGCTTGCCCTTGCCGGGCGCTTCGTCATGCTCGACCGTGGTTTCGCCCTTGCGGGTGATGATCGTCACGGGGACGACTTCGCCGTCGAACGCACCGCTTTCGATCGCGGCATTGGCGCGGCGCAGCGATTCGATGGAGTAGTCGTCCATCTCTTCGCGGGTCAGCTGGTATTCGTTGGCGGTTTCCTGCGCGAAGGTGCCCATCGCGCGGCCTTCCTCGTAGGCGTCTTCCAGCCCGTCGAGAAACATGTGGTCATAGGCGGTGTCGTGGCCCAGCCGCGCACCGCTGCGGTGCTTTTTCAGCAGGTAGGGCGCATTGGTCATGCTCTCCATACCGCCCGCGACGACGTAGTTCACGCTGCCGCTGGCGAGCGCTTCGGAGCCCATGATGACGGTCTGCATGCCGCTGCCGCAGACCTTGTTCACCGTGGTCGCCTGCACCGACTTGGGCAGGCCAGCCTTGATGCTCGCCTGGCGCGCGGGCGCCTGGCCGAGGCCGGCGGGCAGCACGCAGCCCATGTAGGTGCGGTCGAAGCTTTCCACCGGCACGCCCGATCGGTCGACCGCCGCCTTCACCGCCGTCGCGCCGAGATCGGTTGCGGTGGCATCGGCCAGTGCGCCCTGCATGCTGCCCATCGGGGTGCGCGCGTAGGAGAGAATGACGATCGGATCTGCTTCGGAAAACTGGGGCATTGGTACGTACGTGCCTTTCTGTTGTCGCAACGCTTTGGCTCAATTCGCGTTCGATGTAATAGCACGGGCAAGAAACACAATCGGAGAGCCGAGACATGAGCGATACCGCACCCCAGACCCTCGATCGCATTCTGGAAACGCAGCGCACCGCCTTTACGGCATCCCGGCCCGAACCGCTGTCGGCCCGGCGCGACCGGATCAAGCGGGCGATCTCGATCCTCTCCGAACACGGCGAATCGCTGGCCGAGGCGATGAACAGCGATTTCGGCAGCCGCAGCTTCGAAGGATCGATGATGACGGATATCGTCAGCACGATCGGCTTCGGCAAATATTGCCTCAAGAACCTCGACCACTGGGCCGCGCCCGACAAACGCTCGGTCCGTTTCCCGCTCGGCCTGATGGGCGCGAAGGCGGAGGTCCGCTACGAACCCAAGGGCGTGATCGGGATCATGAGCCCCTGGAATTTCCCCGTGAACCTGAGCTTCGGCCCGCTGATGCAGGTGCTCGCCGCGGGCAACCGCGCGATGATCAAGCCGAGCGAATTCACCCCCGCCACGAGCGAGCGGATGCGCGAGCTGATCTCCGATCTGTTCGGCGAGGATGAAGTCGCCGTCGTCACCGGCGGGCCGGACGTGGCACAGGCGTTTTCGTCGCTGCCTTTCGATCACCTCGTCTTCACCGGATCGACGGAGACCGGCCGCAAGGTGATGGAGGCGGCTGCGAAGAACCTCGTCCCCGTAACGCTGGAGCTGGGCGGCAAGAGCCCGACGATCATCGGCAAGGGTGCCGATCTGACCCGCGCGGGTGAGCGCATCGCGCTGGGCAAGATGCTCAACGCGGGGCAAATCTGCCTCGCGCCCGATTATCTGCTCGTGCCGGAAGACCAGGAAGAAGGCGTGGTCGCCGCGGTCCAGCTGGGCGTGCATCAGATGTATCCCACCCTGCTCGATAACGAGGATTACACCGCGATCATCTCCGACAAGCATTTCGAGCGGCTGAAGGGTCTGGTCGAAGATGCGAAGGCCAAGGGTGCAGAGGCGATCGAGGTGAACCCTGCGAACGAGAGCTTCGCCGGGGCCAACACCCGCAAGATGCCGCTGACCATCCTGCGCAACGTCACCGACGACATGAAGGCGATGCAGGAAGAGATCTTCGGCCCCGTCCTGCCGGTGAAGACCTACAGGGCGGTGGACGAGGCGATCGATTACATCAACGATCACGACCGCCCGCTGGGACTGTATTATTTCGGGTCCGATACCGGGGAGCGCGAGCGGGTGCTGGAACGCACGATTTCGGGCGGGGTCACCGTCAACGACGTGATCTTCCACATTTCGGTGGATGACATGCCCTTCGGCGGGGTGGGTCCGTCGGGCATCGGCAGCTATCACGGGGCCGAGGGTTTCCGCGAATTCAGCCATGCGCGCAGCACCTATCAGCAGCCCAAGATCGACATCGCGAAGCTGGCGGGCCTCAAACCGCCCTATGGCGATGCGGCGAAAAAGGCGATCGCGCGCGAAATGAAGTAGGGCGAGGGCCGCGCACCCGCCCTATGTTGCGCAAAAGGATACAGGACTTGCGTCGCAGGCTCCCTTGCGCCGTGGCGGTGCGCGTCCTAGAGGCGGGGCCCGTAAGCCGGACTTTGGGAATCACACGTGATCGATCTCGAACAATACCTGCCCATCCTGCTGTTTCTCGGCGTCGCGCTGGCGATTTCGTGCGTCTTCGTGTTCCTGCCGATGGGCGTTTCACGGCTGACCGGCACGCATAATCCCACGGCGGAGAAGGTCAGCGAGTACGAATGCGGATTTCCCGCCTTCGAAGAGCCGCGCAGCCAGTTCGACGTGCGCTTCTACCTCGTCGCGATCAGCTTCATCATCTTCGATCTCGAAGCATCGTTCCTGTTTCCCTGGGCGGTGAGCCTTGGCGACACGGGCTGGACGGGCTGGCTGGCGATGATGACGTTCCTCGGCATCCTGGCGATCGGGCTGACCTACGAATGGAAGAAGGGCGCGCTCGAGTGGGAGTGATCCTGCCCCTGCGTGACGCCCGAATGGAATTGACATGAGCGAGAACCAGACGATCACCCCCGCGGGCCGCGACCCGCACATTCAGCCCACGGCGCAGCCGGGCGAGGTTCGCGCACCCGACGCGGACTATTTCAACGCGCTGCAGACCGAAGTGAACGACAAGGGCTTCCTGCTCACCAGCACCGAAGAACTGTTCCAGTGGGCGCGCACGGGTTCGCTGTGGTGGATGACCTTCGGCCTCGCGTGCTGCGCGGTCGAGATGATCCACGTCAACATGCCGCGATACGACATGGAACGCTTCGGCGTCGCCCCGCGCGCTTCGCCGCGGCAGAGCGATGTGATGATCGTCGCAGGCACGCTGTGCAACAAGATGGCTCCGGCGCTGCGCAAGGTTTACGACCAGATGTCGAACCCCAAGTACGTCATCTCCATGGGCAGCTGCGCCAATGGCGGCGGCTATTACCACTACAGCTATTCGGTCGTGCGCGGCTGCGACCGGATCGTGCCGGTCGACATTTACGTGCCCGGGTGCCCGCCGACCGCCGAGGCGCTGCTTTATGGCGTGATGCAGCTGCAGCGGAAGATCCGCCGCAGCGGGACGGTGGAGCGCTAGGATGGCGACGGTTCTGCATTCCGCACCCCGCTTCACCCTGATCGACGGGTTGAAGGACACGCTGTCCACCGCGCTCGGCGCGATGCTCGTCGACGCGAAGGAGGAGCATGGCGAGCTTATGCTCACCGTGCAGCGCGATCACATCGAGGACGCGCTGCGAATGCTGCGCGACGATCACGGCTACCAACAGCTGATGGAAATCGCGGGTGTCGACTATCCGGGCCGCGCGGAGCGGTTCGAGGTGGTTTACATGCTGCTCTCGCTCACGCTCAACAGCCGCATCATGGTGAAGGTCGGGGCGAGCGAGACGACGCCCGTGCCGACCGTCACGACGCTGTGGCCCAATGCCGGCTGGCTCGAACGCGAAGTTTTCGACATGTTCGGCGTGGTATTCGCGGGCAATATGGACCTGCGCCGCATCCTGACCGACTACGGCTTCGAAGGGCATCCTTTCCGCAAGGATTTCCCGCTGACCGGCTATGTCGAGCTGCGCTATTCGGAAGAAGAGCAGCGCGTCGTCTACGAGCCGGTCGAGCTGGCGCAGGATCTTCGCCAGTTCGATTTCATGAGCCCTTGGGAAGGCGCGGACTACGTGCTTCCCGGCGACGAGAAGGCGCGCACGTCGCCGGTCGACGAAGCCAAGACCACCGACAGTCCGAAGGAAACCGGGGCCGGTGCGAAGACGGACGAGAAGGCCGACGAGAAGGTCAGTGCCGGCTCGCCTGCCGAGGAACCGAGCGGCAAGGATCGCACGCCCGCACCCGAACCGACCGAGGATCGCGCCGACCGGCCCGAGCGCAAGGGCGACACGAAGGATACGGCAGCGGCCACGCAGCCCAAGCCGAAGAAATCGAAGAAGCAGGACTGAACCGCAGGTGCGGGCGCTGCCGCCCTGCCATCGAGGAAACGCGATGATGAACATGGTTTCGATCAAAACATTGCTGACGGTGTCTGCCGCGATCCTTCTTGCGGCATGCTCGCAGGGCGAAGAGAATGGCGAGAGCGGCGTCGATTTCGCCGCGCGCGTCGGCGCGGGCGAGGGTACGCCGGTGCCCGTAGGCACCAATGCTCCGGTGGAAAGCACCGAGGCGCGCAGTTCAGCCGTCCCTGCGGGGGCGGACCCGCTCGCGCTCGAGAAGCTCGGCAATATCGCGCGGGTCGATCTGGGTCCGCGCGACGGCGGATGCACCTATACCCAGCAGGCGACCGAAATGCTGCTGGTCGGCGCGCCCAACGATCCTGCCGTCATGGGCAAGGGCGTCGTGCGCATCGGCGGCGAGCTGATCAACCTGACCGCCGAGGAAGGCGGTCTCGACGCGATCTATGCCGGGCCCACGCTGACCGGCGAAGGCGTGACCGTTCGGGTCGTGCCGGCCGCGGGCAACAACCAGGTGCGCACCGCCGACCTTTACGTCGCAGCCGACGGCAAGCAGCGCAAGTTCGCCGGCGGCCAGTGGGCTTGCGGATAATCGGGGGCATGCGGATAATCGGGGACCTGCGGATAACGCGGCCTCGCGGATAGGAAACGAGATGGCACACGGACTGACGATCGAGGAATCGCCGACCACCGGCGACGACGAGATCACGAACTACACGATCAATTTCGGGCCGCAGCACCCTGCGGCCCACGGCGTGCTGCGCATGGTGATGGAACTCGACGGCGAGATCGTGGAGCGGGTCGATCCGCATGTCGGCCTGCTGCACCGCGGCACCGAAAAGCTGATCGAGCACAAGACCTATCTGCAGGCGCTGCCCTATTTCGACCGCCTCGATTACTGTTCGCCGCTGTGTCAGGAGCACTCCTACGTCCTCGCGATCGAGAAGCTGCTCAATCTCGAAGTGCCGATGCGCGCGCAGTACCTGCGGGTGCTGTTCGCCGAACTGACGCGCATGTCGAACCACTTCCTCAACATCGGCGCGCATGTGATGGATGTCGGCGCGATGACGCCGAACCTGTGGGTGTTCGAACTGCGCGAAGACTGCATGAACTTCTTCGAGCGGGCCTCGGGCGCGCGGATGCACTCGGCCTGGTTCCGCCCCGGCGGCGTGCATCAGGACGTGCCCGAGAAGCTGCTGGTCGATATCGGCGATTGGCTCGACAACCGCTTCCCCGAGCTGTTCGGCGACGCGATGAGCCTCGTGATGGACAACCGCATCTTCAAGCAGCGCAACGTCGATATCGCCGTCGTCAGCCGCGAAGACGCGATCAAGTGGGGCTTTTCCGGCCCGCTGATCCGCGCTGCGGGCGTGCCGTGGGATCTGCGCAAGTCGCAGCCTTACGACGTGTACGACCGGATGGAATTCGATGTGCCGGTGGGCACCAATTCGGATTGCTACGACCGCTTCATGGTCCGCGTGCAGGAAGTCTACCAGAGCGCGCGCATCATCAAGCAGTGCATGGCAGAGATGCCGGGTGGCCCGATCGCTTCGGACGATCGCAAGGTCTCCCCGCCCAAGCGCGGCGAGATGAAGCAGTCGATGGAAGCGCTGATCCACCACTTCAAGCTCTACACCGAAGGCTTCCACGTGCCCGCGGGCGAGGTCTACGTCGCGACCGAGAGCCCCAAGGGCGAATTCGGCGTGTATCTGGTCAGCGACGGGTCGAACAAACCCTACCGCTGCAAGATCCGCCCGACCGCGTTCTCGCACCTTCAAGCGATGGACATGATGACGCGCGGCCACATGCTGCCCGACGCGACCGCCATCCTCGGCGCAATCGACGTCGTGTTCGGGGAGTGTGACCGGTGAGTAAGCGCAATCTGGCCTTTCTGGTCAACATGGTCGTGGTGATCATCATCGCATTGAACATACTCGATTTTATCACTCTAGGTTGGCTTGTCTGGCCGCTGGCTGTTGTTGCGATGATCGCGGCTTTTATTGTGGTTACGACGCCGGTCGAAAAGGATGCTGTCGATGGCTAATCGTCAAACCGCACCCGACACCCCCGAACTGCGCAAGCGGTGGGGCAATTTCGCGTTCTCCGCCGAGTACGAGGCGAAGGCGAAGAAGGCGATTGCGCGCTATCCCGAGGGGCGCAGCAAATCGGCGGTGATGCCGCTGCTTGACCTTGCGCAGCGCCAGGTCGGCGAGGAAACCGATACGCAAGGGTGGCTGCCGCTGCCGGTGATCGAGTATGTCGCGGAATATCTCGACATGCCGGTGATCCGCGTGCTCGAGGTCGCGACCTTCTACTTCATGTACAACCTCGTGCCCGTGGGTAAGTACCACGTGCAGGTCTGCGGCACGACGCCGTGCATGCTGCGCGGCAGCGACGATATCATCGCCGCGTGCAAGGCGCGGGGCATGAAGAAGGGCCACGTTTCGGACGACGGGCTGTGGACGCTCACCGAAGTCGAGTGCATGGGCAATTGCGCGACTGCGCCGATGGTCCAGATCAACGACGACAATTACGAAGACCTGACGGTCGAGCGGCTCGACGCCGTGCTCGATGCGCTGGCCAAGGGCGAAAGCCCCAAGACGGGCACGCAGGAGCCGGGCCGTCACACGTCCGAACCTTCGGGCGGGCCGACCACGCTGAAGGACATGGTCACCGAGAACCACGATTACCGGGGCGAATGGTGATGGACGGTGCCGCCAAGAAAGGTCTGCCGGTCGTCGGGATCATGTTCCTGATCCTTGCCCTCGTCAATTTCATGCAGGGCGACAACTGGGTCGTATGGGCGATCCTCGGCTTCCTGTTCGGCGGCTTCGGCATTTTCGGCGGGCGGGCTGCGCAAGGTGGCGAGCGATGAGTGAGAAGCCTAAAGATTACAGGACGCTCGGCCTGATTTTTCTGTTCTTGGGCGTCGGGCTGACGATCACGCTGGGCTCTGCCCTCGATCCGATCTTCCTGGGCGCGGGGCTGATGTTCATCATGATCGGCCTCGCATATCTGGCACGCGACAAGGCAGGCAAGGCCTCCGGAGGAGACGAGTGATGGAAATCAATATCGTCACCATCATCGTCGCGCTGATCGCGGTCGCCATTGCGTGGAAGGTGCTGAGCGGGATTTTCAAGACGCTCGCGCTGCTCGCGATTCTCGCCGTCGCGGCCTTCGTCGTCTTCGGAGCCATGGCATGAGCGACAGGTTCGACAGCAAGGACTGGACGGGTGACTATTCCACCGCCGGGCATTATCCGCTCGCCACGGAGCAAGAGCGCCGCGTGCAGAGGCGCGTCATGACATATTCACTGGCTTTCGCCGTCCTTCTGATCGGCGGGCTTTCAATCTGGCAGGTATTCGCATGAGCCTTCAGGACAAGGACCGCATCTTCACGAACCTCTACGGGTTCCAGTCCGCAGGACTGAAGGCCGCACAGGCGCGTGGGGACTGGGACGATACCAAGGCGCTGCTCGCCAAGGGGCAGGATTCGATCATCGACGACATGAAGGCCTCGGGCCTTCGCGGGCGCGGCGGTGCGGGCTTCCCGACCGGCATGAAGTGGTCCTTCATGCCCAAGGAGAGCAAGGACGGGCGGCCCAGCTTCCTCGTCATCAATGCCGACGAATCCGAACCCGGTTCGTGCAAGGACCGCGAGATCATGCGGCACGATCCGCACAAGCTGATCGAAGGCGCGCTGGTCGCGGGCTTCGCGATGCGCGCGCGCGCCGCCTACATCTACATTCGCGGCGAATATATCCGCGAGGCGGAGGTGCTGCAGAAGGCGATCGACGAGGCATACGACGCCGGGCTGATCGGCAAGAATGCCTGCGGTTCTGGCTATGATTACGACGTGTTCCTGCATCGCGGCGCGGGCGCGTATATCTGCGGTGAAGAGACCGCGCTGATCGAAAGCCTCGAAGGCAAGAAGGGCCAGCCGCGCCTCAAGCCGCCGTTCCCGGCGGGTGCGGGCCTTTATGGCTGCCCGACCACCGTGAACAACGTCGAATCGATCGCGGTCGTCCCCACGATCCTGCGGCGCGGCCCTTCTTGGTTCGCCAGCTTCGGGCGCGAGAAGAACGACGGCACCAAACTGTTCCAGATCAGCGGGCATGTCGAAAAGCCCTGTGTGGTCGAGGAAGAGATGAGCATTCCCTTCCGCGAGCTGATCGAACGGCACTGCGGCGGCGTTCGCGGCGGGTGGGACAATCTGCTGGCGGTGATCCCCGGCGGCTCCTCCGTCCCGCTGGTCCCGGCCGAGCAGATCATGGACTGCCCGATGGATTTCGACGGGCTGAAGGAACTGGGCTCCGGCCTCGGCACCGCGGCGGTGATCGTGATGGACAAGTCGACCGACATCGTGCGCGCGATCAGTCGCATCAGCTATTTCTACAAGCACGAAAGCTGCGGCCAGTGCACGCCGTGCCGCGAGGGCACCGGGTGGATGTGGCGCGTGATGAAGCGGCTTGAGACGGGCGATGCCGATATCGACGAGATTGATATGCTCCACACTGTCACCAAGCAGGTGGAAGGCCACACGATCTGCGCGCTGGGCGATGCCGCCGCATGGCCGATCCAGGGCCTGATCCGCCACTTCCGCCCCGAGCTGGAACGGCGCATTGCCGAGCGTGGGGAGACATTGCAGGAGGCTGCGGAATGATCTTCGGTACGACATTTTCCGCAATCGCCCTCGTCGGGGCGTTGGCCATGCAGGCGCAATTGCCCGATCGCTTGCGCTCCTCCCCGACGCCGAAGGCGTACGAGGAAGCGCGCAAGGTGATGATGCGTTATGGCCAGTGCATCGCCGATGCCGAACCCGATCAGGCGCGCATCTACGTGCTCAGCGACGATGACGCCCTTGTCGACGACGAACTGGACGATCTTATCGATCCGCGCTGCATGGCGCTGTCGGGCGGCGAAATGCGGATCCAGTCTTTCCTCCTGCGCGGCGCGCTGGCGGAACGGCTGATCGACAAGCGGCTTTCCGACAATGCGCTCGATGGCGTTGCCGAGGTTGCGCCGTTGAACGCGACCTATCCGGGGTCTGGCGTCGCATCGGAAAACTACACCTACATGTACCGGATCGGCGAGTGCGTAGCGCGCACCGATCCGGCAGGCGCGCGCGACCTGTTCGACTCCAAGATGGACAGCAAGGACGAGCTGGCCGCCATCCAGGCGCTGGCACCGACGATTGGCGGATGCGTCCCCCGCGGAGAGCCGATCCGGATCGACCGGGTACGGCTGCGCCTGGGGCTGGCAGTGGTCTATTACCGCCTCGCCGATGCGCTGGCTGAGCGAGGCGAGGCATGATGAACAAGTCTCTCGCTTCGCTTGCCACCGTGCTGGTCGGCTGCATGACGCTTGCTTTGCCTGCGACCGCGCAGGATATCGACCCGGAACTGCGGGATGATAACAATGCCACGATGCAGACTGGCACGCGCTTCCTCAAGGAACCCGAAACGGCCAGCGCATCCGAAGCCCGCTACATGCAAAAGCGTGTGGCGCGGTGCGTGTTCGACCGTAGGAAGAGCAAGGTGCGCGACGTGCTGCGCAACAGCAATTTCTACGAGATCGATTTCGATGCCTTGCCCTATGAAATGAACGAGATGTTCGACGAACTCGGTTTCGCTTCCTGTCTCGGTCGGCTGATGCGCGGGGCGGATAACACCACCTATCAAATGTACGGCAGCATGCGGTATTCGACGCTGCGCAACCTGCTTGCCGAAGAAGCCTATATCGAGGATTTCGATGGTCCGCCCGCCATCGGCCCTACGGATACGCAGGACATCGCCTCTCGCTTCGGCGGTGCGCGGGTGCATCCGCAGATCAGCGTGATGGCTTCGATGGCCGATTGCGTGACGTTCAATGCGGCGCAGGCCAGCGACGATCTGCTGCGTTCGCGTCCGGGCTCAAAGCGCGAAGACGAAGCGGTAGAGACGCTGGGCCCGGTGTTTGCTACGTGCGCGAATTCGTCCGAACCCGAACTGTCGATCTCGAACTCGCTGATCCGCCAGATCGTCGCCGATGGCATGTGGACCCGCGCGAGTGCGTCCGCGGCCCGCTGAACGATGAACACGAAGGAAAAGTTGGCACGCAATGCCTAAAGTCACCGTAGACGGACAGGAAATCGAAGCGCCCGACGGCGCGACCGTGCTGCAGGCGTGCGAGCTTGCGGGCAAGGAAATCCCGCGTTTCTGCTATCACGAGCGGCTGAGCATTGCGGGCAATTGCCGCATGTGCCTGGTCGAGGTGAAGCCCGGGCCGCCCAAGCCGCAGGCAAGCTGCGCGCTGCCCGCGACCGAGGGTCAGGAAATCCGCACGGATACGCCGATGGTGCGCGCCGCGCGCGAAGGGGTGATGGAGTTCCTGCTCATCAACCACCCGCTCGATTGCCCGATCTGCGACCAGGGCGGTGAATGCGACCTGCAGGACCAGGCGATGCACTACGGGCGCGGCGCGAGTCGCTATCACGAGAACAAGCGCGCCGTGACCGAGAAATACATGGGCCCGCTGATCAAGACGATCATGACCCGCTGCATTCACTGCACCCGCTGCGTGCGTTTTTCCGAGGAAATCGCGGGCGTGGACGAAATCGGCGCGCTCTACCGCGGCGAAGACATGCAGATCACGACCTATCTCGAACAGGCGGCGAGCCACGAGATGAGCGCGAATGTGATCGACCTGTGCCCGGTCGGCGCGCTGACCAGTCGCCCCTATGCCTACGAGGCGCGACCGTGGGAGCTGAAGCGCACGCTCAGCATCGACGTTTCCGACGCGGTCGGCGCGAACATCTCGCTCCATTCGCGCGGGCGCGAAGTGATGCGCGCGCTTCCGCGGATCAATGACGACGTCAACGAGGAATGGATTTCCGACAAGGCGCGCTATCAGGTCGACGGCCTGACCCGGCGCCGCCTCGATGCGGTCTGGATGCGCGGGACCTCCGGCAAGCTGGAGCGTGCGAGCTGGGAAGACGCGTTCGACGCGATCGTTCAGGCTGCGAAGCAGGGCGGGGAGGGCAGCATTGCCGCCGTCGCCGGCGACCTCGCCGATTGCGAAACCATGTTTGCGGCCAAGCGCCTGCTGGCCGAACTCGGCTCGGACAAGCTCGAAGGGCGTCAGACCGGGCTCGACTACGACTGCTCC
>Ga0114910_1001185_pt1 | contig 12614 bp, 8 predicted proteins | sample MalvireepMed_908_FD_83500 | JGI IMG/M metagenome (GOLD analysis project Ga0114910, IMG submission 83500) | Marine viral communities from the Global Malaspina Expedition - Malaspina viral metaG DeepMed_908 | ecosystem: Environmental > Aquatic > Marine > Oceanic | place: Mediterranean Sea...
CCATATGACCAGCAGCATCGGCAGCCATTCGCCCCAGCCGCGGATCATCCCGTAGAAGAATCCGTAGCGCGTGAAGAGTGTCGCGAGCCAACCCCCGCCGATCGACAACACGACAATCAAGACGAGCGACCACTGGTAGCGGCGGTTGGCCATATAATATTCGCCAAGATCGAGCCGCTCGTCTCCGGCTCCGTCCCCGGCCAGCTTGTCGGGCAGAGCGACCGCCGCGATCAGCACGATGACGACCATCAGCGCCATGATCGGCAGAAATTCGCCGAGCGTTATGGTCCGTCCATCTCCCCGATTCGCCATCATCCACCAGAACACCAGCACGATCATCAGCGCGAAGAAGGCGAAGATCGGCTGCGCCCAGTGCCAGCGGACATCGGGCGCGCGGACCAGACGGTGGAGATTCTCCAGTTCGAAGGTGATGGCAACGCCCAGCACGATCGAGATGAGAACGAGTGCCTGGTCCATCGCGGTCGCCTGCCCTCAATCCGCCGGCTGGCAGGAATAGACCAATCGCTCGTTCGGTTGGCTCGGCAGCGCGGCCAGCACCGCTTCCTGCTGCCGCCCAAGCTGCGCCGCGCCATCGCGCGCTTCGCAGGACGGCGCGGAATAGCTGCTCCGCGCCTCGCGCGCCGCGGCAATGGCGTTGCGCGACAGCAGGTAGCGGTCGGCGCGATAGGTGCGCGTTTCCGGGTCGTAGCGCGCGACGCTCACGATATCCTCGTCGTTGGGAACGAACACGCGTGCCCATTGCCCGCTGGCAAAGCCGTATTGCGTGCGCCCGTTCACGCAGCCGCCCGGCGACCAGCGCAGATCGACGCTGGCGGTCGGCTCGCCGGTCACGCGGCTGCGCGATGGCTCCAGCGTGCAGACGAATCGCCCGGCGGCTGCGGTCGAGATATCGTCCGCCACCTGTTCGCTGCCCGTTTCCTCGCCCAGCGCGGCGGCCACGCGCCGGTCGATCTCGTCGAGCCCGGGGCGTGTGAGATAGAGCGCCGCCGCCGTCACCGCCAGGACCGCCGCCAGCGCGTAGCAGGCGAAGGGCAGCCAGCCGGGCAGGCTCTTGCGCACGTCGTCGTCCCACTCGGGGTCTTCCTCCATCGCGGCCTCGGGCACGCTTTCGCCGGTCGCCAGCTCCTTCTCGCGCCGCTGGGCGAGCGCATAGCCGAGCACGGCGAGCCCGATCGCGGAGAGCAGCGCGAGCAGCGCCAGCGCGATCCGGTTTTCCCGGTCCTCCTGCACCGCCAGCGAGGCTTCCAGCTGCAGCCGCCCGCGCCGCGCCTCGGCCGCCTGGGATCGCGCCTGCATCTGCTGGCGCGCATTTTCCGCCGCCTGCGCGCGCCGTTCCCGCTCCGCCTCGTCGAGTTCGGCGAGGCTGCGGCAGGGCATGTCGTTGAGGCGCGGGGTGACGCCGTTGGCGCGCAGGAAGGGCACCAGCTCGCGGTTGGAGACCGCGAAGTAGAACTCCGCATCGGTACCGTCGCTCTCCGCGCCGAAGGAATTGACGCCCAGCACCCGCCCGCAATTGTCGAGCAATGGTCCGCCCGAATTGCCGCGTGCGATGGGCGCGGTGTGCAGGATCGTGTCGAACTGGCGGCTCGGCCGCTCGCCCGAAATGAACCCGCGGCTTTTCACCGGCGGCTGCGAACGCACGATATCCTGGATCGACAGGCCCTGCGCGCGGTCGACATTCATCGGATAGCCGACCGACGTCACCGTATCCCCGCTGCCGCCCGGGCGGCTGGCGGCGAGCGTGAGCGGCGGCATGCGCAGGCTGCCCTGGATGGAAAGGAGCGCGAGATCGGTGCCCGGATCGATCGCGACGATCCGCGCGAAGGCGGGCGGATCGCCATCGGGCGGGACGATGCCGATCACCCGGCTTTCGCCGAAGGGGCCCGCCGCCATCGCCTCGCGCACGACATGCGCGTTGGTGACGATCCGCTGGGGGGAGACCGCGAAGCCGGTGCCGTGGCTGACCGGATACAGCTCTTCCTCGCCGCCCTCCGTCGTGCGGTCGAAAATCACGATCCGCACCACTCCGCGAGCGGCGGCGTCGATATCGGCGGGCTCGGCCATTGCCGGGGCGGCCAGCGCCAGCGGTGCGAGCAGTAGTGCGAGGAAGAGGAGGATTCGCGTCATTGCCGCTCTTTTGGCCGTGCCGGGGTTTGCCCGCAAGCTTCGGGATGCGGGCCGTGCCCAATGGGTCTACATCCTCATCTCATGAAAAATGGTGAACCAGCCCCTCCGAGCGAAGACGACACCCGCTGGGCCGCCGTCATGCGGCGCGACCGTGCGTTCGACGGGCAGTTCGTCACCGGCGTACTCAGCACCGGGATCTATTGCCGCCCGAGCTGCGCGGCGCGGCATCCGGCGCGCGAAAACGTGCGCTTCTTTGTCGATGGCGCAGCGGCCCGCGCGGCGGGGCTGCGCGCGTGCAAGCGCTGCCTGCCCGACGATGTGGCGCGCGACGAGGCGGCGGTGCGCGCGGCGATCGACGCCATCCGCAGCGGCGAATCGGCGACGCTCGACGAACTGGGCGCCATCGCGGGCTATTCGCCCAGCCATCTGCAGCGCGTCTTCAAGCGCGCCACCGGCATTTCGCCAGCCGCATATGCCCGCGCGCTGAAGGAGGAACGCGCGCGCGATACGCTGAGCGGATCGGCGCGCGTCACCGACGCGATCTACGATGCGGGCTACGAAACGCCGAGCCGCTTCTACGCGGCGATGGAAGGGAAGATGGGCATGAGGCCGAGCGTGTGGAAAGATGGCGGACGCGGCGCGACGATCCGCTGGGCGAGCGTCGAAACCACGCTCGGCACGATGCTGGTCGCCGCGACCGACAAGGGCGTGTGTCGCCTGAGCTTCGCCGAGGGCGAGGACGATCTGCGCGCGCGCTTCCCCAATGCCGAGCTGGCGCAGGGCGGGGCGGATTTTTCGGCGCTGCTCCAGCGGGTGATCGACGCAGTCGAGGCACCGGGCACGGGCGCGGACATCCCGCTCGACGTGCAGGGCACCGCGTTTCAGGAGGCCTGCTGGAAGGCGCTGCGCGCAATCCCGCCGGGCGAGACGCGCAGCTATAGCGAGATCGCGGCGGCGGCGGGCAACCCCAAGGCGGTCCGCGCGGCGGGCAGCGCGAATGGTGCGAACAATGTCGCGGTGCTGATCCCGTGCCATCGCGTCATCCGCAGCGATGGCACCATTGGTGGCTATGCCTATGGGACGCAGATCAAGGAAGAACTGCTGCGGCGGGAGCGGGGCGGGGAAGACTAGTCCCGGAAAATCGCTTTCGCGGCGAGGTCGAAGCAGTTCGCCAGATCCTCGGGCCCGGGCAGTTCCTTGCCGAACAGGAGCGGCGAATAGATCGGCGAATAGATCAGCGCGAGCGCGGCGCGCGGGTCAACGCCTTCGCGCAGGTCGCCTTCCTTCGCGGCACGCGCCATGCGCTCCCTCGCCCAGCTGCGGCGCGGATCGAGCCAGCGCTTGCGCACCGCGGCTGCGATCAGCGGGCTTTCCCTGCTGTCGGCCAGCATCTTGGTGAAAGCCCGCCCCATCGGCCCGCGCAGCTGGCTGGCGAGGCCATGGCTCTGGGCACGGAAATCGGACATCGCACAGTCGCTTTCCTGCAGATCGAGCAGCGCGAAGAAGGTCTCCACCGCCAGGTCGCTGGGCCCGTCCCACCATTGGCGCAGCGTCTTCTCGTCGCTTCCCGCGACGCGCGCGACGCGCTTGAGGGAAAAGTCCGCATAGGCGGAGCCGATCAGCACCGCATAGGCCGCGCGCAGCACATCTTCACGCGCCACCGCGCTCCACGCGCCGTATCCGCGTGTGAAATCGGTCACTCTGGGTGAAGGGTCGGCCATGCGGCAGGGTTATCCTTGCACGCGGCGCGCGGCAAGCGCCGGTCCGCATGGCCGGTGGTGTTCAGGGCAGCGCTTATTCGGCCCCGACGAAGATCGCCTTGGCGTTCGCGAATTCCTTCACGCCGAAGCCGCCATGTTCGCGGCCATGGCCCGAGTTCTTCACGCCGCCGAAGGGCATCGAGGGGTCGGCCAGGCCGAAGGTGTTGATGAACACCATGCCGGTGTCGAAATGCTTGCTGGCAAGCTCGATCGCGCGGTCGACATTCTTCGACATGATCCCGCCGCCAAGGCCGTAGCGGCTGTCATTGGCGATGCGCATCGCGTCCTCGTCGTCTTTCGCCTTGATGACACTGGCGACGGGGCCGAACAGTTCGTCGTCATAGGCAGGCTGGCCGGGGGCGACATCGGTCAGAACGGTGGCGGGGTAGAATGCGCCGGCGCCTTCGGGAATGCTGCCCCCGCAGGCGATCGTCGCGCCATTCTCGACCGACTTGTCGACCTGTTCCTGCAAGGTCTTGCGCAGGTCTTCACGGGCCATCGGGCCCATGTCGGTATCCTCCGCCGTGGGATCGCCCGTCTTGATGGCTTCGAATTTCGAGACGTATTTCTCGACGAATTCGTCGTACACCTTCTCGGTCACGATGAAGCGCTTGCCCGCGATGCAGGTCTGGCCGTTATTGTAGAGCCGCGCGGTGGCGCAGATGGCAACCGCCTTGTCGATATCGGCATCTTCCAGCACCATGTATGCATCGTTCGAGCCCAGTTCGAGCACGGTTTTCTTGAGCGCTTTGCCCGCTTCTTCCGCAATATGCTGGCCCGCACCGTCCGACCCGGTGAGGGTGACGCCGCGCACCTTGTCGTAGGCGATGATTTCGTCCGAAGTATCGTGATCGATCACCAGCACGGTGAACAGGCCATCGGGCAGGCCGCCCTTCTGGAAGATTTCCGCAATCTTCAACCCGCTGCCGGTGCAGTTGGCCGCGTGCTTCAGCAGCACGCCATTGCCGGTCATCAGATTGGCGATGGCGTAGCGGATCACCTGATAGGCGGGGAAGTTCCACGGCTGGATGCCGTAGATCACGCCAATGGGCGAATAGGTGACGATACCGCGCCCGGCATTGTTCGGGTCGCGCTTTTCATCGGCCAGTTCCTTGGGGCCATTGGCGGCGGTGTAATCGCAGATCGCGGCGCACAGCTCCACTTCGTCGCGGCTATCCTTCAGCAGCTTGCCGACTTCGGCGGTCATCAGCTGGGCCAGCTCTTCCTTGTTGTCGCGCAGCGCCTTGCCGAGGCTCTTGAGCACGTCGGCACGCTCTTCGAGGCTGCGCAGCTTCCACTGGCCGAAGGCTTCGTGGCAGGCATCGACCTTGGCGAAGGCTTCGTCCTTCGAAAGGTGCGGGTAGGTTTCCAGCTGTTCGCCGGTCGCCGGGTTGATGGTGGTGACTTGGGTCATTGGGGGAATCTTTCGAAAAGGGTTCGCTCCTAAATCCACAGGGATTGGTAGTCGTTCCCGATAGAAAAATGCGCGCTTACGATCGACGATTCAGAGATGCCGACACATTTGCATAGGTAATTGCCCGATTGCGCATGGCGCGGAACAATTCGTAAACAGTGGTTCGCAAGAAGGAAGCCAGATGCGCCGATTCGTTTTCTGTTTTGATGGTTCGTGGAATGGGCTGAAACCGCTCGAAAAAGCGACCAATGTCCGCCTCGTCGCAGAAGCGGTTTTGCCGATCGGTGCCGACGGCGTGACGCAGATCGTGCATTACGACGAGGGTGTGGGTACGCGCAAAGGGGAGAAATGGCGCGGTGGTGGACTGGGCAAAGGGCTGCTCGAGAATCTTTACGAAGCTTATCGCTTCCTCATTTTCAACTATCAACAGGGCGATCAAATCTACATATTTGGGTTTAGTCGTGGTGGCTTCTCGGCCATGGCTTTCGCCGGCCTCATCCGCTCGGTTGGTATCTTGGAAACGTCGAAAGCAAGCCAGATAAGTGCCGCGTTCGAGGCCTATAGTAACGCTAACCGAGATGGCGTAGATTCTGAGGTGCTTCAGAAATTTCGGGCCGAAAACTGCCCGCGATTCTGTGCCAGCGAAGGCGATATCGAGTGGCGGCGGAAGAACGTTCCTGACTTCGACGAATACGACGTATCAATGATTGCGATCCGTTATCTTGGAGTTTGGGACTCGGTCGGCTCACTCGGCTGGAAAGTGCTACGTGCGATTTTCGGTGACGCGAAAGAACAAGTTTACAAGAACTTCGTGACCGAACTCCCAGGCACAGTTTACTCGGCGCGCCATGCAGTCTCGATTGATGAAAACCGCAAGGCTTTCAAGCCGACGTTGTGGAGGAATCTGGACAGCATCAATTCGGTGCAACCAGATATTGACCCGCATTTAGACTCGCGCCTTTATCAACAGAAGTGGTTTCCGGGAGATCACGGGAGTGTTGGTGGGGGCGGCGAGTATACCGGTCTGTCGAGCGGAGCACTTCAATGGGTTCTCGAGGGTGCTGCTAAGGAAGATCTCGATTTCGATGTTTCCGAACGAAGCCAGCTTTCTAAGATTCGGTACAATATAAAAACGCCCCTTAGGAACGCTGGTAAGTTATCTTCATGGCAAAAAACGAAGAACGCTGTACGCGGAATTTTCCTGAACGCAGATCGTGGGGCGCCCGAAAGGGTCGACGACTTGAGCTTTCCTGCTTTGAGGATGCTTTTAGCAGAACCTGCTGCGCTCGATCTCGATGGCAAGGCTTATGCGCCTGAGCACTTAACGCACCTTAAAGCCGATGTTGCTGCTCAGTCGTATAGATTCGAACCGGTCGCGGACATACGAGTGAAGCGCTGGGAGAAGATCACGCTTGATGGCTCCCAAACCCTATCGGCTCTTGCAGAGGACAGAATGGGGCGGGCCGAATTGTACCCGCTTATCTTTGATAAGAACCGGGATGTTCTCGATCACCCGGATTATGTGAGTCCCGGGGATCAGATTTGGGTCCCGGTAAAGAGTGCCTTTGAAAATGGGCCTGATACTTAGGAGCTGCGCGCCCATCCTTTGTCGGCAGGTTCGAGCGAATCGAGGAAGTCCTCGGCGGTCTCCAGATAGGCGGCCTGCTTGTCCTCGCCCATCCGGTCCCAGTTGGAATAGATGCGCCCGATGCGGTGATTGCTTTCCAGCCTTTCGCGGTGCCGGTCCATGAAGTGCCAGTAGAGCGAGTTGAACGGGCACGCGCCTTCGCCGGTTTTCTTCGAGACGCTGTAGGCGCACTCGCCGCAGTAATTGCTCATCTTGTTGATGTAATTGCCGCTCGCCGCGTACGGCTTCGACGCGAGCTCGCCGCCATCGGCGTAGAGGATCATCGCAGCCACATTCGGCAGCTCGACCCATTCGTAGGCATCGGCGTAGACCACCAGATACCAGTCCTGCACCTCGCGCGGTGAAATCCCCGCGATCAGACAGAAATTGCCCAGCACCATCAGCCGCTGGATATGATGCGCATGGGCATTGTCGCACGTCGATCGGATGCAGTCGGCCAGGCAGCGCATGTCGGTTTCGCCGGTCCAGAAGAATTCGGGCAGGCTGCGCTGGGCGTTGAGCGCATTGGCGCGTTGCAGATGCGGCATGTGCAGCCAGTAGAACCCGCGCACATATTCGCGCCAGCCGATGATCTGGCGGATGAACCCCTCGACGCTGTTGAGCGGGGCCTTGCCGTCCCTGTACGCCTGCTCCGCACGCTGGCACAGCTCGAGCGGATCGAGCAGGCCGAGATTGATGCTGGTCGACAGCATCGAGTGGAACAGGTCGTCGGTCCCGTGCACCATCGCATCCTGGTAGGGGCCGAAGCACTCGATCCGTTCGGCGAAGAAGGCGTCCGCCGCGTCTTCCGCCTGATCGCGGGTGACCGGCCAGCGGAAGCTCTCGAGGCTGCCGAAGTGATCGCCGAACCTGTCTTCCACCAGCTCGACCACCTCGCGCGTGGTTTCGTCAGGTTCGAACAGTGGACGCTGCGGGGCTTCCAGCCCCTCCTTGGGCGGCTTGCGGTTTTCGCTGTCGTAGTTCCACTCGCCGCCCTCGGGCTTGTCGCCGTCCATCAGCAATCCGGTCTTGCGGCGCATTTCGCGATAGAAGAACTCCATCCTCAGCGTGTCGCGACCTTCCGCCCAGTCGCGAAATTCACCGATCGAGCACACGAAGCGATCGTCGGGCAGGATCTCGACCGCGCAATCGAACTTGTCGGGCCATTCCTCGATATGCTGCTGCACGCGCCACTCGCCCGCCTCGACCAAATGGACCGCACGCGGATCGTGCCGCTCGATCGCGCGGGCGACCTCGCCGGTGAAGCTGCCGGCATTGTCCGGATCGTCCAGCGTCACATAGTCGACGCTCCACCCCGCATCGCGCAACTCGGCGGCGAAGTGACGCATGGCAGCAAAGATCAGCACGATCTTCTGCTTGTGATGCTTCACATAGGTCGCCTCGTCCCACACCTCCATCATCAGGATGACGGTGTCGTCCTTGGTCCGCCCGCGCAGCGAAGCGAGGGTGCGGGTCAGCTGGTCGCCGAGGATGGGAACGAGAACGAGGCCGTCGGTGGAATCTGCCATGCCCGTTCAATGCACGAGGCCGCGCGGTGGGCCACTGGCCTTTGGGGCAGGGTGTCCGTCACCGCTCCGGCGCCATGTGCTTCGACACGAAAAAAGGGCCGGAAGCGCGATGCTCCCGGCCCCTTTCGTCGAAAAACCTTGGCGTTCGATCAGTCGACCTTGCAGCCATATTCCTCGATCAACTTTTCGGTCGCTTCCCGCTCGGCCTTGCGCTGGGCTTCGTCCTTGTATTCGCCGGGATGATCGGGCCGGACTTCGTTGAGCAGCGGCTCGCGCTTGCCCTCTTCGAATTCCGTGAACATCTTGCGGAGCATGCAGGCCTGCCCGCTCTTGCCGTCGATATAGCGGGCGCCCACGATCTTCGCCTCCGCAGGACGATCTTCCATCAGAAGCATGTGCACCAGCGCCTGGCGAATGGGATAGTCGAACGGCGCGTAGCGGAACGCGCTTTCCAGGCCCGTCTTCGCCACCTCGGGCATCTCTTGGCTCTCGTCGAAGAGGTAGCTCAGGTAATATCCGTAAAGCGGATAGGGATGATCGAATTCCTTCTGGTTCGCCGCCGCATAGCGCCTGCGCGCTTCGCTGAGCTTGGACGGGTCCTCGAACGACTGGCGCAGCGCGATATCGCCATAGAACATCGCAGCTTCGGTCGATTCGGGGTCAGCCGCGATTGCACGCTGCGCCAGGGCCTCGGCTTCGGCGTAGTTCCGCGCGTAGATTTCGGCCTCGGTTGCGGCAAGCAGCACTTCCGGGCTCTGCGGATAGCGCTCGACCAGCGGGCGGGTCTTGCGAACCACGCTTGCGGCCTCGTCCTCGTCGACACCGCGGTTGGTGATGATCATGGCTTCCATGCGAGCCGCCTGCGCTTCGTTGAGCTTGTGTACCTCGACCGGCGGTTCGGCCTGCGTGGCATAGGGAACCTTGAGCACGCGAGCCTTGCCCTGCCGGAACTCCTCGAGCTCCTTGCGCAGCACTTCCAAATCGCCAAAGGCGATTTCGGCGGCTTCCATCCGCGTCTTGCCCTCGCCGATCGCCTGCATGTACTTGCCCATCTGGCCCCGGCGTTCCGGGTTCAGGTTCAGGTGGCTCGCAAGCAGCCAGCCATGCGCATAGGTCCGCCCGGTGGTGTTGCGATCGCGCTTGGCGGGCGGATCGAAGGTCTTCTCCAGATCGATCGGAATCGCCGAGAGCGAGTAGCTGCGCGCAGTCGGAACTTCGCCGATGAGGAAATAGTCATCGAAGAACTCGACGTTCGAAAACAGCTCGGCAAAGCCTTCGCTGTACCACAGCGGGTAGGGCGCATCGCTGTGCTGGAACATGAAATAGTGAACATATTCGTGGAACAGGATGCCCTGCGGATCGAGCATCATCGCACTGTCCACATCGCGCTGCCGGCTGCGGCCACGCCGCTTGTTGAGCTGGCGGGGCACGAACGCGACGGCACCATCGGCACGACCGATGAAGAAGCCGCCGACGCCGCTGTTCCGGTTACCGGCAAGCGTGGCCATGTCGCGCGTTTCGCCGAAACGGAAGACCGTGACCTTGGTCGATTCGGGCAGGCTGCCATCGTCCGGGCCCACGCCCGTGAGGATGCGCAGCACCTCGTCCAGGCGCTCCAGATCCTGCGCGAATTCCTTCGTGCTATTGGCGTCGTCTTCCGCATACACGATGAAGTGCTGCGTCTCCGCACGATGCCAGCTCTGCGCCGATGCCGGCACGGCGACCAGCACCGCCAACGCGGCAAGCGCTCTCAATACCCAAGTCATGACCCGTCTCTCTTTTCCCAACTGTCAGTGGTTGCGACCGGATCCGCGATCGCGACCCCCCGGTCTAAACTTCGAAGCCTAATGCAATTCGCCCAAAGGTCAACGTTGGTTCGATCCGGTTGCGGGCAACCGGCGGCAGTTTCCTCCATGAAGGAAGCTTTTGAAACGAAACGACAAGGTCCGACACTCGGCTCCGCGCGCGAGCGTTATTGCGACTGCTGCAGCGCGCGCTCTGCGGCCTCGCGATAGTCGGGATTGTTGAGCATCGATTCCAGCAGCGTGCGCGCAAGCTTCGCCTCGCCCCGCCGCGCCAGCGCGACGGCGTAGGCATAGCGCAGTTCCTCGACCCCGGCATTGCCGATGAAGGCCCTGCCGAGTGCGTCGAACGCGTCTTGCGGAGGTGCAATGTCCTGTTCGATATAGGTTTCGTAATTGAGCGCCGCGGCCAGCGGATGCAGGCCCGGCTCCACGAGCAGGGGTGCAAGCAGCGTCCGGACATCCTCGAACCCTTGCGCATCGTCGAAATCGCCGTTTCTCACCTGGCGGGCGAGCATGATCTCGGCCTTCAGCCGCCGGGCCTGCGCATGGTCGGGGTCGATCTCCAGCGCCCGGTTGGCGGCGCGCCAGGCGCTTTCATCCGAAGATTTCCGAGCGGTCACCACGATTACGCCGCCGGCATAGCCAAGGCCGCGAAAGACCCGATCGGGGCCGTATAGTCCGCCTTCGTAGCGGGCGAATTCGGCGGCGCCATATTCGTACCAGACGTCCGCACTCTCGGGGAAGCGTTCGGTCAGGCGCGCGAGATCGCGCGCAACATCCTCTCTCTGCTGATCGAGCAGTCGCCGAAAGCGGATGTCGACCAGTGCGATTTCGTCTTCGCCCATGGGGCGCACGTCGACCGGACCACTCCAGTCGAGCCCGATGGGAACGGCGTGCAGTTTCGGCCGTCCGCGCGCGATGGCCCGTGCGCTCTTCACGATCGGGGCGAGATCGCCGATGATCTCCACGCCGTCCTCCATGGAACCGCCGCCGACATAGGTTTGGAGATATTTCTCGATCTTCGCGTCGTTCGCCGGGTCCGACAGCAGGCCACGCACCAGTTCCCTGCTGGTGCGTTTGAAATCGTCGTAACTCGCGTCGGTGGGATGGGCGCGTACCAGCATCACGTCCCTGAAGCGCCGCTTCGTCGGCTTCCCCGTCATCGGGTACCATACATCGGGCACGCCCAGCACGAACTTGCCATCGTTACCCAGCATAGCGGTGCTGAAATACCCCGTAAGACCGTGGCTGAGCCAGGGCGCACTGGGCCGGACAAACGATCCCGACCAGTGCAAAGAGGCAACGGCATCGGAGACGTGAAGATGCCTGAACTGGTCGCCGTACCTGGTCGAGAACACCGAGAAGGATGCGTCGATTTCCGGCCACGAGTTGGCGTAGCCGCCCAAGTGTCTCCTGGTGACGCTGGAAATCCGGCCATCGTGACTGTCGAGGAAGAGGTGGTGCTTGCGAGCCCGTACAAGCTGATGAGGCAACTGGCGCTCCAGCAGGATAAGGAAAGACTCCAGCCGCACTGCAAGCTGGCGAATGTCCTCTTCTTCGAGGTCGGCATGGATCACGAAATGCTCGCTCTCCGCGCGCAGCCACTCCGACGCACGAGCTTGGCTCGAGAAGCTCAGAGCGATCACCAGAAGGGCAAGACGCAACAGCATAGGCAGCATAATGGCGCGCGAAAAAGGCCTGTCAAACAAAACTATAGGGGTCGACGTCGACGCTCACCCGCACGCCGCGCGGCAGATCGAGCGGGCCGAGCCAGTCGCGGATCGCATCCTGCAAGGCGGCGGTGCGCTTGGCGTTGATCAGCAGGCGGTAGCGATAGCGGCCGCGCAGCTGCGCGAGCGGGGCGGGGGCGGGCCCCAGAATCATGATGTCGTCCAGCCGGGGGCGTGCATCGCCGATCCGCGCGGCGGCGGAGCGTGCCTCGCGATCGTCCTCGCTCGACACGATGATCGCTGCCCAGCGGCCGAAGGGCGGCGCATTGGCATGGCGGCGCGCCTCCAGTTCGGCCCCGTAGAAGGCATCGCGATCCCCCGCCGCCAGCGCCGCGATCACCGGCGCTTCGGGATGGCGCGTCTGGATCAGCACTTCGCCGGGTTTGGAGGCGCGGCCCGCACGCCCCGCGACCTGCGCGATCTGCTGATAGACGCGCTCCGCCGCGCGCAGGTCTCCGCCTTCGAGGCCGAGGTCGGCGTCGACCACGCCCACGAGAGTGAGGTCGGGGAAGTGGAAGCCCTTGGTCACCAGCTGCGTGCCCACGATCACGTCGATCGCGCCGCTTTCCGCCATCGCGACGAATTCGGCGGCGCGCTGCGG
>Ga0114910_1001190_pt1 | contig 12595 bp, 1 predicted proteins | sample MalvireepMed_908_FD_83500 | JGI IMG/M metagenome (GOLD analysis project Ga0114910, IMG submission 83500) | Marine viral communities from the Global Malaspina Expedition - Malaspina viral metaG DeepMed_908 | ecosystem: Environmental > Aquatic > Marine > Oceanic | place: Mediterranean Sea...
TCTTGAGTAGTTATTATAGTTTGCCTAATCATTTGGTCTTTCATGTCGAATTCCATTCTACTAACTTCGTCTGGTGGAATTATTGGTAGTTCTTTTGCGTCCGCAATATCTGCCTGTAACATGAACCACATACTAATAATCGTTGCCATAGCAGCACCAATGCCTACCAAAGTCTTTATACTTATTTTAAATCCTGAATCTTCATTTAATTCTTTCGCCATTATTATTAGTTTGTTATATAATCACTTGTTTTTATATTTGTTTAATCATGATAGTAACAATATCCACTTTGGGCTTTTGTTGTTATTTTACATCTTTCCCCATTCGTCTTCATTTTTCTACACTGTACTGTACGTCCTTGCTTGTTTTCTTTTACTTCTTCATGAATAGTACACTTCTTACCTTTTCCTTTTACTTTTATCTTACATCTTTTACCATTTACAACAGCACTACAAGTTATATTTTTTTCTCCATCATTTATTTCTTTTTGTTGATTTTTTTCAAATTTATTTTCTAACTCGTTTTCCTCTATTTGTTTTTCTTCGCTTTTCTTTTCTTTTTTTATTTGTTTCTTTTCCTCTTTAAGTCTTTCTTTAACCTCTTCTACCTCTTCAATTTCAGCACCAATATCCCATGGACTATAACCCATAAAAGAAAACATTCTTTGCCAATACTGGTTTCTATCATCAGCTGCTTCTCTAAGGTTTATCATCTTTTGGTTTGCTCTACCTGTTGGTATATTAGTAAAAACCTCAATTACGTTTGCAGCTGCTGTAACTGCGGGGTTTTGTATATCAAACCCCATTTCAGGGATAACATCTCTGTTGTATTTGTATGTTGCTAAAGCCCCATATAATTGTTTCAATTTACCACCTACTGGTGGTGAAACACCCGCTAATTCAAAAACTGTTCTAGCGTGATCAGCCCTCCATCCTTTCTTTTCTTGATTATGGAACTGTAATATACCGTTCTTAGCAGCAGAAACTATAGCACCAGGAACACCTATACCTCGTAATTGGGAATCTAGAATAGAGTTTACCATTCTCCAATTTTTATCATGCTGTACTTTCTCAGTAATGTCATCTTCTTCATCGAGGAAAACCGCTGCAACAGCGCCTTGCATAGCATGGAATATTATTGATTGGAGAACTCCATAGTAACTTATTTTACTTACTTTCTCTGTTAAAGAATTCTCACCAACTATACCTTCATATCTACCATTTATTATATCTCTGGCCATCTTCTCTTGTATCCTAGCATATTGCATAGGCGTATTTGCCCAAGCTAATATTGTTCTACCTAATGGTCCTGCTTGTTGTTTTGATATTAAATCTGGTCTTGCTGACTGTTGTGCTTTTTGTGTAACCTCTTGAAAATCCAACCAAGCTTTCTTTTCTGCTTCTTTTGTTGTCAACCCTCTTTTTTCATACATCTTAATTCTGTTCCTTAAATAAGTTGCACCACCAGCTGATATAGCTATACTATCTGCTATTTGTGTTGGTGTAAAACCTTTTCTAAGTAAAAATTTACTAGCAGCTATAAACCAATTGTCTGCAGTAGTACCTTCCATTGCTTTAGCAAACTCAGCCTCTTGTACATTTATTTTTAAACCCTTACGTCTTTGTCTTAACATAGGAGAATTCCATATGCGTAGAAAGTCTCTTCTAAATCGAGGAACATTTGCAAAAGCCGCTGCTGCTGCCGCTGGATTGTTTTCTGCCCAATTTATATAGTTAGTAGTTGATATTAACTGTAAAGTGGCTGACCTTATATTAAAGAACATTTTACACCCAACATAACCGTTTATAAAGTTCATCCAACGGTTAACAGCAGCATTATGACCAGTAGGTCTATTACTGCCTTTCTCCATTCTATATAATATGTCTTCTAAAGCATCTCTAAATCTACTACCTTGCGTAGCTTCAATTTTATTTAAATTCTCTTCAGAAAATATTTCGTTTTTATTTTCTATCCATTCAGCTAAATATTTCTTTCTACCTTCTACGCCTGTTATTTTTGCAATATCAGACAGTATAACTTCTGCCTCCCAAAATCTTCCGGGTTCTACATATCCTTCCTGTAGTTTTGTTAATTCAGATAGTTTGTTAGAAAACTGTTTGTATTCAATATTTTCATTCACAATATCATTCAGTTTTTTAACATCTTTCTTAGATATATCAGGTATTTTATGACCAGCCTCTGTCCATCTATGTATCCTAATAGCTTGTTCGAGAGTAAAAGGCGTTTCTGCAACCTTCTTTGACAATTGCTTTGTAACTTTTGGAAACTCTTTCCTAAGTGACTTATAATCATTTGCTATTGTTTCTGCGGCTGTATTTATATCTTCAAATCCTCTAGCAAAAGGTTTTATTAAATTCTTTTCCCAAAACTTTTGATGTGCTAACCCTTCTTTACCCTTACCCATGAAAGCTTGAAGCAAGCCTTGGAAGTCCTGAGCGCCAGGAACTACAATAGACCAGTTCCTACCTTTAACCCCACCTTTTCTACCAAGTGTTCTAGCTTCAGCACCTTCAAAGACCTTAAGTTTTTCAACACCAGTTACGTCTTCTATTATCTTGTTAAAATCTTTACCCATCTTTTCGGCATTAAATCTTATGTCTTGTTGAGATTCAGACTTAATGTCTAATTGATCTAATACATCTTTAACAGGTTTAAGATTTCGTGTTTTACCTTCGATTTTAATCTCACTTATAGCTTCTTTAGGTAAACCTTGAACATTAGGATCTATTTTTAAAACTTTTTTCAAGTCTAATCTTACTTTGCCATCAACTGTTTTTATAACGTTTTTTAAATCAGCCATATTCTCTGGCATCTTCCATCCTATCTCTGTAATAGGATGTGCTCCCTTAGCTGTTTTAATACCTTGAGCATTTAAATTAATACCAGCAAAAAAGTGAGCTTCTCCACCCTCATTAATTTCATGTTCTATCATGTCCCCTTTTTTCTTGACTATATCGCTCAAACTCATCTCTCCAAAAGGCTTACCATAAGTATTTACACTAGTTATTTCACCTCTTTGAGAGAATATATACGAAGCGGTAGCTTTACCGTCCTTACTAAACTCTGTTATATTTTGTACGTTTCCATTCTTGCCATATCTAGTTTTTTTAACAGTTATACCATTAATTCTATTTTCTACTATTTTAGTTCCAGCAGCAAAACCATCTTGTGACTCTTCAAAAATCTCTGTTGTAGCAGTTTTCTTATCTTTACTAACTGTTCTAGTTTCCTTAACAACCTCTTGAACTTTACCTTTACCCACAGGTACAAGTTCTACTGTTTTAGTAACTCTACCTTCTTTTACTCTCACAATAGGAGCGTCTGTAGCATTATCCATTCTATCCCAATACCGTCCGTTAGCCTTGAAAGCTATTAGTTTACCGTTTTGAAAAACTATACTTTTTGGTCCATCCTCATAACCTCTCCAATTTATCCAAGCATCGTCTGTTAATTTACCTTCTTTTGCTTGTGTTAAACACCATGGGTTGGATTTTTTACCCCAATGAGTATTTATAATATTTCTAACTGCTTGTTGTCCTTCTTTAGTATTCTCAACTTCATGCTCTGTAATACCATGTTTTTTATTGACTACTCTACCTTTGGAAAACTCTTTTACATTATTTGGATTAACTGGTTTTTCCTTAATCTTACCAGCATATTTTTCTATAATCTCATTAGGGTTTCTATAAGAGAATATATCTTCTTTATGTCTCTCAGCTATATCTATTGCGTCTTTAACTTTATACGCATCCTCTTTTAATTTTATGTTACTTGTAGCTAACCATTTAGTAGTTATTTGTTGGTATTTCTTTTTCTTATTTGCAGGGACATCTAAACCATCAACAAACTCAAACATTTCATCTACAGTTTTAGAAACTAGTTTTTCTTTAACTAGATCAGGTCTATGTTTAGCTATTGTTTTCTCATACTCAGATCTATGTTTCTTAGAAAATCTAACACTGTTATATACTTCACTAGAATTTAATCCTTCTACATCTCTAATATTGTTTAAAGATCTCTTTTCTTGGATTTTAGCTTGTACAACCTTAGATCTAACATCTAATTTTTCTAAAACATCTCTAACAGCTTTAACATTTTGTATAGCGTCATCAGCAAAGTAAAAATCATTATATCCCTCTGCTGCTCTCTCAATCATCCATAAAGCTTTTGCTTCTGCAGTACTATTACCTAAAGTCTTAATATTTTCTATTGGTATATCTAATCCTTGAGATTTTAAAAACTCATGAATAGCAACTTGGGCTCCTTCTGGACGAGCTGTCAATATATAATTATGCTTATTACCAAATTTATTAACTCTTTCCATTGCTAATTCAAACAAAGGCCCTTTTCTACCTTCTGTAACAACATCGAACTCAGCAAAATCAAATTCAGCCCCCTGTTCTTTTAGTGCACCACCTCTATCTGCAAACTCTCCAGCATTCAATCTACCTTTAATATATCCTCCAGTAAAAGCGTTTACATTCTTAGTTAACTCTGGAGGCATTTTGTCCCCTTGTTTTAGATTGTCTGTATTAACCTCAGCAAATCTTTCTCCAAACATCTTCTTGTATGCTTCTTTATTTCCTTGGACACTCTCCCATGTTTTTACTACAATACCCGTTCTAAGGGATCTTTCTGGTCTAGCTAAATTTCTAGCTTGAGAAACCTCTAAAGAAGTTTCAACAAAAACCATTTGTACGTCATAGCCTTTATCAGTAAATTCTTTAATATTCTTTTCCATTACCTTTAAACTAGCTCCAGTCCCATCTACAACAACACCATCTCCTTTACCTTGGTATTTTATTTTTTTATTAACAGCTATTTGTCTTGCTTCGTGGCTAAGTTTTCCAAATTGGGTTCTTTGTTCTTTAGAGAATTCTCTCATATCCCTTGGCATACCATGGTTTTTCATTAACCATTCAAGAGATATGTCTTGGTTAACAATTTTAAAACCTTGTTTTTCTAAACCTAATTGTCTGATAACATTTGATTTACCTGAACCAGCTCCACCAGCCATAAATATAACTTTCTTTTTAGGTTGAGGTTTACCAGATGTATTAGGTAAAGTATATCGAACGCCACCTTTAGTATAAGCTAGCGTATCGTCAAAATCCCAAACGCTAATACCTTTCCTATCTTTCCTCCCTTTTCTAGCCTCTGCTAATGCTTTGTCTATATTATTAAAATCACCTAATTTCTCTGAATTTCTTTTTATAGTACCAGGTGTTTTATATTTCAAGTTTTTAGGATATAAAGAACTATTAAAATATTCTAAAGCTTGTTCTATTTTTTTTGATTCATTAAAAGTTCTACCAGGTTTTGGATCATAAGTTATTTTATTTTTGACATCTCTAAATGATAAAATAAGATCTGCAGCAAATTCACCCTCTAAAGTTCTTAACAATATAGGTTTATGTTTTCCAGGAATAAAATAATCAGGTAAACTTTGTTTATACTTTGTATTAACTAAATTGTCTAAAGATTTAGGTAGGATTGCCGCGGTATAATCCTCTAAATATTGTTTGTAGTTTTGTTTAATAAGATTTCTAAATTCTTTTGGTAATCTAGAGCTACCTTCACCTAACACGTAACGGTAAGTAATATTCTTCATCACATTAGCTGTGGTAGGATGCTCTAAAACAGGATGCGCGTCTGTAATATTCCCATCTTTATCTCGCCCTTTATTTGTTACATATTCCTTGAAGAATTGCTCTGGAGATATTCTCCATGGTACTGTAGTTATTGGAGCCATTTTTTTACCTGGACTTTTCATTTGACCAAACCACGTTTCTATAATCATTGTTGCCGTTAGGTGATCAACCTTTTCTTCTTCATAACGTTTTTTAAGGAACTCTACGCCCAGATCAAATATCTTATTATTACGTTCAGCATACTCATTGTTCTTTTCAACTTTTTCTACATCAATCTTTTTACTATCTTTAGTAAATTCAATATCTTTCAAATAAGCCTCCCTTGTTCCTTGTCGATCTGAGTCCTTTCTCTCCATATCAAAATCCTTTACCTCAAACCCTTCCTTTTCGAGCCTCTTATAAACCTTGTCCAAATGAAAATAAACATCGTGTTCTGGAAATCCTTCTTTAGCTGCTTTACCTTCTGCAATATTCTCGTTTGCAGATCTCCACCACGCGTGTCTAAGTGTACCGGGATTTACATCAGCTTTAGCGTCTTTTACCGTAGCATAACGTCCAAAACCTCCACCTGCAGACGAACCACTTAAAAATATAGCTTCATAAGCACCTTTACCCCCTTCTGGATGTAATGTTATATATTCCATAAGTCCTCCAGCTATCCACTTCCCATCTTTACTCCATTTTCCATGCCCAGTCTCGAACGATTGTGCTTTTAGCATTCTTTCATAAGAATATAAATCTCCAAGATTTTTAATTTCTTTACCTTTTCCAAATTTTTCAAATCCAAGTAAACTTCGTATTGCATTCATGTTATCTGAAAGAAGTATTTCTTTCACTATACGAACTTGTATTTTCTCAAACGCTATAAAATCCTTTATATTCATTTTCTTCCCAAACTCTCTCCCAACTTCCATTAAAACGTCATTAGAAACTTTAAAATCTTCTGTTCTATATAGATTAAAGTAATCTTTAAGAGTTGATCCAAACGGATTTTTTACAGATTTGTCTTTAACATTTTCTAAAAACATCATTCTGAACACGTCTTGTTGTATTTCACGACCTATCTCTATTTGATCTTTTAGATTCAACTCTCCAAATTTAGCGCTATTTAATTTAATGCTTGAGTTAGAATTTATTTGGTTATTAAGTAATTCAATAGTTTCAAGTAGTTTTTTAACATTAGGGTCTTTAGTAGTTCTAATTTTAGATTCTTGTATAAGTCTTCTACCTACTTCGTTTTTAAATTGTTGACGTCTAGTTTCCACAACGTTTCTTTGAAGATTTTTAAAACTATTAGCTCCAGGAATTGCTGCATATTCTTCTATTAAAGTATAATTTTCTTCAAATATTTTTTCTCCTTTTACTCTCTTTATATCACCAGTAGCTTCATCAAAAATCTCTTCGATAGGTTTTTTAGCTTTTATACAAAGTTGCTTTAACATCTCTGCGTCAGACATTTTAATCCTACTTTGTAGTTGATTACCTACTCCATTTGGATCAATCTCAGAAGTTACTCTACCTGTTTTTTTAGATATATAAACTGTTTTTCCTTTTTCATAAAATACGTCTCTTAAAATTGGTGGTTTACCTTTAGAAGCAATATTAACAGTTTTTAAAGACTTAGAGACCATAGAAGAATATCCCTCCACTTTCTTTCCTTCACTAGCACCAAGTTTTCCAGTATGGGTCATGCCTCCTTCGTTTAACCCGTTTTTATTTAAAGACTTAATATTTATCCCTATAGTTTGTACCGACTCTTTTCCTTTGCCAAATATCGCATCAGCTATCCATTTAGGAACGGAAGTATATTCAGAACCTTTAGAAATTTTACCACCAGTTAATACTACAGCATCTTTTAATCCAGCAATCCCTCTCTCTAAAACAACTTCATTAGGTATCTTTTTAGCAAAATCATCAATATGCTCTTTTATAGTTTTTTCTATACCTTTAGGATTAGTAATCTTCTTATCAAGTATACTTTTTCCCTTTTCATTCTTTAAATCTAATCTTTCTCTAAGATCTCTTGTGGTGTGCTTTAAATCTGATCTAGTATAATTAATATCAGATTCTGTAGAATAATTTTCAAACATTTCAGACGTAAAACCAGGGGCATCATAAGATTCAGTTTTAGGACGTGTTTTAAATTCCTTCATCACGTCTCCTCTAGCATGCCATAAAATAGAAGTTGGTATTGGTTTTGCTTTATGTCCTGTTGTTAACCAACCAAATGGAGTTAATCCTTTAGCTGGATCATATTCTGCCATGAATTTTTCTGCTGCTCTAGTTTTAACATTCTCTACGAACTCAGACATTTCACTTGGCTTTATTTTATCTTTTACCCCTTCCATAATCATACCATCTAAAGCGTTGCTTTGTTTAATTTCTTGAACAGTTTTTTCGTAGGGTGTACGTATTTCACCTTTAATAACTTTAGCTTGTTTAAACTCTTCTTTAGTTGTATACTTTGGTGTACCATCTTCTTTTAAGAAATTTTTATCTATTCTATAGGATAATGCAGCTTCTTTCTCAGTTAATTTAACCTCTACATCTGCTTTAGCTTTATCTATTATATCTTTGTTTTCTCTTAAAACTCTTATATTGTCTTCAAACTCTTCTTTCCATTTTGGAACAGTCCATTCACCTGTAGGTTTTTTATATTTTTCAAATAAATATTTATTTCTTTCACCTAATTTTCGAGAATCACGTACTACGTTCTCTGGTTTTGCAGCAGCTTCTTGTTGTTTAGCTATACTCTCTGGAACGATATAACTTTCTAATTGTTTCATCTTAGTTATTGGATCACCTTTTAAACCTGCAAATTCCGCAAACCATCTAACGACATCACCTTCTAGATCTAACTTAGGAGGTTTACCAATTCGATCTCTATGCATACTAGATATAAGTCTTTGTAGTTTTGCAAATACATGGTTTTTCCTTAGTCTTTCTACATTAGATTTTCTAGTTAAATGCCCAATTAATTCTGCAACCATCTCCTGTTCTGCACGCGATACCTTCTCAAGGAGTTTTGCTTTTGATAAACCTGCAAATTCCACAGCCATTTTTTCTGTTGTCGGCTTAATAGTTGGAAATTTTTCACCTTTCTTTTGTAGAACAAGTTCACCATATCTTCCTGCTATAGCGTCATGAATAGTCATAGTCTCTCTACCTGCGTCATCTACGTTTACACGTGCTATTTTAGCTATATCTAGTATGGCACTAAGAAATTCTCTTTTATAATGAGGGTTGTTACCCCAAAGCTTTATAGTGGCACCATGTGATATTTCGTGAGATATTGTACCTGGCTTAACGTAATCCATGTTCATCCAAAGAATATTTTTATCACCTTTTACCTCCCATTGACCATCTATGTTACCTTTACGAAATTCTTCATACTTATTCTGAGACTCAGTTCCTTTACCTTTTTCACCCATATCCCAAACAGGTCTATGTTCAACTTCAAGTCCATTTTTCCTCATATCCTCCTTGTATCTTTCACTGAGCATATTTTTTACCAAGTCATGTACTAGTATTGGATTATTCCAAGCCTCTACACCATCCATCTCTTCTAATCTCCTTGTTACCATCTCCCAAACACCATATTGTTTTACCCACTCAGGGTTGTTATGTAACATTTTCTGATAATCCTTGAACTGTTCTTTAGTCGGTTCTTTATCTTTTGTTATTTCATGTTTCTTCACCCAATCTTTAATAATCTGACTTTCAATCGTAAAGAACTTCTTTTTTGAGCTTATTTGTAGGTCTTGAAATTGCTTCTTACTCATAAGATCATACTTACTAGCATGTGTAAGTCCTAGGGCTTTACCTGTTATTAGATTCACTATCAACCTTCTTTCGTTCGCATCATAGTCTCCATAGTGGTGATGCATCATATCACTGAACTCCTCTTGCCCCATTAAATCATTTACCATTCCATCCATCATGTGTCCAAATTCAGAACCAAGAACAAAATTAGTGGGACCTTTCATAACAAATTTAGAGAAGGCCTCAAGACGTGGATTTGCAAATTTTCCCCAAGGAATAAGAGTTCCAGCTAAATAAAAACCAACCCCAGTTGAATACCCATCATCGAATATTAAACTCATTTTAACTCCTTCGAAGTTAGACATAATAACTGCGGCCCCTATTCTATGTGGAATAGAACGCGCGATAGCCGCTTTTTTACCAGTACGCATTGCAAAACCTATTGCATTACCAAGTTTATCAAATGTTCCAGTGGCATATCCATTTTCTATAGCCCACGCTTGCCAACCCCCTTTAAAACCTCCTTCAGCCGCCGTAGCCCATCTCGCTATGATTCCACTCTCGGTTAGAACAGGCATACCAGGTATTTTGGATGCGTATCTAGAATCTTTTGCGGCTTTTAAAAACGCGCCTAACCACTTTGTACCCTTTATAAAAGAGCTAACCGCTCCACCCAAAACAGCAAATTCTCCTACCATTTGTGGCAAACCACCTGCTGTTTGTGATAGTTCTTCTCCAAGAGTGAGTTTCATATTATAGGCTTCGTCTTCATTTAAATCCCAACCCATATCAGCCATGATATTCATAGCTGTAGTTGCAGTCTGCCTCCTTGTGTCTCCATATTTATACCTATATCTTTGTTCATAAGTATCTAAAAGTGGATTAAAACCTGGATCTACAGCGCCTCCATACATAGTGGATAGAAATGTTTCACCAACACCGTACATATCCCAAGAAGCTAAACTCTTATTCAATAAATACATTTGATCTAAAGCATCGGTTCTAGAAATAAGATCTACACTCCTATCTTGAAGTAACTTAGCCTCATCTAACCAAGGGGTGATTTCAGTACCATCCCAACCATCAAGAGTACCAGGCGTAACATTCTTCTTATTACCTAACATATGTCTCTTACTTACATAAACAACATATTGATTTAATCCTGAATGAGCAGCAGGATCTGCTTTACGGATTTCAGTTATATATCCATCTTCTTTAAGTTCATTAGCTGTTCCATAACCTACTAAAAAATAACCCTTTTCAGCTAGTTCCATTTTGTGGTTCGTATGTGCTAAAGCATTTTGATTGTATTTCTCACCAAGAATTTCTCTTTGAGTCTCTTGGTCTAATCCATCCATCTCATCTAATAGTTGCTGTTCATATTGGTCTACCATGTCTCCATAGTCTATACCATTCACTCTTTGTAAAACTCTTGGATCATAGCTTTTTTCTCTTTCTCCTGAGTCAAAGTTTAAAATATATGTATATCCCTCACCTTCATCTTCTAGTTTTTGTTGGTAAAATTCTATTTCTTTTAATAGTGTTTGTATTCTGTCTTCACTTGGATTTGAGTGGTATAGTTCATTAACTCTTGATGCTATTTCACGTTCATTACCAGTAAATCTATGTACGGCCTTATCCCTATACATATCCATAAATCCTTGAACTGTATTTACATATTTACCACCAAAATAAACGCCTTCGTTTATCCGTTTTACAAGTTTTTGAGATCCTTCTGCGAACTTTATATTTCTATCGTTCCTAACTTCTTCATCAAACGCTTGCCCTATTATTTCATTAATATCATTCGAGTTTAAATTTGAAAATCTTGCAGCTAACTCTGGATCAACGTCTTCTCCAGTCCCCCAAAATGTTTTCCACCATCCTTGATGACCTAATAACTCACGGACATAGTTTTTAACATCCTTTAAATCATCAGTAACATTAAGTTTTTCTAACGTATCTTTATCTGTAAGTTGTTCTATAAGATTTAAATCCTTGAAAACATCGTCTTTTAAGTACTGTTTAAAATCATTACTTTGATCGATCCATACTGGTTCATTTCTTCTACCTTCTGGATCTGTTCTTATAAAATGTAGTATTTCGTCAACCACCATGTTATCCCAACCAGCTTCTGGAACTTGTTCATCTCCACGGAAACCATAAATATCTCGCTCTAAGTCAAATGTTCTAACCGCCCCCGTTCGATTATTAGTTATTTCTATGGCGTTTGTTAAAAAACCTGTCTCGTCTACTGAATAACCATATTTATACAGTAAGTCATGTAGTCTTTTGTGTACATTCTCCTCATCTCCTTCTTCTTCAATTATTATATCCGCTATAGCTTTTTGTGTAAGATCTCCATCTCTATAATTATCATCATTCTCGTCTTTAGGTAGTATAAATTCATCTTTAGCATCTATAAATTCCTTTATAGCTTTAAACGTATCTATATCTTGCGGGCCAACATCACCCTCAATTTCTCCAAACATTTCTGAGCCTATATTAAAAACTCTCCAACTCCCATCTTTTTTTGTAACCTTAACAGCATCTGCCATCCAAGTAGCATGTGAAAAAGATAAATCACTCAGACTTATACCAAGATTTGTATTATAATGTTCCGTTAAAGCATCTACCACGTTATGTTCTTGCCAAGCGGCCCAAGGCCACCCTTTTTCAGCAGCTTCAAGAAAGACTTCATCAGACATGTGTTCTATTCCGAGCTTCTCTGAGGCAATAAGCTTTACATTTTCTTCACCAAATTCCTCCATAAATTCATTGAAACGATCAGGAGTAACTGATAATTTTTTATCACCAACTTGATATATTTGTGTTGTTGTTGGTGTCTTTGATCTTTTTGTTTCTTCTGGACTAGAAATAAGTACAGCGCCTTTATATTTAGGGTCTGATTCAAACTTAGCCTTACGTTCAGCGCTTACATCTACTAATTTTCCGTTTGGTAATCTATATCTATACATTATTTAATTTTAATTAATCATTACCTCCATATACCTCTACGTCTTTCGTATTCAAAGTTAGTAACATCATTTTTTCCATCCATGCTATTAGTTTTCTTCCACTGTTTCTTTCCTTTTCACCACCACCTCCAACAAAGTTAGTTTCAAACTCATGTGAGAGTGTCTCTCCGGTCAATGGGTGAA
>Ga0114910_1001191_pt1 | contig 12594 bp, 8 predicted proteins | sample MalvireepMed_908_FD_83500 | JGI IMG/M metagenome (GOLD analysis project Ga0114910, IMG submission 83500) | Marine viral communities from the Global Malaspina Expedition - Malaspina viral metaG DeepMed_908 | ecosystem: Environmental > Aquatic > Marine > Oceanic | place: Mediterranean Sea...
ACGCATCCACGGTTCGGGGCAATCTGACGATCTCGCCCGGCTCCAGCTTCAGCAACAACGACATTGATGAATCGGTGAAGCGCTTGTTCGCAACCGGCCTGTTTTCCGATGTTCAGATCAGCGTCTCCGGCTCGACCCTGATTGTAACGGTTTCTGAAAACCAGATCATCAATCAGGTGGTTTTCAACGGCAACAAGAAGATCAAGGATGCGGCTCTCAGCCGGGCGGTCCAGAGCCGCCAGCTTGGCGCTTATAACGATCTCATCCTTCAGGCAGACGTTCAGGCCATTAAGGATGCCTATGCGGCTGTGGGGCGCAGCGATGCGACCGTGACCACCCGCCTGGTTCCTGTTGATGGCGGCCGCGTCAATATCGCATTCGAGATCAACGAAGGTGATCGCACCAAGATTTCCTCGATCAACTTTGTTGGCAATCAGGCGTTCGGCGACGGGCGTCTTTCTGATGTGATCACCACCAAGAAGTCCGGCCTGTTGTCGTTCCTGAACCGCAAGGATGTCTATGATGAAGACAAGCTGCGTGCGGATGAAGAGCTGCTGCGCCGGTTTTATTACAACCGCGGATACGCTGACTTCCGTGTGATTTCGTCCTTTGCCGAACTTGATGAGACCAACAACGAATATGTTGTCACCATCACAGTGGAAGAGGGCGAACGCTATGTCTTCGGTGATGTTTCTGTCGAGAGCACTGTGCCGGGCATCGATACCGAATCGCTGCAGCGGCTGATGGAGACTCGCAGCGGTGCTGTCTACAGCGCCAAGGATGTTGAAGACACGATCCTGGCGATCTCAGACCGTGTTGCGACGCAGGGTTATCCTTTCGCAGAGATTACCCCGCGCGGTGATCGGGATTATGCCAATCGCACGATTTCGGTGGTTTATCTGGTCGATGAAGGCACGCGCGCCTATGTCGAGCGCATCGAGATCCGCGGCAACACGCGGACCCGTGATTACGTGATCCGCCGCGAGTTCGACCTGTCCGAAGGTGATGCCTTCAATCAGGTTCTGGTTCGCCGCGCCAAGAAGCGGCTTGAGGATTTGAAGTTCTTCTCCTCGGTCGATATTTCCACCCAGCCTGGCTCGCAGCCTGACCGCGTGGTTTTGATCGTCGACGTGAAAGACCAGTCGACCGGCGAATTTGGTATCGGTGGCGGCTATTCGAACACGGGCGGATTTACCGCGACGGTTGATATCACCGAACGCAACTTCCTTGGTCGTGGCCAGTTCATTCGCGGTTCCGTGGGCGGCGGCGCCGATACGCGCGAATATTCGCTGTCCTTCACCGAGCCCTATTTTCTTGGCTATCGCCTGGCTGCCGGGTTCGATATCTTCAAGAAGACCGACAAGGGCTATACGGGCTTTCAGACGGAGGATCAGGGTATTAACCTGCGGCTTGGTGCGCCGATCACCAATGATCTCTATCTGACGACAGCTTTCAAATATAACCAGACCAAGTACACCGGGGTCTCGACTGTTCCCTCCAATCCGGAGCTTGCTGCAATCAATCGCGGGATCGCCGGTGGCGGCCATGATGTCGGTGCACTCTCCTACACCTTGTCCTACAACACGCTCGATGACACGACTCTGCCGCGTGAGGGTATTGCCGCAAGTTTCACGCAGGAATATGCCGGTCTCGGATTCGATGCCGACTACCTGAAGACCACTGCCAAGGCCAGCTATTTCCATATGCTGTCGGAAACGGCAGACGTGATCGGTCAGGTCCGCGCCGGTGCCGGACACGTCATGGCGACGAGCGGCAATCTGAGCGTCTTTGATCACCTGTTCGTTGGTGAGGAAACAATTCGTGGCTTTGACAACCGGGGCATCGGCCCGCGTGTTTTCAACGGCACCAATTTTGTAGGCCCTGCCGGCGGCACCACCTATTTCAACGGATCGGTTGAAGTGTCCGCACCTATGCCGATGATCTCGCGTGATTTTGGGTTGCGGCTCAATGCCTTTGCCGATGCGGCAACGCTTTATGGCAACGATATCAGCGCAGCTGATTTCGGCGGACAGACTTTGGTTGGCAACAACATGGACTGGCGCGCTTCGGTTGGCGTCGGCATCACGTGGGCTTCGCCATTTGGTCCGCTTCGCGTGTACTACGCCGAACCTGTCGTCAAGGAGAACTACGACGACGTCAAGAAGTTCGGCTTCGGCGCCTCGACACGTTTCTGATTTGACACGGGTGGCGGCAACGCCACCCGGTCTACCCACTTGGTTTCTTTATGGACAATCACAGCTTTTTCCCTCCGCATGAAGGCATGTCGCTTTCAGACTTGTCCGGTCTTTGCGGTGCGGAACTGGCTGAACTGTCTTTTTCCAGCCGTATAGTCACTGGAATCGCGTCATTGTCACGTGCCGGCGAAGGCCAGCTGACCTTCGCGAGCTCTGCCAAATCCATCCCGGATCTCGAAAAATCCCGCGCTGCGGCTGTCTTCGTTACACAACGGCTGGCGTCACATGTGCCCTCGGGTGTTGCGGCCTTGATTGTCGCGGCTCCGCAATCGGCATTTGCCCGCGCGACTGCTGTGTTGGTTCCTTCGGCTGTCAAGCCGCTCCGGTTGACATCTGAACCTGGAGTATCCGAAGCAGCGCATGTGGATCCCTCCGCCCATCTGGAAGACGACGTCACGGTCGAGCCATTCGCTGTCGTTGCGGCGGGTGCCGAGATTGGAGCCGGGTCGGTCATCGCCTCGGGCGCTGCCATCGGTGCGGGGACACGCATTGGCCGCGATTGCCATATAGGCCACGGATCAACGGTGCAGCACGCGCTTGTGGGCAACAATGTCGTCATTCACCCTGGCGTGCATATTGGCCAGGATGGTTTCGGATATGTCCCGGGTGCCAGGGGTCTGGACAAGGTTCCTCAGGTTGGTCGCGTGATCATTCAGGATCACGTGGAGATCGGCTCCGGCACGACTATCGATCGTGGCGCGATTGACGACACTGTCATCGGTGAGGGCACCAAAATCGACAATCTGGTTCAGATTGCGCACAATGTCCGCATCGGCCGGCATTGCATTATCGTCGCCCAGGTCGGGATTGCAGGCAGCACTACGCTAGGTGATGGCGTAATGATCGGCGGGGGTACGGGCATCAACGGTCATGTTACTGTGGGTGATGGCGCACAGATCGCGGCATTGAGTGGCGTTGCAGGGAATGTTCCGCCCGGTGCGCTCTGGGGTGGACAGCCGGCGCGTCCGATGAGAGGTTTTTTGCGTGACGCGGCTGCAGCCAATGCGCGTGCATTTGGTCGCAAAGATGGAAAAAAAGGCGGAAAAGACACATGACGGAAACCGCAACGGCCACACTGGAAACAGCTGATATCCGGCAGATCATGGCGCTTCTGCCGCACCGGTATCCGTTCTTGCTGGTAGACCGGATCGTATCGATCGACGGCGACAATTCGGCTATTGGAATCAAGAATGTCACCGCCAGCGAACCGCATTTTACGGGCCATTTCCCCGGCAATCCGATCATGCCGGGTGTGCTGATCATTGAAGGAATGGCGCAGACTGCCGGTGCGATCTGTGCCAAGGCCACCGGTGGCGGCAAGAACATCGTCTATTTCATGACAATCGATAACGCCAAGTTCCGTAAACCGGTCGTTCCCGGTGACAGGCTTGAGTATCATGTCACAAAGATCAAGCAGCGCGGCAACATCTGGCGCTTCCATTGTGAAGCGCTGGTTGACGGCGTCAAAGCCGCCGAGGCGGATATCGGAGCCATGCTGGCTCCCGGAGAAAGCGAATCCTGATGACAACGCCTGCGCCCGCCACCCTGCATCCGGCCAGAATTCATTCCGCTGCCATTGTCGAAGACGGCGCGCAGATCGGAATGAATGTCGAGATCGGCCCGTTCTGCCATATTGGCCCCAATGTCAAACTGGGCGACAATGTGCAGGTGATGAGCCATGTTGTCATTCAGGGCAACACCACCATCGGCGAGGGCACCATTGTGTTCCCCAATGCTGTTCTTGGCTGCGCTCCGCAGAACATCCATTATCATGGTGAGGACACGGAACTGGTCATCGGCCGGTCGTGCACCATCCGTGAAGGTGTGACGATGCATCCCGGAATGCCCGATGCCGGTGGCAAGACCACGATCGGCGACAATTCGATGTTCCTGGCCTATTCCCACGTTGCCCACGACTGCCATGTCGGCAGCAATGTCATCCTGTCAAACAATGTCATGCTGGCGGGACACGTAACCGTTGGCGACCGGGTGATCATGGGTGGCGGGGCTGCGGTGCATCAGTTTGTCCGCATCGGCCATCATGCATTCGTCGGCGGACTGGCCGCTGTCAACAATGATGTCATCCCGTATGGCATGCTCAATGGCAATCCCGGCATCCTGATGGGCCTCAACATCATCGGCATGCAGCGGTCCGGTTTTGACAAGCCTTCCATTCATGCGGTGCGGCGTGCCTTCAAGGCGATCTTTGATTCCTCTACGCCGATCCGGGAAAACATCGCCCGCGTTCGCGAGCAGACAGAGATGAATGCCGCCGTGGCCGACATAATCGCCTTCATCGATGCCGAGAGTGACCGTGCGCTGTCCTCGCCGGCCCGGGGTCAACGGGGCTGAACCCGGTGAGCGCTGCATCCGCTGCGCCGGAGATCAGCGGACGTCTGTCAATCCTGGCTGGCAAGGGTCAATTCCCTCTGCTGGTCGCGCATGCCGCCCGGAACCTGGGTCAGGATCCCTTTATTTTTCAGATAAAGGGAGAAGCCGATCAGGATTGGTCCGGTTTTTCCAGCATCCGGATCAGCATTGCTGATCTGTCGGGATTTTCCGCTGCCGCCCGCCGCGAAGGCATAGGTTCGGTCGTTCTTGCCGGCGGCATCGGCAGGCGCCCGGAGGTCACCGAACTCCGCCCTACCTGGCGCTCCGTGATTGCTTTCCCGTCATTCTTGGGCGTCTTCGCATCGGCCGGAGATGACAAGCTGTTGCGTTTTGCCATCAGGGTGCTGGAAAACGAGGGGGTCCGGGTACTCGCCGCACAGCAGGTGGCGCCGGATCTTCTGTGCAATTCCGGTCCATTGGGTCATCTCAAACCGGGCAAGGCCGATCACAAGGACATTAGCGCTGCATCCGGTGCGGCATTGGCGCTCGGCGGGCTTGATGTCGGGCAGGGTGCTGTATCCGTGGGAGGGCGCGTGGTGGCGCTCGAAGGCCTGGAAGGCACAGATGCGATGCTGGAAAGGGTTGCGGGCCTGCGCGCCAGCCAGCGCTTGTCCTTGCGGCATGCCGGGGTCTTGGTCAAACTGTGCAAGCCGGATCAGGATGAACGTGCTGATTTGCCATCGATAGGCCCACAGACGGTGATCAAGGCGCATTCGGCCGGACTTGCCGGCATTGCCGTCGAGGCGGGGCGGGCACTGGTTCTCGAGCGCGCGCGCGTCATTGCTGAAGCCGATCGTCTGGGGCTGTTTGTCACCGGCATTGCACCACGTCAGGAAAAAGTGAACCCATGAGCGCGTTGAAGCTGGCCGTTATCGCGGGAGAACCGTCTGGAGATATTCTCGGCGCCGGGTTGGTGCGGCAGCTCGCCATTCAAACCGGCGAGGCACCGCAATTGACAGGTGTCGGCGGCGAACGGCTGACAGCCGAGGGGCTGACATCGCTGTTCGATTTCACCGAATTATCCATCATCGGTTTTTCCGCTGTCATTGCGCGGCTGCCCAAACTGATCATGCGGATCAATCAGACGGCAGAAGCGATCATTGCCGCCCGGCCTGACTGCCTGTTGATTATCGACAGCCCGGATTTCAGTCATCGGGTTGCCCGCAAGGTTCGCGCGGCGTTGCCCGACGTCAAGATCGTCAATTATGTCTGCCCCACCGTCTGGGCCTGGAAGCCTGAGCGGGCATCGGCGATGACGGCCTATATCGACCACGTGCTGTCCATTCTCCCGTTCGAGGTCGAGGTGGTCAGGCAGCTGGGTGGCCCGCCATTGACCTATGTCGGACACCGGTTGATGGAGGATCCCGGGCTTGAGGCGGCCCATCAGGCGCAGAAGGCCCGTAGGCAGGGTCATACAGCAGGACGGCCACCGATGTGCCTCATCCTGCCCGGCTCGCGCCGCAGCGAGGTCAAGCGTCTCGGCCCGGTCTTTGGCGCTGCAGCCAGGGCGCTCGCTTCCATCAATCCGGACATGACCTTTGTGCTGCCAGCCGGAGAACATGTTCGCAGGGAAATCCGTGACGAGATCCTCGGATGGGATGTTGTGTGCCAGGTTGTTACCGGCGACGCCGCCAAATGGCAGGCCTTTGGGGAGGCCGATGTGGCTATCGCCGCTTCAGGCACAGTGCTGCTTGAGCTGGCGCTTGCCGGCGTGCCCCATATATCGTGCTACAAGCTTGATCCGGTGTCGCAATTGCTGTCCCGGCTGGTCACCTCCTGGACCGCGGCCCTGCCCAACATGATCGCCGACAATGTTGTCATTTCCGAATATTACGACAGTCAGCTCCGGCCGGAACGCCTGGCACGTCAGGCCAACCAGCTGGCCGGGGATACGCTGTACCGCTCTGCCATGCTGTCGGATTTCGATCTGATCCGGTCACGTATGGAAGTGGAAGTGCCGGCCTCGCACAAGGCTGCCGCGACGCTGCTTTCCGTCCTCGCTGATAAATAGAGTTTTAAAGTCAGTTCAAGCCAAGCTCTTACAACACAAGCCCGGCCGGCCAGTCGCGCCGCGTTCGCGGAATGTCGTGAATGATTGCAGGCGGCACCGGTTTTCCCTCCGCCGTTCCTTCCTGAATCAAAAAAGCGCCCGAAGGCGCTTTTTCTAAGTCTCATGCCGGTTGACGCCTTAGCGCTTCGACACCGGGACGTAGTCGCGCGAGGCCTCGCCGATATACAGCTGGCGCGGACGGCCGATCCGCTGGCCCGGATCTTCGATCATCTCGCTCCACTGGGCAATCCAGCCGACAGTACGCGCAAGCGCGAACAGCACGGTGAACATGGTGGTGGGGAAGCCGAGCGCCTTGAGTGTGATACCCGAATAAAAGTCGATGTTCGGATACAGCTTCTTCTCGATGAAATAGGGGTCGGTAAGCGCGATGCGCTCAAGTTCCATCGCCACTTCCAGAAGCGGGTCATCCTTGATGCCGAGCTCGTCGAGCACTTCATGGCAGGTCTTCTGCATGATCTTGGCGCGTGGATCGTAGTTCTTGTAGACCCGGTGACCGAAGCCCATCAGACGGAATGGATCATTCTTGTCCTTGGCGCGGGCCACATATTCAGGGATCCGGTCGACGCTGCCGATTTCCGACAGCATGTCGAGCGCGGCTTCGTTGGCGCCGCCATGTGCGGGACCCCAGAGACAGGCAATACCCGCAGCGATACAGGCAAACGGATTGGCGCCCGAGGAGCCGGCCAGACGCACGGTGGATGTCGAGGCGTTCTGCTCATGATCGGCGTGCAGGACGAAGATGCGGTCCATGGCGCGAGCCAGCACCGGATTGACCTCGTAGTCTTCGCACGGCACGGCAAAGCACATGCGCAGGAAGTTCGACGCGTAGTCGAGATTGTTGGTCGGATACACGAATGGCTGGCCGATGTGGTATTTGTAGGCCATCGCAGCCAGCGTCGGCATCTTGGCGATCATCCGCATCGAAGCCACCATCCGCTGGTGCGGATCGGTGATGTCGGTGGAATCGTGATAGAATGCAGACAGCGCGCCGACGCAACCGCACATCACGGCCATCGGGTGCGCGTCGCGACGGAACCCGGTGAAGAACCGGCTCATCTGTTCATGCACCATTGTGTGGCGGGTAACGCGGTAGTCGAAATCCGCTTTCTGTGTGGCGGTTGGCAACTCGCCATACAGCAGCAGATAGCAGACTTCCAGGAAGTCGCCATGCTCGGCCAGCTGGTCGATCGGATAGCCGCGATGCAGCAAGATGCCTTCGTCGCCATCGATAAAGGTGATCTTGGATTCGCAAGACGCAGTGGATGTGAAGCCCGGATCGTAGGTAAAGGCTCCTGTGTGCTTGTAGAGTGCGCCAATGTCGATGACGTCGGGACCGATCGTGCCGGTCTTGATCGGCAATTCGACCTCTTTGTTGTCCAGTGTGAGTTTTGCGTTCTTGTCTGCCATGGGCATGTCCTTCCACAAATGCAAACGCGCGGCCTTGGCCGGCGTCTTGGATGACCGTCAGGGATTTAGCTATATGATTTGCGTCACCCTGCCAAGCTATGCGGATGGCTAATTGCAACGGGGTGGCGCGATGTGCAAACCCCTGTGATTAACGGCTTCAGGAAGTATTAACATTCTGGAATTGCAGAATAAACACTATGCGGTCCGCCGTCCCGGATGGCAGCTGTTTGGTTGCAACCGGCCAATCGACATCTCAATTCATGGTGGCAGTCCCGGGCGTTTCGGTGGTAGTCTTTCAGGCCTCAAGCGAGGCGTGCATGACGCAGGCAAACCGCAAATACTTTGAGCACGATACACCAAATGTACCGGGTGCTCTCAAACCGTCTCTCCGGCAAGGCGCCGAGCATGGCGTGCCTGCAGTGCTTGGTCATGCGCAGCGTTTGACAGCCACGGCGCGCAAACCCGCTGCAAGCCGCATCGCAGCCGCATTGCCGCGCTTCCGCGATGCGTTGACTGCTGCCGCTGAGTCAGAGAGAGAGCAGGGGCTGGCCTTCCTGTTTCTGCCGGTGGCGATGGGGGCGGGCGCCGGGCTGTTCTACATGGCCTCCACCGATCCTTCATCCGCATTGCTGGTTGCCGGTTTTGGCATCTCGCTGCTGCTGGCTGCCCTAGCAGGCAGGCATCACCTGGCCGCCGCCCGGACGGCTGCCTATGCCGCCGCCATCTGTGCCGGCGCGCTGGCTGCGGTGCTGGAAGCCTCAAGCGGTTCCATCCTGCTTGATTCTGATGTCACAACGACGATATCGGGAACGGTCGAGGCACGCGAATTCGATGCTGCGGGCAGGGTGCGATATCTCATTCGCCTTCAATCGACAGCCGATCCGCAGATCCGGCGTCCGCCACTGCGTGTTCGCCTGACCGCCCGCAGCGAGCATAACCCGGTGGCCGTCGGCGCCATGATCTCCGGCCGGGCCCGGTTGTCCGCGCCTTCAGGGCCGGTGTTGCCGGGCGGCTATGATTTCGGGTTCCGCGCTTTCATCGATGGCATTGGTGCGCATGGCTATTTTTACCGTGCTCCGCAGCAGCCTGCGGTTCTTGATCCGGACACGGCAGCAACGGGTGTTGTCCAGCCCTTCAGAGACCGGTTGCGGCGCATGCGCGAAAATATCTCGCACCGGATCCGCACAGTCCTGCCGGGGGATCCGGGTGGCATTGCCGCTGCACTGGCCGTGTCTGACCGGCGTGGCATCAGCCAGCCGACGGTTGAGGCCCTGCGCGCCACCGGCCTGGCCCATATTCTCGCCATCTCCGGTCTGCACATGGCGCTCGCAGCCGGGACGCTCTATGTCGGAATCCGCAAGAGCCTTGCGCTCTTTCCCGGCCTGGTCGAGGCATTGCCGGTCAAGAAATTCGCAGCCGTCGGCGCGATCATGACCGCGACCGCCTATCTGCTGATTTCCGGCGGCAGTGTCTCCACGCAGCGCGCCTGGATTATGCTGACTGTCATGCTGGTGGCAGTGCTTGCCGACAGGCCGGCCTTGACCATGCGCAATGTGGCGCTTGCCGCCATTGTCATCATCTTCATGTCGCCGTCGGCTGTTGTCGGCCCCGGATTCCAGATGTCGTTTGCCGCCACCGCCGCGCTGATTTCCGCCTATGCGCTGATTTCACGCCGCAGCCGCGGCAACGCGCAAATTCACGGCACGGGAAAACAGCGGTCCCGGCTTGTGCGCGGGATGGTATTCCTGGCCAAAGGGTTCGTCGGGCTGGCCATTACATCGCTGGTTGCGGGCCTTGCCACCGGGCTGTTTTCGGCTCACCATTTCCACCGGGTTGCGACAGGCGGTTTGCTGGCCAATCTGCTCGCCATGCCCCTGGTGACGCTGGTGGTGATGCCCGCCGGTCTGGTGGCAATGCTCCTGATGCCGCTTGGGCTCGATGCATGGCCGTTGCTCCTCATGGGGCAGGGGCTTGAGGCCGTTGTTGCGGTCGCCAATGATGTCCAGGCGCTGGGCGGTGACGTCAGTGTCGGTCAGATCCCGCTGCAATCCACGCTGATCGCGGGAACCGGCTTCGTGATCCTGACATTGCTGAGAAGCTGGTTGCGACTCGCCGGCATTGTTCTGATCGGTGCCGGTTTTGCGCTCGCGACTCCTTTGTTTGCCGGTGCCGGCCCTGATATCCTGATCAGTGAAAAAGGCGATCTCGTCGGGCTGGTGGATCGGACCGGTTTGGCGAGCAATACGGCCCGGCCTTCGGACTTCGTGTTCAGCCAATGGCGGACAGCCATGCGCGGCGTGCCGCACCGCCCGCCCGCAACCGTTCCACAGCTGATGCCGGACACCCGGCCGGATCCGGAAATGCCGCCCCATGGCGGTGTGCTCGATCAGTTGCTCATGTCCGCAGCCGCGCAGCCCTCGCGCTTTCACTGCGCCAGCCGCGGGATCTGCGCTGCATTTCATGCCAATGCGGTGGTGGTGGCGATTGATGAGCCGGCTCTCATTGGCGCGGCCTGTGACCGCGCCGATCTGGTGGTGGTGTCGATCCCGGTCTATCTCGGCGCCTGCCGCTCCGGCGCCACGCTGGTGACATCGAGAACCCTGCGCCGAACCGGATCACTGGCAATCTCTGTCCGGCAGGACAATGCCGCAGCCTTGGAACCATTGCCGTGGCTGAAAAAGAGCCGAGAACGCGCTGTCCTGCAGATCGAGGCTGCACTTCAAGGCGTGGTCAGGCCATGGACGATCCAGCGTTATTTCGACTGGCGCAGCGGTGCCTATGACCTGCCGCGCTGATCAGGGCTGCGACGAATCGCAAGCCGTTACAGCGCATCAGAGCAAATTCAGATTCGGCATTCCAGCAAACGCCGAACTCCCTGATCTTGCTCCCGCTCCGGTTTCCGCCGGAGCTGTCAGTGATAGCGCCGGATCAGGCCGACAAGCTTGCCCTGGACCTTGACCCGGTCCGGTCCGAAAATCCGCGTTTCATAGGCCGGGTTGGCGGCTTCCAGCGCGATCGATGCGCCCTTGCGGCGAAACCGCTTCAATGTGGCTTCTTCATCATCGACCAGTGCGACGATGATATCGCCCGGATTCGCCGATGACATGTTGCGGATCACCACCGTGTCGCCGTCGAAAATCCCTGCATCGATCATCGAATCGCCTTTAACCTCAAGCGCATAGTGATCGCCGGGGCCGATCATTTCGGCCGGTACGGTGATGTTGTGGGTAATGTTCTGGATGGCCGAGATCGGAACACCTGCTGCAATGCGGCCCATCATCGGCACCTCTGCCACCAGCGACGGCTCGTCATTTGCAGGTTCGCTGCGGCGTACCGGCTCTGGCTGCTTGCCGTGGCCGCCCTCGATGACGCTCGGTGAAAACCCGCGCCTGGGCTGCAGATTGGCCTGATAGCTGTCGGGCAGCTTGATCACTTCCAGCGCTCGCGCCCGGTTCGGCAAGCGGCGAATGAAGCCCCGTTCCTCGAGCGCGGTAATCAACCGGTGGATGCCGGATTTCGACGCCAGATCAAGCGCATCCTTCATCTCGTCAAAGGAGGGCGGAATCCCGCTTTCCTTCATGCGTTCATTGATGAAGAGAAGAAGTTCATGCTGTTCGCGCGTCAACATTGGCGATTTACCCCGGTGGCCGGCTCGGTGGTCCGGATGAAACAAAACCAGAACTTAGCTATCATGTTCCATATGTGTTCCACAAGGGGTAAAGAAACAATGAAAGAACATCCGGGGCTGATTATGGCAATGCCGGTTTGCCGCGGGTGCCGGAAGACCAATCCGATATATGAAGTAAATATCTGACAAGAAAGGAAAAATATGTGCGGTTGGTGAGGCGCAGTAACTGCTTTTGAGCGTCATGGGAAGCTACATGAACCCATCGATATGGGCAGATGGATTGATGCCCGGAACGGAACAGGAATAAAGCGGGAAGATTGCCGCACCGTGTTGGGCGCGCAAGACGCGGGCGATTCGGCCCTAAGGTTGCCGGTCCGGCGCCGCGATTTGAGGATCGTCACAACACCGGCGCCACGCTGATTTCGGCAAAGACCGGTTGCGGCTGTTTCGCTTTCGCGGTGCTTCTTCGCATCTTGCTTCGTCGCATTTTCGTGGAGCCAGGCAATTGCTGCTTCAGGATGAACGGCTCCAGGCCGTCTCACGGTGGACTGTTGCCCCACACCACGGCGTCCTCGTGGCGTTTGATCAGCTGGCGCAGATCATCGAAGCGGGTCGAGATATGGCGCGCCAGTTTTTCCGCCGCCGGTATCCTCGGACGTCCTTCCAGACGCAATATGCCCAGCGTCCGTGTCGGTTGCGGGATTTCCACGGGCAGCACGGTCACCTTCCGGTCTTTGCGGTGGGCAAAGACCACCGAATGCGGAAGCACGGTCAGAGCATCGGTTTCCTCGAGGAAATTGAACACCGACAGCAGCGAGCCGCCGGAGTAGCGGATGTTGATC
>Ga0114910_1001193_pt1 | contig 12584 bp, 11 predicted proteins | sample MalvireepMed_908_FD_83500 | JGI IMG/M metagenome (GOLD analysis project Ga0114910, IMG submission 83500) | Marine viral communities from the Global Malaspina Expedition - Malaspina viral metaG DeepMed_908 | ecosystem: Environmental > Aquatic > Marine > Oceanic | place: Mediterranean Sea...
CCCAGGTGCTGTGGGGTGCCGACAGCCAAAGCCTGAACCCGGTTTCCCCAACGGCTGCCGAAGCAAACCAGCCGGCTGTTCCCAACGGCGCATCGAGCTGGACGGTCACGCCTGATGCCTACGGCGAGCTGAAGATCAGCGCCGGGCGCTCCGAGGCGTCTTTCCTGATCCACGTGATTCCCGATGAACCGCCGGTTGCCACCTTCGTTGAGGCGCCGCGGCGGGCTGTCAACGGTGCGCTCGAACTCGACTACACACTTGCCGACGATCACGGCATCGCCAGCGCCGAGGCGGAGATTGTCCCCGCGGGCGACCCCTCCCCCGGCGCCCGGCCGCTGTTTGATCCGCCAAAGTACAGGCTGACCCTGCCACGCCGCTCATCAGGAGATGATCGCGCCGTCTCAAGCCATGATCTGACCGAACATCCTCTTGCCGGACAGAAAGTCCGTATCACCTTGCTGGCAACCGACGGCGCCGGTCAGCAGGGCCGCAGTGAAACGCTCGAAACAATATTGCCGGGCCGCCGCTTTTCCGAGCCGCTGGCAGCCGCAGTGGTGGAGCAACGCGGGGTGCTGGCACTCGACGCCAACAACCTTCCCCGCGTGTTTGACCTGCACGACGCGCTGACCATCGCGCCGGACGAAACCATTCCCAACCTGACCCATTACCTGCTGCTCGAATCGGTTCGCGGCAGGCTCGAATACGCCCGCTCGGATGACGACCTGCGCGCAGCCATTGATTACATGTGGGGCGTCGCCCTGCAGATGGAGGATGGCAATCTGTCTCTTGCCGAACGGCGGCTGCGTGACGCCCAGAATGCTCTCGCGGAGGCGCTGGAAAATGGTGCCAGCGATGAAGAGATCAGCCAGCTGATGGATGAACTGCGTGAGGCCATGCAGGAATATATGCGCGAACTCGCCCGCCAGAACCAGAACAGCCAGAATCCGCAGGATCAGCAGGCCATGCCGCAGAACATGCTGCGCCAGCGCGATCTCGACAACATGCTGGATCAGATCGAGAACCTCGCCCGCTCCGGCGCCCGCGATCAGGCCCAGCAGATGCTGCAGGAGCTGCAGCGCATGATGAACAATCTGCAGGCCGGGCGGCAGCAGCGCCAGCAGCAGCAGGGCGGTCCGATGCGCCAGCAGATGGACAAGCTCGGCGAGTTGATGCGTCAGCAACAACAGCTGATGGACGAGACCATGCGCGCCGACCGTGAGCGCCAGAGCCAGTCAGGCGAAGGCCGTGACCGCCAGCAACAAGGCCAGCGGCAACCCGGCCAGGGACAGGACCAGGGTCAGCAAGGACAAGGCGAGCAGTCGCTTGAGGATATGCTGGGATCACTGGGGCGCAGCCAGCAGCAGCTGCGTGACGCGCTGGGGCAACTGCAAAGCGATCTGGAAGGTCTCGGCATTCAGCCATCGGAAGGTTTCGGCGAAGCCGGAGAAGCCATGGGGGATGCCGCAGGCAATCTCCAGGGCGGTGAAACCGGACAGGCGCTGGGAGATCAGGGCCGGGCACTGCAGGCCCTCAGACAGGGCGCTGAAGACATGATGAACCAGATGATGCAGGCGATGGGCAACCAGCAGGGCGAGGCTGAAGGCGAAGGTCCGGACCGCAACGGAAACCGCTCCGCCGATGACCGCGATCCGCTGGGCAGGCCACGTGCCACCACCGGTCCGGATTTCGGCAGCCGGGTCAAGGTTCCTGACGAGATTGATATCCAGCGTGCCCGCGAAATTCTCGATGCCATCCGCAAGCGGCTGGGCGATCAGTTTTCACCGGAACTGGAAAAACGCTATCTCGAACGCCTTCTCGACTTGCAGTAGTGCAAGCCGGTTGGCTCAGGCAGCCTGCTTGGTCAGCGCCTCGGCAACCGCCTGACGGATGTCGGGCAGCGTAAACGGCTTGGGCACGACATCGACCACGATCCGCATCAGCGGCTCGGCGCGCTCACGCTGTTCGGCATAGCCGGTCATCAGCAGGATCGGCATGGAAGGGCTGTGTTCAGCCGATGCGCTCGCCAATGCAATACCGTCCATCACCGGCATCCGGATATCGGACAACAGCAGATCAAAGCGGCTCTCCAGCAGATGATCCAGCGCCTCTGCGCCGTCGCCGGCTTCGACGATCTCGTGACCATCCATGACCAGCGCCCGCGCCACAAAGCGTCTGAGCGAGTCTTCGTCTTCGGCAATGAGAATTCTGGCCATATTTTGCTTTCCCTGCTTGTCAGGCAAAACTAGGGCGCAAATCTTGCTGCAATATGAACAAGGGACTCATTTTTGAGACTGCATTGCAGCCCCGGTGCTGGCAGTCCGGGAATCAGGCGTCGCCCTTGACCACACCGACAAATGGCAGCTCACGGAAGGCGTAGGCCACGTCCATGCCGTAGCCGACGACAAAATAGTCCGGGCATTCGAATCCGACATAATCGGCGTCGAGTGTACCTTCCCGCCGGGAGCGCTTGTCGAGCAGCACCGCAATATCGACATCGTTGGCGCCGCGCTCATACATCAGGTCGCGTGCAAACCGAAGCGTCCGTCCGGATTCCAGAATGTCATCAATCAGCAGGACGTCACGGCCCTGCACATCGCTGTCGATATCCTTGATGATCTTGACGCCCTGGCTGGTTGTTCCACGGCCGTAACTCGAGAGCGTGATGAACTCGACCTCCGGAGCGAGTCCCGCATCATGCAAGGCGCGGATCAGGTCAGCGGCAAAAATGAACGAGCCCTTGAGAATCGAGATCACCAGCAGGTCCTTTTTCGGACTGGCGGCGATTTCCTTTGCCATCGCGCGATTGCGTGTCGCAATCACCTCCGGCGTAAACAGTGGCTCAATGATTTTTCCGCGCACAACCGGCATTCGCGCTCTCCAGGACATTCGGTCAACAATTGCCGCCCAGTCCTAGAGCCGTTCATCTTCAAATGAAAGCTTTTTGATCCTGCGATGGATCCCCGGAGACCCCGCGATGCCGGTTTTCCAAAGCTTTGCCAGCCACATAAGGGGCCGGATCAGCCTGCAGCCGTGATTGCCTCAATCCCCGGCCGGGCGGACCATCAGGATGGATCCGGCCCGTTCGATCTGCGCAGGACGCGGCAATGGCGCAGTGAAGCCGCTGGCGGCACGCTTGGGGGCAAGGACCGGAATTGAGGATGTCACCACAGGGTCGGGTGAGACCAAGACCACGGCCGGGCTCTTTGGCTGCTCCGACTGCGCCGGCAGTGCACTGACACGAGGCGGCGGCTGCTCCCCATTGGACGGCGCCAGGGCTTGCCCACCTGCCGCCCAGAAGGCGAGGAATGCCGCCAGCGCCGAGATTACAACGGCAAGAGCCATTCTGGCAGAGATCATCCCGCGCGCTGCAGAAGTTCTCTTGCGCGCCGCAAACACATCAAGCCGCTCGCCCTGCGTCTTGGCTTTCACCGCAAAATCGCGCGGTACCGGACCATCGGCCTCAGGGTGAACAATCCGGGTCTTGAAAACGCTGCCGGAGCTGGCCCCTCTTGAACCTGCCGAAAACACGTCACGCGGCGCGGAAACCGCTTCGAAACAGGCGTCTTCGACATCGCGGGTTCGGCTCGCATGCTGCCTCCGGTTCCGCTGCGGTATCATCAGGTCGCCGGCTCCGGGTTCAATCGCATGTGTTGCGCGGCTTGAAACGCCCATCATGCACTCCTTTTCCACCCCTGCCGCGCAGGAGGCATTGAAACATCTCTTACCGATCCGTAAATGGAAATGGTTAACGCTTGGCGAACAGGCGGCCCATATAAGGCCGGAAGCCATGCAAATTAACTCCGCATTAACCATGTCCGGCGAGTGTGCGGGCCGGTCGCTGCGCAAAACGGCCACCAGGACAGGAAGTGACTGTTGATCCATTTCGAAAATGTCGGTTTGCGTTACGGGATGGGGCCGGAGGTTCTTCGTGACCTGACTTTTGACATCCCCAAGGGGTCCTTCCAGTTTCTCACCGGTCCTTCCGGCGCAGGCAAGACGACCCTGATGCGGCTCTTGTTCATGTCGCTGAAGCCGACCCGTGGACTGATTCGCATGTTCGGTCGCGATATCTCCGTAATCCCCGGCGAGGAACTTCCCTTGCTGCGGCGGCGGATTGGTATTGTCTTCCAGGATTTCCGGCTGCTCGACCATATGACGACTTATGAAAACGTCGCGCTGCCTCTGAGAGTACGCGGCAAGGACGAGGCCAGCTATCGCTCGGATGTGATCGAACTGCTCAAATGGGTTGGATTGGGTGAACGCATCAATGTGCTGCCACCGGTCCTGTCGGGTGGAGAGAAGCAGCGTGTCGCAATCGCCCGCGCGCTGATCGACCAACCGGAAGTTCTGCTTGCTGACGAACCGACCGGCAATGTCGATCCGCCCATGGCACGGCGCCTTCTCAACCTGTTCACCGAACTCAACCGGCTTGGCACGGCCGTTGTCATAGCAACGCATGACCTGACTTTGATGGACCGGGTCGACGCGCGCCGGATGATCCTCACAGAAGGGCGGCTCGACTTGTATGACTGAGCGCGCCGTCAACCAAAGCGGCAACCGGAGCCGCGACAGCCAGAAAAGAGAACGCCTGGTCACCCTGCGGCCGATGGCGCCGATTGTGCCGCCGGTCAATGTCTCCGGTCACGCGCTGATGGTGGTGATCGCCATCATGTCATTTCTGTGCGCGCTGACGCTGGGAACGGTGACGATGGTGCAGGAAAAGGCAGAAGCCTGGCAGGGAGACGTCTCCCGCGAGATTACCATCCAGATCAAGCCTGATGATGGCCTCGACATGGAGGCAGCCCTCACAGAGGTGAAGAATATCGCCCTGTCCTTCTCCGGCACCCTGTCGGCAGAGGTCGTCGACCGCGCAGCCACCGCAAGACTGCTTGAGCCATGGCTTGGCGAAGGCTTCGACATGGACGAACTCCCCGTGCCCAGGCTGGTCATCGTCACCATCGATGAGACCGCGCCGCCGGATTTCACATCCATCCGCCAGAAACTTGCCGATGCGGTCCCGGCCGCAACACTGGATGACCACCGGGCCTGGGCCAATCGTCTGATCTCGATGGCCCGGATCACCGTTCTGATCGGGGTCGGCATTCTGGCGCTGATGTTTGCCACAACCATGCTGACGGTGATTTTCGCCACCCGTGGGGTGATGGCCGGAAACCGCCATATCGTCGAGGTTCTGCACTTCGTCGGCGCCGAGACGAGCTTCATCGGATCCCAATTTCAGAAGCGCTTCCTGCTGATCGGCCTCAAAGGCTCCGCCTTCGGCGGAGGGCTCGCCGCGCTCGGGTTCCTGCTGCTCGGCGCATGGCAATCCAACTCGATGGCAACCGCGCTGAATGATCAGGTCACCGCCCTTTTCGGCCGTTTCACGCTCAGCGGCGCGGGCTATTTCGGCATCGTCGGTCTGGTCATCCTGATCTCCGCCATGACAGCGGTGACCACCCGTCTGACCGTCACCCGCACCATTCGCGAGATTGATCGCCAGCGCGCCGATCCGTCGCTGATAGAAATAGGTTAACTTGCCCGGTTTTTGCCGTAAATCCGACTGGTCCTTGCCGGAATCTCGGAGTATTCATGAATCATGAGCGTGGAAACCGCACGACCTGGTCCGGCTTCGACCGTGGCAGCAAAGACTGGTGCGATTCATCGTGTCCGGCGGGTGGGACACCATGGCCTGCGTATCGCCACCATTGCAGCAATCGTCGGACTGGCTCTGATTGCAATGGGTTTCTTCCGCTTTACCGACACCATTGCCGAACTCAAGGCCAGCGGGGCCGTCGCAGAGGTTGATGCGATTGTTGCCCTCACGGGTGGATATCAGCGAATCGATCAGGCGCTGGCTCTGCTTGAAAAAGGCGTCGGTGAACGGCTGCTGATCTCGGGCGTCAATCCGTCCACCAGTGGCGCAGCGCTGCGCCGCGCGACGGGCACAAAGCCCGCCACCTTCGATTGCTGCGTCGACATCGGATATGAAGCCCTCGACACCATTGGCAACGCCAACGAAACCGCCAGCTGGATACGCCAGCGAAACTACAATCGCATACTGGTGGTCACCAACAATTACCACATGCCGCGCAGCCTGCTCGAACTCTCCCAGGCAAGTCCCGACGTAACCTTTCTGGCTTATCCGGTCACTCACTCGGATCTGAAGACCGAAACCTGGCTGTCCGATCCGATTGCCTTGCGCACCCTGTTTGTCGAATACGCCAAATATTCACTTGCCAGATTTCGCTACTGGAGTGGCGCCAAGTCAGCCAGCGGGCTGCGTGCCGATCTGGCCGCCAAACAGCCCGTCGCAGCCAGTCTCGACTGATTTTTCCAGCCCGGCAGGTTTTCCCTCGCCCTTCGATGGTATAACCCGGAGCGAAGGCTTCGTCCGCATGATTGACAGAGCCACCTGCTAATCCGGAATTCTCGATGATTGCCCTTCGGTCGATACTTTTCAATCTCGCATTCTACATCAATCTGATTGGCCGCATGATCCTGTTCTCGCCCTATTACTTCCTGGCAGAGCGCAAGGCTGCGTGGAGCGTGCCCAAGAACTGGGTTCGTGCAAATCACTGGCTGCAGGCCAAGATCGCCGGGACGACGTTCGAGATCGAAGGTCTCGAGAACATCCCTGAAGGCGGCTACATCTTCGCTCCCAAACATCAATCCTTTTGGGATGCCTATGCGCTGCTGCCCTGGCTTGATGATCCGGTCTATATTCTCAAACGTGAACTGATGTGGATTCCTCTTTTTGGCCAGTACGTCTCCAAGATGAAGATGATTCCGGTCAATCGCGGCGCCCGCGGCAAGGTCATGGCCGACGTGCTCGAACGCACCAAACGTGAAATCGAAAGCGGCCGCCAGCTGATCATTTATCCCGAAGGGACGCGGCGCGCGGCGGGTGCACCGCCTGCCTACAAATACGGTATTGCGCGGCTATACCGCGACCTCAAGGTTCCCGTTGTGCCGGTGGTGATGCACCCTGGCCTGTTCTGGCCACGGCGCAAGTTTCTGCGCTTCCCGGGGCACTTCAAGGTGCAGATCCTGCCCCCTATACAACCCGGCATGGATCCCGACGCATTCATGGAAAAGCTGGTCGAGGTCATGGAAACAGCAAGCGACAAGCTGCTCGTCGAGACGGTTGAGGCCAATCCGCAAATACCGCTGCGCGAAGATGCAAGACGCAGGCTGCGCGAACTCGGCGCGCTGCCATCGGACCCGCGCCTTCAGTGACAGCTGAAGCCGGCGCCGCTACAGGGCGTTGAGCCGGTGGACCACCGCCTCGAGGTGATGATCCCGAATGCGCAACGTCCTGAGGTGATCAACCGTGTTGATCACATACTCTTCGTTGGGGCCTGATTGCCCGACCGCGCCCGACACCTGCAACTGCGCATCCTCGATCGACAGCGCGCCGGCATATTGCTCGTGGCTCCGGTCAACCACATAGGCAAGCGCCCGAACATCGCGGCCATCGTCCAGCCTCACCTTGCGTGTTGTCTCCAGATAGACATTCGTCACCAGTTCGCGTTCACGCAGATACCCCGTGACCCTGTCCCGGTCTTCCGGCCGGACCCGGAATGCCACTCCATGGCACGAGCCGCCTCTGTCCAGCCCCAGCACCAGTCCAGGCCGGTCAGGCGTGCCACGGTGCACAAAGGACCGCACGCATAATGCCCGGTGATAGCCAAACAGCTGTGCCTGGCGGGCTTCATCATGATCGAAACCTGGCCGCCACATCAGCCATCCGTAGCCAAACACCCAAAAATCGTCCATATCCCTGCCCATATTGTCATCAGAAGCCACAGCCGCACTTCAACGCCATGACTGCTTGTCGGCCCTTATTGCAGGCCGCACACGGAGAACGCAATGCCATCACCTGCCAACGCCTCATCCCCGACCTCACGAAAATTCGCCTGGCTGGCAGGCGCGATCGTGGCAGGCGGCGTTCTTTGGACAGCTGGCTGGTATTTCTTTGCAGCAAAGGTTGAAACTGGTCTGCCCTCCACACTGGCGCAGCTTGTCGGCCCGGCCGCCAGTGCGCAATGCACAGATGCCGATGTCCGGGGATATCCGTTTCGCTTCGGCGTGTTCTGCGAGACACTGAGCTACGAGAACGCTTCCGGCGGCATTGCAGCAAATGCCGGTGCGTTTCGCTCGGCAGCCCAGGTCTATCGCCCGCGGCATGCAGTTGCCGAAATCGACGGCCCCTTGATCGTCAACACCCCCGGTCTGCTCTTCCGCGCCGACTGGCAGATACTGCAAGCCAGCGTACAGGCCGTCTCAAACGGGCTTGATCGCGGATCAATCGACGCGAAAAGCGTCAGTTTCGACATTGACGGAACCGGCCTGGTTCAGCGCCTTGCAGTGCAGGCCGACAGGATGACGGCACATGCCCGGCAAAATGACGGGGATCTCGACCTGGCAGCCTATATCGAGAACTTGCGCAATGACCTCGTTCCCGGCCTGACGGCCAAGGCTTTCGCGTTTGAGGCAACGCTGTCAAACCAGTCGAGCCTGCTGGAAGTCCCATTCATTCCGCTGCGTGGTCCCTTTGATGCGGTGTTGCATCGCCTGGCAATCGAGCTGGATGAAACCTCGTCTTTTGAGCTGACCGGGCCTGTCCAGATCGACGCCAACAACCGGGTTTCAGGCACGCTTGAACTGACCATCAGCAATGTCCGGCAGCTTTCAGAGCTTGTGGAACGCTACAGACCCGAAAGTGCCGGCATGATCCGGCAGTTCGGCCCGATGATTGCCGCACTCGATACCAAACCCGATGATGATGCGGTAACCCTGCCTTTGACGATCAGGAGCAACCTGATCTCGCTGGGCTTCCTGCCGCTTGGCCAGCTGCCGTCGTTTTAGCCTATTCAGCTGCGCCGGGCACATCCGGCTTGCTGACGTTTCGGCCGAAGTTCGGCGCGTCGGTGTCCTGTCCGGCTTCGACGATGGAGCGGCGGATGCCGCGGGTCCGCGTGAACAACTCAAACAGCTTGTCGCCATCGCTCCACCGGATCGCGCGCTGCAGCGAGGACAGATCCTCTGAAAACCGCGCCAGCATTTCAAGGATCGCGTCCTTGTTGTGCAGGCAGACATCGCGCCACATTACTGGATCGGAGGCGGCCAGGCGGGTGAAATCGCGAAAACCCGATGCCGAGTACTTGATCACCTCGGATTGCGTCACGGCCTCCAGATCGTCGGCTGTGCCAACGATATTGTAGGCGATGATATGCGGCAGGTGCGACACGATCGCCAGCACCATGTCATGGTGATCCGGATCCATCTGCTCGACCGTTGATCCGCAGGCCTCCCAGAACGCGGCCAGCCGGGCAATGGCTTGGGGATCGGCATCCGCTGCCGGGGTCAGAATGCACCAGCGCCCCTGAAACAGCTCTGCAAAGCCTGATTCCGGACCACTTTGCTCTGTACCCGCAATCGGATGTCCCGGGATGAAATGAACTGTCTCGGGCATGTAAGGCTTCATCTGCCGGACCACCGACGCCTTGGTCGAGCCAACATCCGTAACGATCGCACCCGGCTTCAGATGTTGTCCGATTTCACGCGCCACTGCCTCGGATGCGCCAACAGGAACCGACACAATGACCAGATCGGCATTGGCAACAGCCTCCGCGTTGGAGCTGAAATAGCTGTCGCCCAGACCGAGCTTGCGCGCCGCCTCCAGCGTCGTTTCACTTCGTGTTGCGATGGCGACGTGACCGGCCAGCCCCTCGGCGCGGATCACCCGCGCCAGGGACGAACCGATAAGGCCGATCCCGATCAGCGCGATAGTCTCAAACAGCGGCTTGGTCATATTGTTCAGGCCATAAAGCTCTTCAGCGCGTCGATAACGCCGAGATTGGCTTCCTCACTTCCGATTGTCATTCTGAGCGCATCCGGCAGGCCGTAGCCCGCCACACGGCGCAACACATAACCGCGCGCCACCAGATAGTCATCGGCTTCTGCCGCGGTCTTGCCAGGCGTGGTCGGGAAATGAATCAGCACGAAATTACCGACTGACGGCGTGACCGACAGGCCCATCGCTTCAACCGCCTCCACCACCCGGCCAAGCCATGCCTCATTGTGCTCGACAGCACTTTCGACATGCTTGCGGTCAGAGATCGCCGCCGCCCCGGCGGTGATCGCCAGCGCATTGACGTTGAACGGGCCGCGCACGCGGTTGCAGGCGTCGATGATGGCTTCATGGGCGTACATCCAGCCGATGCGCAGACCGGCCAGCCCGTGGATCTTCGAAAATGTCCGCGTCATCACCACATTGGCATTGGCTGACACCAGCTCGATGCCCGCCTCGTAATCATTGCGCCTGACATATTCGGCATAGGCCGCATCAAGCACCAGGATCACATGACCCGGCAGGCCAGCATGCAGCCGCCGGACTTCACTGACCGGAAGATAGGTGCCGGTCGGATTGTTTGGATTGGCCAGGAACACCAGCTTGGTCCGCTCGGTCACCGCACCCAGAATCCGGTCGACATCGGCTGTCAGGTCATCCGTGTCGGGAACCGAAACCGGGGTCGCGCCGGCAGCCATGATCTGGATTTTGTAGACAAGAAAGCCATGGTCGGTGAAGAGCCCCTCGTCACCGGGAGCAAGATAGGTCTGGCACAAAAGGCCGAGCAACTCGTCCGATCCATTGCCGCACATGATGTTGGCCGGATTGAGCCCGTATGCCCGGCTGATCGCGTTGCGCAGCACATGCGCGGAACCATCCGGGTAGATTGCCAGGTTCGCGCTGTGTGCGGCAATCGCTTCCGCAACCTTGGGGCTCGGCCCCAGCGGCGATTCATTGGACGACAGTTTGTAAACCTTGGCGACGCCTTCGGCGGTCTCACGCCCTGGCACATAGGCCGCGATATCCATAACGCCGGGTTTCGCGCGGGGCATGTCGGAGCTGCTCATGAAAAATTCCTTGCAAACAAAAAACCAAGGTCAGGCCTGCGGAAATAGCCTCTTGCAGCACTCTTGTCGAGAGTGGCTTTCGCTCAGAGCGAGGGCTTGGAGGCTTTGGCCTGGCGGTGCGAGGCGCGCGACGTCTGCGGCGAGAGCACCGGCACAAAAACCCGCCGTGACGCACGCGCCGCCACCGGCAGCCCCTGGTAGAGCCGCTTCTGTGCCTCAACGATGATGACGCCGGAAAACACCGGCCAAAGTCTCCGGCCAAACTGCTCGAAAATCCGCTGCATGCGCAAGACCACACCACGCTTCGAGGGCGGGAACAACAGTGCTTCGGCGAAAGCGCCGGGCGTGAAATTGCTTTCTCGCAGGATCGTCACCAGCTGCCCCCGCGAATAGGGCCTGCCTGCACCGAAGGGGGTATGTTCGAATCGCGCCCACACACCGCGCCGGTTGGGCGCGACAATCACCAGCCGCCCGCCCGGCGCCAGCACCCGCCAAAGCTCTTTCAATGTCTCGCGCGGATTCTCTGCAAACTCCAGCGAATGGACCATCAGGATACGATCGAGAGATGCGTCTGGCAGTGGCAGTTCCTCATCGAACACCAATGCAGTGGCTGACGGTCCGCCCGCTGGCCAGTTCACCGCTCCCTGCCCCGCAGGCATGAATGCAAACGTCCGCTCGGTGTCGGGGCGAAAGCGGTCGAGATAGGGAGTCGCATATCCAAGCCCCATCAGCCGCTCTCCGGGAAGATTGGCCCAGATGGAAGACAGCGCCATGGCGACCGAGTGCTCCGCAAGCACGCCCAGCCGGGAATGGTAAAACTGTCTCAAGTCAACAATATCGGCATGCATGGCGGTGGACCCGGGTGTTGCAACGTGTTTCTAAGGCGACCTTACACCTGTGGCAGCACTTAAGACCATCATTTAGGCAATGTCATGCGGCATGCAGGATCAAACGGTGGCATTTTGCCGCCTCAGAAGGTGACGGAACACGGGCCGCCCGTTATGCTGTCACCACTATTTCAACGATTTCTATAGGAAACAAAATGACCAGTCTCATGATCGAGCAGTTCACCTGTCGACAGGACAACTTCGGTGTCATCCTGCACGACCCGCTAACAGGTGAAACTGCAAGCATTGATGCGCCGGACGGATCAAGGATCGCCGGTCGCCTGGGTCAGGACGGCTGGAACTTGACCCATCTCCTCATTACCCACCACCACCCCGATCATGTCGAAGGCATCGACGAACTTGCCAAAACCTATTCGCCAAAGGTCATTGGCCCGAAAGCCGAGGCGGCAAAGATTGTCGGACTGACCCAGACGGTGGATGATGGTGATACGTTCGAATTTGCCGGCAGAACCGTCGAGGTCATCTCGACGCCGGGGCACACATCAGGTCATATCTGCTTCTACATTCCCGATGAAAAACTGCTGTTTGCCGGCGACACCCTGTTTGCGCTTGGCTGTGGGCGGCTGTTCGAAGGAACGCCGGCAGATATGTTCGGCTCGCTCAATCGCCTTGCAGAGCTTCCCGGTGAGACCCGTGTCTATTGCGGACACGAATACACCCAGTCGAACGGACGCTTCGCCATGTCAGTCGATCCCGACAATGAGACCCTGGCCAAACGCATGGAAGATATCGCCGACCTCCGCTCCAAGCGGCTGC
>Ga0114910_1001198_pt1 | contig 12560 bp, 11 predicted proteins | sample MalvireepMed_908_FD_83500 | JGI IMG/M metagenome (GOLD analysis project Ga0114910, IMG submission 83500) | Marine viral communities from the Global Malaspina Expedition - Malaspina viral metaG DeepMed_908 | ecosystem: Environmental > Aquatic > Marine > Oceanic | place: Mediterranean Sea...
GTCGTCAGTGCTTTCGCCCTGCTCCGGCACGGCGGCAAGCGCACGCTGGAGATTGTCGGAAACCTGCAGCATGTCGCGGGCAAAACCGGAAATGGCAAAGGTCTTTGCATCCTTGATTTCGCGGGCGGTGCGGCGGCGCAGGTTTTCCATCTCGGCCGCCATGCGCAGCCGCTGATCCCTGAGATCGGAAACCTCGGCCTTGAGCACTTCCACCGGATCAGGTTCTGTAGCCGGTGCTGGGGCGGCGGCTTCATCAGCCCCAGATGCGGCGCCTGCCTGCGGGGTCTCGTGTTCGTTGCCCTGGCTTTCATCGCTCATGTTGTGCATGTCCTGACTGTTCGGAAAAATTGTCATAGGGTCACCATTGCTGGTCTGACCCGGGGATATGCCTCGCATATCGACGTTCGGACCGCAAAAATCAAGGCCCTTCAACGCCTGACGGTTGATCTGATGCCCAATGAACGTTGCAGAAATCCGAATATTTGCATCTACATCAAGCCGATCCGGCCGATACCGGCTTCGGCCAGGCCAGGCGCTATTTGCGCACCAGGCGCGAGACCAGCTGCGCGGTGTAATCCACCATCGGGACAATGCGGGAATAATTGAGCCGTGTCGGGCCGATAATGCCGACAGCGCCCACGACCTTGTCCTCGCCATCGCGCCAGGGCGCCACGATCAGCGATGAGCCGGACAGCGAAAACAGCTTGTTCTCCGAGCCGATGAAGATGCGAACGCCCGAGCCTTCTTCGGCAAGCGTCATCAGCTCGATCAGGCTTTCCTTGCGCTCGAGCTCGTCAAACAGCAGCTTGAGCCGGTCGAGTTCCTCACCTGCGGTGAGGCCTTCCAGCAGGTTGCCACGACCGCGCACGATCAGCCGTGCAGCGCCCGCCCCCTCACGGCTGCCGGCCCAGACGGCAAGGCCGCGTTCGACAAGATCCTGGGACAGCACGTCCAGCTCGGAGCGGACCTCGGCGGTAATCCGTTCAAGTTCGCTGCGGACCTCGCCCATCGTGCGTCCGGCAAGATGGGCGTTGAGGAAATTCGCCGCTTCGGTCAGCTGCCCGGCCGTCACGCCGTCGGGAAGCTCCATGACGCGATTTTCGACCTGATCATTGCCGCCGACCAGCACCACAAGCGCCCGCTTCGGGTCGAGCCGGATGAATTCGATATGGCGGATGGTTGCATCCTGCTTGGCGGCGATGACCAGCCCCGCCCCGCGGGTCATGCCCGACAGCATCTGGCTGGCTTCGGTCAGCAAGGTCTCGACCGGACGGCTGGTGTCTTCCGAATGGACCTGCCGTTCAATGGTCTGGCGCATCTCCGGCTGCAGATCGCCGACCTGCATGAAAGCATCGACAAAGAAGCGCAAGCCCTTCTGGGTAGGCAGTCTGCCGGCGCTGATATGCGGCGCATAGATCAGGCCCAGATCTTCCAGATCGCTCATCACATTGCGGATCGATGCCGGCGACAGTGACATCGGCAGCATGCGCGACAGGCTGCGCGAACCGAGGGGATCACCCGATTCCATGTAGCTTTCCACAAGCGCCCGGAAAATATCGCGCGAGCGCTCATCAAGCGCTCCGGCGAGATCAGCCGATATCGAAGCCGTGTTCATGGTCATTCTTCGTGTCCTTCAGGCCGCCACTGGCAAGCCCTTCCCTGGGAATATAGGCATTTGCACCGCAACACGAAAGGGTCAATCCGAAACCAGCAATCCGAGCCGCCCGCAGACGGCGGCAGATCCGGCAATCCCGAGGGCGGGGCGCTTTTTCTTTGCATCATGCAGCTGGCGCCGGTAGAAGGCGGCAACTTTTGAAATCGGGAGACAGACGATGCGCCCATCGGGACGAAATACGGACAAAATGCGGGCGGTCAGCTTTGAGCGTAATGTATCCAAGCATGCCGAGGGCTCATGCCTGATCAAGTTCGGCGACACCCATGTGCTGTGCACCGCGAGCCTCGAAGAGCGGGTCCCGCCATGGTTGCGCAACGGCGGCAAGGGCTGGGTTACGGCCGAATACGGCATGCTGCCGCGCTCGACCGGCGACCGCATGCGCCGCGAAGCGACATCGGGCAAGCAGGGCGGCCGGACACTGGAAATCCAGCGCCTGATCGGCCGTTCGCTGCGTGCCGTTGTTGATCTGAAGGAACTGGGCGAACGCCAGATCACCATCGATTGCGATGTCATCCAGGCCGATGGCGGCACCCGTACCGCAGCGATCACCGGTGCATGGATTGCGCTGCATGATTGCCTGAAATGGATGGAGGCGCGTGCCATGGTGCGCACCGAGCGCGTGCTCAAGGATCACGTCGCTGCCGTGTCTTGCGGGATTTTTGCCTCGCAGCCGGTGATCGACCTTGACTATCTCGAAGATTCGGCCGCAGAAACGGACGCCAATTTCGTCATGACGGGGTCCGGCGGAATTGTTGAAATCCAGGGCACTGCCGAAGCCGAACCCTTTAGCCAGGAACAGCTTCTGGAGCTTCTGGAACTGGCCAAGAACGGCATCGCCGATCTCGTCGCCATGCAAAAGGAGACGGTCGCAAGACCGCTGTAACACCGATGCCGGATGCGCCTCTCACCACACTGCTGGTTGCCAGCCACAATGCCGGCAAGATTGCCGAGATGCGCGATCTGTGCGGACCTCTTGGCATAAAGGTCACCTCGGCGGCCGAACTCGGCCTGCCCGAACCGGACGAGACCGGTGACACATTCGAAGCCAATGCCGCAACCAAGGCGCTTGCGGCCGCAAAGGCTTCGGGTCTGATGGCGCTGTCGGATGATTCCGGCCTGGTGGTGGATGCGCTTGATGGCGCGCCGGGGGTTTACACGGCTGACTGGGCAACCCGGGAAGACGGAAGCCGTGACTTCCAGATGGCCATGCAGAAGGTCGAGGATGCCTTGCGCGCCCGCGGCGCCGACACCGATGCAACCCGCACCGGGCGGTTCGTCTCCGTGCTCTGCCTGGCAACGCCCGAGGGCGAGGTCAGTTTTTATCGCGGCGAGGCGCCAGGTGTGCTGGTCTGGCCGGCGCGCGGTTCGCTCGGCTTCGGTTATGACCCGGTTTTTCGTCCCGACGGCCACACCCGCACCTTTGGCGAGATGGCGGCTGAGGAGAAACATGGCTGGAAACCCGGACAGGCGACGGCGCTGTCGCACCGGGCGCGTGCTTTCAAGCTTTTCGCAGAGCAGCGCCTCGGCGTAGCCGCGGTATGAACTACTCCCCACCGCTCTCCAGTACATCCGTCGACATTGCACCCGACACCGGCAAGCCGGGATTCGGGATCTATCTGCACTGGCCGTTTTGCGCTGCCAAATGCCCCTATTGTGATTTCAACAGCCATGTCCGGCATGCCGGTGTCGACCAGCAGGCCTACGTCAATGCCTTCCGGCAGGAAATCGCGGCCATGCGGCGGCTTTCGGGGCCGCAGGTGGTCACCAGCATTTTTTTTGGCGGCGGCACGCCCTCACTGATGTCGCCGGATACGGTCAATGCCGTTCTCGACGCGGTGCGCGAGGCATGGGTGGTGCCCGACGGCATCGAGATCACGCTTGAGGCCAACCCGTCAAGCGTCGAGGCCGGCCGGTTTCGCGGCTACAGGCAGGCCGGTGTCAACCGGGTGTCGATGGGGGTACAGGCGCTCAACGATGCCGATCTGAAGCGGCTCGGGCGCCTGCATGACCGGGCCGAGGCCCTCAAGGCCATCGGGCTGGCGCGGGACATCTTTCCGCGCATGTCATTCGACCTGATCTATGCCCGGCCTGACCAGACGGCTGACGCGTGGGCTATGGAGCTGGAGGAAGCCATTTCGCTGGCCGCGGACCATCTGTCACTGTACCAGCTGACGATTGAAGAGGGCACGCCGTTTTACGGATTGCACAAGGCCGGCAAACTGATCGTTCCCGACGGCGAGCTGTCGGCCGAATTGTACGAGCTGACCCGTCAGGTGTGCGAAACCCACGGACTGCCGGCTTACGAAGTGTCCAACCACGCCCGCCCCGGCGCCGAGAGCCGTCACAATCTGACCTATTGGCGTTATGGCGACTATGCGGGTATCGGCCCCGGCGCCCATGGCCGGCTGACAACACCCGGGGGCAAGATCGCCACGGCGACCGAGCGCACGCCTGAGCAATGGCTCAAGCTGGTGGCAGAAAACGGCCACGGCATGACAGAAACCAGCGAACTCACTGCCTCGGAGCAGGCCGACGAGTTGCTGCTGATGGGACTGAGGCTGCGCGAGGGCATCAATCTCAGACGGTGGGGCGCACTTGCCGGCAAGGACCTTGATCCCGACCGCAGGGATTTCCTGATCCATCACGGCATGATCGAACAAATGGATATCGACCGGATCCGCTGCACGCCTGCGGGCATGCTGGTGCTTGACGCCGTGGTTGCCGATCTGGCGTTCTGAACGCGGAATGAGCTGTTCTGCATTGGCAGCACAGCTTCCGGACCCCGCCCCGGAGCAGGGCGTGTCAGCCCCTGTAACGTCAACAGGGATGCGAGATGCGTAAAGTTGAATCTTGTCGACTCATTTTCGCGCAAGGTTCTCCGGGTATTTTTGCACATATTGCCAGTTCTTATTGTTGGGATGGACACCCATGCCCGGATTACTTTCGTCACTTACAGGCATAACCGGCAGAATTACAACGCGATTTGCTCTCATTGTTTCCGTCGCAATGCTGAGTACCGCGAGCCTTGGTTACGTCAAACTCTTTCAGGTCACCACGACAGACTCGTCAATCCGTATTGACCGCGCCGCGCGGGCCGCAACAGCTCTTTTTACGACAAAGCTCGATACCGAGTTTGCTGCAGTCTATGGGAAGAGGCAGGATCAGGAGGGCAGACCGCAAGCGATCCGGCTCAAAGGCCCCACCGCGGATACATCGCTTACCTTCCGGGACGAGTACGATGCACTGCTCAAACAGATTGGCTCGATCAACCAGGGCGCTGCCAACCTGTTCAGGCTCAACCCGGCAACAAAGGCGTTTGACCGCTTTGCCACGACCTTTCGCAAGCCCGACGGGTCGATGCCGCCGCCGATGTCCATCAGCAATGGCCACCCGGCCTATGACGACCTGATCAACAACCGCCCGCATCTGGGGGAAGTCCCGGTGATGGGGCGCATGCGGCTCGCCTATCTCACCCCGATGCAGGACGCGGCCGGTTCAATCGCAGGCGCTCTTGCTGTCGACGTCGGCTGGTCCGACGATCTGGTGACTGCGAGGAACGAATTGCGGACGCAGATCATTGTTGCGGCTGTTCTCATCGTCATCCTGGTTGCACTGTTTGCGGTGTTCAGCATGAGCCGCGAATTGAAGCCGTTGAGAGAACTGGCAGGATACGCCGAGGACCTTGCCGCGGAAACTGCCACCGGCACGGTGCCCTATATCAGCAGACATGACGAGATTGGCGCTCTCGCTCAGGGGCTCAAACGGGTCGAGGTTCTCAAGAGCCGGCTTGCACATCTGGCCTATACCGACCCTCTGACCGGACTCTCCAACCGTGGCCGCTATTTCAGTGATCTTGACAAGGCCATGAGCGAAAGCCGGACGGGCAAACGCAAGTGGACGTTGCTGCATCTCGACATCGACAATTTCCGGCAGATCAACGACGTCTACGGACAGGCGGCAGGCGATCGCCTGCTCAAGGCCGTTGCGGCAATGATTACCGGGGCTGCAGGCGACCGGGCGCAAGTCGCCCGTCTGAACGCAGATCACTTCACGCTTCTGATCGGCGACGGCAGCTCGATTGACCAGATTTCCACACTGGCTGAGGTGCTGCTGGACGCGATCCACCGGCCGTTTCAAATCAACTCCGGCGAGATCCACTTGAAGGGCTCGATCGGAATTGTTCTTCTGCAGCATGATGCAAATGATACGGACGAAGCCCACCGCAACGCCGGGCTGGCACTGCGCAAGGCCAAGGTGGATGGCGACAAAGCCGTCTTCTTCTCCTCGGAACTGCATGACGAATTCCAGAACCACATCCGGATGGAACGCATGCTCCGTGTGGCCATTGCGGAGAGAGAAATCGAAGTCCATTTCCAGCCGCAGTTCAATCCCTCAACCAACCAGCTGACCGGCCTTGAAGCTCTAGCACGCTGGACCCACCCGGCGGACGGACCGATCTCTCCGGGAGCTTTCATTCCGGTGGCCGAAGCCAGCGGACAGATCGTCGAACTGGGCACACTTGTCCTGGACCTGGCTTGCGAACAGGCGGCGAAATGGCGCGAAACCAAATTCGATTTCAAGCATATCTCCGTCAACGTATCGCCAATCCAGTTATGGCAGCCCAATTTTGCCTCGGTCGTTCAGGATACCCTGACGCGTCATGACCTGTCCGGACGGGAGATCTGTATCGAGATTACCGAAGGGGTTTTTCTCGATCAGAGCGAGAAGCGGATCGCCAGTGTTCTGGCTGCCGTTCGCAAGCTTGGCGTGCTGCTGTCCCTGGATGATTTTGGTTCGGGCTACTCCTCGCTCGGCTATCTCAACCGATTGCCGTTTGACCAGCTGAAGATCGACCGCAGCTTCGTCTCCGACATCGACACGGACACGCGCAAACAAAAGGTGCTCGGCGGTATTCTGGAGCTTGGCCGTGGTCTCGGCTTCAACATTGTCGTTGAGGGAACAGAAACCCGGGAAGAGGTGGAGATCGTCAGAAAAATGGGCTGCGACGCCATACAGGGGTTCTATTTTTCCAGACCTGCCCCTGCCCTGCTGATCCCTGGCGTGGTCAAGAAAGTTGGTCAATCCGAACAGAGTGCGGCAGCGGCGTCGGCCTGATCCGGGTCAGTGTGGCAGGCGTCCGCCTTGGGTATCCGTCGCGAATTGGCTTCTAGCCTGCCTTGCGGGAGACCTGAGGTCCGGGCAGGAACCTGGCGACTTCAGCTTCAGGAATTGGTGCTGAGTAGAAATAGCCCTGCACCAACACTCCGCCGAGCTTCTTCAACGCGTCAAGCTCTTCGCTGGTCTCGACCCCCTCGATAACGCACCCAAGCTCCATGTCGTGGCTCAAGGCGAGCAACGATTTGACGATCTTGTAGCTGGCCGGGTTCTTGTGCAGATTTGAGACAAAACTGCGGTCGATCTTGAGCTTGGTAAGCGGCAATGCATGCAGCTGGCTGAGGCTTGAATAGCCGGTCCCGAAATCATCGAGGGCAATTCCGCATCCCAGCACCTTGAAGACTTCAATGGACGACTTGGCCTCGCCGAAATCATACATCATCGCCGTTTCGGTGATCTCGAGATCCACACGCCGGGGATCGATGCCGCTTGACAGGATGATGCCAACGATGGCCGCCACACCATCGGATGAGCTGATGTCATGGGTCGACAGGTTGAACGAGAGCCGGACGTCTTCCGGCCACCTGCAGGCAGCAGCAAGCGCCTTTTTCAGCAATGCACGGGTCAGAACGCTGATCAGGCCAATTCGCTCGGCAACCGGGATGAAATCAGCCGGCGACACCCTTCCCAGTTCGGGGCTGTCCCAGCGTGCCAGCGCCTCGAAAGCCACTGTCCGTTCACGTTGAATATCGACGATCGGCTGGAAAAAGACCGTAAGCTCGGAATCCAGATCGGCTCTGTTGAGGACTTGCTCGATCTGGTGATTTTGCTCGATGGCAATGACATGCTCGCTGCTGAACAACACGGCATGGCCGCGATTGGCCCGCTTGCCCTGGTAAAGCGCATAGTCCGCCCTGTCGTAAAGCTGATGCACATCCCTGGCGAGTTCCGGATAGGCCGAGAAGCCGATTGAGCCGGAAATCTGGACAGTGGCTTCGTTCAACACGAACGGGCATCGCAACGCCGTACAGATCCGTTCTCCCAGAGCGAGGAGTTCCTCATCTCCGGGACAGTCGCTCACGGTCAGGGCGAATTCATCGCCGCCAAGCCGGAATATATGCGTGCGGCTGTCCACCAGTCCGGTGAGGCGCTGGGCGACTTCCTTGAGAAGGCTGTCACCGACCGAATGACCATAGAGGTCATTGACCGGCTTGAAGCCATCCAGATCAATGATGCCCACCGCGAAACGCTTGTCGCCCGGCTCTGAAAAAGCGGCTTCGAGATGCGTGAAAAACTGACGGCGATTGGAAAGACCGGTCAGGCTGTCGAGATTGGCAAGACAGGCATTTTCCCGATTGGCCACCTCGAGTTTGGCCCGCGCGCTCACCGCGCCGGAGAAATGCCGGAACTGCACTGTCACGACCAGCAGCAAGGCAATGGACACGAAGGCCATATTGATCGCCATGACAACGAAGGACGTCATCCCCTCGATGGTAAAATAGGCCACGAATGCAGTGTTGATGACGAAGGCAACAATGAAGGCCGCAGAGGGCAATTGCTGCAGGCAGATGATGACACCGACGCCGGTTATGGCAATGAAGAAGGCGATATTGCCACGCGCATAGGTGTCGCCGTAGGGATACAGCGACAAGGCCCAAATGGTCAGCGCCACAGTGAGAACAAAGCTGAACTGATTGGTCCGGGTCAGCGCTTTGCGGGCGCCTTCAGATGAGGGAACAATGTGCCTTGAACGCCACCATCCGGCGAGACGCGCGCAACATATCAGGGACAGCCCGCCCGGGATCCAGACCGAGAGCCATACAGGCGCTTTCGCCATGAAAATGAAGGCAAGTGCCCATGCGTTGATCAGGACAATCGCGTACATCAAGGGGACCTGATTCGAGAAAACCTCAAACTGAGCCTTGAGCAGGGCGGCATCCCCGGAAGGGACTGAAACAAGATGCTTCAACCGTAAAAATACTTTTTTCAACACATCAAAACGCCGTTACTAGGATCGAGCGAAATATATCCGGCAAAGAATACATACTGTATATTAATTTTGGGTTTCATGAATGAGTCTCACCTGAAGCAAACAGCGCCTGACCCTTGAACCGGCAATATCAAGGGGTTAACCGATGCCGCTTTACTCATGATACCGTCCCCTTGATACCTACCCCTTGCCTGTTGGAGCAGCTCCCTTTGATCACCACCTTGATGCAACTTACCGGGCTTTCTCTTGCCGGGTTGATGATCGTCGGGACTGCAGTCTTCATGGCCGGGCTGATTCGCGGTTTTGCGGGATTCGGTCTTTCGGCTGTGGTCATGGCGTCGGCGGCGACACTCGTCCCCCCGGTCGAGCTTATCCCGATGTGCTATATGCTCGAGGGCGCGGCGAGCCTTGCCATGTTCAGAGGCGGGATGGCGGATGCCAACATGAAGATTGTCTGGGGTCTGGTGATCTGCTCGGCGATCGGAATGCCGCTTGGTCTGCTTGCCACCACAAGCGTCGACGTGGAGACATCCCGCAACCTGGCGCTCTCGCTGATTCTGGCGCTCACACTGGCGCAATTCTTCAAGCTGAAGCCGCCGTTCCTGGCGACTCCGAAAGGGCTCTATGCCAGCGGATTGACGGCGGGAATTGCAACCGGGCTGGCCTCCGTCGGCGGCATGGTGATTGCGCTTTACGTTCTGGCCAGCGGCACCAGGCCAAAACAGATGCGGGCATCGCTGGTGATGTTCCTGTGCATCAGCATGTTCACCTCGCTGGTCTGGCTGATCGCCTATGATGTGATGACCAGGGAGGCGCTGTGGCGCGGCGTGCTGATGGCGCCGTTGGTGCTGGCCGGCGTGTTTGCCGGAACCTGGCTGTTCCGTCCGGCCTATGAGCCACTCTACAAGGCTGTGTGCCTGACACTCCTGACCCTGCTTTCCGTGAAAGGCCTGATCAGCCAGTTTGCCTGATGCCGGGGTCATCCTTGGCCGGGTGCCGGGCGCACCGGTGTCCGGTCACAGCTGATCAAGCAGCATGCGCCGGATCTTGATTGCCTTTTCGAAGTGATCAAGCCGGTGGGTCCTTATCCACCAGGTCGCAGCTTCCATCAGCAATTCCGGATCGTCGTTCCGATTGGCGAAGAAGGCATAGAACGACAGCCCGACGCCCTCGCCCTTTTGGGCTATCTTGGCGTCGCAAACCGCAACTGCCTTTTGTCTCAACGATGGTCTCATGAATGCCTCTTGCCTGTCTTGCGGTGATACATTGCGCCAGTCAGTAAACTGTCAGGAGTGATGCGATGCGCGACCGTGCCGGACTTAAGGCTCACCGCAACGGGCGTCACCCGCTTTCAGAGCGTGTGCCTCTCACACCTGGTCTGAAAATTCTGCTACACCCGCGCAACACAGTGAAATTCTGCCTGCGGGGTAACATCCACCCCGGCAGGCTGCGGAGCGAAGATGACGCGCAACAAGAAAAAGTCTGCTGGGGAAAACGCGGCCGGAGATGCGGCAGCTGCAGAGCAAATGGTGCGGACATTCCGCATCGGCGCTCACGAGATCGGCGCGCGCCCGCTGACGCCCGGGCTCTATCTGGTCTCCACACCGATCGGAAACCTGGGTGACATGACGATCCGCGGGCTGGAGACGCTGGCCGGTGCGGATATCATCGCCTGCGAGGACACACGGGTCAGCCGCGTGCTGCTCGACCGGTACGGCATCGCCACCCGGCCTTACGCCTATCATGAGCACAATGCCGAGCGCGTCGGGCCGAAGCTGATGGAGGCGCTCGAAGGCGGCAAGAGCGTGGCGCTGATCTCCGATGCCGGCACACCGCTGGTCTCCGATCCCGGTTACCGGCTGTCGCAAACCGCGATTGAGGCCGGTTTGCCGGTGATTCCGGTCCCCGGTGCCTCGGCGCCGATGGCGGCCCTCGTCGCCTCGGGCCTGCCCAGCGACGCGTTCCTGTTTGCCGGGTTCCTGCCATCGAAAGACAAGGCGCGGCGGGACCGGCTGGCGACATTCGCGACCACGGAAGCAACGCTGATGTTTTTTGAAAGCCCGAACCGGCTGGCCGCCAGCCTCAACTCCGCCTCCGACGTGCTTGGCGCCGAACGGCCGGCGGCAGTCTGCCGGGAGCTGACCAAGGCCTATGAGGAGATCCGGCGCGGCACGCTGGGTGAGCTTGCAGCCCAATATCAGGACGAAAATGTGCGCGGTGAAATCGTGCTGGTCATCGGTCCGGGCTCGACACCGCCGCCGAGCGAAGGTGATGTGGATGCGTTGCTGGCCAGGCTCGCGAGCGATCTGCCCGCTGGCAAGGCCGCAACAGAAGCGGCACGGCTGACCGGCTTGCCACGCAAGGATCTCTATTCAAGGCTGCTTGCCATGAAAGGTCCTGTTCCGAAAGGTGAGGCGTGAGTGCGGGCGGCAGGCTCGACAGGAAACGGCGCTCCGAGCGCAAGGGCCGCCGCGCGGAATATTTTGCCGCGCTTGCCCTGCTGCTCAAGGGCTACCGGATCGTCAGCCTGCGCTACAAGACCGCGGTGGGGGAAATCGACCTGGTAGCGCGCAAGGGCGATCTGGTTGCCTTTGTCGAGGTCAAGGCGCGCCGCGACCTGGCCTCGGGCGTCGATGCGGTGAGCTATCCGGCACAACGCCGCATCGCAGCGGCGGGAGAACTGTTCATCAGCCGGCAAAAAGACGCGGCGCGTCTGTCCTGGCGGCACGACATTGTGGTTGTCAGCCCGTGGCGGTGGCCCAAGCATCTCGAGGATGCGTTTTGAGGGCGTGGACACTTCCGGCCCGAAGCTGACCGTTGCCTGACGCGCGCGCTGCCACGCAAGGTGCGGAAGATTTTATTGATTGAACGGATTTGCGATGTCTGGAGCTACCGCGTAATCCGATCCGCCGATCTTGAGAACATCGCCACAGATTTTCCTTCGACGTGCCGCAATCCGCACCCTTCCAGCATAGCTCGTGAAGGGATGTTGTCTCGCGCAACAAATTCCATCGTGGCGGAGGCACCAAGTTCATCCACCGCGGCCAGATTGCAAATTGCGTCTACCTGTTTGCCGAGCCCCATGCCTCGGAGTGCTGGATCGACAGCAATCAAACCTACCCAGGCTGTTCCTGCAAACGGGCTGTGGCGGTTATGCGTCATGGCCGCGAATCCTGCCGCCGCAATCTGATCGTTGGAGTTCATCAAGACAACGAGTTTGGCGTCAAACAACTGGCCCAAGAGTGCGGGTATCGAAAAGGGAGAGACGCCGTGCTCATTGAGAAAGTGCTGGACCTGGCGGGCAAGCTTCGCCGTGATCCCGTCATCAGCCATGCGTACCAGGCCCGCAGGAAGGGGCGTGCTGGCAACACCGGAACAGACGTCACGAATTGTCGCTGCATCAGCCATGAAGATGTCCCAGTAATGTTCAGACGGGTCAAATTCCGCGAGTTCTTTGCGCGCTTTGGATATGACGCTTTCGTCCGCGCCACGAAAGGTGACTATCCCTTCTTTAGCCACAACATCCTTGATGCGTTGCCAGCCTATGGCTTCCGGGTCATCAACCGAGAAAGTTCTCGCATGGATGACTGCGCCTGGAAGGTCTCTTAGATCTTCGACTTGCTCATCCCGATTTTTTTGCAGCGCCTGGATGTTTGGCTCTCCAAAATATGGTGAGTCGTTGATATCCTTGAACATCTTGATCTTGATACCTTTGTTTTTCCGCATCTTATTTGATGATAGGTCACGGCATGGCAAAAGTCAGCTACAGTATATTCAGAC
>Ga0114910_1001199_pt1 | contig 12550 bp, 13 predicted proteins | sample MalvireepMed_908_FD_83500 | JGI IMG/M metagenome (GOLD analysis project Ga0114910, IMG submission 83500) | Marine viral communities from the Global Malaspina Expedition - Malaspina viral metaG DeepMed_908 | ecosystem: Environmental > Aquatic > Marine > Oceanic | place: Mediterranean Sea...
AACATTATTTGCAGCATAGCCTGACCCTCGAGCTTTTCCTTGCCAAGGAGAAGGTCGAGGGTTCAAATCCCTTCTCCCGCTCCAATCATCTAGGCGTGGGAGGGCGTGGCTATGGTAAAATCAAGGCGTATGACAATCACAAGTGACAATCTACTGACTGTGTATGAAGCTGCCAGCGAGTTGGGGCTACAGGTCAACACGGTGCGTGCTTGGGTGGTCCAGGGCCATATACACCGGATGGGGACCCAGCGCCAAAAGATGGGCAGACCCAAGATTCTTATTGACCTGAATGAGCTAAAGCGTTTTATCGCAATCGACAGGAGTACATCAAAAGTGATGCCTTGACAGCTTGACTTTTGATGTCTCCGCTCTCTATAGTAACCCCCGTGGCTCACGGGGGTTTTTCTTTTGTAACCCGTGCGCCGGTGGAGGTCCAATGGTGATGGGGATGGTTGGGATGGGGACGGGAACGTGCTGGGGATGTGTGGACCTCCACCGGGGCGCGAGTTCCATCAGCGCTCGCACCTAACCCCTGGCCAGACCCGCACCAGATTACACCCTGGTGCGGGTCAATTTTTATGATTGCCATAACCGTCATATCGATATTCACGGTATTCATAACCCTCATGATCTGGGACATACACGATGAGATCAAACGACAACCCTAATGCCTGTACACCGGGCAAGCGCCACTACTGGAAAATCGCGCCGGCCGCGGGGCAAATCAGCCGCGGGGTCTGTAAACACTGTGGCGGCAAGAGGCTATTCAAGAACTACATGGATGCGCCGCCACGCTGGGGAGTATCAGCGGAAACCCGGAGAGCTGCATATGAGGAACGCATATGAATACACCATTAATAGTACCTTGCCCGCGATGCCAGAAGGCCATGGATTCCGCTCTGGTTGTTTGCTGGCCTTGCTACCGCGCAACCAACAGGTTGAGTAATGTCCAAGCGTATTGGGTGGAAGTCTGGGACGCCGCCCGCCTGGAGCGGCACCCCGAGTTCCGGCTCAGCACGGCGCAGACGGGCATTTTCCTCTGTGAGGACCAAGATGAGTGAAAAACTAATCACCCCGTGCCTGTGTTTACGTTGTGGGTATGAGTGGAAAAGCACCATCCCGGAGGGGCCCGCGGCGTGTCCGAATTGCAAATCAACATTTTGGGATGTGCCGCTAGTGGGCCAGGGAAATCAACTATATGAGCATTGACCACGAGCCGGATTACTATCAAGACCAGGGCTGCGCGATCTCAGACTCTTGCCTCAGATGTCCGCTATCGGTTTGTATCGAGGACATACAAGGCGATGCACGAGGGGCCTATAGATATCTCCAGATTCGCACATTCGCGGAGGGCAAGGATATCTCCCTGGATCAGGTCGCCCAGGAATTTGGGGTAACCAGAAAAACCGTACTCATCGCGTTCCGCCCACAGGCCCGGGCCATCCTATCGTGGAGGCAAGACAGTGACCGAGAAGGAATATAGCCACGACCCGCAGATAAGGCCATTGACCTGTGAGCATACGGCGCTCCAGCGGTACGTCGATGGATGTTGGCTCTGCCCATCCTGTCAACTCGCATACCGCTACCACCGGCGCTATGGGGTAACAGCTCCTCCCAAACCGCAACCAGAACCGGAGGGGGACACCGATGATTTACCTCATGTTCGCTAATCACCGTTGCGGGCACCTGATGGGATTCATTTACCAACACCGGATACCCCGGGGCGTGGTGTGGATATGTAGGTGTGCGGCGTGACAACCCTGGCCGGCCCTTGCGTCCTATGCGACCAGTTAAGCGGCCACCATGCGGCTTGTCCAGATTATGAGCCGCCGCCCCGCTATTACCTCTATACCCGCTCTCCCGAGGAGGACAGGCTGGCATGGCTACTCATAAAGCTATGCCAGGGCTGGCCGGCGGACAAGATACCGCCGTTCCCGAGGGACATAGCGCCTAAGTCTCTCCCGTCGGCGGGGACCGGTTTATTCGGCCAGGTCAAGGCCGCCCACGCGATCACCGAGTTCGCCGGCCGTTTCACCGCGCTGGCCAGGACGGGCCCGGAGCGGCTGAAGGGTTGTTGCCCGATCCACACCGAGAAAACGCCGTCCTTCTATATCTATGAGGACAGCCAGAGATGGCGCTGCTTCGGGGCGTGTGCCGAGGGCGGGGACGTTATCACCCTGGTACAGCGATTGATGGATAAGGGGGTGCTGGCGTGAAGCCTACCAACAAAGCGGAACAATTAGAGGCGGCGATTATGGAGGTAATGGGAAAGGATCGGCGCATGACCATAGCGCTTGGAGAGTGCATGGTCTGTGACGCCACAGGGGTGAGTCGCGAATCCTTTACGAGTGAGGTATCCGCCAAAGAATATACGGTCAGCGGTTTATGCCAAACCTGTCAGAACGACGTATTCGGCGACCAAAATGACAAGCCCTAAAGAAGCGGCCCAGTACCTTGCCAACGAAGCCGGCATCAGCCTTAACGGCCACGCCATGGCAGAGTGGAAACTACGCCGCTGGGACCTGACCAACATCACGCCCAGAGAGGTCCAGTGGCTCTGGTACAAACGGCTACCCCGGGGCAAGTTCTGTTTGCTGGGAGGTGACCCGGGGCTGGGCAAGTCCTACATGACCCTGGACATCGCCGCCCGGGTTTCTCTGGGTTCCGAATGGCCGGACCACATCGGGTCCGCTCCCATCGGGAACACCCTGATTATCTCGGTGGAGGACGGCATGGAGGACACCATCCGGCCCCGGCTAGACCTCCTGGGCGCGGACCTGTCCCGTATCCGCTGCATCGAGCCCATCGTGGACTCGGACACCAAGACCGCCGGCCTCAACCTGGCCGATCACCTGATGGAGCTGGAACAGGAGATCATCGATTACAAGGCCAGCCTCCTGATCCTGGACCCCGTTCTGGCCTTCACCGGGCTCAAGGCCGATACCCACCGCGCCTCCGACGTACGCAGCATCCTGGGCCCTCTGGCCAACGTGGCCGATAGGACCCTCTGTACCGTGCTGGGGATCATGCACCTCAACAAGCGCTCCACCGAACTTAACTCTCTCTACCGGATCAGCGGGTCCGGTGACTTCGGAGCCGCCGCCCGCAGCGTCCAGCTCGTCGGGAAACACCCGGAGAACGAGGACCGGCGCGTATTGGCGCCCGTCAAGATGAACCTCTCGGCCAAGCCGGTATCGCTGGAGTTCGGGTTCACCCCGGAGGGGGAGTTCACATGGTACGGGCCGACCACACTGGAGGCCAACCAGATACTCCAGATGGTTGACGCCGAGGAGAAAAGCGCCCGGGAATCGGCCAAGGACTTCTTGTTCGATATCTTGCAAGACCGGCCCTGGTTCGCCAAGGACGTTTGGGAGGCGGCCGACGCCAACGGGATCAGCAAGAATACCCTCAGACGGGCCGCCTCCGAGATCGGCGTCATCATCAGCCAGGGAGCCCCACCAACCGGTAAACGGGGCAGCCCGGGCTGGATATGGAAGCTCCTCCCGCAAGAGCCGGGGAACGGCCCGGAAAACGGCCCGGAGGAATCACATACCCAGAATCCTTTGAGTGTAGGGTTGGGTATCTGATTCAGTAAAAACCGAATCAGATACCCAAATATATTTATATATAGGCTCAATCAGGTAATCAGATACCCAACCACACACTATAGAGAGGGGTTGGGTATCTGATTACCCCAGGGGACACCGGATAAAGATGGAGGGAGAGGGGAGATGGCAGCAGAGGAACCTCGCAAAAAAACGCTTAACCGTTTCGATGGATATGCCGCCGCGCTGGTGGCTCTTTTACTCATGATCGCCGCCGGCATGTTCACCGGGTTTTGCCGGGGCTCAGACGGGGCCCCGGGAGATACCGGACCGCCGGGCCCTGCGGGTGCCCCCGGGGGGCCGGGGGATATGACCACCGTTAGAGGGCCCCAGGGTGAGCCAGGTCCAACGGGGGACAAAGGTGAAAGGGGCCCCCAGGGGAGCCCCGGGATACCCGGGCAACCGGGCGCGGTCAGTGAAGTACCAGGGCCTCCTGGGCCGGCTGGCCCCCCTGGGCTGCCGGGTGAACCTGGCCCTGTGGGGCCTCTTGGTGAAGCCGGCCCACCGGGGCCCCGCGGCTCAGTGGGTGAGTTAGGGTACATCAACCCGCCGCCTACCGCCCTGGAGAACCCTAACCGGGCGACTACGCTGCTATTCTCTCCCGAGGGTGTGCTGGTCCCGGACGCCGCTGCGGACGGCACGACGATAGGCCGGCACATCACCCAGCGCCGTGTGATCCTGGAGGAACGGCAAGCGGTACGAGTGCAATGGGCCCACAGCCTGGCGAATACTCCGGTGAGGCTGGGTATCGATTATTGGGAGGTGCACCAGAGCCATTGGCGGCCACTTGTATTGCCAGATGGCGCGGCCGTTCCCGCGTATTCCAACCAGATAGGCACCTGGTATGCCGTCCCTCTATACGGGGTGGACCACGCCAATACGCTGATCCGGGCCATGGTATATGGCAACGGGGAGTGGGACCCCGCGATCACTTATATAGCAATAGATGTCCGATGATCGATGGCCGCGCAACCGTGGGCGTAGGCATGGCCGGTTTTATCGGGTTGTTGTGTGTCCTGACCCTAATCGGTGTTAGCTACCTGGACCGCACCCGGTTAGCCGGCGCGGGGTTCGCCCTGTTCCTCGTCTCCAGCCTTCTCGTCCGCTCATTCGGGGATATCTGGCTGGGGCTCGGCTGGATCGGGCTTTTCGGTGGTTTCTGGTTGGCGCGACGGAAGTCCGTAGGCCCCGTATTCTACGCCGGGGCGGCCCTTTTGGGTTTCCATCTCCTGGCCATCCCGGGCAGCATCATCTGGGGCGCCGGCAACTGGGAATCTACCACGGCGATCGTCCTATGGATGGCCCCGTCCGTCATGCTCCTGACCACCGCCGTCCCTGTCACGTTCATATGGTTGATCCCGGTGTGGTTCATCCATGGCACCCTGATCGCGTATTCCGCGTTCGCAAACTGGCACCTGTCCGGGGACGGCATAATCGTGCGGGAGGCGATGCCTGGAGGGTTGAGCCACAACACCAATCTGGCGGCCGGCTTCCTGGTGGTGGGCATCATCTATCTCCTGGCCGATAGACGCCTCCAGTGGTTCGCCGTGCCCTTGCTCCTGGTGTTGCCTCTGACCGGATCGCGCTGGGCTGCCCTGGTTTGCCTGTGTCTGGTCATCGTTATGGCCCTGGCTGGGCGGATAAACTGGAGGCCCGTTGTTGTGGGTGCCTGTTTGCTGGTCATGCTGCTGCTGGCTGTCTGGGGATATTACCCTACGTCCAACTATGCGCTGTCCGGGTTTGATAGTTTTGCATCGTTGCTCCATCCATTGAGCAACGGCCAGGTACAGGCCAGGCTGGCGATGCCGCATCTGCCCTCTATCCTCCCCTACGGCGTGGCAGAACACCCGGGGCTGCATAATGTACCCCTGCGGATCGCGGTGGAGAACGGCATCCTGGCAGCGTTGGTGTGGTTGGCGATCACCGGCTGGGCCTTATGGCCGAGGAAGGGTGTAAAACAGGCGGCCAGTGAACCCAACCACGGGCGGAGGGGGGATCGTGGCTCTACGGCCGTCTCAGGGCCGTCTGAGCGGTTTCCGGTCTTCTGGTGGATGCTCCTAGCCTTGGCATTATTGTCGTTGCTGGATTACTATACCTGGATGGGGCACCTGGGCGGGTTCTGGTGGTTGCTGGTGGGGATGCGTTTACATCGATACGGTAAACCATCGTCGTTCCCTGATGGTACGTCTCTGTTAACCAGGGCAGCGCCGGCAACCCCGCCCACGGTTCCTCCACGTTAAGGGACCCGTAGACCCCGGGGGCCCGTTGATTGTAGTAGGGGAACCGCTCCTCGATCAGCACATACCTAGCGCCTAACTCTCTTATCGCCGCCGCGGTATCGCATCCGGGCCGCCATCCCAGGACGCACCTTACTTTTCTGTCCGTCTCGGTGAAGGTTGGCGGCGGCGTGGCCGTCCATGTGTGGGGACTCTCCACTTTATTCAGAGCCGCGACCCATAACGCCAGGGTAAAGGAGTTCGTAATGATGGCGCCCTGGTCCTCCTCCTCCCGCAGCTCCTCCAGCACGGCGGCCGTCTCCGGGGTGACCATGGCCGAGAGATCGGCTTGTCGATAGACCTGGGAGATGTAGCCGGCGCCCATCACCGCAAAGGCCAGGAGTATTAACGGCAGCGCGACGGCCGGCTTGAACCAGGGGAGGATGTACTTGAACAGCGCCCAGGTAACGCCGATGTAAAAAGGTAATGCCAGAAGATACCGGCTTCTATAGAAAACATTGATGATCGTCTCATCGAAACTCAGGAAGACGGTCAACGTCCCCAGCAGACAGCAAAGGATTCCCAGGGCCCGGAGCCAGGGCTCTTGCCCGCCGCGGACCATGAGCAGCCCCAATCCCCACCCCAATGCTAGTTGCAGCCACGCTATGTCGTACATCCTGGTGAAATAGATGACGGGGCCGGGGTAATCCAGCATCCCGTTCCCCGGGAGGACCTGCAGATACCAGGGCAGGGCGGTCAACGCGATGCTCCCGCCGAGTATCATCGGCGGGAGCAACCTGGCGCCTAACTCTCTCTGTTTGCCGGCGAACCACCAGAGCGCTACGGCGTAGACGGGCAGCGTCACACACGCCAGGCCGGCGGTGGTCTGGTTGACAAAGGGGATCAGGCCGATGGTCAAGGCCAGGATGACGGCATCGCGCCGGCTCCAGCGTTCAGCCATTGAACCCATGGCCCACCAGGCCGTGCCCAGGAGGCCGAAAGCGATCATCGGCAGGGCCCCGGTCACCATCATCTCGGCGTGGAGGAGGTCCAGACACAAAAAGGCCGCCGCGAAGGGGACGATCCAGGGGGAGATGGCGAGTGATGGAAGCCTTACCCCAGACAGTGCCCCGACGCGGCGGGCCATCAGAAGAACGGGGACAACGACACAAAGCGAGGCGGCGGCGGACCAGACTTTGTATCCTACGTCATCCCCGAATAGGTCAACGAATGGAACTAAAAGCCACCCGGGAGCCAGTGGAGGCCGCGGGAACCCGGCCCCGGTGGGTTCGTCGCCCAGGACGTTGTTGACGCTCAACAGGTACGCCCCGCCGTCCACCCCCCAGTACCCGTCGTACGTGAGAGCAAGGGCGAGACGGAGGACCAGGGCGCCGGCGAGTATCAGCCATATCAATTAAAGCTCTCTCAGACAACCAACACTAGCCGCAGGGTTGGCCCTCTGCGGCTAATGCTGGTGTTGGGGGATGGGGACCTAGCGCCGGCGTTTCTTGTAACTGGTCCGCACGGTAGTCATGTGAGACTTTACGCGCTTACCCCGCGCCGGCCCTTTTTTGATCGTGTAGCCCTTTACGCGGACCCGCTTTTTAGGCATGGATGCCTACCGCCGGCCCATCGGGCCAACGCCCATGTATCCAGCCCCGCCCATCCCGATCAGACCTACGCCAACCATGACGATAGCGGCGATGTAGACCAGAGGGATCAGGTCGTTGAGCGCCTGGGCGCCCGTGAAGGACCCGATGTTGGCGGCGGCACCAGTGGAGGCGGCCTGGGTGTTGACCGTGCTGGCCAGGACCATGCCGATCACCAGGGTAATCACGCCACCGATGATGGCGCCGATCCGGGCGTCCAGGGCCCCGCTGTCGTTCCCAAGGGCTGCTTCCAGGCGGCGGCCGAGCCATGTGGACTGCAACCCGATGGTTGCGAGGGTCCGGAGTTCTTGTGCGGTCATCTCTGACCTCCTGTGTAGTTTGGGCTATCGCCCTTTTATCTGACTTGCAAATGCCACGATGAGTCCTAGCCCGATCATGGCCACCACGATCAGCAGTAGCAGATCGAACCTATCGATGAGCGATTGCAAGCCGCCAGAGGTCAGTGGTCGAAGCGTGGCCTCCATGGTGACGACCTGGGGGACCGCTAGGACGGCGATCACCAAAGCCAACAGAAGGCCGAGCGGTGCAGCGACTAACCTCATGGGGCCATTGAACATGACGCCATGAGGATGTGCAATATATGCCGCTATAACGGCATATGTTGTATTGGTGAGCCGTTAATATACTATATATGGTATGACTCAAAAGACCATGATCATTCCCGCAAAGGTATTCGCCCCTATAGGTAAACGGGGTAGGACTTCTCTCGGAGCTGCTACCGAGATAATCGAACAGACTTGCGGACAGTTGCATGTATCCAAGTACCAACTGGCCGGGTTGTTGGGGACAGACGCATATATCGTCTATAAATGGTTGAGCGGGGAGCGGACCCCCTCATCATTCTATCTGGCCAGGCTGACCCAGCTATGGATACTCCAGTGGAAAGGGCTCCCGGTCCACCTGATAAGAAGGATCATGTGGGAGGAGTCCATGGTGTTGTGGAGGGATGGAAGTGTCACATGTGAGAATCATCTACCGGGCGGCAGCGGGGCGATACCGAAGGAGGAGGGCCGAGAGCGATGGGAAGTGGCCGAATTTCTTAATCAACAACGTAGACAAGCAGGCGCACATAATCAACGGAAAGGCCGTCTACCCCCAAATGCCACCGATCCGCCTAGACGAGTGGTCAGAACTACAGAGCCAGATGAGGCCGCCGCCGCCGCGGTTCGTTGAAGGGAGGATGGTGATCTGCGAGGACAACTCGTTCTGGCCCGTGGATATCCGCCCCTACAGCTCCAATGCCCAGAAGGCGTCCGACTGTGACGTTTTTTACCAGGAGACTCTGCAAAATAGCAAAGCCAAGAACGCCGCGGAGGTGGGCTCTAACCCCCGGGATAAGAGGATATTCGCCGTTGCTTCTATAGTGGCGGTTGTGGGCGGTCTGGCGATCATCGGGGACCTCCTGATCACCAAGGTATCCCAATTCGTCTCGGATGTGGGGACCCAGGCCCCGGGCGCGGTCCAATCCCTGGGCGGCGGTTGATATGGCGACGATGATAGACAGGTTCATGGGCGCCGATGACCTCGATCTGGGGCCCCGGGAACAGGTAGCGGTCCTGGACTACGACCCCTCGACGGATGACGGAGGGGTGTGGATGGCCACGCTACCTCTCAGTGTCATCCTGGAACACGGGGCGCCGGATTGCCGGATGACATTCGACCTCCAGATGGCCCGACGCAACGGGGCCATCGCCGGCGCCGTCCTGGGCGCCCTGGCATTGGGCGTCCTCAGTTATATAGCGATGGGAGGGCCCATAGGGGCCGTCCTGGGCCTGTTCATGGGGTCTATGCCCGGTGGCATGGTGGGATGGATGGTAGGCCACCGTTTCGCCCCACAGCCGATCTCCCTGTACCGCAGGGTCTGGACCCTGGCCTCGGAGGAGGAGATCGGGCTGGCGCCGGGGTTATCGATCATCCCCGGCCACACCAGGACACCGGAGGGAGAGATGGTGCGGCAGACCGCTGATGGCCAATACTGGCGCCAGGAGGTCTACCCGCTGAAATACACCAACATCCGCGGAGAGGAGGCGGTGGACGGCCCGGTGACCGTTGGCGGCGATGCCGCGCTGGTGGGGACGGAGGACAAGGACGTAGCCATGGACCCCTTCGATCCGGGCATGATCAGGGCCACGACCCAGTGGGAGGTCATGCAGCAACGCATCGACCAGCTACTCTGGGGCAAACATTCGATGAACACCTGGGAAAAGGTACAGGTGGGGACGGCGGTGGCCTTGGCTGCCGGCGTGGTCGCCCTGGCCGGCTTCCTGATAATTTCAACCAGTAACCCGCGGGCCGAGGAGGCTGCATGGCTATTGACCGCCCTAATGGCATAGAGATGGTGGAGGAGCTGCCCGAGGAGGAGTTGACCGGAGAGCCGGCGGCAGAGGAGCCCTCTACCGAGTTATCCAAGGGACAGGGCAACCGCCCGTCCATGGATGACGCCCTGGTAACGTCCGCCGGCAGCGCGTTCTCCCCGATCCAGGCGGTGTTGAAGGCGTCCGAGGAGCCCCTGGAGTACCTGGTGCGCTCCAACCTGGCGGACGATGAGATAAACGCCCTGATCCTGGACAATTCGCTGCGGCATTACGCTATCCGAGGACGCATCAACCCGGCGCTGGATAGTTACCTCTTTATGACCATGCGTAGGAGCCTCCAGGGCCCCAACAACGCGATGACCATGGCCGCGGCGATGTATATGGGCCGGCAACAGTCGTCCCGGGAGATGCGCCAGGAGGGCGTACTCCAGAGGATGCAGACCATCGACCAGCATACCGTCGAACAGAACGGGAACCAGAGATAGGGAGGGCCCATGCCAAACCCAAAGACCGCCAAGCGGCCCGACGCTGACCGCCCTCTGGCCGCCGCTGCCCGGAGGACGGAGCCGATGCTTTTCGGGAAGAACCTCGTTGGGATTCTGCGTAAGACCCGGTACGGTCTTGCAACGCATGAAATATCGATCAACAAACGGGATTTAGAGGAGGAAGCCTCATATCTCGCCAAGACCGGCCGTGAGCTACCAGGCTGGCACTCCAAAATTCTTTACTCGGTTCCCACCGATTCCAAGGGCAACATACCGCAAGATGTGGCGGTTGCCCGGTTGCTGGACATCGAGAAAGGCGACAGGGGCGGCCGCAACCGTAACGCATTTGTAGACCTGGCGGTGCTATCGGATACGCTCGTACCGGAGAAGCCAACGACGGATGCGGAGCGGCTACAGCAATACGCATGGTATCTACACCCCAATGAATCCGACATCGCCAAGGTGGATACCCCCAACGCCAAGTGGGTAGACCGTTCCGGGAGCCAGCCTATCGCCATGGTGATCAAGGGCACCAAAGCAGACCGCGCCGCGGTGATCCAGATAATCAACGATAACTTCACCAACAGCGAGAAGAAGGCCATGCGGGGCCTGACCATCGACGTAAAGGCCAACGCGGGGCATAACGCCGCCGGCTGGTATCGGATGGCCACGGGTAAGAGTTCGACCCACGACCTCATAACCATCGGCAGAAACTACCTGTTCACAACCCCTGACAAAGAGGGCCCCAACGCCGGCAAGGAGATCGACGATGTAACTCTTACCCATGAGATGGTCCACTTTCTCCGAGCCCGGGACAAGAACCGGAAGGATCCGATCACCCAGCGCCCCGGTGACCATTTGACCATGAGGGACCGGGACCTGGAGGAGAGTTTCACCGATAGCGAGGCGCTGGTCAGGCATACCAAGGCACCCACCACTATCAAGGCCGGCTACCATCAGTTCTTGAAGCCCGGGCAGAACCCGGGCGAGGCGGCCGGGGATGACGCACCCAAGACTGACCGGCAATATGTCGTATATGACAAGGCTCTTATGATGGGAGACACCAGGACGGTTAACGGCAAGTTGGTCCCCCGGGTGCCGGCTAGGGCGCTTGAGGAGGAGATATATCAGGAATTACTGCGGGGCAAGCAGTTGCAGCCCGGAGACGCCTGGTCCCAACAGAAGGGCTTTCGCTCTGAGAAGGACCGTAACAAGGCCACCCGCAAGATGTTCAAGCATAAGAAGGGTGTGAGGGCCTATTCCTCGGTTGCCAAAGCCTACCCAAGCCTCACGCTGTCCAAGCTGAAACACGACGGGCCGGTGGAGGCCATCGACACATACTGGCAGTACAAGGCCCAGGTGGACAACAAACCGGTGACCTTTGTCACCCAGATATATTCCCCCAAGGCCAACATCTCCAAGAATACGGCCATCGACATCGCCGTACCTGACCGGCCGGCCAAGGACCCGCAGCTCTCGGAATGGAGGGACGGCAAACGGGTCAAGGTCAGGATACCCCGGGATGAGAAGCCGCCGCTCCCAAGGAAAAGATGATAAACCTCACCCGCCTATCGGGCCTAAACGGCCGGCTACAGTCCCCGACGCTGACCAGCAAGAGTATCAAGGGGTGGGCGACGGGCAACTACAACATCACGCTGGAAAACTTCCCGCGGCCGCGGAAGTTCTACCCTAGCTGTAACTTCTTCTTTGGCCGGCGCGGGACCGCCAAGAGCCTTTCGATGGTGTTCATGGCGTGGGGACTCAGCAACGCTTTTGACGAGCATATGGGGCCGGCCAAGTATTGCCACATCTGCAAATACAGCCATCGGCCCGTGCGGATCGCCGCGAATTTCCAATGCAAGTTCGCTGATATTCAGGACCCGTACCTGGTGGACCGGCTCCAGACCTACCCCATGTGGGCGCACGACCTGGTGGTTCTGATCGATGAGATAGCCACCTATTGTCCCAGCGCCCGGGCTATGTCCCGGACCACTTTGGAGCTGGGGACCTGGCTCCAGCAAATACGCAAAAGACGCATCGAGATATTTATGGCGACACAGTTTCCGCAAGACATCACGAGGACGGTTTTAAGGCAAGTGGACTACTTCATGGAGCCCGAGCCGATAGCGGAAGGGCGGGCCGTCAAGCTGTATTTTTACGACATCTGGGGGCAATACACGGGCAACTACGGCCTCACCAAATGGCCGCCCACCCGGGAGGACAGCTTCACTGAAAAATTCCTCCCCCGGACCTACCGGG
>Ga0114910_1001210_pt1 | contig 12435 bp, 13 predicted proteins | sample MalvireepMed_908_FD_83500 | JGI IMG/M metagenome (GOLD analysis project Ga0114910, IMG submission 83500) | Marine viral communities from the Global Malaspina Expedition - Malaspina viral metaG DeepMed_908 | ecosystem: Environmental > Aquatic > Marine > Oceanic | place: Mediterranean Sea...
ACGGACCAGGTCATGAGCCAGCTGGATGGCAGACTTGAGCCCCTCTTTGGTGGGCAAGGCGCGGGTGCAGAGATGGCCGATAAACTCGGCCACCTGGTAAGCAAGCGGTGTCGTCGGATAGATCGACAGCTTCGCAAGTGAGGCGTGGTCAGAGCATTCCTTATTATGGCTTTGGCGCACCTGCAAAACACGGCCTCTCCGCCTGAAAATTCAACGAACAAGCGCGGCGGGATAACGATTTCTCCACAAGAGGAAATCATCACCGTTATGACCGCAGGTTGGTCATAAATGCTCGTTTTGTTGCTTTTCGAGTTGGTTGAAATCAATCAAATCTGGCTGCACCAGAATGTTGTGATTTTCCCTAAAACGCTGGATTCCGACCATTGAAAAACTCAATAAAATCAACAAAATGCTTTTAACATCAATATGTTGACAATATAAAATAGTTTGACTTACTAAAAAATTGAGGTGATCATAGATGTACAGCAACGGTCTGGATCGATGAGAAAGGTCAAAAATGAATAAGTCAAATAAAATGAATAGCAACGGTAATAATATGAACGAAATTGTTTTTATTGATGCTGAGAAACGGCAGCTCGCCTCGGTCGAAGGTGCGGTATCACCTGAGGTGGAGAGCACACTGAAGCGGGCGGCTGCAAAAATCACCGCGCTCAATCGCGATTCTACTGAACAGGCTTTCGAGAAGGGCGCGATATTTGCGGAGGTGAAATCCCTTGTCCCTGAGAAATCATTCGGACAGTGGCTGAAGACCTTCTCCGACTACAAAGTCCGCTCTGCGTGGAACTACACCTCGGTGCACGAACACCTTCAGGACCATCGCGAGCAACTGATCGCATCGGCAGTGTTGCCGACAGTGTTGTTCGAGTTGGCCAAGGGCGAACCGGCGCAAATCGAAAATCTCGTTGGCCGCATCGCGGCCGGCGAGCGTCTGAAGGTCAAGGATGTCAAAGAAGCAGTCGGGGGAAAACCGAAATCCGACATTCCTCCTCTCGACGTCGGTGGACTTGCGGGGCTGCGCAAAGCGGCTGAAATCAAGCTGAGCACCGACATCGCCGAGTTTGCGGAGCGCGTGAAACACATCTTAACTCACGTAGATGCAGCTCTTGATACGAATGCCCTTGGCAAGCGGGTCATCAAAAGCAAGCTCGCTGACCAGATTGAAATCCAGAGTCGACATGCGCATGACCTGTTCAAGGTGATCGCTGCACCAATTCGGCCGCACAGCTGGAACCCGAAAGGTAATTGGGAGATCGGCAAGGTAGAAGACGGAACTTCATGGGGCAGGGTTCAGCGCTTGCTGCGCCAACTCGGCGGTGCCGAAGACTGGCCAGCAGCGACAGAGCTTGTTGAGTGGCTGTCTCAAGAGGTCACTCCCGCTCTGCGCTTTATCGTCCACGGGGAACCACTCACGGGTGCGCCAGTCGCGGCTGATAACACCATCGCTTTGGCGAGCGGACCAGCGGAAACGACTGACCCAGTGTCGTGGCAAAAGCAGATGGTTGAGCACCAAGAGGTTTCGACGGGCACCGAGAGCCAAGCGCGTGCGGCGTGAAAGACATCCTTCTACACCCTAGACATAGAGTGCACTAGAAATCAGGTGACGATCGCGGCCACTGGATAACCGCCTTCAATAGATGTGAAAAATCAGGGCCCGCTTCGGCGGGCTTCTTGTTGTTTGGATACAAGATAGTCCGCGTCACCTGTTAACCATCCCGGAGCTCTTTGTTCCGGATGTGTTCTATTGTCTTGCCGGACACGAAGACCCGGGCTATGTCTCATGTGTCGGCAGATATTCAATGTCTGCAGTGACATAACGGCCCCCGCCGATGCGTCAACATCGAACGAGGGCCTGACCCGCAACCTTGGATTAGAAGGAATTGGGCTATGTTGACCCTTACCGCCATCTCCCCAAATGGGGAAGACCAAACACCGATCTCTCTTGTTGAAACGCGGGCGCGGCAGCGACGTCGGCTGACCGACGAACTCTCGCTGTCATCCGTCTCGCTCTCGCGCTTCTGAGCGTTTCACCTCACAGCGATCACGCCCAATCCCTTGCCGACATCATCGGTCCGACTGCGCCATTCGGGGCAGCCAATGCGGAAATTATTTCCGCATGTGAGCCATCATGTCTGCATGGATGCTGCCGTCATCGCTCCTCAACAGGAGACTCCCATGAACAAGCACACCCTTACCACCACGACTGCGCCCATCTACACCCTTTCCGCCGATCTCGATGATCTGCGAAATCGGTTCGACAAGATCATTGACGAGGTGATCGCCTCCAGCTTATCGACCGAGGCGCTTACACAGTCACTCTCTTGCGGTCTCGATGAGATCGGCACCATTCTTCGGTCTATCCCTGGTCACGAAGGACGGCTGATGGAGCGTGGTATCGCGCTGATTGCAGGCTGCAATCCCGATCTGGTCGTTCTCACCCAGAATCTGCGTCTGCCGGTCACGCCTGCTGCGCTGCAACTGGTCGAGAAAAACGCGCCTCAGCACTATCGGTCGCTGACACTTGATGCCGATCACGGTGGCCGCAAGACCTACACGCCTGATTTGCTGATCCTCAATCGACAGACAAAGGTTGCGCATGTCGTCGATGTGAAGAGAAGCCTTGTGTCTTATGAGAGCACGCGGATCGATGATCTCAGGAACCGAATGTTGGCCGCCTCACTGGTGGTGCCGGACCTGCTGTACAAAGAACACCGTCGCCTTGTTGCCGAGGAGGTGCGGGTTGTGATCTTGAGTGGCGATGCCCGAAAGTGCAACGTGGAAGGCGGTATATGGCCGCTTTCCCACCTCGATCATCTGCTCGAAGTTACGGGCGCCGGCGAAACAATTGAGCTGTTCAAGAAACGCTTCGACGATCGCATCAATCGAAACTGGCAGTTGGCCCGCCAGACATTTCCTCGGCCATCCGGCCGGCGGGACGGTCCGTTGCTGCCGACTCAGGGTGCGGCGGAGACGCCAGAGCCTGATGACGAAGACATCGAGGCTTCTGGCGAAGATGTTGCCATGGACGCGAGCAGTGAGCCGCGCGTGATCAAGCTCGGCTTCGCCCAAGTGCCCGTGAGACGTTAGCGCGCTCAAGGCGTCCACCACCAACTTACCCATCCTAAGTTTAACGCGTTGACCATGACCGGTCAGCGCACGGAGACCCGTGCCATGAGTGCAGATATCGTCCCTTTTCCGAAGACCACCCCAACATCCACCCCTAGTAAAAAAGGCATCCGCCAGAGTCGGCGCAACCGGATGATGAACCAAAACGGTGAGCCGTTGTCGCCGGAGCAGAATGGCGCATTCATCGCCAAGGCTAGGGCCAGGACCGCAAAACCGCGATCTTGGGCTGCGGAAGATCACGCCGCTCATGTCGCCACTGTCGTCCGCATCGCCATTCGCTCAGCCAAGCGCCGAGGCGTCCACCTTGAAAGCATGCTGTCGATCCCCCGGGCCTGGCTCCTCGACCTCTGTGAAGCGGGCGACCCGACATGCCTTATGGTGCGCGACTGGCTTAATGGAAACGTCGCGCATCTTCCCGACGGCTTTGAAGAAACTTTCGCTGCTGCCACAGTCGATGACGGGGAGGATGCGTGATGAACCCGATCGCTGACCGCATCAACCGCTATCTGTTGCGTCGCATCCGCAGACTGGCCGTTCTTGACCTGTACACTCACGCCACCGGCGCCGGTCTCCTCACTTCTCGCCATATCAGCGACGACAAGACCGCCGGCACAGTGTGGAGCATCTCTACAAAGGGAGCGGCTATTCTTGCAAGTGACCGGGCGAGCGCCCGTCGCCTGGTTACCAAGGCCTTGAAGCGCGGACCGGCTCAGGAGGATGATGGCGACTTTGATGGGCAGAAGGCGGCCGATCCCTGGAGCTTCGCAGTGGCCGAGGCGGGTAATGCAACCAAAAGGAAGGCCGCCAGCAAGACGCATCTGAGCCCAAAGGAAGCCCATTTGGCGTCTCAAAGAATTCTCGGACTGTTGCGCGAATTCCTGCCGGCACCCAGTCCCGTTCATGTCGCCGTCGCACTGCTGATCGCGCGATCCGTTGGTGCCAGCATTGACGATCTTGGTGTGCTCCGAGAGGTCCTGCTGCGGCCAAACCCAGTTGTGTTGTTCAAAATCCCCGTCTCGGGATTCGAACGGCAAGTGGGACTGATGCTGGAAAATTCACTGATCGCTGCTTTCTGGGCTTCGCTAAAAGATATCTCGGGCGGCTCCGCCCTCTCTGCACATTACCGAGAGTCACGGCCAGAAAAGCTCCGCCGCAGGATCATCACCGCATCCGGTCGCGCAAGTGCGGACGTCTCCGACAGGTCGCTGAAGAGGCAGCTCAGTGATGTGCTGCTGGGTGATGCTGTGCCTCTGCTGATCGCAGACGAAACGTCTGCCAGTGTACGGCCCCACATTGCCGCCGCGGCCGACATCGTCTTTGAATGTGCCGGTATCGATCCAGCTCTCCTTGCCGAATTGCTTCAGGTTTGTTGCGGCCTCGAGCCAGGAGCATCGTTAGTCCGTATGGAAACGATGGCCTTTGATCCGACCAGCGTTTGTCTCGATGATCTCGCCTTGGCCGTGAAGCCAGGTCGCAGCCTGAAGGCGATGCTGGACACCCTTGCAGCTCTGGCTGCCGCGCATCGCGAAGATGGCGATGATGATATTCGTGGGAGTGGAGGCTCCACTTCAAAGAGGTCGCTCAAGGGAAAATCCAAAACGACTTCCGTCGACATCGTTCAGCCCGAAGCCCAATCCTCCGATAGCACCAAACCTGCGGATACCGCCGCCGGCAAGACCGGTGATGGCAGCAACACCTCATCCATGATCCCTCATGCTGTTCGTTCGCTGCGGGTCGAAACGCTTGCCGGTTACGGCGAAGCCAAAGATTGGGCACTTGATCTCAAGGGTGATCTGCCGCTCTGGCGCGAGGGCGCGATCGGCTGGGATGAGATGAGCACGAAATTGCTACTCTCTGGACCGCCAGGAACAGGCAAGACCACCTTTGCCACCGCGCTTTGCAATACGCTGCAAGTGCCGATGATTGTCAGTTCGGTCGCCTGGTGGCTTGAACCCGGTTTTCTTGGCGATGTCCTTCAGCGGATGTCCGCCACTTTCGAAGCTGCGCGGGAGAATGCACCCTGCCTTGTCTTTATCGATGAGGTTGATGCCATCGGCAGCAGGGGCGGCGGTCAGGGTAGCCGTCATGATGACTACTGGACCACGATCATCACGCGATTGCTCGAACTGCTTGACGGTGCGTTGAAAACAGAAGGCGTCATCGTTGTAGCGGCGACGAATCTCCCCGAAAGGATTGATGCCGCACTGCTGCGATCAGGCCGTCTCGAAAAACATGTTGCTATTCCGTCACCCGATGCCGAGGCTTTGGCCGGAATTCTTGAGCACCATCTAGGCTCCGATCTCGAAGCCGTTCTGGCATCGGCTCCTGCTCCCAAGAAGGCATCGGGAAGCAACCCGTCATCGGAACCATCGGCACCACAATCCGACGCATCCAAACCGAGCCACGTCAATGCCGACGTCAGGAAAGGACAAGCTCATGTCTGACACCATCCCATCTTCCACATCGTCCGAGGGACTTCAGGCACTGGCATTGCTCGCCACTGGTTGTACCGGTGCGGACATCGAACGGATGATCCGGGAAGTGCGCCAGAAGGTCCGGCGGGACACTCGTAAATTGACATGGGCTGACATCGAACAGGCGCTTGGTGCCGACCGAATGGCTATGTCGGATGATCTGCGCTGGCGTGTCTCCGTTCATGAAACCGGTCATGCGATGGCTTGGTCTATGCTCGGTATCGGCAAGGTAGAGTCTGTAACCTTGGGCATAGAGCAGATGGGCCAAGTGACGGTCGATCGATATCGCCATCTATCGCAGACCGAAGAATGGCTGACGAAGACCATAGCAGCCATTCTGGCCGGGCGCGTTGCCGAACTGCTTGTCATCGGTGAACCACTTGTGGGCTCGGGTGGTGGCGAAAACAGCGATCTCGCGAAGGCAACAGCAATCGCACTGGATGCCGAGACAAGTCTAGGCATGGCAGAGCGCCAACCTCTACTTTATCGGCTGTCGAATCGGGGCTTCGATATGCTGACATTGGATCGGGAGCTGGCGGACAGAGTCAATGCGAGACTGTTGACCGCAGAGACCATGGTTCGCCGGTTGCTGGAAGAGCATGGGTCGAAGCTGATGGAAATTGCCACGATTCTCAACGAAAATGGTGTCATGTCAGGCGAGGAACTGCGCAAACTATTGGGAGCGGAAAGGTGATGACGCACGTCAAGCTATATTGAAGGTGGTGCGGAGCCGGAAGCCTTTAGCGGGCTTTCTCCTGCTAATTCCGAGGGCACTCAAAGATGGTCGGCGTCAGGATTGGCATTGTCGTAACATTTGCCAACTCGTTTTTGAATTCCCGATCCATTCCGGAGATTCCGGCGTCTTTCGCAATGCGACAGCTTTGCGCCCCCAAGTCGGCCGTTCGCAATAAGCAGTGTCCTTCCCAAAAGCTGCCGTTGGGTCAGACTGTACAATGGTCCGCGAAGGGCGAAAGCGGTCTTTCTCGGCGGGGAACAAATGATGGCATTGGTCCCGAATACCGACTGGCAGGTTTCCGAATAGCCAGGCCGCAAAACGGAACTTGACCGACACCGTTTGCAGCGACGCTGTCAGCGCAAAATTGTCGAATTTTTTTCAATGAAATTGGCGTTCAATGTTGGGAGGCTGAAGGCCTTTTGGTTACGCCACACATACCTCAGAAAGTGAATGGAACGGCCCCTGTTGACGAGAAGAATACGTTTGACGGGATTTACTCTGTGGCACTGAGACGATGGGATTGCCTTCGAGCTCCTTCGCAAATCCGGCAAACAGCAGCAGTCGTCCTTTCTGGCTCTTATGAATTCCGCATGATCACGAAATCCGTGGCAGAGCGGGTTTCTGGGTGGGCGGGAAGATCGGTCAGCATCATGGTCGCACCCGGATGCAGGTTGCGGGCAATCTGGCCGTAGACATCCGGCGGGATCACCAGCCGTGCTGTCGCCGCGATCTCGCGCTGCACATCCACCGCCGCCTCGTCGCCGGTCCCAAGGCCGATCGCTAGCCAGTCATAGACATGGGTCGCCGGGTTGATCCCTTGGAGCAGGTATACATGCGTGCCGAGCGGCATGCGCGGGTGCTTTATGCCTATATCGGCACTGATAAACTCCTTGCCGTTCTTGAGCGCGATCAACCGGCGGTCGGCGCTGCTGACGATTATGGCAAAGGCATCGTCCTTTTCACCATCCTTGTCCCGAGGCAGGTTCTTGTCTGCGACGTTGCCCGTCATGGTTTCCACCGCCCTGAGATCTGAGTTGGTCAGTACCAGCCCGGCATGACTGAGACTGCCGATTCCCGAGCGTGAATTGGTGACGATGACCGGAGTGCCGTTGTGGGTAACACCGAAGACCAGATCGGCAAAGGCTTTGGGAAGATGCACGCAGCCATGGGAACTGGGATAGCCCGGCAACCCGCCAGCATGCAACGCGCAGCCGCCGAAGAAGAACTGACTATCGGGCATGGCTGCGTTATTGTAGGCCTTGGAATAATGCAGCTTTTCCTTTCGAAGGACTGAAAACACGCCGGTCGGTGTCTCGTAGCCCTTTCGCCCCGTCGATACTGTCGACACCCCGATGCGGATGCCGTTTCGGTATACAAAGGCAAGTTGGTCAGCCAGCGACACCAGCACGGCCACCGGGCCGTCCAGTGCCCGCTCCGGATGCCAGGACCATTCCCCTGGCTTGAGATCTGTGACGGGCTTCTCGGTTTGCGCGAAGCTGCCGCCGTTGGCTGCGATGAGTGCTGTCACACAGCCGGTTGCAAGAAGCCCTCTGCGGGTTATCTTTCCCTTTTTCATGCTCCTGCGCTCCTGTTTTCTACAGTGACCGGCTCCCACCAGGTCACTTCAATCGTTTTAGCCCGCACACACGATATAAAACTCATTTCTGGCTCAAAGCGAGCCTTCGTTATTCAGAGATGTGACCGCCGCTGTGCTGCCGTCAGAATAGCAGATGCAGCTCCATCGTGCACGCTGTGGCTCAACGCCGATGATCACCACTGTTCCTGCCTGTGAGAACTCCGAACTAATCTGTACGACGTTATGATTGTTCGTAGTTCGCGTTACGCCTCGCAGGGAGCCCTGCTCTGCAAATGACGGCGCGCCCGCCGATATGCCCCCTCCCGTATCCTGAACGCAGCCACCAAGAAGGAACATGCCCCGATCGCGAACACAGTTAAATAGATTTCATTTGGGTTCTCCTTGATCAATCCGATCAACTCCACACCGGTGGATCTCGCAGGGACACTTGCGCGTTGATCCTCACCGACACCGCTCGGTGCCGATGCAGGCAGTTGCACAGCCCCCAGTTCCCTCAATGAGAAAATTACCGGACGTCCAGCCCTCTAAGCCCGGATTGGCCAAAGTCGCTATCTCGCACCAGCGTCGTCCTTCGGACATGCGGCACCTAAGGATGCGGACGTTTTGGCCATTCGCTACTGCGCCGTGCGTTTAATCAAACGCACAAAGGTCGCAGTAGGATTTAAACCTGCTGCATAATTTTCTCCTTAAATCAATTCCGATTTAAGGAATTATGCAGTAGTCGTGACACCACCTCCGCTCCGGCTGATGGCGCCGCGCGCATATTCGAAAACCACTACCTGAAACCTTCACCTCATAGAAGTCCGGCTCGCCCTGCAGGCCGTCTCCAATGTCTCCATCCATCCCATGAACCGTGCCCGCCTTGTGCGTCGACGACGCTCAGACGGTTGGCGAAGGCGCTGATGTCCCTTGAGGTAGCTCTGCCTTGAACCAGCGTGCAAGCGCTTCAAGCGCCTGTTCGCGCTGGCGTGCCTGCTTGACACACAGATAATAGTCCTGATGCGTTGGCATCTTGGCCTCGTGGAGCAAGACCAGGGATCCCGCTTCAACGCCGGGTGCGGCTAGAAAGTCGGGCACGAGAGCTGCACCGAGGCCAGCTTGAACCATATCGCGGGCGACGACATAATGAGATGCGAAGAGCCAGCCATTGCCATTCGGCAAAGCGAGGTCAATGCCGGTTAGATCAGCATAGGCCTTCCAGTCATTGCCGATGCGAGACGGTTCGAGATCGGTCGTTATGAATGTTACCGTCTTCTGCCTGGCCGCATCCGGCGCGATGACGGGGACGAGGCACTCCGCTTTCAGGAACAGCGACCAGAAACCAGGCTCGTGCGGCAGCGTCGTGATGAAGGCGTCAGCGACCTCATCGGTGAGATCAGGATCCTTGGCATACATTCCGAGCTTGAGATCGATATCTGGGTTTGCCACGTAAAATGAGGCCAGCCGCGGCACAAGCCATCCTGGCGCAAAGCTGCTGCAAACCGCCAGACGCACAACATCCTTATTACCACCCACCGCCTCGGCAACCGAACGGTCGATCTGGGAGAAAGCTGAACGCAGCTTTCGGGCAAGCTTCTCGCCCGTCGGCGAGAGCGCGATGCCCCGGCCGGACTTGATCAGCAGCCGCTCGCCGACCGCGCTGGACAGGCGGCGAATTTGATGGCTCACAGCACTCTGTGTGACGCCGAGTTCCTCGGCTGCCTTGGAAATCGACTGCAGGCGCGCGACTGCCTCGAAGGCTTGAAGCGCGCGAAGATTGTGCTTGAGGTCCGTGGGCATTTCAGTTCCGGGCTGGGTCTCGATATCCGACAATAGAGCAATCGGTGGGTGCGACTACAAGATCATGTCACAGGGCCGCTGTCTGCTGGCCCAGCACCAAGACGATGACCGTGAAGATCAGCCAGTCGTTGATTATGTGCGCGCCGGCGGAGACCAGGATGTTCTTGGTTGCGATGTAACCGATCAGCAGCATCACCCGGGCGGAGCCGATCACGAGAAAGCACTGGACAGCGTTCCAGTCATAGGTTGGCAGGTGCATCGCGCCGAACAGAACAGCCGCGCCAAGCCAGGCGATGATGACAGCGGGTTTTCGCGCGATGGCCAGCCTGGTATGGCAGAGCCACAATATCGCAAGGAAAGGAAGGATCGAGACAACCTCCTCGCCGAAGAGCTGGGGAATGGTCTTGAGATAAAACAGGGCACGCTCGCTTTGGGAGAATTCTCCCAACATCCCGCCGACCGGGTTGGCGCTCATGTCGAACAGATTGCGGACCAGCAAGACGATTACGACCGACACCGCGAGGTTGGCGACCGCGACCCCTATCATCCACAGGACATCGCGCAGGACCAACTTGCGAAACAGCGCGGTCCAGCCGCTTCCAGCCACAAGGCCAAGGGCGGCGAGAGGAATGGCGAAGAAAAGAATCACGGCAAGAAATCCCCCTGCCGTGGTGCGGTAGAATTCGAGTGGCGCCGTCAGCGCTGCGAACCCGAAAGCGGTCCCAATGAGCACCACCGCCCACTGTGCGCCGGAGAGTGCAACCGGTGACCCGCGGTAGAATGGAAAATCGCCTGCGCTTCTGCGCTCATGGGAAGAGAATTCCGGCGCATCAGATAACTCGGAATCTGTTGTGTCATATTCGGCCATTCCACCGTCCCCTTTGGCTTGGCATGAGCCTTGGCCGCGCATTCTGCCCAGTCCCATGGTTAAAAATATGAACATACGTGCAGAACATCAATGACACGAATTTCAATAAACGGCACATCAATCGGCAATTCATGAGTTTTACTCACCAGTCGTAAATATTTGTCATTGGACGCGAAGTCTAAGTTGTGTCGAAATCTATTCTTGTCGCGAGCGGGCTAAACTTCGCAGTCGTTGACGACTCACTAAGAAACTGAATTTTTGGGGAGAGACGATGAAGAAGTACCTCGTTAGCGCAATTGCGTGTCTAGCCTTGGCCGGGTGTGAATCGACAGGCAATGACAGTGCCCCTTCCTATAGGCCAACGCAGTCGAGTTCTCCTCCAGTTTCAGACCTTGTCGGCGCACGCGCCGCGGGTGGAGAGACCCAGATGATGGCCCGCGGCTTCACCCTGGCGCGTTCACAGGGGCTGACCTCCTACTGGTGGCATTCCCCCAGCGGAACCTGTGCGGCAACCAGGACGGCGGATGGTCGTTATCAGTCGGTGAAGACGGTTTCACCCAGCGAATGCGGCAGCAGCGGCCCATCCTATACACCAGCTACACCAGGACCTTCGAGCTCTCCTTTTGTCTCGGACCTTGTCGGCGCACGGGCTGCTGGTGGCGAAACCCAGATGATGGCGCGCGGTTTCTCGCTGGCGCGCTCACAAGGCCTGACCTCGTACTGGTGGCATTCGCCGAGCGGAACCTGTGCGGCAACCCGCACGGCTGAAGGCCGTTACCAGTCGGTGACAACAGTCTCGCCGAGCGACTGCGGTTACTGAAGCCAATTCCGGGGCTCGAAAAATGCGTCCGGAGCAAATGGTTCGGGACGCGCGGGCAAGGTGGCCATCTACTAAGGAGACGAGCAATGCGCAGAGCAGCCTTCCTGATCTTACTTGCCCTGTTTACAGGCGCTGCCCAGGCCCAGGACATAACCGAAAGAACGGTTCGTTTTCCGGCCGGCCAGTCGGGCACGACCATCAAGGGCACCATCCGGGGCTACGAGATCATCGACTACGTACTTGGCGCAAGCGCCGGCCAGCGGATGAAAATCAATTTTCGTACCAGCAATGCATCGAACTATTTCAACCTGCTTCCCGCCAGGGGAGAAACCGCGATTTTCAACGGCTCGGTCAACGGCAACAGCCATGACGGCGTATTGCCAGCGAACGGCAACTACCGGATCCGCATCTATCTGATGCGCAATGCGGCCCGCCGTAATGAGACGGCCAATTATTCCCTTTCAGTCTCCATACGGGGCGCTGCCTCTCAGGCACCGCCGAGTTCCAATCCGGACTATGCCGACGGGCTCTCCGGTGGTCCGGATTACTGGGAGGTCTATGGCACGCCCGACACCCTCAACATCCGCAGCGGCCCTTCGACCAAATACCGGGTCTTGATCGCGTTTCCGGTCGGAACCGTGGTTCAGAATCTTGGTTGCCGCATGTCCGGCGGACAACGCTGGTGCAAGATCACCCAGCCAGGCGGCACCGGCGTCACCGGGTGGGCGGCAGGTCGCTATCTCAGGGAGGCCGCGGCACCATCCTATGCAAAACCACCGGCTGCCAACAGTGGCGCGGGCTCGGTGAGCGCCGAGGACACCGGCGCCTGCCTCGCCGCGGTCGCAGCAACAACCAACAACAGCGTTACCGTGCTGAGCTCGGAGTTCTCCGAAGCCAACACGATGATCATGATCGGCGTCGGTCCCGATCGTGCCCCGTGGAGATGTCTTGTTTCGCGGGGCCGGGTTGCCGAGGTCATGTCCATGACAAACGAGGGCTCTCTATGAGCTTCGGGAG
>Ga0114910_1001214_pt1 | contig 12383 bp, 11 predicted proteins | sample MalvireepMed_908_FD_83500 | JGI IMG/M metagenome (GOLD analysis project Ga0114910, IMG submission 83500) | Marine viral communities from the Global Malaspina Expedition - Malaspina viral metaG DeepMed_908 | ecosystem: Environmental > Aquatic > Marine > Oceanic | place: Mediterranean Sea...
GGTCCGACCAATCACAAGCAACACCTCTTTTTTGCTTGGCGACAAAAGCTAATTGCCGCGCTGATGCATCAGCGTGTTCTGATACCAGAGGGTATCAGCGATGTAGCTTGGCTAGAGGCGCTCCAAACCGCTTTGGAACTTAGGCAAAGTTGGGACTCGCCTGAAGTCGAACAATCGAAGTTCTCGACGTTTGTTGGGGTCGTGCCGACAGACGACGCGAAGATAGCTGAGACGCATGAAGTGGTCAGACGTGTCCATCATAATTGCGCAATCCTTGTTGATGGAGATCAAGCCGGAAGGGGTTACCTAACGGAATTAAATGAGGCGGATCCATCGCCTAGCGCGGCAATCATATGGCCAACAGATTGGAAAATTGAACACGTGGTCGCTTGGATCGCGGAAGCAAACCTTGCACAAGTTTTGCCCCAGTTAGCTGAGGCCAATAACACCGCCATCGGCGATGCGGATGAGCTTTCTGCTTTCTTGGAAGGTAGGAAGTCCTACGCCCCCACACAAGAAATCACCTCGGCAATTCTGATGGGTGAAACCGCATGCCGCAAGCGGGCGGCCCAGCTGCTCAATGCACTTTGTGATACTCTGCTTGAGCCATCAGTCCAGAGTTCTCCACTTTTCGTCCGAGAGACCGAAGACGGTGCTGCTATGCCGACCTTCCGGTTCGTGCCTCCCGATGACGTTTGACTTTTTTGAAGGGCCTGCCGGGTCAGGAAAGACCTACAGCATGGTGGCTCACGCTCGTCAATTGATCGCAAACGATGCGTTGGGTGAAGGTCAACGTATGCTTGCACTTACCTTCATGAATGGTGCGCGACGAAGGCTGACAGAAAGTTTGAACGCCGAAGCTTCATTCAGGCGGAAGTTCGACTGTCTCACTTTTGACTCTTTCGCCCAAACACTGGTCAGGCGACGAGACGCTAAACTAACCGACGAAGTGCGGCAGCAAGCCGAAGAGTTGGGTCAATTTCACGGTCCTTGTTTCTTGGCCGGTGAACTATTGAACGATCAAGAAGTACGTCGTTGGGTGGCCAGAACTTACCCCGTGGTGTTGGTCGATGAGGCTCAAGACCTCGATGTGCATCGGCAAGGCATAATTCTTGGTTTGAAGGAGTGTTGCACGACTGTTGTTGCCGCAGACAGTTTCCAGTGCTTGAGTGACGGCCAAGAAACGGCGGACTTCATCGATCGGTTACTAAACGCGGGAACCACCCATACCCTGGCCCAAAGTCACCGAACGAACAAGGAAGGTTTGCTGGCAGCGGCTTTGGCCGTGAGGAACGGTGAAGACATTCGTGCCGTATTGAATGAGGAAGCTATTGGGAAGACTAATAGGGTTCATTGGGTCGGCGAAGGCATGGAACTCGTGGAAGTTCCAGCCACGGCAAAAAATTCAGGATTGCTCGCATGGAATCTGGCATTTCAATTGAGACTAGGCTCTGATGACGTTGCAGTCCTCACGCCAGATTCAACAAACACGATCATACGGAACGCAATTAGTACTGTCACAAACAAGCAAGAGCCATGGCCGCACAACGCATTTTCAGTCAGTTGGGAAGGCGGTGACAACAGCGTTGCGGACGAACTGATAGAAGCAATAGGATTTCCAGCCTCAGCTTCCTACGACGAGGTTTGTAAATTGTTGGAAGAGCACTCAGCGCAACCAATGGTTAGAACAGTGGATCGGCGTGTCCGCAGGATTCACAGGGTGACAGGCCAAAACGAATTCGAAAAGGCTCAACTGGTTGCCTTTGTCTCCGACGCGGTCAGAACAAACACACGCCTTGGCTTCAAGAAGAGTGCAAGAATCAAGTCCATGTCCATACATGGAGCAAAAAACAGAGAATTCGACAGGGTGATCGTCCTATGGCCACAGTCAGCAACCGGAAGTGATGAGTACAAACGGCGCTTGCTCTACAACGCCATGACCCGCGCGAAGAGTCATTGTACAATTATCGTTCTTGGAAACGGGCGACTAAATTCAGCTCCTTTCGCGCCTTGAATAATCAACTCTGCCAACGCCCCAAGCAGCCTGCGGCGAATTGGGTGAGAAAAGCGGAGGGCGAGCAGCAAGGCTAATTTCTTCACGATCAACTAGGCGACACGTCCTAACATTCAAAGCAGGCCTATCAATGAAAACACGCGGCGAAGCCATCACGGAAGATGCAGAGCATACACTTCACAAACTTACGGTTCTAACCCATCAATCCTTTACTCGAGCAGATCTATCGGCACTGATCGAACCTTTCACATCACGTCTTGAATACTACCTCAAATCCGTCGTTTTTCCGACAATGAGTCGCAGAATGGGTCTCAAAGATCTGATTGATAATCTCTCACCATTGGGCTTGGCGGCTCCTCATGTGACGTCCCTGCACACACTGCGACAGCTATACAACAAGTCAAAACACGACCCTGATGTCGATCTAAAGTCTCAAGAATGCATCCGTTCGTTTGAAGCTGCTGTCGTTGCTCTTCGAGCGATCACAACACTTGGCATAACTTCGATTGATGCACCTCAAGAGCCAAGCTTTAACACGGTTGTTTGTGTTGGCTTCTGGGATCACTACGTTGGCGGAGAAACAGAAGTCGGTTTGTTTTTGCCTAGCAACCATTGGATGGGAACGACGCCCATCAGCACCTTTCATTTACACTGGTCGAGTTGGGATCACCTAAAACCTGCCTTAGCTGATCATCCGCGTTATTCGAGGGGTGAGGAAGCATTGGGCTCGACACTTTGGAAGTCATTTTCCGATGAGGGGGACTTTCTTGACGCGGGTGTTTGGGAGGGGGATGTGAAAGAATTGTTGGAACTACTTTCTACGCATAATGACGAGAGCCTAGAAGAAGCGGTTATTCCGTTTTTGGCTCGCCGGAATAACCTGATCTCAGGGGACTGTCCTGAATTTTGTGCTCTGGCGCTCACTTTAACTGGCTGCGTAAAGCCAGAACAAACCACTACAATTGGGCCTTCTGGAAAAACGATGTCGGTTGCTAAATGCAGCCAAAACCCCAGTGGATGTTATCAAAAAGCGTCGGATACATGCTCAGGATCCTACCAAGTCCTTGATAGTTACAGCAAAGCCGGAGGTTTGGTTGCAGATGTGCTTCCGGGCCCTGTGACGTGGTATTACATGACCTATCAGTGTGGTCCAACCGACGGTCGAACACCAACTTTCCCATTTAGGGGCCAGCAATACACACCTCCACCGGTTATTCAGGCACCGGCACCAACCTATCGGGCGCCAACGACCACGACATGCAATCGATTTGGAAATTCTGTGACTTGCAACTCATACTGAGAATAGAAAGCGCCTGCCTAACGCCAGGGTTCAGGAAGGCGCTGCAAGCGTAGCACCTTCTCTACCCGGGTTGGCAGCTGCCAACCTCTGCCCAATAGCATGCGCTTCTCCTCCACGATCAGTCGCTTCAGGGTGAGAGTTGTCTGCGGATAATTTTCGAGCCTTAAAGAATTAAGGCTATCGTTACGGTGAAGAATGCCACCATGACGAAGAACCCGATCACCATCGTGGTGAGTTCTCCAAGTGCTCCATCACCCGCCACGACTGCGAACATAATCATCAAGGAAATAGAAAGCACTATCGCTGCGATAAAGGCATCCCTGAATCCAACGCCTGCTGAAGCCCCGACCGCGATACCGAACATCCCTGAAAGTAACCAGCGGAGACCGGCCAAGACGGCAATAGCAACGAGGCCCAGAACAGCCAGGAGTACCTTATCCTCAGTTGGCATGGGTTTATTCCGGACGTCAGACCGGCCTTTTTCCACTTTACTGGGTTCTTCGGTCATAAGAAGTCCTCTTACTTGCCTGTTTCGCGATCATACATGGCACCAGGAGGAAGAGCGAGTTGCCCAAGTCCTTCAGGAGTCGAGAGCTGGCTATAGATTTCCTCGGTGGGCGCGATCCAAACCGATCCGGTCCCAGAAAAAGTCTGCAGAAGACCTTCGCCACTCACACTGGTTGCCGCCCAGGACCTGGACGATTTTTTGACAGTGAACTTCACCCCGCCCGTCCGCATCATCGCAAAGCTGCCATCCACCGATAATGTCTCGTTATTCAGTGTGATTTTCTGAATTTCCTCGGCTGGTACGTGAGAGAAAAGCACTGCCACACCGGTTCCTGCGATCCTTGTCTGGAAGAGACCCTCCCCACCAGCGATCGCGGCGGACGCAGACACCATCTTGGAACCGATATCGAGGTCGCCCGAACCAGCATAAAAAAGAGACCGATCAACGATCATTTCCTCGTTGTTGAGTTCCAGCAGGAAAAAGTGACCATAGCTTGGCTCGAGATAAATCTGTCCCGATCCATGGATCTCATTAACCAGGAAGCTTTCACCAGACATGGTGCGGCGCTTTAGAGCCTTGAAGACGCCTCCACCGGTTGAAGCTTTCATCTCGAGATCGGACCCGTGCATGTAATAGAGCGTTCCGGGTTCGTTTCGCAAACAGCCATTTCGCAGGGTGACGCGAACCAGTTTGAGGCGCATGCCGGCTGCACCCACATAGAAAAGCTGCTCCGCTGCGCGAACATCACTGGATCCTGCCAGTTTAGGGTATTGAAGGACCTCAAAAAGCGCGTCCTTAGTCTTGATCGACTGAATAACTTCGAACTCTATATTCTTGTCCCGCACGAAAATTTCCTTCTTCATTTAATACTAAACATAGGGCGTGCTAATGTAGCTTCGCAAACAATTCACGCTTATTTACCAATCGTATACCGTCGTGGTCATATCAAAAATGGGTTTCTTTGGTCGCGTCTTGCAATGCCTAATGGCTCCGGTACCGGCCGCACCAATTTTGAAAGTCCATTGAAGCACATTGCGCTGAAAAGGGCGGGGGCGCGAGCCTCGAAAACACTTCTAAATAACCATTATGCCTACCGCCTCACGGCATCATTTTTTGTGGCCGCCCTGTCGGCTCCGCTCACATGCTGAGGATGATTTCTGGCTTTAGCGCCACAGCTTAGATTGTCTGACGTCAGCACCCATGGGACAGATTTGTGGATTTGAATAAGGGAGGATTTCTGGTTCATCTTATCGATTAGGAGATCGAGATGACAAAGAAACCCCAGACGTCGAAAGACGCCGCCGAGAAGGTGGTTAAAAATATCCGGCGTAAGACCCGGCAGACATATTCAGCTGAAGAAAAGATCCGCATTGTATTAGCAGGCCTGCGCGGCGAGGAAAGCATCTCGGTGCTATGCCGCAGGGAGGGTATTGCTGAAAGCCTGTATTATAGCTGGTCGAAGGAATTTCTCGAAGCTGGCAAGCGCCGGTTATCTGGCGACACGGCGCGACAGGCCACATCGCCTGAGGTAAAGGATTTGCGTTCTGAGGCTTTGGCCCTGAAAGAATGCGTCGCTGATCTGACCCTTGAAAACCGTCGAAAAGCGAAGAGATGAACCCCGTAGGGTCGCCATTCATGATTTTCAACTAAATGGCTGATTGCTTCCTGCGACATGTATTGAACCTACGGACAATTGTTTAACAATTATTTGCTTCTGATCCGGTAGCCGGCGCGGTTCACTCGACCGCATTTCGCCTCTCGTGTCGGGAGCCTTGAAGGGTCCAAACTGACCGTTTTATAGTCCCGCAGAGAAAACTGAGCGGCTGAAGCGAACGGCCGGAGGTCCGCACAGCTGACTTTTACCAAACGATAATGTTGCACGATGTGTGAATGGCCGGTCTCGGGAAGCCGGGTCTGAATGTCTGCTTCGGACCGAAAGCTTCTTCTTTTCTCAAGTAATAAAAATTTCGAAAGAGCAACAACCCCTGCTAACTGGGCAGGAGCCTTTCTGTTGTTGTTTAGTATGTTTAGAAAACAACGTTTAATACGTTTAGGGTCTGAAAACAGAAATTATAACAGTATCTTACAAGGTAACAGGTGTATGATTGTGGGGCGAAAGGTGTACTTTTATGGGGAAGTTTCTGACTTAAGGTAAAAGGATATGGGGCGAAAGGTGTATGTTTATGGGGGATAAGGTGTACAAATATGGGTGGCCACGTAAATAACGTTTAAGTACGTGATATTAATGATAAAAATATGTATTATTACTTTTATTGGTGTATGATTATGGGGGATAAGGTGTACGAATATGGGGCAATGTCCCTAAGAGCTGGAAATCATTAAGAGAAGAGCCGGTATTTCACTCATGTATCTCCAAGAATATCTCCTCAGAAACCGTTTGAGTATTCATGAGGTGTATGGATATGGGGGAAGAGGTCTCGCTCGAGCGCTTCATCTTTCGAGGAGTTTAAGCAGAAAAACTCGCATTCTAACTAATAGGTATAGAATGGTGTAAAGATATTCATTAAAGTTTACACCATGAGCCTTAAAGAAAAAAAAACAATCAAAAACAACCAGATACTGAAGAAGCACGTTGCAGCGATTCACATCGGTGCGAAGCTGTCGCTGCTTCAACGCAAGCTGGTGAACGCACTGCTCTACAATGCCTATGACCAGCTCCTTACTGCGCAAAATCACGAAATCAGTGCCTCAGTCCTCTGCGAAATGATTGGTTTCGACAGCAAAAATATCGGTTATCTCAAAGGAGCGCTCAAGGGGCTTATGGAAACCGTGGTGGAGTTTGACGTGCTCGAAGAGAACGGAGAGCGCTCTTGGGAAGCGATGGTGCTCTTGCCCTATGCCAAGATCAAAGGTGGGACGTGTACTTACCGTTATGAACGAGCTCTTGCTGAGAAGCTCTATCATCCGGACGTGTACTCAAAGATTAATCTCAGTGTGCTTCGGGAGATGAACAGCGCCCACGCTCTTGTGCTCTATGAGAACTGCTATCGCTTCGAGGGCATTGGTCACACAGCTTGGTGGGACGTTGATGTCTTTCGCAAGCTGATGGGGGTCGATATGATGGCGAGCTACAAGCCCTTTAAAGCTCTAAATCGGAACGTGATTCAGCCCGCAATGAAGGAGGTGAACAAGCTCTCTAACATCCAAGTCGAGATGGAAACTCGGATGAAGGGTCGAAGCGTCACAGGGCTCCGCTTCATTGTGCGTCCGAACCGTCAGTTGTCATTAGTCGGAATGGAGACCGAAGACGATATTACCCAAAACCCGGCTTATCAGGCTCTCCTTAGCGAAGGCATTTCGAAAACACTCGCCCGTTCGTGGCTCATTGAGTACGGAGAAGAGCATATTTTCGATAAGCTTGACCTTGCGAACTCACAAGCGGCCAGTGGCAACATCAAGAAATCTAAAGCGGGCTTCCTCAAAGCAGCGGTTGAGCAGGACTATCACAACGAAGGTGCGGCCAAGAAGAAGACGCTTGAAGCGGCGCAAGAGAGAAAGGTTGCATGTGAGAAGCTCGAGCGAGAGCTACAGGCGCTCAAAGACGCTCTGAGAGGCGCGGAGACGGCTTATAGGTCGTCTGCGGCGGAAATCATCGAAGAGGCCTTCCAGGGGCTCTCAGAGGGCCAGAGAGAGGCTGTTAGGGCCGAGTTTCAACTCGGGCTGAGCAGCGCCATCTATGTGAATGCGTTCAGGAAGGGTGGCTGGAAGGATCGCCTGACCTTCCCAGATATCAAGAAATTCTGGGAGGCTCGCGGTCTTGCCCTCCCGTCCCCTGCTGATTGGGCACAAAAAAACGGCTCACAGGAGCCGGAAGTGCTTAGGGCGCAAATTGAAGAGATTGAGAAACAACTGAAATAACCTGTTGTTTCAGTTTAACCGAAACATTCTATTTACTCGATTCATTCAAAAATATCAGTTTCGGTTCTCAAGATGTGCTTTAGATAGGTCGACTTCGGAACGAGGCCCGCCTTTTCTTCAAGCTTCGCAAGCTCGGCAGGCGTCAGCTTGATCGCCACCACCTCAGACTCTTTGTCCGCTGGTTTCTTCGGTTTCCTGCCGGTCGTCTTCGGGGCAAGTATGGATTTCGGTTCACTCGGTTTAACCGAATTATCCGGTTCAACCTTTTTGAACATTGAGAGATCGTTTTTACTTGGCATAGTTCTGCTCGAGATAAGAAAGTAAGCTATCAAACTGCGCGGCCACCTCGCGGTAGGTGTAGCGAGCCAAGGCATCGCTTTCCATCATGTGCCGGATAGAGCGCTCTTGCTCGAAGATCGTATCAAAGACACGCGAAAACTTAAGTGGCAGCAGGGGTATCCCCTGCCCTATCGCATGATCAATCACTGCTTTGATGTTCCTGGCATCCTCGCTATCAGCCCAGTCTTTGAAGACTTCACTTTTGCGTTTCGCCAGTTTCGTCGCCACTACGACGATGTTTTTGTTGTATGGATGAAGCTCTCTAATGGTATGTATTCCTGCGTGGATGCATTTGAGCTCATTGTAGATAGGCACTACCACCACATCAGACTGAGAGACCGCGGAGACGATACTCGGCCGCGCATCACGTGACATTAGCCCTGCGAGGTCGAAGACTACGTCGATACCCTCGGGAAACTCGGGGAACTCCTCGTCTGGCTGAAGCGAAAAGAGCCGTTCCTCAGGGAGGATCGCGTCCAAGAGATTGTAGGGCTCGTTGGTCGCCAAAGCGTATTCCCTATCGAGCGCGATATTTGTGGCTATAGGGGTTTTCCCCGCTGAGCCCTTCATGTTGTAGATGGTTATTTTCATGGTCCCGATTGTATAAGTAAACTTGAAGAATGCAAATAACCTATTGAATAAAATGTTTCGGTTTAACTGAAATAATATATTTGACTGATTTGCGCCAGAGCTTCGTCTTAAGAAGATGAGGCAATCGGTATCGAGCCAATGGCCTTTGATGCCCTAGTTGATCCGCATATCCCAGAGTTTACGCTTAGAGCCTAGCTCAGGTGAGAAGGAGATGTTTCAACAAGACACTCGTAGCACCTACGAATAAACGACCAATTATTCATGACTGCGTTCACCGAGAGGCTACTTAAGAGGTCATTCTGTATAACAATGCCTGCCACTGCTTTACCGAAGCTGTTACTCTGAATTCGGTGCGGTACGCATTTTGCATCCATTTGTTCGAATGTCCCAACATCTCTTGAGCTGCCCAGGCAGCGTCAGGCCGCTCGTTGCGAAGAAGATCGGTGATGAGTGTGCGCACAAGGTGCCCCGATATCCCAAATTCTTCTCGTAGCACCTGCGCAGAGTAATACGTATGAAACGGTTCAGATGACAGAGTCAGGAGATTGCAGCTCGTGACTGCACGCACTTGATCTTCGATCTGCCCCTTGGGCCGCCCCCCAAGAACATGAGCGTCTATAAGGGCACCCGTGAGTGGCCAGAGAGCCCCCAAGTCTTTCATGCGCCCTGTCTTGGCCTGACGAACCTCAATCGACCACAAGCCGCCCTCTGAGCGCGTCACGTGTTCCCCAATAGCAAGGCGTGACAAATCGCCCTGTCTATCGCCGGTATTAACCAACAACGCGAGAATCAGCGCTATGCGTCGCTTTCGCTCTGCCTCGGCGCTGCCGTCCGGAGCCATGTCCGCTTCAACTGTCAGTGACAGTGCGCGGGTCAATACGTCCGCTAAGGTAAACCGACTCCTGAAATCTCGGACCTTGGCGCGCTTGGTTGGTTCTTCCTCTGCCGCTTCATCCCGCAGCGCACCGATCAGTTCCGACATAGCGATGTTGGCTGGGACGGTAAGTAAACCACCTCGTGCAGCAAACATCCGTATGCGCTCTAGATAGTCCGCAGCCGTCCGCGTACTGGCCTCGCGTTCAAGCAGCATGAACCTTGTGAAAGCTTCAAACAGCTCCGCCGAGCAGGACGCATCCAGATCCACACCGCGTTCTTGAGCCCAAATCCGGGCGGCGGCCAGCATGCCGACGGCTTGGATCACAGAATTTCGCGTTTTAGGTGACAATTTGCGACACCGCCGTCCATTAACCCGAACCACCCGATCGAGCGCGGGGATCACCGATTGCCAAACCTCGTGCCAGTCTTCCGGGACGAGCGCTACCCGGGTAGATTTTCTCAGCTTCTTCGGCTTCTGATTATAGCGGTCATTCAGCCAACGATCCCAACGTTGGGAGGTTGAACGTGCAGCAGCAAGTGGCACCTCCGGGGCGAATTTACGCAACGCGGTGAGTAGCGTGCGATGAGCGCTCCGCGACGACGACAGTGATTCAAAGTCTTCTGCAATCACCTGCTCCGGAGTTCGACCGACCGCCTCGAGGTGCGCATAAAATCGCTTAAGTGCTTTCGGCATGCCACGCGGCGTGAGGTCGGCTTCAAGGAAGGCCGTAGATAATCGGCCTTGGACTACTGCGGGCACATGTTGGAAGCCTTCCAAAAGGGTAGCCAAGCGTTGCTCTCGGGTTTCTATTGGTCTCACCATCAGCGTGCCCTCCGACCAATTTTGAGGGTCGGATCAAGCTCTTCGAGCACCTCAGCGAACAGCCGGGCGGCGGCCTGGCCCGCCCCGCGTGCATAGAAGGCTTCGACAGTTTCAAGGCGGTCCCCCAGGAGGTCCGCTACGGCTTCATATTTGCCAGGATGATGGGCGAGAAACACTGTTGCTGCGACGTGCCGCATCATGTGCGGTGTCATGCCGGTCAGGCCTAAGCGAGCAATTCCCCGGTTCCACGCGGTATTTAATGTCTGTCGGCAGACCGGCCGCGCATCTCGGCTGCCTGGAAACAGATGAACGTCATTGACGACCTTACTGTCGGCATGCATCTCAAGCCACCGCGACCGACCATGATCAATCCAGAAACTCAGAACGCTCCAAGTTGAGTCGGGCAGGGGGCCTTCAATATTGCGGCGGTTTTTTACAGTGGCACGGCTGATGTCGAGCGAGGCTTGCCTGTCTTTTCCCCGAGGGGCTGTCAATTCCGGTGCGGCACCGGCAATCGTCAGCTGATTGATGTTTCTAGTTCTGAGCGGACGTGCCAGCTGCAAAGACAGCATCGCTGCCGCCATAGTGATATGAAGGGCACGTGAGCGGGCGTAGGACGACAGGCTGTCCCATCTGGCCAAATCATGTCGGGCTTCCTTCATCAGGATCCTGGGACCGGTCAGAATGATGCGTACGAGCTGGGGGTCCCGATCGATTTTCTTTACGAAAGCCTCACGTACCCCCGACATCTCGTTAGAGTACGGTGACCAAGTCTCCCTATCCCATCGCGCGTCTTCGATCGCATGCAGAACGGACTCATCGTATTGATTGGTGCGCGCGAGCGTTGAGAGCGTAGCAAGATATGAACCGAGGGATGACGTCGTCTGAACTGCCATGAGGGCAGGGTCACCTTCAGCGCGACTAACATAACGCGTGGTGGCTCGATCAATGGCTTCAGCAGTGAGTAATTCCTTAACATGGGCCAACTTATAGACATCCCTGCGGTCCTCATAGCCGTGTCGAGCGAGCCAAGAGAGTGCGGCCTTGTAACTTTTCTTGGCGATTTCAGCATTCCTGACCGGTTTGCGGCGATCTTTTCGGGCGGCTCGTCGATTGGCGAGAGGATCCTCACCAAGCCTGTCTGCCAGCGGATCATGTCGGGGAGCGTGGCCACGGATGGCAACTTCGATCATGCGGGAGAGAGAAACTTGAAAGCTGTCCGGGAACCGTCTCCAGACAATTGGAGCATCGCGCAAAGACCTGAGGGGCCCCAGAGGTTTCAAGGGAAGAAGCTGTGCGATTGGGGCGTGCTTGGCGCGCTCGGCGATCAGGCGGTCAAGGAAGCGGACCGAGCGCCGGAACGTTGCAGCCTTGTCGGCGGGCAGGGCAATTAAGGTGGCTTCGGCGATTGCAGCGCTCAAACTGTCCGGCATATGTGTTTTAAGGCGCGCGCGCAGGTTGGAGATCGACAAGGAGGACATGTTCGGCAAAATACATTCATCTTCAGCATTGAAGGTGTTCTCGACGCTCTTGACGTAGCCTAGGATTGCGTCCCAAGCTTGAGCGGCATCTGGTTGATTTTCAGGAACCTCGACTATCTGTGCTTTCGCCCGCTTGATCGCAGCCGAGATTTTACCGCGCCAGGTTTCGAACGCACGCTCTGCGGCCTGTTGGGTCCGGCCTTTAAAGGTCCCCGCCCACACGATTTTTGAAGACAGGTCAGACCAGGACTTCTCGTCGGCAGGCAAGTGCGCAAGCCGCTGTCCGGTGAGCTTCTCGACGCGGTGGAACGCAGCTAGATAGGCTTTGGCGGAGCTCTCCGAGTAGATCTGCGGCAACAGCAAAGCCACGTCCCTCAAATTGTTCACTCGGTTCACGTTTTGTTCATTCATGTATTTTACTCGTCATCTAAAGTTTTACTGCTCGTTCAGTTATTCTGAACGGAACGGGTATGGAGATTTGGGCCATAAAGTTGCGTGGCCGTTTTGTTCACGAAGGTATTTGCTAAGCACACTCAAGATGAGCTTCGTTCAGCTCTCGAGCAGCTCATGAC
>Ga0114910_1001216_pt1 | contig 12365 bp, 10 predicted proteins | sample MalvireepMed_908_FD_83500 | JGI IMG/M metagenome (GOLD analysis project Ga0114910, IMG submission 83500) | Marine viral communities from the Global Malaspina Expedition - Malaspina viral metaG DeepMed_908 | ecosystem: Environmental > Aquatic > Marine > Oceanic | place: Mediterranean Sea...
ACTGCTCGACTGCTTTCCCCGTTCAACACAGCTGCAACAACACGCTCACGAAGATCATTTGATAAAGGTGCGGTCATGAGATGCTGGCCTCCATCCAGCCAACATCAGGGAATCACAACAAAACTGATTCGGAAATCCGAACGGATTCAGAAAAAGACGGAAACGCTCTAGATTCAAAGTGTTAGAGCGTCCTTTGTGCGTCCAAGTGGACGTACGGCGCTCAAATCGCGACGCTGAACGGCAACACTGGCTGGCGTGACCGGTATGCCAGCGACCAAAATGGAGTCGCTGACGGGTAAGCCCTGCTCATCAATGCACCATATGTGAAAATCATCATATGCAGTGTTGAGCGCCACTCACGTATAAACATCGATCCCAGTGGCAGATGGGTCAGTTCTCCGTGGAAATCAACAATCCATCTCGCAAGCATTCTGGGTCGTTCAATCGTTCTTTCGGAAAATGGCGGCACCGCCAATAGCGGCACCGCCAGTTGTTCGTCCACAGGGAGGTGGTAGAGGACGAATTCTACAGAAAAATTCGGTGTTGGCCGAAATTCGCATAAGTGAAATTATGTAATTTTTCTTCAGATCATCAGGTGTTTAACTTGGGGGGCGGGAACAAAGCGCCATTTGCGCAGCGGCCCGGCCATGACGTTCAGGTAATACATCTCAAACCCGTGCGGGGCGCCGCAGGGGTGGTGACCGCGCGGGACGCAGACGACGTCTCCGTCATGCACGGCCATGGTTTCATTCAACGTCAGATCGTCGGTATAGACGCGCTGCACGCCGAAGCCATCGGCGGGGTTGAGGCGGTGGTAATAGGTCTCTTCCAGATAGGTGATGCGCGGAAAGTCATCCTCGTCGTGACGGTGGCTGGGATAGGATGACCAGTTGCCCGCCGGGGTGAAGACCTCGGTCACCAGTAGGTTATCGCAGTAATCCTCGTTCTCCATGGCGATGTTGTTGATGAAGCGGGTGTTGGAGCCTTCGCCGCGTTGCGTCAGCGCGATGCCGTCGGGGCCGATGCGCCGCGCGTCATGCCCGGATTTGCCGGGCGCCTTGCAGACGGCGATGGTGCAATCGGTGGTCGCCTCGGCACTCCAGTCACTGTTGTTCGGCAGATAGAGGCAATGCGGCGGCGCCTTTTCAAAAACGCTCATACGCGCGCCGAGTTCACCCCAGTTCTGTCCGCCGCCGATCATCCGGGCCTTGCCTTCGACCATGACGAGGATCACCTCGTTGCTGTCGGTCGACTCGGAGATGCTCTCGCCCTTTCGCAGGCGCCAGAGGTCGAAGCCGACATAGCGCCAGCCGGCGCTTTCCGGAGTAATCTCATGTACCTTGCCATGGGTGCCAAATGGGCGTCTTAGCAGATCAGACATGTGCGCCTCCGTAGGTAAGCCCGGCCTCTCGGGCCAGTCGTTTGAGAGTGGCCAGACCAAGTGTTTGATAAAGAAGCGGGTTGCGCTCGACAGGGTCCTGTTCGGCCTCGATCACGATCCAGCCGTCATAGCCGGCTTCGGCGAGGATATTCAGAAGCGGGGCAAAATAGACCGCACCTTCCTGATCGCCCGGCACGGTAAAGACCCCGGCCCGCACGCCATCCATGAACGACAGTCCCTCGCCTTCGACCCGTGCGCGGATCGCCGGGCGCACGTTCTTGGCGTGGAAATGGCGCACGCGACTGATGTGCTTTGCCAGAACCGCCGCCGGATCGCCGCCGCCGAAGAAACAGTGACCGGCGTCAAACAGCAGCTTCGTCGCCGGGCCAGTGACCATCATGAAGGCGTCGATATCCTCGGGTGACTGAACGACGGTGCCCATGTGGTGGTGATAGACCAGATCAATTCCCTGATCGGCGCAGTATTGCGCGATCTCTTCGACGCGGGCACCGAAGTCCGCCATGCCGACAGCATCCAGAACGGGACGGGCCGACAGGGGCGTGTCCAGCCCCTGCACCGAGTTCGAGGTTTCGCAGACGATGCAGACATTGCAATCGTTGTGTTTGAGCTTGTCGAGATGCGGCTGGATCGCCTTCTTCTCCTCCGCGACCGAATGGGCGAGCAGGTTGAGCGAGTGCCAGCCCGAAATGAACGTCAGCCCATATTCTGCCAGCAGCGCACGCAGCGCCTCGGGGTCGTCCTGCGGCCAGCGGTGGCCGTTCTCGATGCCGTCAAAGCCGATCTGGCGACCGGCTTCGTCTAGTATACGTTCGGTGGGAATGTCGGCGCCCAGCGTCTGGTCGTCGTCATTGGCCCAGGCAATCGGGTTTGTCCCGAAACGGATCATTTTAGCCTCTCCTGTGGCGGGGCGCGCCCGCCGGGGCGTCAGTTTACCAGTCGCTGACAGGTCATGTTTTCAAGGTATTCGGCATAGGCCGCGCGTGATTTATCGGTCTTACTTACCGCCGGGACGGAGACGGCCCACCAGTGGCCCGCGTCACCAAAGCCCGGGCCTTTCTCGGCGCTGGTCTCGATCACGATGACGGTCGGGATGTCGCGGCCCCGCGCCTGCGCGATCTTCGCTTCGAGATCGGCGATATCGCGCGCCTTGACAGCATAGGCCCCCATCGCGGCGGCATGGGCGACATAGTCGATCTCGGGCTGGGCCTCGACGTTGCAATCGACATACATGTTGTTGAAGGGCGCGCCGCCGCAGCCGAGGGTCTGCAAGCGGTTGATACAGCCGTATCCCCGGTTATCGGTCAGAACGACGGTGAAGGGCACGCGGCGCATAACCGCCGTCGCCAGTTCCGAGTTCGCCATCATGTAGGAGCCGTCGCCCACGAAGCAGATCACCTCGCGCTCAGGCCGGGCGAGTTTCAGCCCCATGGCGCCGGCGATTTCATAGCCCATACAACTATAGCCGTATTCCATGTGATATCCGCCCTGGCTCGGCTGCCACAGCAGTTTGAGCGCGCCAGGCATGGTGCCCGCGGCGCACATTGCGATAGCGTCTTCGCCGGTGGCGCGCTGGACCGCGCCGATCACCTCGGCATCCAGCGGAAGGTAGCCTTCACCGACGTCGCGCGGCTGGCAATGGGTGGTGACGGCCTCCAGCCATTCGGCGCGGATATCCGCGTCGGCCGCTGTCGCGCGGTGGTCACCCAGAGCCACGCTGATCTTCTCAAGCGCGACCCTTGCGTCGGCCACCAAGGGGACCGCGCCGTGCTTGACCGCATCATAGGCGGCGACGTTGATCGACACTAGCTTGCGGTCGGGGTTCTGGAACAGCGACCACGACCCAGTGGTGAAATCCTGAAAGCGCGTGCCGACCCCGATCACCAGATCGGCGTTTCTAGACACGAGATTGGCCGCTGCCGAACCATCTACGCCGCTGGCGCCAAAGTTCATCGGGTGGGCCTGTGCCAGCGCCGACTTGCCCGCCTGCGTCTCGACCACGGGGATTTGGTGCTTTGTGGCAAAGGCACCAAGGGTCTCGTCGGCATCGGAATAGATCACGCCGCCACCGCAGACGATGACCGGATTCGTCGCGGCTTTGATCAACGCAACCACGTCGGCCAATTCGTCTGCATCCGGTTCCGGACGGCGCACGCGCCAGACCTTGGGGTCGAAGAAAGCAACCGGATAATCGTAGGCCTCGGCCTGCACATCCTGACAAAAGGACAGGCAGACCGGGCCGCAATTGGCCGGATCGGTCATCACGGCGAGCGCCCGTGGCAGGCAGGTCAGCAGGTGCTCGGGCCGTGTGATCCGGTCGAAGTAGCGCACGACCGGGCGGAAGCAGTCATTGGCACTGACGGTGCCATCCTCGAAAGCCTCGACCTGTTGCAGCACCGGGTCGGAGCGGCGGTTGGCGAAGACATCGCCGGGAATGAACAGGACCGGCAAGCGGTTCACATGCGCCAGCGCCGCCGCCGTCACCATGTTGGTGGCACCCGGCCCGATGGACGATGTCACCGCCTGCGCCCGGCGGCGCTTACGCCCCTTGGCATAGGCGATTGACGCGTGGGCCATCGTCTGTTCGTTCTGGCCGCGCCATGTCGGGAAACTGTTGCCCGCGTCTTGCAGCGCCTCGCCAAGCCCGGCTACGTTGCCGTGGCCGAAGATGCCCCAGATTCCATCGATGAATTGGTCACCCTCTTCGGTCAGTTGCACGCTCAGCCATTTTACCATGGCTTGGGCGGCGGTCAGTCGGATTGTTCCGCTCATCAAATCACTCCACATTCAGACGGGCGTCTGCCCTTGCCTTGTCCCAGATCTCGCTCAGGCGGGCAAAACGTTCGGCCATCTGGGCCACGGCGGCATCGTCGCCCATTTCGCCTTTCAGCCAAGCCCGGGCGGCATCGCCAAAGATCGTGCGCCCGACGGCGAAGCCCTTGACCAGCGGCTGCTTTGTGGCCAGTTCGAAAGAGGCGGCCAGCTCCGCCTCGGGGGCATCCAGACCGAGCACCACGATGCCGCGGGTATAGGGGTCATTACGCTCGATCGCCCCGACCGTATTGGCCCAGGCCGCCTCGGTCCTGAAAGGTTCAAGCTTCCACCAATCGGGATAGACGCCCGCGTCATAGAACTGCTGGATAAGGACCGCAGTCGTCATGTCGTCCACGGCGGCGACTTTCGACGGGATGACCTCAAGCAGGAATTCGAGGTTGTTCCGGCGCGCGGCGATAAACAGGCGTTTCACACGCTTTTCCTGCACGGCGCGGGTCTCGGGCGTGTCGTCGGGATGGCAGAACACCAGAAGCTTCACCACGTTTTCGCGTGCCCATTCGCGGAACTGACCCAGGTCGGCCCCCATTTCGGGCTCGAAAGCGATCGGGCGCGATCCCGGCAATTCCGTGGGACGTCCGATCCACAAGCCAGTTCCGCTGGCCGCATGAAGTGCGGCGCGACCGATGCGGTTGTCGCAGAGGATGCCATAGCCGAGCTGTCCGCTCTGGACCCTCAACGCGGCCTCGAGGCAGAGTTTCTTGAAGGCCCCACCCTTTTCGAATGTGTAGCCGTCCATTTCTTCCAACTGGAGGCGGTGGTCAAAGGCGAAGGTCTTGACCGAGGACCAGTCGCCATGGCGATTGGTGGCCCAGTGGACCTGCTCCAGCTCAGCGTCATTGCGCAGGTCGGGCCGTTTGATGCCGCGCTTGAAGAGAAATTGCAGCTCTTCCCAGCTGGGATAGGCCGGGGTGCAGCCATGGCGGCTGACGGCAAAGGCGCCGCAAGCGTTGGCGTATTTGAGCGTTGTCAGCCAGTCTTCGCCGTCCAGCCAGCCCTTAAGCAGACCGGAGAAAAACCCGTCGCCCGCGCCCAGGACGTTGAAGACTTCGATCGGGAAGCCGGGGCCGGCCTGGCCGTCGTCCAGGCTGTCGGGGATCTCGCCCTCAAAGGCCACCGCCCCCGCCGCCCCGCGCTTGCAGACCAGCGTTGCGCCCGAGACTGCCCGCACCGCGCGCAGCGCCTCGATGGTGTTTGTCGAACCGCCCGCGATGTGGAATTCTTCCTCGGTACCGACGATCAGGTCAAAGTAATGCAGCATTTCCATCAGCTTGGCGGTAACTTCGGCGCTTTCGACAAAGCGGCTTTCACCGTCACCGTGGCCGGCCAGACCCCACAGGTTCGGGCGATAGTCGATGTCGAGCGCCGTCTTCAGCCCGTGCTTTCGCGCCAGTTCCAGCGCCTTGATGACCGCGGCTTTGGTGCGCGGGTGGCTCAGATGAGTGCCGGTCGGCACGATTGAACGTGACGACGCAATAAAGGCCTCGTCGATGTCCTCCTCGCAGAGCGCCATATCGGCGCAATTCTCGCGATAGAAGATCAGCGGGAACTGCGCCTCGTCGCGGATCCCGAGGATCACCAGCGCGGTCAGCCGCTCGGGATCGGTTTTTACACCGGCGGTGTCCACGCCGTGGCGTTCCAGCTCCTCGCGGATGAAGCGGCCCATATGTTCATCACCGACACGGGTGATAAGGCCGGATTTCAGGCCCAGCCGCGCGGTGCCGCAGGCGATGTTGGTGGGCGAGCCGCCAATGTATTTGTCGAACGACCCCATGTCCTCAAGCCGTCCGCCGACCTGTGTGCCGTAAAGGTCCACGCCGGAACGGCCAATCGTTATTACATCAAGGGTCTTCATAAGGGCGGTCCTCTACTTCAAGATGGCCAGGCCACTCGGGGCGGCCTGACCGGTATACGATCAGGCCAACACGTCAGCGAGGGCTACTGGCTTGTTATTGTGGGCGGAAAGCGTTGCGGCTTCGGCCAGGGCAAGGGCGTTTACGCCGTCGTTCAGGGTGACTGGCAGGGCCGTGTCGTCCTTCACGGCGTCTACAAAAGCTGCCCACTCAGCGGCATAGGCCGGCATGTAGCGCTCAAGGAAGAAATAGGTCGGCTTGGCCCCTGTCACACCGGCTGTGGTTGACTTGACCACTGTATTTTCCAGCATGTTCTGCGCCTGCAACAGCCCTTCGGAGCCCAGAAGCTCGACGCGCTGATCGTATCCATAGACGGCGCGGCGCGAGTTCTTGATCACCGCAATGCGACCATCCGCATAGGTCAGCGTGACAACCGCTGTATCGAAATCCCCTGCGTCACCGATCGCCGGGTCAACAATCGAGGAGCCGACCGCAGAAATCGTGATCGGAGCGTCACCCATCAGGAAATTGGCCATGTCAAAATCATGGATCATCATGTCACGGAAAATACCGCCCGAGACCTTGATATAGCTGACCGGCGGAGGTGCCGGATCATAGGACGTGATGGAGAGCAGCTCGGCCTTGCCAATCTCGCCGGCGTCGAGTGCAGCCTTCAGTGCTCCGAAGTTCGGGTCAAAACGGCGATTGAAACCCATCATGACCGGTTTTCCCGAACCGTTGACAGCATCCAGGCAGGCCCGGGCTCGTGCCAGGCTCAGGTCTACCGGCTTTTCGCAGAGCACTGCCTTACCCGCAGCCGTCGCCACCTCGATCAGATCCGAGTGCGTATCGGTCGAGGTCGCAATCAGCACGGCGTCAATGACCGGATCAGCAATGATCGCATCCGTCGATCGCGCCTCGCAGCCGTATTGCTCTGCAAGCTTCTGCGCGTTCTCGGCGATATAGTCCGAGACAGCGACAAGCCTGCTGCCAGGATGCGAGGTGATCGCTCTGGCGTGCACCCCGGCGATACGCCCTGCACCAAGGAGACCAACTTTTAACATCTGTGTTGTCCTGTTCTGAATATCAAAGTGTAAAGGCGGCACGGAAGGCCTCTAGGGCCGCGTCCTCATCGCCTCTGGCGAAGGCTTCCATGCCAACGGGGCCGTGGTAGCCCATCGCCGAAAGGGCCTTGGCGACGCCGGTATAGTTGATCTCGCCTGTCCCCGGCTCGCAGCGGCCCGGATTATCGGCCACCTGGATCTCGCCCAACCAGGGCAGGCAGGCCTCGCACCAGCGTATCAGGTCCCCCTCGCCAATCTGCGTGTGATATAGATCCAGGTTGATGCGCAGCTGTGGACGGTTCACCGCCGATACGAGGGACAGCACCTGGGCGGTCGATCCGAGGGGGCAACCGGGGTGATCAATCGGATTGAGGTTTTCGAGCGTGAAGACTACGCCTTCCTCCTCGGCCAGATCGCACAACCGGTGCAGGGTGTCGCGCGCCCGCAGCGCCATCCCCGGCGAAAACGTACCTTGCTGTGGAATTGGAATGCCGCCCTCACCCAACCCTGTGCCATGCAAATTGAGACGCGACACCCCGAGGCGCTTGCCGATCTGAGCGGTCTCGCGCGCCGAAGCGACCAGCATCTCTGCGCCGTCCGGGTCGATCAAGCGTCCCTGAAGGTAGCCGTTCATGATGGTGAAATCGGCTCCTGTCCCGGCAAGCGCATCAATATCCCATGCAGGCCAGTTCCACAGGCCAACACCGAAAGCCATTTCCTTGAGGCGCGACGCGCGCCACTCCATTGGCTTGTCCTGCCAGAGCATTTCGGCACAGGCCGCGAGTTGGAATGCCATCTCAGATATCCTGGGGTTTGTAGTCGGCAGCTGCGGAGGGCATCACGTCCTTCAGTAGGGCCACGGATTTTTCGAGCCCTTCGAGGGAGTTGAGAAGCACGTCTTCATGTTCGATCGACAGCCAGCCGTCATAGCCTGCCATTTTCAGGCGGTAGCAGAACTGGCGCCACCATTCCTCGCCGTGGCCGAACCCGAGCGTGATGTAGGACCAGCTGCGCGCGGGAATATCCATCAGCGAGCCGTTTTCGAGCAGGCTGGTAGTCGCCTGCACCGGCGCATTGAGCATCGTATCCTTGGCGTGGACGTGGTAAATCGCCTCGTCCAGAGCCTCTGCCGCAAGCAGCGGATCGGCACCCATCCAGAAAAGATGCGATGGATCAAGGTTGGCCCCGATCACCGGGCCGATTGCGCTGCGCAGTTTCAGGAGCGACGGCACGTTATAGACGCATTGGTTGCCATGCAGTTCGAGCGCGATACGCTCCACACCATTCTCACGCGCCAGTTCGGCGATCCCCGTCCAATAGGGGATAAGCTTTTCTTCCCACTGGTAGCGCAGGATCGCTTGCGTCTCGGGCGGCCAGGAGGAAACCACCCAGTTCGGCATGACGTCATTTGCGCTGCCAGCGGGAAGACCGGACATGGTGCAGACCGTCTTGATCCCCATCTCTCCAGCAACGCGGATGGTATCCGCGAGGCCCTGCCCCTGAACCGTATCTGTCGGGTGCAGCGGGTTGCCGTTGGCATTGAGCGAAACGATGTCGAGCCCGCGATCCGCGAATGCCCTGGCGAAAGCCTTGCGCCTGTCCGCAGCCTTAAGCATCTCAGCAAGATCGAAGTGCGGCGCGCTCGACCAGCCACAGGTATTCACCTCGACACCGCTCACTCCCATGCGCACCGCATGGTCAAGCATCGTCTCGAAATCCATCCCGCCAAGACTGTCGGAGACAAAACCAAGTTTCATGCTGCCATCTCCTCTTTCGCTGCATAGAGCGCCGGTTTGGCGATCATGGTGACAGGTTGTTTCAACCCTGTGGCCAGGGCCTTCGCTCCTGCTTCCGCAACAATGGCGGCGCAGTAACCATCCCAGCAATCGGACCCGATCAGCGGGAAATTTCCGGTTTCGACGAACCGCAGAAACGCCCGGTTTTGCTGGACATAGGCCTCGTGGTAGCGGCCCCGCCAATCGTTGTCATAGCGGGTCGAGGAGGCCAGTTTCATATCAGTCCTGGTATAGGCGACATTATTCAGCGCGATGGACCCGGCCTCTCCGACCAGCTCGGCGCGAACGTCGTAGCCATAGGCTGCATTGTTGTTTACCTCGATCGTCACCAACTGGTTGTCAGCAGTTTCCAGGACCATGAAAACGGGGGCCACACGCGCGTCCGAGCGCCTGGGCTGATGCGTGCTGATGGCGGTGAACTCAGTCGCCAGGACGTGACGCACAACATCGAACTCATGGGGGGCGGAATTGGTGATCGCCATGGCACCGGTGAAATCCGCCGCCGGGGTCTCCACGTTGCGGTGGAAGTTGTGCATCATCAGCGCCCGGCCGATTTTACCGGAGGTCAGCGCCTCGCGCATTTCCGTATAGGATTGGTCGAAACGGCGCATGAAACCCAGCTGGACAAACCGGCGGCCCGCCTCCTGTTCGGCGGCCATGACTTCGAGACACTCATCCGGGGACTGCGACAGCGGCTTTTCACTCAGAACCGGCTTGCGCAGAGCAATGCAGGCTTTTGACAGCGGCGCATGGGTAAAGTCGGGCGAGGCCACGATCACTGCATCGACATCCGCGCGTGCAAGGGCCGCTTCGGGATCATTCGATACATCCTTGGACCCGCAGGCGTCCGCAACGCGTTTGGCACGGGCGATATCCATATCGCAGACGACCTGAAGCGTTGCGCCGGGGAGATCGTTCGCAACAATGCGCGCATGATCCTCTCCCATAAGCCCTGCGCCGATGATGGCAAGTCGCGTCACGGCAAACTCCTTTTATGCGGTCCGAACTCTCGGCCGGCCGGTGTCAATCTGGTGTCTTCATGTGTGGAGCTGGCGAGCGGACGGCCCGCCAGCCCGTCAGGCGTTGGCTTGTGGGGCGTGGCCGCTGTGGTCTTCCGTGCGGTTCTCGATGCTGGCTTCGAGATCCGCCATGGATTCCCCGCCCGCCATGAGGTCTGCGATCTCTTCGCGGGACTTGTCGCCCTTATGGAAATCGGCTGCGATCGCACCGCGGATCAACACCGCGAAGTGATCGCCCACGGCCATGGCATGCATCACCTGATGGGTGATGAAGATCACCGCGAGGCCGCGCTTCTTGGCCTCGTTCACAATGCGCAATACGTGGGCCGCCTGCTTCACGCCAAGTGCAGCGGTCGGTTCATCCAAGATGAGAACCCGGGCCCCAAAGTAGACAGCGCGTGCAATGGCAAGCGATTGGCGCTCCCCACCGGAAAGGCCACCGACCAGGCGGTCCCCATCCGTAATCCGGGTGATGCCCATCTTCTGGACTTCATCAACGGCGATCCGGTTGGCTTTGGCGCGATCGAATATCTTGAATGGGCCAACACCCTTGGTCGGCTCGGAACCCATGAAGAAATTGCGCCCGACCGACATCAATGGATAGGTGCCGCCGAACTGGTGAACCGTCGCGATTCCGCGTTCCTGTGCATCGCGTGGGCTGGCCAAGGCAGTTGGCACACCGTCCATCAGGATCTCGCCGCGGGATGGCTGGTGAACGCCCGCGAGCGTTTTGATCAAGGTTGACTTGCCGGCGCCGTTGTCGCCTAGAAGGCAAAGCACTTCGCCTTCGCTCACTTTTAGGCTGATGTCGTGGAGGACATCGATAGGTCCAAAAGACTTGTCGACGTTGCGCAGTTCCAGGATTGGCTTTTTGCTCGACATTGTCGCTCTCCTTACTTCTTCTTGGATACCGACCAGCTGGTGGCCAGTTTCCGGAAGGTGTCGTTCATCAGGACCGCGATCAGAAGCATGACACCGATGATGAGGAAGGACAGGTTTCGGTCAATGTCGGTAAAGCCGATCGCTTGGGTCACGATCGAAAGCGTCAGCGCGCCGAAGACAATGCCCATAACGGTCCCGAATCCACCCGTCAGCAAAACCCCACCGACCACAACCGAGATTATGGTATTGAAGATCAAGCCAAAATTCGCCTGCGAAGTCGCAGAGTTGAAAGTGATAACCTGCAAGACACCGGCGAAGGCCGTGGACATCGAGCACAACATAAACAGGCCGATCTTGAGGCGCTTCACGGGAATGCCAGCGTTTCTCGCGCTTTCCTGATCACCGCCAAGTGCGAAAATCCAGCTGCCCTTAGGCGAAAAATGCAGGAAGAACACGAAGCAGCAGATCAATCCCAACCACCAGAATACCGAAGAGTTGAAGCCGTAGAATTTTCCGCCAAACAGTGATTTGGCCCACTCAGGTGCGTGATAGAAAGAGTTGGTCGTGTTGATGAAGAAGATAGACAGATACAACGTCAAACCCGCGACCGCAAAGAGCGTGGCCAGCGTCACGATGAATGACGGCACCTGTGTGCGGGTCACGATGAAGCCGTTGACAAAGCCGATCGCGGCACCAACCGAGAGAGCGGCGATGATGCCAACCAGAACCGACATCTCATAGTGGCCGCTTACGACGGCGACAGTCATGGTCGAGGCCGGCAGCACCGCACCGGTGGAGATATCGAGTTCACCAGCAATCATCAGGAAGCCGACCGGAATGGCGATCATACCGACCAGTGAAGCATAGTTTACCCAGGTCGTCATGCCGGGTACAGACAGGAAGTTCCGGCTAAACCCGAAGAACGAGAACACGATGAAGACGGCTGCGAAGCCCATGAAGGCACCGGCTGCCGGGCTGCGCAACAGGCCGCCGATCGAAATTCCCGCCGATGCAGATGCGTCCGGGGATGAATTGGATGTAGTCGGATCGGTCAAAGGCATAGACTCCCCCTTGCTCAACTGCAAGCGCCAATAGAGACGTGCATTTCCTGGATCCGGCCAGTGTTGGCCGGATCCTGTGAACTGATGATCTGCACTCAGCGGGCGCCGAGCTTCACACCTTCGATGGCGGTGGCGACGTTCGAAGCATCAACGATTGCCGGGCCAGTCAGAACCGGCTGCGTGGCGATCTCAGTGCCGAACTTGAGGTTCGCAAAGAGCATCGAAGTCGCGAGGAAGCCTTGCAGATAGGGCTGCTGGTCGATCGCCATGGCCTGAGTGCCATTCGAGATACGCTCAAGAACCGAAGCGGACATATCGAAGGTCCCCAACTTGATCTCGCCGGTCTTGCCGAGCTGATCGATAGCCGATGCGGATGCATCTGCGGCCCAGGCAGCGAGATTGATCACAGCGTCGATCGAAGGATCAGCGATCAACTCGGACTTGATAGCTTCCGACGTG
>Ga0114910_1001219_pt1 | contig 12358 bp, 9 predicted proteins | sample MalvireepMed_908_FD_83500 | JGI IMG/M metagenome (GOLD analysis project Ga0114910, IMG submission 83500) | Marine viral communities from the Global Malaspina Expedition - Malaspina viral metaG DeepMed_908 | ecosystem: Environmental > Aquatic > Marine > Oceanic | place: Mediterranean Sea...
CGGCATCGTCATAGGTGAGCAGCAGCTGCGCCACCGCGATGTCCTGCGCCGCGAAGGCCCCGCTCCAGGCGTTCATCAGCAAGCTCTGGCCGACCGCCGCCGCCGCCTGCCGATGGTCGAGCTGGGCCGAGCGCTCCATGCCGAGCCGACGCCAGCCGAGCGCGACCGCGCCCGAGCTCACCACGATCACGCGCGCGCCCCTGGCCCGCAGTTGCGCTATATCGCGCGCGAGGCTGGCGAGCCAGGCTGCGCGCGGCGTGCGCTCGGCCGGATCGACCAGCAGCGAGGAGCCGATCTTGATGACGACGGTCCGCGCCGTCTCCAGCCGCGCTGCAATGTCCTGCCGCTGCGCGGTCAAGGGGCGGCCCGCCCGGCATCGTCGTCGTGCAGCACCAGCAGCCGGACCAGTTTGGCGACCGGGCGCGGCACGCCGATGCGCCCTTCCAGCCACAGGCTGACGGTCGAACGGTCGACCCCGATCGCCCGCGCCAGCGCGCTCTGGGTCGAATAGCCCAGCCGGTCCATCGCGAAACGCAGCTCTTCGGGCTGCATCGAGGCGAGCATGGGGTCCGGCGCGGAGGCGGCTGCGCGATCCTTTCCCTTCGCAAATGCGGAAACAATTCCGCACTGCGGTGCCTTGTGTGAATTTTTCACGCCGTCCGATGCCGTTCTCGTCATGCCAAAAACCCCTTTTTCTTAATGTTTTAACGGGCGTTCCCACCCTGCGAGGTCGCGATTGACGATCTCGCAGAATTTGTGCGATGCATCATAAATGACAAATCCGTGACCCTTCAAGCAATAATTGAAGGGCGCGGGTGCCTGTCGTTGACATATACCTATCGGGGGGACCGATATGAAATTGATCGTGGCCATCATCAAACCGTTCAAGCTGGACGAGGTGGTCGAAGCGCTCACCGGCGTCGGAGTGACCGGGCTGACCGTCTCGGAAGCCAAGGGTTTCGGGCGGCAGAAGGGGCATACCGAAGTCTATCGCGGAGCCGAATACGACACGAGCTTCGTGCCCAAGCTGCGCATCGAAACCGTCGTGGCAGACGATGTCGCGCCCAAGGCGATCGAGGCGATTGCCGCGGCCGCCAAGACCGACTCGATCGGCGACGGCAAGATTTTCACACTCGACGTCCCGTCCGCGCTGCGCATCCGCACCGGCGAGACCGACGACACCGCGCTTTGAGGGGGAACACCAAAATGCATAAGCTACGATCGATTGCCGGAGCGGCCATCGCCGCTTTCGCCGCGGCACCCGCACTCGCCCTGCAGGCGCCGGCGGAAACCGCACCTGCCATAGCCGAGTCCGCTGCCACCATCGCCAAGGGCGACACCGCCTTCATGATCATCGCGACCGTGCTGGTCATGCTGATGATCGTGCCGGGCGTCGCGCTGTTCTACGGCGGGCTTGCGCGCACCAAGAACATGGCCTCCGTCCTCACCCAGGTGCTGGGCGTCGCGTGCCTCGCGATGATCATCTGGGTCACCTATGGTTACTCGATGGCGTTCGGTGACACCGGCAACGCCTTCATTGCCGATTTCGGCAAGGTCTTCCTGAAGGGCGTCACCGCCGATTCGGGCGCGGCGACCTTCAGCGACGGGGTCGAGATTCCCGAATATATCTTCATCGCCTTCCAGATGACCTTCGCGGCGATCACCGCTGCGCTGATCGTGGGCGGCACGATGGAGCGGGCCAAGTTCTCTACCCTGATGGTGTTTACCCCCATCTGGCTGACGATCGTGTACTTCCCGATCGCGCACATGGTGTGGGCCGAAGGCGGTCTGATCTTCGATTGGGGTGCGCTCGACTTTGCCGGCGGTACGGTGGTCCACATCAACGCGGGTGTTTCCGCGCTGGTCGGCTGCATCATCCTGGGCAAGCGTATCGGCTATCCCAAGGAAGCGATGCCTCCGCACTCGCTGACCATGACGCTGATCGGCACGGGCCTGCTGTGGGTTGGCTGGTTCGGCTTCAACGGCGGGTCCGAACTGGAAGCGGACGGCATTGCCGCCCTGGCAGTCGTCAACACCTTCGTCGCCACGGCTGCGGGCGTGCTGTTCTGGATGCTGGGCGAGACCATCAGCGGCCGCAAGGGTTCGCTGCTGGGCGGCTGCTCGGGCGCCATTGCGGGCCTCGTCGCGGTCACTCCGGCGGCGGGCAACAGCGGGCCGTTCGGGGCGATCCTGATCGGTGCGGCCGCCGCGCTGGTGTGCTTCTGGTTCGTCACCATGCTCAAGCCCAAGCTGGGGCTGGACGATACCGCCGACGTCTTCGGCATCCACGGGATCGGCGGCATCGTCGGCTCGCTGGGCACGGCCTTCACCATGATGCCGGTGCTCGGCGGGCCGGGCGATGCGGAATACAACGCCGGCTCGCAGTTCGTCATCCAGGCCATGGGTGTGGGCGTCGCGATCGGCTGGGCCGCTGTCGGCGCAGCGATCGCATGGTTCATCGCCAAGCTGGTGACCGGCGGGCGCGTCTCCGAAGAAAAGGAACGCGACGGCCTCGACCTCAGCGAACACGGCGAACGCGCCTATAATTACTGAGTGAGACTTAGGACCGGCAAGGGTCCGCGATCCCGGCGCAAGAGTCCGGGACGCGGCCCCCGCCGGACGAGAGGGGGGAGAGGGCAGTGATCCAAGGAGAAAAGAAAATGCGTTTTTCCAGAATTGCCCCGGCGGCGATGCTTGCCGCGTTCCTGTTCGCCAGCCCGGCGCTGGCCCAGGAAGAAGAGGAAGACACCGGCCCGGTCGAGATCAGCGGCAATGTCAGCCTGGTCACCGATTACCGCTTCCGCGGCGTGACCTTCTCGGACGAAGACATCGCCGTGCAGGGCGGGATCGACATCGGCCACGAGAGCGGCTTCTACGTCGGCGCCTGGGCCTCCTCGCTCGAGGATAGTGCGCTTTACGGCCACACCGAGCTCGACATCTATGGCGGCTGGTCGGGCGATCTCGGCTCGGGCCTCTCGGTCGATGTGGGCCTGCTCTATTACATCTACCCCAATGGCGAAGATGCGGTCGGCGACAGCGACTATTTCGAACCCTATGCCTCGGTCAGCGCAGCGATGGGGCCGGTAGAAGCGACCGTGGGCGCGGCCTACGCGCCCGAGCAGGGCTCTGCCCTGACGGAAGACAACATCTACGTCTATGGCGAGCTCGGCACCGCGATTCCGGACACTCCGGTCAGCCTCGCGGCGCACCTGGGCTATTCGGAAGGCGGCCTCGACTACGGATCGGGCGGCTATCTCGACTGGTCGCTGGGCGCGAGCTACTCCTACGACATCCTCACGCTGGGCGTCGCCTATGTCGACACCGACCTGCCCGACGCACCGGGCCAGGATGGGGCCGTGGTCTTCAGCATCGGGGCGAGCTTCTAGGGCTCACCCTCCCCTTCAGGGTCGCAAGCAGAAACGGCCCGTCGCTCCATCCGGGCGGCGGGCCGTTTTCCTTGGGGCGCACTTCAGCGCGTCGATCCGTTCGCCAGCAGACGGAAGCCCCAGGCGGGCAGTGCGATCGTATCGCCCGCGGCGAGCGTGACCGCATCGCCCGTTCCGAATTCGCGATAGGTGCCCGCCGCCAGCCCGTCGACCAGCGTCGCCTCGACCGGTTCGTCGGAGAGGTTGAACAGCCCGACCACCTTGTTGCCGTTCTGCTGGCGGACCCAGCCGAACAGTTGCTGCGGCTTGTCGTTGACCACCTGGCTCATCCGTGCGCCCCACTGGCCGTTGGCAAGCGCCGGGTTGGCATCGCGAAAGGCGATCAGGCGCGCCAGCAGGTCGCCATAGGCGCAGTCTTCGCCCTGGCTCCAGTCGATCGGATCCTTCTCAAAGAACTCCAGCCGCTTGGCGTTGCACGCTTCCTGCCCGTTGTGGATCAGCGGCAGGCCCTCGCCGGTAAAGGCGAGCGCGGTCATCGCGGGCAGCGCATCGCCGTAATTCTCGTACAGGGTGCCTTCCCAGGCATTGCTGTCGTGGTTCTCGATATAGGTCATGCGCATCGCCTCGCGCGGCCACAGGCTCTCGTTCTCGGCGTAATAGCCGAACAGCCCGGTCGCATCGGCTTCGCCCTTCGCGATCCGCTTGGTCGTGTGATGCCAGTCCCACGCGTAGGTCGCGTCGAAAGCGGCGCGGTGGTGCGCGGTCTGCTGCACTTCGCCCAGCATGAAGACCGGGCGGATCGCGTCGAGCCGCGCGCGCATGGTCTCCCAGAAATCGACCGGGATGTAGCCGGCGACATCGGCGCGATAGCCATCGACGCCGAATTCGCGCACCCAGTATTCCATCGCCCCGCCCACATGCTCGCGCACGCCGGGCTTGCTCCAGTCCAGATCGATGATGTCGGACCAGTCCCACCACGGGGTCGGGCGGAAATGGCCGTCCCAGGTCTTCTCGTACCAGTCGGGATGTTCGCTCGCGAGCTGGTTGTCCCACGCGGTGTGGTTGGCGACGAGGTCGAGGATGACCTTGAAGCCTTGCGCATGCGCCGCGTCGATGAAGGCGCGCAGATCGTCCTCGGTGCCGAACTCGGGGTTCACCGCGTAATAGTCGCGCACCGAATAGGGGCTGCCGAGCGTACCCTTGCGGTTGACCTCGCCGATCGGGTGGATCGGCATCAGCCACAGGATATCGACGCCCAGTTCCTTGAGCCGCGGCAGCTCCTTCTGCGCGGCCCTGAAAGTCCCCTCCTGCGTGAACTGGCGGGTGTTGATCTGGTAGAGCACCGCATCGCGCGCCCACTCGGGCGCCTCGATCTCGACGAAGGGCTGCGGCTGCCAGGGGGCTACGCCATCCTGCGCCATCGCCGGAGCGGTCAGGGCCGCCAGCATTGCGGCGATTGCAAGCTTACGCATCGGTCGTCTCCCCTTCGCCGGGTATTCTCACGCGCAGCATCGCGAGGCCCGCCAGAGCCCAGCTGGCGGCTGCGAACAGCATCGTCCAGATCGGTTCGCCCGGGAAGAACGCGTTCATCACGCTGCCCATCACCGTCGCGACCAGCAGCTGCGGCACGACGACGAAGATGTTGAACAGCCCCATATAGATGCCGAGCTTGGCCTGCGGCAGGCTGCTCGCGAGGATCGCATAGGGCATGGCGAGGATCGAGGCCCACGCGACGCCCTTCAGGATCTCGCACACGATCAGCAGGTTGGGATCGCGCAGCAGGAAATAGCCGAGGAAGCCCGCTGCGCCGAGCAGCAGGCAGACCATGTGCGTGCGCGCCTTGCCCAGCCTGCGGCTCATCGCGGGCAGCACCAGCAACGCGGCGACCGCAGCGACGCCGTTCTGCACGGTGTAGATCAGGTTCCACCAGTTCGCGCCGTCGTTGTAGGCGGCAGTCGTGGGATCGGCGCTGCCGTAGAAATATTGCGAGACGATCGGCCCCGAATAGATCCACATGATGAAGAGCGCGGACCAGCTGAAGAACTGCACCAGCGCGAGCCGCTTCATCGTATCGGGCATGCCCGAGAAATCGCCGACGATGCTGGACAGCATGTTCGCGCTGCGCCCCTGCTTGGCCATCGAAATGCCGATCGCCGAGAGCACGCCGTAGGTCGCCAGCAGTCCGCCCAGCAGGTAGATTTCCTTCTCCAGTCCCAGCGGCGCGACCGCCAGCGCGACCCCCGCCCCGGCCACAATCCACACGATCGCCGAGGCGTAGTTCTTCGCCGCCAGCGCGCGGATCGGCTCGACCGACTCGACCTCGCGCTGCGCTTCGAAGGTCGCCATTTCCTCCGGCGAATATTCTTTCGTCGTCACCACGGTCCAGCCGATGGCGCAGAACAGCGCCACCGCGCCCGCCCAGAAGCTGAAGCGCACCGTGTCCGGTATCTCGCCCGGGGGCGCGACATTGCTCACCCCGACCTGTTCGAGCAGCCACGGGAAGATCGCCGCGACCACCGCGCCCGCGCCGATGAAGGCGGTCTGCACGGCATAGCCCGTCGCGTGCTGCGATCGGTCGAGCATGTCTCCCACAAACGCACGGAACGGCTCCATCGAGATGTTGAGGCTGGCATCGAGCACCCACAGGAGTGCAGCCGAAAACAGCAGCGGCGCAGCAAAGGCTGGGGCCAGCGGCATGAGGAACAGCGAGATCGCGGCGAGCAGCGCGCCGGTCATGAAATAGGGCCGGCGGCGGCCGAAGCGGTTCCAGGTCTTGTCCGACAGGTGGCCGATGATCGGCTGGACGATCAGCCCGGTGAGCGGCGCGGCGACCCACAGCGCGGGCAGGTCGTCCATGCTGGCGCCCAGCGTCTGGAAGATGCGGCTCATGTTCGAATTCTGCAGCACGAATCCGATCTGGATGCCGAAGAAGCCGAAGCTGATATTGGCGAGCCCGCCGAAGCCCATATGCGGCTTGCGCGCTGCCATTCCTCCGGGCGCTACACCCTCGAGCGATGCCATGATCTCTACCCTCTTCCCACATACGCGGCCCGGTCGTCTCGCCGATTTTCGCGTTGCGCAAAGTGGTTACACCGAAGCGGCCCCCCGACAAGGCGTATACGAATGCATTGATTTTCGAGACGAGGCGTTCAGGCGGCCGCGGTGCTGCCGCGCACGATGAGCCGCGTCGGCAGGCGGGTCGGCGGAAGCTCCGTCCCCTCTATCTGCGCGAGCAGCGTCTCGACCAGCCGCTCGCCCGCGCCGCGCGTGTCCTGCTGGATGGTGGTGAGCGGCGGGCTGGCGAGGCTGGCGGCAGGAATATCGTCGAACCCGACCACCGCCACATCCTCGGGCACGCGCAGCCCCGCCTCGGCGAGCGCGCGCAGCGCACCGATCGCGATCAGATCGCTGCCCGCGAAGATCGCATCGAAGCTCGCCCCGCTCTCGATCAGGTCGCGCGCGGCGGCGTGGCCGGCTTCCTGCGTGGTGATCGCATCGCGCTGGAGCGAGCGATCGGCGCCGACCCCGGCCGCCTCGAGCCCTTCGCACAGGCCGTTGAAGCGATGTTCGAACTCGGGATAGTGATCGTCCGCATGGCCGAGGAAGGCGACCTTGCGGCGGCCGCTCGCCACCAGATGCTCGGCCACCAGTCGGCCCGCTCCCAGATTGTCGGACCCTATGGTGGCCCCGCTCGCATCGTTGCTGACCGATCCCCAGCGCGCGAAGTGCGTGCCGCTCTTCACCAGTTCGGCGAGGCGGGCGGCGTAGAGCGTATAATCGCCGTAGCCGAGCAGGATCAGCCCGTCCGCCCGCTTGGAATCCTGGTATTTGACGTGCCAGTCGTCTTCCATCCGCTGATACGAGATCAGCAGGTCGAGCCCGTGATTGGCGCAGGCCCGCGTGATCGACCCGAGCATCGCGAGGAAGAACGGGTTTATCATGCTCTCGTCCGGCGTCGGATCCTCGAAGAACAAGAGCGCGATCGTGTCCGAGCGTTGGGAGCGTAGCGACGAGGCATTGCGATCGACCGCGTAGTTCAGCTCGCGCGCGATCCGCTCGATCCGCTCGCGCGTCGCCGCGCTGACCGACTTGTCGCCGCGCAGCGCACGGCTGACCGTGGGTTGCGAAACGCCCGCCCTGAAGGCGATGTCGAAGCTGGTGGGCCTACCGGTCGGTTTGCGCCCCATATCCTCTCCTGGTCGGCTCCTGAATGGCCGCCTTGCCACAAGCGGATAGGCGAAATCGTGTTGAAAGGAAATCGGCCCTTTAGACTGCGTCGGGCTTTCGCGACGCGGCACGAATAGCCTGTTCGCGGCGATGGTAATTTTATCACAGGGCAGACCCGGCGCATTTCTACGAATACGTATGCCGTCTTTTTGTCGGCCCCGACCTCGGCCTATGCCCACAACGTACGCAAACCGCTGCAAGTGCGGACACGCGACAAAAGAGGATGATGCCCGCAAACTCGCCCGACGCGAGGACGGGCGCTTTTGGAGGGCAGAAAATGTCGGTTCGTAAGTCAATTCAATACGGCGTCAGCGCCACGGCCTGCGCCATCGCGATGGCAGGCGGCCTCGCCCCGGCGGCGGCATTGGCGCAGACCACGCAACCCGAAACGCCCGCTCCGCAAGAAACGGATGCGGGAGACGATAACGTGATCGTCGTCAGCGGTTTCCGGCAATCGCTCGAAACCGCCGTGGCCGAGAAGAAGAACAGCAACCAGATCGTCGAATCGGTGACTGCCGAGGATATCGGCAAGCTGCCCGACAACTCGATCGGGGAATCGATCGCGCGCCTGCCCGGCGTCACCTCGCAGCGCCTCAACGGCCGCGCCAACGGGATCGCCATTCGCGGCTTCGGCCCCGACTTCTCGCAGACGCTCCTCAACGGGCGCGAGCAGACCACCACCAGCGACGTGCGCTCGGTCGATTTCGACCAGTATCCCGCCGAAGTCGTCAACCAGGTCGTGGTCTACAAATCGCCCACCGCCTCGCTCGTCGGTCAGGGCCTCGTCGGCACCATCGACGTGCGCACGATCCGTCCGCTCGATCTGAACGAGCGCGTGCTGGCAGTCGGCGCGCGTGGCAGCTGGGCCGATCTCGGCGCGCTCAATGCGGGGTCCGAGGAATTCGGCTATCGCGCCAATGCGACCTATGTCGATCAGTTCGCGGACGATACGATCGGCCTCGCCCTGTCGGCGTCCTACACCGACGAGCCCTATCAGCTGCAGGAGTTCAACGCCTGGGGCTACGCGGGCGACGGCGACGCGACCAGTCCGTCGGTCATCGGCGGTTCCAAGAGCTTCGTCACCTCCACCCAGCTCAAGCGCTTCGGTGTGACCGGCACGCTGCAGTGGGAGCCTTCGGCGAACTGGAACGTGACGCTCGACGGGTTCTATTCCGATTTCGACGACGATCAGTCCAAGCGCGGCATCGAACTGCCGCTCGGTTTCAGTTCCGCGCCGACCAACACCACCGTCGACGATGGCTTCGCCACAGCGGGTACGTTCGACAACGTGCGCGGTGTCGTTCGTAACGATGTGTTCCAGCGCGAAGCCGAGCTGTTTTCGGGCGGTCTGAACGTCGAATATACGGGCGACGATGGCTGGAGCGCGATGTTCGACTTCGGCTATTCGCGCACCGACCGCAGCGAGCTGAGCATCGAAAGCTATTCGGGCACCGGCTTTGGCGGCGGCAACGGCGCGGCCGATACGATCGGTTTCCAGTCGGGCGATACGGGCACGGTCTTCAGCCCGACGCTGGATTATTCCGATCCCAGTCTCATCGTCCTGACCGACCCGCTCGGCTGGGGCGGCGGCGTAATCCCGCAGGCGGGTTACCAGAACGATCGCATCGTCGACGACGAGCTGAAGCAGTACCGGGTAGAAGTCGGCAAGGAGTTCTACGACAGCTTCATCAGCCAGGTCCTGTTCGGGATGAACTATACCGACCGGTCCAAGTCGCTGCGCGCGGACGAGGCATTCGTGCGTCTTCCGAACGGCACGCTGGAAGCGACGATCCCGTCGGAATACCTGCTTGAGCCGACCGATCTTTCCTACCTCGGCCTGGGTCCGATCGTCAGCTACGACGCGCGCGAACTGATCGCGAACGGCGTGCTGGTGCTCGAACCGCGGGTGACCACCGGGCCCGGTGCGGCAACCGACGTCCTGTCCAAGAGCTTCGATTTCTCCGAAAAGCTGATGACGGCCTATCTCCAGGCCAATATCGAGCAGGAGTTCGGCGAAACGCTGCTGACCGGCAATTTCGGCGTGCAGGCGATCAACACGGTCCAGAAATCGACCGGGCTGATCTTCCCGCCGAGCGGGCCGGAGCCGCGCCAGCAGGGTGCGGAATACTGGGACGTGCTGCCCAGCCTCAACCTGGCGCTGCGCCTGCCCAGCGACACCGTGATCCGCTTCGCCGCCGCGCGCGAGATCATGCGTCCGCGGATCGACGATATGCGTCTGTCGATCGGCTACGGCATCGACATTACGGGCCCTGCCCCGATCATCCGCGGCAGCAGCGGCAACCCCGAACTGCGCCCGTACCGGGCCAATGCCTTCGACCTGAACATCGAACAATATTTCGGGGGCAGCGACGGGGTCATTTCGCTCCAGCTGTTCTACAAGGACCTCAAGAGCTTCGTCTTCACCAGCCGGGTGCCGTTCGACTTCGGGGCCTTCCCGGCGCCGACCAACGCGGCGACCTATCCGGGGCTTTCCCGGATCGGCACGATCGAGCGGCCGACCAATACCGGCGGCGGCAAGCTGTACGGCGGCGAACTGGCGGCCACCTTGCCCTTCGACGTGCTCACGCCCGCGCTCGACGGCTTCGGCGTGACCGGCGGCGTCGGCTACACCAAGACCGAGATCGAGGATCAGAACGGTAACCTGACGACGATTCCGGGCTATTCGGAATGGGTCGCCAACGGGACGCTGTTCTTCGAAAAGGGCGGCTTCGATGCCCGCGGCAGCGTGCGCTATCGTTCCGAATTCCTCGGCGACTTCACCGGCTTCGGCGGCACGCCGACGCGGCGGACGGCGCTGGGCGAGACGATCGTCGATGCCCAGATCGGGTACGACTTCGAAGGCGGCATGCTCGATGGCCTGTCGGTCTATCTGCAAGGCCAGAACCTGACCGACGAGCGCTTCGCCTCGGTCGGCGCAGACCGGCGGCAGGTTGTCGACTACCAGATCTACGGCCGCCGCTTCCTCGCGGGCTTCACCTACAAGTTCCGGTAAGCCGGATACGCAAGGGCGGGCGGCCCCTTTCTCCCGGTCGCCCGCCTCCCTTCTCCGCGCTGCCCTTGCCCCGCCACGACTCAGGAGAGAACGGCGTGGGCAAGGGGGCCAGAATGGACGTGATGCGTGGGTCGTGATGCGCCTCTTCAATTCGTGATTATCGGCGGGGGGACCGCCGGGTGGATGGCGGCTGCCGCGCTCGCGAAGCTGACGCCCAACCCCGTCACCCTCGTCGAATCCGATGCCATCGGCACGGTCGGCGTGGGCGAGGCGACGATCCCGCAGATCCGCCTGTTCAACCAGGCGCTCGGCATCGACGAAGCCGAATTCCTGCGCGAGACCAAGGCGACCTTCAAGCTGGGCATCGAATTCGCCGGCTGGAACGGCGCGGGCAGCAGCTACATGCATGCCTTCGGCACGATCGGTCGCGGGGCGGGCCTGCTGCCCTTTCACCACTACTGGCTGCGCAGCCATGCCGAAGGGACGGCCGGGCCGCTCGCCGATTATTCGCTCAACGAACGCGCCGCGCGCGCGCTCAGGATGCAGATGTGGCCGCAGGCACCGGGCCGTACCGCGCCCGACATGCCGTGGGCCTATCATTTCGACGCGACGCTCTATGCGGCCACCCTGCGCCGTTTCGCCGAAGCACGCGGCGCAACCCGGACCGAAGGCAAGGTCGCCTCGGTCGAGCGCAACGGCGAGAGCGGCGATATCGAGTCCGTCACGCTGGAAGACGGCACGCAAATCGCGGGCGATTTCTTCATCGACTGCACCGGCTTTCGCGCCCTGCTGATCGGGCAGGAGCTGGAGGCGGGCTTCGAGGACTGGAGTCACTGGCTGCCCTGCGACCGCGCGGTCGCGGTGCCCTGCAGCGCGCATGGCGACTTCACGCCCTACACCCGCGCCACCGCGCATGACGCAGGCTGGCAATGGCGCATTCCGTTGCAGCACCGGGTCGGCAATGGCCTGGTCTATTGCAGCGATTATCTTTCGGACGACGATGCCGAGGCGACGCTGCTCGCCAATCTGGACGGCAAGCCGATGGCCGAGCCCAAGCGGCTGCGCTTCACCACCGGCATGCGTGAACGCCAGTGGTCGCACAATTGCCTCGCGCTGGGGCTGGCGGCGGGCTTCATGGAGCCGCTCGAATCGACCAGCATCCACCTGATCCAGTCCTCCATCGCGCGGTTCCTCGCCATGCTTCCGGGCAAACACCCGGCGCCTGCGCTGGCCGCCGAGTTCAACCGGCAGGCGCGGTTCGAATGGACCCGCATCCGCGACTTCCTGATCCTGCATTACTGCGCCAATGGCCGTGTGGGCGAGCCGTTCTGGGACCGGTGCCGGGCGATGGGCCTGCCCGACACGCTGACCGCCAAGATCGCGCAGTTTCGCGAACGCGGCTTCATCCACCGCGAGCACGAGGAACTGTTCACGCCCGAAGGCTGGTTGCAGGTCTTCATCGGCCAGGGCGTCATCCCGCAAGCCTATCACCCGCTCGCCGATGCGATGCCTTCGGTCGATCTGGCGCGCATGCTCGACGATATCGTGCAGGGCATCGCGCGCCTGACCGATAGCATGCCCGGCCATGCGCAGTTCCTGCGCGCTTATTGCATGCCGCAGACCGCCAACCGACCCGCCGCCACCAAGGAGACGGCCCGATGAAACGTTTCACCCTATCCCTTGCCGCCGCACTGCTCGCCAGCACGCCCGGCTTCGCCCAGCAGCCGGATAC
>Ga0114910_1001221_pt1 | contig 12346 bp, 12 predicted proteins | sample MalvireepMed_908_FD_83500 | JGI IMG/M metagenome (GOLD analysis project Ga0114910, IMG submission 83500) | Marine viral communities from the Global Malaspina Expedition - Malaspina viral metaG DeepMed_908 | ecosystem: Environmental > Aquatic > Marine > Oceanic | place: Mediterranean Sea...
CTATTCGGTTAACATATTTGTGATCGTCCATTGTTGTGTTTACTATAAGTTTTTTATCACCTACAGAAACCTCATTGTCGTACCTTCCGTTCTTTGGTTGTACTATAAAATTAAATAAACTTTGCATTAGTATTCTAAATTGTATTCAACTGAAATAGCCATATTGGAATTAAATTTTTTCCAAGGTATGGTTTCACTATCTTTTTCAATATATATATTATATGAATTATCTTTTTGATCAAATAATATATTAGAGATACAATGTCCTCCGTAGACTTGTTGGCCTACGGAATAGTGCATTGCTTCGTTTTTATAGTCAGTTCCTATGCTTAATTTTCTAATTAACTTAGCCATAGGAATTAATTTAATTTATTTATCTTCTTCTACTGCTTCTTCAGCTTTCTCTTCAGTTTCTTCTTCTTCTACTTCTACTACTTCATAAGAACCATCTTCAAGATTGATATTAATTTTACCATATTCTTTTTCTAATTCTTCAGCAGTTTCAGCTGTTTTTTGCATAACATTAGTTAAAGCATTTAATAAATCATGTTTTTGTGCTTCTAATACACCTACATCATTAATTATTCTTGCTTTAACACTTTGCTGAGCTCTTACTTTTTCTAATTGCTCATCTGTAATTTTCATTTCTTTTTCTTTCTTTGCCATAATTTTGGATTTTTTGGTTTTTAATTTAATTTAATTGTTTGTTTATTTTTTAAAAATACTACTTGCCTTTTCAGTCGTACGTCCACCGAAATAGGCCAGAACGACTGCCATCATGACCTTCTCAAAAGTATCATTCCATGTTTCATTTATATGAAATGGTATAGTTTCAACGCTGTCTAAAATTCCAGCTAATGAAAATATACATATACACCATACTAATACTAGTGGGCGTACATTTTTCGACATCCATGAATCAGACATAGAATCTGCCTCCCACCTGGAAGTTACAGCTTCTAGTTCTTTATTCTGTTGTTCGTATATTAATTGTTGCAGTTTAACTTTATCTTCTGCAGGTGCATCTGATTTAGTTATTTCTGCTATTGCTTCTTTTGGAGACGTAACACCTCGTAGTACATTCCCTAATGTAGGATTAATAACAGAAGCCGCACCAAATAATAGTTGTCCAACGGTTGTGTCTTTAAACTTCTTTTTACTTTTTGGCATTTTTTCTACCTTTACGTTTTTCACCTCTTAAAGCATTATCGATATCACCCATTTGGTTACCAACTTCTTTCATAGCTTTAGCTACGTCTCTAAGTTCTTGTGCAGTTAATTTATATCTTCTTTTGATTTCTTTAACTGTAGCAAGAGCTTTTTCATCGACAGAAGTTTTGCCCCATAGATAATTCCACATATCTTTAAAGTATGTAATAATTTTCTTCATTATATTTAATTTAATTTAGTTATTAATTATAGACTTAAAGCGTCTATTTTAGCTTTTTGAGCAGATGATAGTGCAGAAACAAATTTACTTTTAGCCATTTTGATTACAATATGACCTTCGTTTCTAAATAAATCACCTACTTCATCTGCAGTTCTATCTCCTTCGGAAACAGCTCTAACCCTTTCGACGATTTCAACAGACTCCATTGTAGCAGGAATATCAGCTGCAGCCATCTCATCAGTATATTCTAATTCACTCATAATTTTGATTTTAGTTATTGATTGTTAATTAGTTATATATATTACTATATATATATTTACTTGTTTTCTAGCATTTTTACTTTAGCAGAGAGCTCTTGAACAGCTTTTACTAAAATTGGTACTAGTCTGCCATAAGAGGCTTCTAGTCTTTCTGGATTTTTGTCATAAACTAAATTAGTATATTCATCATCTAGTTCTTGTAAATCTTGAGCAATAAATCCAATATCTTTAACACCTTTTTGTGAACCGTCTCTTGTTTCCCAATCAAACTTGACTGGTTTTAAAGCATCTACAAATTCTAGTCCTTTATCTAAAGTGTTAATATTTGTTTTATCTCTTTTATCTGATAAAGAGGAGATTGTTTGTACTTGACATCTTATAGAGGCAATATTTGCATCTCCTAATGTAATTTCGTTATCAACATCTACAGCAGAAGCCGCAGCACCGTAACCTATTACTATATTATTTTCACCAGTAGTTATTGCATCTCCACATTCTGAACCTAATATAGTATTTTTAATACCTGTGTTTATTGCAGCACCAGCACTAAATCCTATAGCTGTGTTTTGTCCAGAACCATCATAATTTAATGTCTCTAAAGCACCGTAACCAAAAGCGGTATTACGAGTACCCGTGTCTTCCGCAGTTAATGCACCATGTCCTACAGCAGTATTATAAGCACCTGTAGTTAGTGCATCACCAGCTAATCCACCAATAATTGTATTTTGAACACCTGTTGTAATTTCTAAACCAGCAGTATATCCAACAGCTGTATTTTTTGCATGAGCCCCTGCATTTTGTGAACTTAAAGCACCATATCCTATAGCAACATTCTGGCCATGCTCGTCTTCTGTACCTAAAGCATTATAGCCAACTGCTACATTATATCCGCCTGTAGTTAAAGCATCACCTGCGAGACCTCCAATTAAAGTATTATTTACACCTGTTGAAACATATATACCAGCATTATATCCTATAGCTATATTGTATGCATCAGCCCCGGCGTCTTGTGTTTTTAAAGCATTAGGACCTATAGCAATACACCTACCATGTGCATCTTCTGTTGATAAAGCATACATACCTATTGCTACATTATTGCTACCAGCAGTTAAAGCATCGCCTGCAAGTCCACCTACAATAGTATTATATAAACCTGTTGAAACAGCTTTACCAGCGTTATAACCTACAGCTGTATTATACGCTTCGCCATTATAATTTAATGCAGTTAAAGCCTCTTGTCCTATAGCTACATTTCTACTACCTGTATCTTCTTGCCCTAAAGCACCATACCCTAATGCAGTATTTTCTGCGCCGGTGGTAAGTGCGTCTCCAGCTAAGCTACCTAATATTGTATTATATCTAGCTGTTGTAATTTCTGCACCTGCATTATATCCTATAGCTGTATTATGACCATCGCCATCATAATTCAAATCTTGTAAAGCATAAGCCCCTATAGCCGTATTTTTATTACCCGTATCTTCTGTGCTAAAAGCTGAATATCCAATAGCAACATTGTCATTACCAGTTGTAAGTGCATCACCAGAATGAGCACCAATAAAAACACCCCTAAGACCTGTATTTATTAATTTTCCGGCTTCATATCCAATAGCTACATGATAAGCATTATTACCGGTATTTAAAGAACTTAAAGCGTTTCTACCAATAGCTACATTCCCTACACCACTATCTTCTGTGCCTAAAGCGTTATGCCCTATAGCCACATTATAATCACCTGTTGTAAGGGCATCACCTGCTATACCACCTATTAATATATTTTGTATACCTGTTGTCATTGCTGTCCCAGCGACGTATCCTACAGCTACATTATATGCGTCTACATCAGAAGTATTATTTTGAGCAAGTAAAGTTTCATAACCAATAGCAACGTTTCTATCACCTCTAGTTTCTCCTGATAAAGCACCCCTTCCTACAGCAGTATTTGCATTACCATCTGTTAACGCATCACCAGCTAAGCCACCTATTAATGTATTACTTGTACCTGTTGTAACACTTTGACCAGCATTTGATCCAACTGCTACATTATAAGCATCACTACCGGCATTTTGACTTTGTAAAGCTCTATTTCCTATAGCTACGTTATAACCGGTTGTATCTTCTGTTTGTAAAGCAGCGTGTCCTATCGCAACGTTTCTAATACCCGTAGTTAATGCTAAACCAGCATTCCCACCTATTAATATAGTTTCGTTTCCTGTTGAAACTACTTTACCAGCTTCAAAACCAATCGCTACATTGTAAGCGTCAGCTCCTGCATCTTGATCTCTTAAAGTATTATGTCCTATAGCAACGTTTTTGCCATGACCATCTTCTGCAGTAAGAGCTTGATAACCTACAGCGACATTACTATTACCAGTAGTTAAGTGATCTCCAGCTAAACTACCTACAATTACATTTGTAATACCAGTTGATAGACGCATACCAGCTTCATTTCCTACAGCTGTATTATGACCATTTGCTCCAGCATTTAAATCTCTTAAAGCTTTGTAACCAACAGCTACATTATTTCCATGTGCGTCTTCCGTAGTAAGCGCTTGATAACCTAAAACAGTATTACCAGCTCCTGTAGTAAGTGCATCACCTGCTAAACCACCAATAAGTGTGTTTTGAACACCTGTTGTAACAGTATATCCAGCTCGATATCCCATAGCCACATTGTAAGCATCTGCGCCTGCATCTTGTACTCTTAAAGTTTGATGTCCTACGGCAGTATTATAACTATGCGTGTCTTCTGCTGATAAAGCTTGATAACCTATTGCTATATTATCAACTCCTGAACTTAAAGTATCTCCTGCCGAAGCTCCTATTACAATATTTCTAATACCTGTTGTAACATTTCTACCAGCTCGCCATCCCACCGCCACATTGTAAGCATCACCACCATCTGCATCTTGTAAAGCTTCATGACCAATAGCTACGTCCGCAGCACCAGTAGTTTTTGCACTTAAAGCCTGCCTACCTATTGCTATATTATCAGTACCTGTAGTAAGAGTATCACCGGCCTCACCTCCAATTATCACGTTATTAGTACCTGTTGTCAGAGCATAACCAGCAGTATATCCAACTGCAACATTGTACATGTCAACATTACTAGCTGGATCTAAAGTATATAATGCTTGATAACCAATAGCAACGTTGTTATCGCCATCATCATTAGTATATAAAGCTCTATAACCTAAAGCTGTATTTCTTTCACCAGTTGTTATTGCTAAACCAGCACTAGCACCAACTAAAGCATTATATCTACCTGTTGTAATAGTTGTACCAGCATTATAACCTACAGCTACATTATATCCATTACCATTATAATTCATACTTGCTAAAGTACCACTACCTATAGCGGTATTACGAGCACCAGTATCTTCAGTTGATAATGCATTATAACCTAAAGCTACATTATTAGACCCGGTAGTTAATGCATCGCCTGCAAGGCCTCCTACAATAGTATTTTGTATACCTGTTGTCATATCTTCACCAGCAAGATGACCAATAGCTACATTGTATCCATCAGCTCCAGCATTTAAAGAGGCTAAAGCATTGTGCCCTATCGCTATATTAAGTCCATGCCCGTCTTCAGTAGATAATGCTTGTAGTCCAATAGCTATATTTGATGAACCTGTTGTTAAGGCATCACCAGCCAAACCGCCTATTAATACATTTCTAATACCTGTTGTAATATTTTCACCAGCTAAATAACCTATAGCTACACTATATGCGTCTGTGCCTGCGTCCATATCTCTTAATGCTCTATAACCTATTGCTACATTACGACCATGAGCATCTTCTGTGGATAAGGCTTCGTGTCCTATAGCTACATTATAGTCTCCAGTTGTTAATGCATCTCCAGCTTCAGCACCTATTATTATATTTCTAATACCTGTTGAAACTGCTACACCAGTATTATATCCAATAGCTATATTATAAGCGTCTGCCCCGGCATTTTGAACTAATAATGCTTGATAACCTATTGCAACATTTCTACCATTACCATCTTCTGCACCAAGAGCATTATGACCTATAGCAATATTATGACTACCAGTAGTTAAAGCATCCCCAGCGTTTGAACCAACTAAAGTATTAGATCCTCCTGAGCTTATATTAGTACCAGCTAAAGCACCTACAGCAACGTTTCTATCACCTGAAGTTAAAGCATCTAATGTGCTTATACCAATACCAGTATTATATTCTGCACTAGATATTGTACCAGTTGTACTATGCCCGACTAATAGCGATCCAGTAAAATTAGTACCTTCTAATTTATAAGCCAATGCAGCTGTACCACTAGAGTATACCTCTGTAAAATTATCATTACATATATCAAATGCTTCCCTTAAATTAGTTCCTGTTCCGTCATTTGCTGTAGTTCCTATGCTTATTGATTGTAGAGCCATTTATTATTTCTTTTTTAATTCTTTAATTTCTTCACTTAGTTCTTTAATTGCATTTACCAATATTGGTATGATATTTCCTTGTGCTAATTGATATTTTTCTGGATCGTTAGTATCTACTATTCCAGTATAATTAGCATTTTCTTTATCTAATATTTCTTGAACTTCTTGGGCAATAAAACCAGAAGCCTCTTTGCCTTTATCGTTATCAGTATGTCTATGATTCCATTTGAATTTTCTAGGTTGTAATTTATTTATAAAATCAACTCCTAATTCTAAATCTTCAATATCTGTTTTATCTCTTTTATCTGATACAAATGTCCAAGAACTTGCAGAACCTTGAAATCTAGCTACTACAGAACCATTATAAAGATTTACTTCATTATCAACATCTACAGCAGAAGCTGCACCTGCTTGACCTATAACAATATTATTATTACCCTCTGTAAGAGCATCACCCGCTAAACCTCCTATTAATGTGTTATTTGTGCCGTCAGTTACTGCTAAACCAGCAGCAAATCCTACCGCGGTATTATAATTATTATCACTGCCACCTGAAATAAATGCTTTTAATGCTTCTTGTCCCACTGCAACATTTCTACTACCTAATAAATTTGCTGTTAAAGCTTCTGTCCCAATAGCCACATTTTTACCACCTGTAGTCCCAGCGTTCATTGTAAGGTATCCTACAGCCACATTTTCGCTACCTGTTGTTAATGCTTTACCTGCATATCCTAATATGCTATTTCTAACACCTGTATTAATAGCTAAACCAGCCTGATAACCAACAGCTGTATTATATCCATCAGCACCCGCATCTTGAACTAATAAAGCATTAAATCCAATAGCTGTATTTTTACCGTGAGCATCCTCGGCACTTAAAGCTTGATAACCTAAAACAGTATTACCAGCTCCTGTAGTAAGTGCATCACCAGCATTACCGCCTATTAATACATTTTCTACACCTGTTGTCATTGCTTTACCAGCATCATAACCAACCGCTATATTATATGCATCCGCACCTGCATTTAAAGTTGTTAATGCTTCGTTACCAATAGCAACATTTTTACCATGAGCATCTTCAGTTCCAAGTGCTAAATAACCTATGGCTACATTTCTCTCTCCAGTTGTTAATGAATCTCCAGCAAGACCACCAACTAATGTATTTTTAATACCTGTTGATATAGCTGTTCCAGCTGCATAACCCACGGCTACATTATATGTATCTGTATCAGATGCTGGATTTAGTGTTGCTAAAGTATCATGCCCAATCGCTACGTTTCTACTACCATTAACATTTGCTTGCATTGATGAATCACCAATAGCTATATTATAGCTTTGGTCTGTTGTACTGCCTAAAGCTGCATACCCCATAGCTATATTGCCAGTACCTGTGGTAAGAGCATCACCAGCAATTCCACCTATTAATATATTTCTAACACCTGTTGTAATAAGTTTACCAACATCAAAACCTATAGCTATATTATAAGCTTCTGCACCTGCATTTTGATCTCTTAAAGCAGAGTATCCTATTGCTATATTTCTTCCATTAGCATCTTCTGTGCTTAAGGCTTGGCTACCAATAGCTACATTATAACCTCCAGATGTTAAAGCATCCCCAGCTAATCCTCCTATTAATACATTTGCAAGCCCTGTTGAAATTACTGCGCCAGCTTCGTAACCTATACCTATATTATATCCGGTACCATCATAGTTTAGTGATTTTAATGCTCTCCAGCCTATTGCAACATTTCTAGAACCTGTGTCTTCACCAGATAAAGCTTCATATCCTATTGCAGTATTTTCTCCTCCGGTAGTTAGAGCATCACCTGCAAGGCCTCCTACAAGTGTATTTTGAACACCATCTGAAACTAATAATCCAGCTTGGTGGCCTACTGCCACGTTATATGCATCTGCTCCGGCATTTTGAGCTTTTAGTGTTTGATATCCTATTGCGGTATTATTACCATTACCGTCTTCTGTACTTAATGCTTCATATCCAACTGCAGTATTATTACTTCCTGTAGTAAGAGCATCTCCAGCAAAAGCACCTACTAATGTAGTTTGGATGCCTGTTGACATTACTTTACCTGCTTCATATCCAACAGCTACGTTATAAGCCTGTTGCCCCGCGTTTAATGACGCTAATGCTTCTTCACCAATAGCTACGTTTTTACCGTGAGCATCTTCTGTAGATAATGCTTGATATCCAATAGCAACGTTACCACCGCCTAGTGTTAAAGCATCACCAGCTAAACCACCTATAAGTGTATTTTGAACACCTGTTGAAACTAATAATCCAGCATCGTGACCTACAGCAACATTATAAGGATCACTTCCAGCATTTTGATCTCTTAAAGCTCTATGTCCTATAGCTGTACTTGTACCTCTTGTATCTTCTGTGCTTAATGCTTCATAACCTACAACAGTGTTTTTGCTTCCTGAAGTTAAAGCATCACCTGCAAGCCCACCTATAATAACGTTTTTAATACTTGTTGAAACAGCATGACCTGCTCTATAACCTATAGCTATATTGTACGCATCTACCCCAGCATCTTGCACTTCTAACGCTTCCCTACCTATAGCAACATTATTTCCATTACCATCTTCTGTATATAAAGCTTTAAAACCAATAGCTATATTATTACCACCAGTTGTTAAATTATATCCAGCCGAATCGCCTATTAAAGTATTTTGACCACCAGTGCTTATATTAGTACCACATTGAAATCCTACTGCAACATTATGATAACTTCCATCAGCATTTTGACTTGCCAAAGCTTGATACCCAACTGCAACAGCCCCTTGACCAGTATCTTCAGCGCCTAAAGCTTGATACCCAACAGCGACATTTTGAATACCTGTTGTTAAAGCATCACCAGCGGTTGCACCAACTATTGTATTATGTGTAGCTGTAGTTAAAGCCGTAGCAGCATTATAACCAATAGCGACATTATAATCACCTTGAGTTATAGCGTCCATTGCGCCTATACCTAATGCGGTATTGTATGTAGCTGAGGAAAGTGTACCAGTAGTACTGTGTCCTACGATTAAAGAACCTGTGAAGTCTGTGCCTTCTATTTGATAAGGCAGTGCGGAAGTACCGTCATATATTTCTGCGAAGTTGTCATTAACAATGTCAAATGCTTCTCTTAGAGTAGTACCTGTGCCATCATTCGCGGAACTACCTATGCTTATTGTTTGTAGTGCCATTTATTTTTTTTTAGTCGTGATGTGTTTGATCAGCAGCGTAAGTTGTTCTATCCACAGTTATCCCTGTCCAATCAGCAGTAATCGCATATTTTGGACCGAATGGTGATGGATTTATAACCTGTGGGACATATCCCATACCCATTTGGTTTCCTAACTTAGCCATTTTAGTAAAGCGCTATTATATCGTCAGCTGTAGTATTTGAAGAGTAGATTCTATCTACTTTTATTGGTAAGAAAGATCCTGCAGCAATTTGTTGAAAAAGAACGGGTCTATAAATTTCATATTTCTCAGCAGTTGAACTTCCATCAAATATATCAGCTGCACTACTACCACCAGGTGCTGTAACTAAAGCTAAAGTAGTATCACTATCTATAGCTTGAACCCAAGCCTGTGTACTATCTGTTGTATTTAATACTCTATCACCAACTAAAATATCATGATTAGTAGAAGTAAAACCACTTGAAACTAATTTATTAGTAGTATCCGCAGTAGTTGTGCCACTTGTAATCATTGGGCTACCAGAAAGCTCTACTAATAAATCGCCCTGTACGCCAACATATACGCCAGCTTTATTATGGGCTTTTGTACCAACTAATTTTTTTAAATCAAGACTATCACTTCTATAATCAATACTACTGCCACTATTTCTAATCAATACCGCATGTGTTACAGTTGATATAGGTTGACTATCTGGGCGTACATGCCCGCTTGATTCATATTTAATATCTCCGTATGCCATTTTTAATTTTTTTTATTATTATTATCTATTTTTGTCTTTGTTGATTAAATTTATAGCCTTAATCATTACTTTATCTGAATAAGAATTACCTTCCATTATTTTATTTCTTCTAATACTAGTTGGTAAATCTTCTGTACCTAACAACATTCTATATATTCTACTTATAAGTTGAGTACATTTAAATGATGTTTTATATATACTATATTTAATTGTTGTTCTATTTCGATGCCTCCATGTTTCTATCCAACCTTCACGTCTTAACCTTTCCCAACGATTTTTATCCCAAGAATAAGTATAAACACCATTTAAATAGTCTTGTCTAGTAAATAAATCTAAACAATCAAAGTAAATTAGAAGCTCGAGATCAGCATTTTTTAGTTTATATGTTTTACAAGCCCATCTTCTTATGATACGATAGTGCTTTAACAACCCTATGCTTCTTAGATCCTTGGCCTCTAATTTTCTCATAAGACAATAACAACATCCTGTTGTTTTATTACTAGAAATATCTCTTCATCAATTTCTATCTTGAACCCAGCGTTTTTATCATAGTAAATTTTATCATTGTCTTTTACACCTTGAACTAACTCACCTACGCTTTTTACAAGACCCTGCCTATATCTTATGTCTTCTTTTATTTTATCTGTAAGAAGTAAACCCCCTTTTGTTTTGGTTGGTTTCTCTTTTATATCTCGTATAACTAAATATCCACCTATTGCTCTCATTCTTCTCTCATATTACTAATTACACAATCAGTTGATAATATTGTTGAAGCAACAGATACAGCATTTTTCAATGCACTTTTAGTTACAAGTAAAGGATCTATAATACCTTCTTTAATCATATTAACTGTTTTACCAGTTACTACATTTATTCCTTTACCTTTACTTTTTTGCGGTACATACTCTAAACCAGCATTTTCAAGTATCTTTTTATATGGATATTTTATAGCTTCTATAAATATATCCGTACCATCAGTTTTTTCTTTTAAGTTATTTGCAGCATTTAAAAGAGCCACACCACCGCCTGGAACAATTCCTTCTTTAACAGCAGCTTTAGTAGCATGTATTGCATCATCTACCCTATCTTTCTTTTCTTTTAATTCTACATCAGAATTTGCACCTACAGAAACTACTGCAACATTCCCAGACAATATAGCTAATCTTTCTTCTAATTTTTGTGTCTTTAAACTAGGATCGCTACTTTTTAATTGCTCCTCTATATCTTTAATTCTTGTTTTAGCTTCTTCTGGTATCTCAGTTATTTTTAAAACAGTAGATTTACTATCTGAAATTGCCCTTTCACATTCTCCAAGCATATCAGGTGTGATTAAATCTATATCATCACCATATTCTTCGCTTATATGCGTAGCTCCTGTCACAGCTGCAATATCATCTAAAAAATCTTTTTTCCAGAAATTAAAACCAGGAGGCGCAATAACGTTAGCTTTTATATTACCTTTTATCTTATTCATTACCAATGCTGCCATTGGTTGTTTTTCTAATTCAGCTATAATAAGTATTGGTCTATTATTTGTTACTGCATATTCTAATACAACTTGTATTTTTCTTACAACACTTATTGGTGAACTAACTAATAAAACTAACGGTTTTTCTAATGTTACAGTTTGTTTACCTGTATCTGTTACAAAATTAGCATTTCGATAACCTTGATTTATTTGTGATCCAGATACTACTTCAACCGTAGTTTCACCTGTTTTCCCATCAGCATCCATCATTACAGTACCATTTTTACCAACTTGCTTAAAGGCTTCACCTATTATAGATCCAAGTTCTTTATCGTTATTTGATGATATAGTTGCTACTTGATCAATCATATCACCTTCAACTGGTACTACGATACTTTCAAGATAGTTAATAGTACTATCACATGCTTTTTGAATATTTTCCTTTATTTTACGTAAACTTTCTTTAGTTTCTTTATTATTAGCTTCTTTTATCAAACTATGTGCTAAAACAGCAGCGGTAGTTGTACCATCCCCTGCTTCTGAAACTGTTTTACGTGCGGCTTCTCTTATAAGTGTAGCCCCTATATTTTCTACAGGATCTTTTAAATTTATAGAATTAGCTACAGTTACACCATCTTTTGTAATCATGGGTCTTCCCATGAAGTCTTCTAAGATAACACACTTACCGCTAGCTCCTAATGTGGAGCTAACAGCTTGTGTCAATTTATCTATCCCTGCAAAAACCCTATCTTTAGCATCACTGCCAAAGCTTAAAGTCTTCACAATGTCTTGTGGATTTTGCATTTAATTTAATTTAATTTAGTTAATAAATCTATTTAAAAGTTTTAATAACTTTTGGACCATCAATGAAC
>Ga0114910_1001224_pt1 | contig 12330 bp, 8 predicted proteins | sample MalvireepMed_908_FD_83500 | JGI IMG/M metagenome (GOLD analysis project Ga0114910, IMG submission 83500) | Marine viral communities from the Global Malaspina Expedition - Malaspina viral metaG DeepMed_908 | ecosystem: Environmental > Aquatic > Marine > Oceanic | place: Mediterranean Sea...
CCCAATACAAGGCTCATTCTCTCATCCGGCATTTGCAACGCGGCTGGAATTTCCTGCGGCCCGAACGCAACGAGAGCTTCGACATTCTCCCCGCCAGCCAGCGCGTCTCGGAAACCCAGTGGTATGACGGCACCGCCGACGCGGTGTTCCAGAACATCGATATCATTGAAGCTTACGAACCCAAGTTCATGGTCATTCTGGCCGGCGACCACATCTACAAGATGGACTATGAGCTGATGCTGCAGCAGCACGTCAATTCCGGTGCAGACGTCACAGTCGGTTGTCTCGAAGTGCCGCGCATGGAAGCCACCGGATTTGGTGTCATGCATGTCAACGACAGGGACGAGATCGTTGCCTTTGTCGAAAAACCCGCCGATCCGCCAGCCATGCCGGACAAGCCGGACATGGCACTGGCATCAATGGGTATCTATGTCTTCAACACCGATTTCCTGATGGATGAATTGCGCCGTGATGCCGAAACCCCCGGCTCAAGCCGCGATTTCGGCAAGGACATCATCCCCTACATTGTTGAAAACGGTAAAGCCGTGGCGCACCGGTTTTCCGAGTCCTGCGTGCGTGAAACGCCGGACAAGGAAGCCTATTGGCGCGACGTCGGCACCGTTGACGCCTATTGGCAGGCCAATATCGACTTGACCGACATCCTGCCGGAACTCGATTTGTATGACCGGTCCTGGCCGATCTGGACCTACGCCGAGATCCGCCCCCCGGCGAAGTTCGTGCACAATGAAGAGGGACGCCGCGGTATGGCGCTCTCCTCTCTGGTGTCCGGCGACTGCATCATCTCCGGCTCGGAAATACACCGTTCATTGCTGTTCTCCGGCGTTTTGTGCCGTTCCTATTCCAGCCTGAACGAAGCCGTGGTGCTGCCTGAATGCGTGATCGGCCGCCACGCCAATCTCTCCCGAGTGGTGATTGACCGGGGTGTCAAGATTCCTGCCGGCCTTGTTGTGGGAGAAGACCCCGTGCTCGACGCCAGCCGTTTCCATCGCTCTGAATCGGGGATATGTCTGATCACACAGGACATGCTTGACCGTGCGGGGCTGATTTACGAATGAAAGTACTCTCTGTTGCCTCTGAGGTGTACCCGCTGATCAAGACCGGCGGTCTGGCAGACGTGGCGGGTGCCTTGCCCGCGGCGCTGTCGGCCCATGGCGTGGACATGCGGGTGCTGCTTCCAGGCTACCAGCAGGTAATGGCGAAGCTCCGCAATCCGGTGCCCTTGATCAGGTTTGACGACCTTCTCGGTGTCAACGCCACAATCCTCGCAAGCGTATTGGACGGGGTGGATTATCTCATTCTCGACGCTCCGGAGCTGTTCGACCGCGAAGGCGGTCCCTACACCGACGCAATCAACGCCGACCATCCGGATAACTGGCTGCGTTTTGCCGCGCTGTGCCGCGCGGCTGCCAACATCGCGGAAGGTGCGCTTGAGGACTGGACGCCTGACATCGTGCATGCTCACGACTGGCAAGCCGGCCTGACCCCCGTCTACATGATGCAGGGCAAGGCGGCGGCGACCCCAACGGTGATCACCATCCACAACATCGCGTTTCAGGGTCAGTTTGGCCCGGATATTTTCCCGAAACTCGATCTGCCGCAATCCGTGTTCTCGATGGATGGAATCGAGTATTATGGCGATGTCAGTTTCCTCAAGGGCGGGCTGCAAATGGCAACCGCCATCACCACCGTCAGCCCGACCTATGCGCAGGAAATTCGTACATCCGCCTTCGGCATGGGCCTGGATGGATTGATCAATGCGCGCGCCGACAGTCTGTACGGCATCGCCAACGGCATCGACACAGAGGTCTGGGACCCCGCGACGGACAAGATCATTGCCGCCAACTACAGCCTTGCGAAACCGAAGAAGCGGCAGGCCAACCGCGCTGCGCTGGCAGACTATTTCCATTTTGAAGATACCGACAAGCCTGTCTTCACCGTCGTCAGCCGCCTGACCTGGCAAAAGGGCATCGATGTGCTCACCGAACTTGCCAACGACATTGTCGCCATGGGCGGCAGGCTCGCGGTCCTCGGCTCCGGCGATCAGGCTCTCGAAGCTGCCCTGAAGTCCGCCGCCGAACGGCATCCCGGTGATATCGGATTGGAGATTGGATACAACGAAGCGCTGTCGCATCTCATTCAGGCCGGCGGCGATGTGATGCTGGTTCCCTCACGCTTTGAACCCTGCGGTCTGACCCAGCTCTACGGACTGCGCTACGGCAATGTTCCTGTGGTGGCGCGCACTGGCGGACTTGCCGACACGATCATCGACGCCAATGAGGCGGCACTTGCGGCCGAGGTGGCCACCGGATTTCAGTTTTCCCCGGTTTCACCTGATGCCCTGCGAGAGGCCCTGCGCCGCGCTGTCCGGGCATTCGCCGAACCCAAGCTGTGGGAGCGGTTACAAAACCGCGGCATGAAAGCCGATGTCTCCTGGGATCGCAGCGCGTTGCGCTATGCCAGTCTTTACGCCGAACTTCTAGCATCAAAGAGCGACCAATCATGATCCGGACCGTTTCTGTAATCCCCTTCCCTGACCAGAAACCCGGAACCTCCGGACTGCGCAAGAAAGTCCCGGTGTTTCAGACGCCGGGGTACACCGAAGCGTTCATCCAGTCGGTGTTCGACAGTCTCGACGGGTTTGAAGGCAAATCGCTTGTCATCGGAGGTGACGGGCGGTTCTACAATCGGGAGGTCATTCAGATTGCAATCCGCATGGCCGCGGCCAATGGCTTCGGGCGTGTTCTGGTGGGCCAGGGCGGAATTCTGTCGACCCCTGCGGCTTCCCATCTGATCCGCAAGAGAGAAACCTTTGGCGGGCTCATCTTATCCGCAAGCCACAACCCGGGTGGCCCCACAGAAGATTTCGGAATCAAGTACAATATCTCCAATGGCGGTCCCGCCCCGGAAAAAATCACTGACGCCATCTTTGCGCGATCCCAATCCATCGACCACTACAAGATCGCGGATTTCGATGATGTCGATCTCGACAAGATCGGCACGTTTGAAGCTGGTGGCATGACAATCGAGGTCGTTGATCCTGTCACCGAGTATGCAGACCTGATGGAAACCCTCTTCGACTTTGCCGCAATCCGCAAACTCGTCGATGGCGGCTTCAAGGTGGCCTTTGATGCCATGCACGCCGTTACCGGTCCCTACGCCAGCGAGATACTGGTGCGGCGTCTGGGCGTGGATGCAGCCTTGGTCTTCAACGCCACCCCGCTCGAAGATTTCGGCGGCCACCACCCCGATCCAAATCTGGTCCACGCCAAGGTTCTTTTTGATATGATGATGGGCCCTGATGCGCCCGATTTCGGTGCCGCCTCCGACGGCGATGGGGACAGGAACCTGATCATCGGACGTGGCGTGTTCGTAACCCCATCGGATTCACTGGCCATGCTGGCTGCCAATGCGCACCTAGCGCCTGGTTACAAGGATGGCCTCAAGGGCATCGCCCGTTCGATGCCCACCAGCGGCGCTGCGGACAGGGTAGCGGCAAAGCTTGGCGTCGAGATGCATGAGACACCGACCGGCTGGAAATTCTTCGGCAACCTGCTTGATGGCGGACGGTGTACCATTTGTGGCGAGGAAAGCGCCGGTACCGGCTCCGATCATGTCCGTGAAAAGGACGGCCTGTGGGCAGTGCTGCTGTGGCTCAACATTCTTGCAGTACGGCGCCAGAGCGCGCTCGAGATTGTCAAGGATCACTGGGCGGAGTTTGGCCGAACCTATTATTCCCGCCACGATTACGAGGCGATCGAAACCGACAGCGCCAACCAGCTGATGGCTGCCATCGAAGACAGTCTTGTTCGCTTGCCCGGCAGTCAGATCGGCTCCCTGACGATCGCGAATGCCGACAGCTTCACCTATCACGATCCGATTGAGGGATCGGTCAGCCGCAATCAGGGGCTCCGGATCTTTTTCGAAGGCGGCTCACGGCTGGTCTTCAGGCTCTCGGGCACGGGCACGTCGGGCGCAACATTGAGGATCTATATGGAGCGTTATGAGCCTGATCCCGCTCTGCATGATCAGGATACCCAGGCTGCTCTCCAACCGTTGATTGAAGCCGCCGAGGCAATCGCCGAAATCAGCACCCGCACCGGGCGGGATGCCCCGACTGTTGTCACCTGATGAGCAGCGTCACGGATTTTGCCGCTCCGGGGAATCCCGGTGCTGAATTGACCACAGAGGGCGTGCGGTTCACCGTTCGGGCGCCGTCGGCTTCATCCGTCACTGTCTGTCTGTTCGATCAACTGGACAACGAAACAGCCCGCCATCAGCTCGAACGCGGCGACGGCAATATCTTCTCTGCTGTTGTGCCCGGCCTCAAGGCAGGCGTGCGCTACGGTCTGCGCGCGGACGGCCCCTGGCAACCGGAAGCAGGTCACCGGTTCGATCCGTCAAAACTGCTTGTCGATCCCTATGCAGTCCGGCTCGACCGAGCTTTCTCCTATGATCCTCGTCTCGGAATATTCGGAGAAGATACGCAAAGTATTGTCCCGAAAGCCATTCTGGAACCACCGCTGACTCCGCTTAATCCTCGCCGTCCAACCAGCGAGGCTGGAGGGCTTATCTACGAGATTCCGGTCCGGGCCTTCACGCAGCTGCACCCCGACGTCCCGGAGGCGGATCGGGGAACCTTGCGGGCACTGGCGCATCCCTCCATCATCGAACATCTGCGCAAGCTTCATGTCAGCGCAGTCGAATTGATGCCCATTGCTGCATGGATTGATGAGCGCCATCTTCCGCCGCTGGGGCTGAGCAATGCCTGGGGATACAATCCGGTCACCATGATGGCGCTGGATCCGCGTCTCGCACCCGGCGGCATTTCCGATCTTCGCCATGTTGTCGACGCGCTGCATGCCGCAGACATCGGCGTCATTCTTGATGTGGTTTTCAACCACACCGGAGAAAGCGACAGTGATGGTCCGACGCTTTCTCTGCGTGGGCTCGGCAACGCAACCTATTACCGCCACGACCAGCATACCCCGGGTACGCTGATCAATGACACCGGCTGCGGCAACACTCTGGCCTGCGACCGGCCGGAAGTGCAGGAACTGGTGCTCAGATCAATGCATCACTTCGTGACCCAGACCGGCATTGACGGCTTCCGCTTTGACCTGGCTCCGGTCCTCGGCCGCGATGCGAACGGCTTCTCCCCTGATGCGAGACTTCTGCAGCTCATAGCGGATGATCCGGTCCTGCATGACAGGGTGCTGATTGCCGAACCATGGGACATTGGCCCCGGCGGCTATCAGCTTGGCAATTTCGGTCCGCCATGGCTCGAGTGGAACGACCATGCCCGGGATGATATTCGCCGTTTCTGGCGCGGTGATGACGCCATGAGCGGCGCGCTGGCGACACGGCTTTCAGGCTCGTCCGATATTTTTGCGCGCAACAGTGCCACAAGAACCCGCAGCATCAACTTTGTTGCAGCACATGACGGATTTCCGCTCGGCGACCTTGTCTGTTTTGAAGAAAAACACAACGAAGCCAACGGCGAGGAAAACCGCGACGGCCATGGCGCCAACTACTCCTGGAACAATGGAGTGGAAGGACCAAGCGATGACGACAGCATCCGCACCTCCCGCGAAGCTGACGCCTGCGCACTGATCGCCACGCTGTTTGCCAGCCGGGGGACAATTCTGATGACCGCTGGTGACGAATTCGGTCACAGCCAGCACGGCAACAACAACGCCTATGCCCAGGACAACGCGATTACCTGGCGCAATTGGGAGGAACTCGATCAGCAGCGGCTGGACTTCACACGCGCCTGGGCTGAATTGCGGGACACCTCCCCCCTGCTCGGCAGGATGAAGTTTCTCAGCGACAGCGACGGTTCCGCAAATCCGGACCAGGTTGCCTGGCTGAAGACAGATGGGCAGCCGATGGCGCCGGCTGACTGGGAGAATTCACATCTCAACAGCTTCATGATGGTGCTGGGGCCGCCCGGTCAGCGCCTGACAATCGTCTTCAACCGGGGCCATGAGGCAATACGATGCGTATTCCCCGCATCTTCCGGACTGTGGTGCCCGGCCAGCCCACGGGCGTCGATTGAAAAACCTGTCCCGCCGCGCTCCGTTGTTTGCTGGCAGGAAATGCCTGGCTGACGGTGGCAATGGCCTGGGTGCGCGCAGGCAACGGTCTGCATATTTATACGCATCCTGTTAATCGAAAGATGGTTTAAGTTGATGCATTCATTGATGCATCCCATTATTGGGTGGCCACTGATACATATTCAGGCCGGGAGATTTACGTGCAGCGAGTGATTTCAATTACGCAGATCAAGGATCTCATCGGAACCGATCTCGGTGTATCCAGGTGGATGGATGTGCCGCAATCGCGTATCGATACCTTCGCCGATGCGACTGACGACCACCAGTTCATCCATGTCGACCCCGAGCGAGCTGCGGAAACACCCTTCGGTGGAACCATCGCGCACGGTTTTCTGTCGCTCTCGCTTTTGTCAGCCATGCATACGGATGCGGTCCCTCGCGTGAAGGAAGACCATTTCGGCATCAATTACGGTTTCAACAAATTGCGCTTCATGGCTCCGGTGCCGGTCGACAGTCGGATCCGCGGCCGGTTTTTCCTCAAGGATGCACGGCTTCGCGGCCCCGGCAGAATGATGACCACCTACGAGGTGACCGTTGAAATAGAGGGCGGCAAGAAGCCGGCGATGACGGCCACATGGCTGACCATCATCCAGTTTGATCCGAAGGACTGGCAGCCAGCCTGAGCTCCGGTCGATAGAGCCTGCGTCAAGCCAGGCAATCCCTGGCGGCTTCGCTCAGCATGCCGAAGGCATAGTCCGAAAACGAACGCCAGCATTCGACCCGGAAATCATTTTCACCGGTGCGAAGGATCACCACCTCGATCTTGCCCATGACAGTGCGCGTGGCTGATCCAACCGGAAAAACCCTGTCGCTGAGGTTCTGTGGACACCCCGCTTCCAGTGTCGCCCGCGCTCCCTTGCCGGAAACAAGGATTGCAGTGTTGCGGTGGGAAATATCCACGGCGGAATGCAGGACATCCGCCTTGCCCAGATCTGCCAGCGGATCACCGGTCTCATCGATAATCAGCCACTCGTCCGGCCCGAGCCAGGCTGCCAGACGACCCTGCGCATTGCTTTCGGATGTCTTCGGGCTCATCGGCAATGTTAGACCCAGCGCCTTCGACAGCGCGTTGGTCTCGGCAGATCCCGCCCTCAGGGATACGCGGCTTGCGGGCGCGGCCAGCGTCACCGAAACGCCAGCGCCTCCGGCGGCGCGGCCGGCCAGCGGTTCGATACGGGTAGCGTGAGCGATATCAGCCATTGAGGCGCACTCCCTCTTTGTCGATGAAAACGGTATCGGTGACTTCAACTTCGATGGTGCGCTCGGGCATCGGCACATAGAGTGTCTGGCCCTTCAGCGCCCGCCCGTCAATGACCACACCCATGGCGATGGACCGGCCGCAATTTTCAGACCAGTAGGACGATGTGACATGTCCGATCATGGTCATTGGCACGGTCTGGTTGGGATCGGCGACGATCTGCGCGCCTTCTTCCAGAACAATCTTGGGGTCCCTGGTGGTCAGGCCAACGAGTTGTTTACGCCCGCCGCCGACCAGGTCCGGACGCTTCATGCCGCGAATACCGACAAAGTCCGGTTTCTTCTTCGCCACAGCCCAGTTCAGCCCGGCGTCATCGGGCGTCACCGTACCGTCGGTGTCCTGCCCGACAATGATGTAGCCTTTTTCGGCACGCAGCACATGCATGGTCTCGGTGCCATAGGCGCAGGCACCCAGCGCCTCGGCACGCGCCCACAGCGCTTTCCATACGGCCTCGCCATAGTCGGCAGGCACATTGACCTCATAGCCGGCCTCACCGGTAAACGACATCCGGAAGAGCCGCGTCTGAACACCACAGATCTGGCCCTCGCGAACGCTCATATGCGGCATGGCCTCATTGGAAAGGTCGATCCCCTCGACCAGCGGCGCAATGATCTCGCGCGCTTTCGGCCCCTGCACCGCAATCACCGCCCATTGCTCGGTGGTCGATGTCAGCCAGACCTTCAGATCGGGAAACTCGGTCTGCAGATAATCTTCCATGTGATGCATGACCCGCGGCGCGCCGCCGGTGGTTGTGGTCACGTGGAACCGGTCTTCGGCCAAGCGCCCGACAACGCCGTCATCATAGATGAAGCCGTCCTCGCGCAGCATGATGCCGTATTTGCAGCGGCCAGGCTCCAGCTTGTCCCAGCCATTGGTGTACATCAGATTGAGGAACCGGGCCGCATCGGGGCCAACAACCTCGATCTTGCCAAGCGTCGACGCATCGAACATGCCGGCAGCCTCACGGACCGTGCGGCACTCGCGATTGACCGCCTCATGCATGTCTTCGCCAGCCTGCGGGTAATACCAGGCGCGCTTCCATTGTCCGACATCCTCGAACACCGCACCATGGGCTTCTTCCCAGCCATGCATCGGCGTCCGCCGTGTCGGATCGAACAGATCGCCACGCGAATGATTGACGATCGCGCCAAAAGTTACCGGCGTATAGGGAGAGCGGAACGTGGTCAGCCCGACCTGCGGCAAAGGCTTGTCGAGCATCTCGGCGGCAATTGCCAGGCCGTGAATATTCGATGTCTTGCCCTGATCGGTGGCCATGCCGTTGGTGGTAAAACGTTTGACATGCTCAATCGAATGCATGCCTTCGCGCACAGCCAACCGGATGTCCTTAGCGGTGACATCGTTCTGAAAGTCGACAAAGGCTTTCACCGTTGTGTCCGCACCAGCTCCAGCAGCCGAGCCCATCATGCTGCCGGCCCATGAGGTCTGTGTTTCAGCTTCCGGTGCCTTCCAGGCCTCACCGATCTCTACTCCGGCGGCAACAGCCGCTTCGTGCCCGGCTCTTGCCGCACCGGCAATCGCATCGTTCAGATCGTCAACGCCATTGCAAGCGCCGACGCTGACGCAATCCTGCACATTGCGGCCAGGCAGAAAGCGCTGGCTTGCCTCATCCCAGACAACCTTGCCGCGCGACTGTGAATACATGTGGACCGAAGGGGTCCAGCCCGCAGACATGATCAGAGCGTCAATTGATATGTCTCTTGTCGATCCGCCCGATGACTTGCCGACCTTCATCGATTTGACGCGCAGCTTGCCCGAGGTATCGAGCACAGCCTGTCCCGCAAGCACCTCTATCCCGAGCTCCTTCGCCCGCGCCACCAGAGCCGGATTCGGGTCAGAGCGCACATCGACAATCGCCGGAACGGACACGCCCGCCTGCTTGAGATCGAAAGCTGCATTCCAGGCCGAATCGCAGGCCGTGTAGACGCCGACCTTGGCGCCAACCGCCACGCCGTAATGATTGAGATAGGTCCGCGCCGCCGATGCCAGCATGATGCCGGGACGGTCATTGTTGGCAAAAACCATATGTCGTTCGATCGCGCCGGTGGCGATCACCACCTGCTTGGCTCTCACCTGCCACAGCCGTTCCCTCGGCAAAGCCTGATCCGGGTTGGCAAGATGTTCGGTCACCCGCTCCAGCAGCCCGACATGGTTTTGCGCCTGATAGCCAAATGCGGTGGTGCGGGTCAGCACCCGGACATTGTCCATGCCACGCAGTTCAGCCGTTACCGCCTGCGCCCAGTCCCAGCCCGATTGGCCGTCAATGGTCGCATCCGTTTCGTGGTGGAACGCACCGCCGGTTTCCGGCTGCTCGTCACACAGGATCACTTGCGCTCCGGTGTGGGCAGCGGCAAGCGCAGCGGAAAGACCGGTGGCGCCGCCGCCGATCACCAGCACGTCGCAGTGAGCGAAATGGTTGGCGTAATGATCCGGATCCGGTTCGCTTGGCGCAACGCCAAGCCCGGCTGCGGCGCGGATTACCGGTTCATAGATCTTTTTCCATGCCGCTTTCGGCCACATGAATGTCTTGTAGTAGAAGCCGGCTGCAAAGAATGGCGAGGCCAGGTTATTCAAGCCGCCAACATCGAAGGCCAGCGACGGCCAGCGGTTTTGCGACCGGGCCAGCATGCCGTCATAGACTTCCTGCACGGTCGCCCGGATATTCGGAGTGCGCCGCACCGCATCGCGTCCGACGTCCATCAGTGCATTGGGCTCTTCCGGACCGGCCGACAGCATGCCGCGCGGCCGGTGATACTTGAACGACCGTCCCGTCAGATGGATGCCATTGGCGATAAGTGCGGAGGCCAGCGTGTCGCCCTCGACCGCTGTCAGCATCTTGTCGTCAAATTTAAAGCGAAGGGTCTTCGCCGGGGTCAGCCTGCCCTTGCCCTTGATCCGGTTTGCGCCGCTCATTGTGCTGTTCCCTTGACCTTGAGAATGCCATCGCCCCCGCGCTCCACATCAATGCGCGGCTCGCCGGCCTTGTAGGTGGTCACAAACCTGTCGCTGACCGTGTCGCGCACCGCATTGAAGAACCGGGCGCAACCGTGAATGTGCCGCCAGCGCTCATAGGCAACACCTTTCGGGTTGGTGCGAATGAAGAAGAACTTCTCGAAGTCCTCGTCACTGATCGCAGCGATGTCTTTCGGGCGTTCGATATGTGCCTCGCCCGTGTTTCGGAATTCGAGCTCGGGCCGGTCTTCCTGGCAGTAGGGACAATGGATCAGAAGCATCGCTTGGTCCTTGGTCAGATCTTGGTTTTGATCACGGCTTTTGAGCCAGATTAATGAATTGCTCGCTCATTCGCTCAAGCCTCAATGGGCCACGGCCGCAGCCGCCGCTTCATCAATCAGGCGTCCGGTCTGGAAACGATCCAGATTGAACGGGGCGTTGATCTTGTGCGGCTCGTCACGCGCAATCGTGTGCGCAAAGACATTGGCCGAGCCCGGCGTCGCCTTGAACCCGCCGGTGCCCCAGCCGCAATTGACATAAAGCCCCTTGATCGGCGTTTTCGAAAGGATCGGCGAACGATCCGGCGTCACGTCGACAATGCCACCCCAGGAGCGCAGCATCTTCATCCGGGTGAATATCGGGAACATTTCGCAAATGGCATCGAGCGTGTGGCTGAGAATATGCAGCCCGCCGGTCTGCGAGTAGGACGTGTATTGATCGGTGCCTGCGCCAATCACCAACTCGCCCTTGTCCGACTGCGAGATGTAGGCATGCACCGTGTTCGACATCACCACGCAGGGAAAGATTGGTTTCACAGGTTCGGAAACCAGCGCCTGAAGCGGGTAGCTCTCAAGCGGCATCCTGACGCCTGCCATTTCCATGATGACCGACGTATGGCCCGCTGCAACAACGCCAACCTTCTTGGCGCCGATGAAGCCGCGGCTGGTGTCAACGCCCGAAACCGATCCATCGTCAGCGCGGCGCACCCCGGTGACTTCGCAGTTCTGGATGATATGAACGCCCATGTCGGCTGCCGCACGGGCATAGCCCCAGGCTACCGCATCGTGGCGCGCCGTGCCGCCACGGCGCTGCAGGGCGGCGCCCACAACAGGGTATCGCGCGGACTGCTGAATATTCAGCGGCGGGCAGAACTCCTTGGCCTGCTCCGGTGTCAGCCACTCATTGTCAATGCCATTGAGCCGGTTGGCATGGATGTGCCGCTTGAACACCTGGGTGTCGTGCACATTGTGCGCCAGCATCATCACACCGCGCGCCGAATACATCACATTGTAATTGAGGTCCTGCGACAGCCCGTCCCAGAGCTTGAGCGCATGATCATAAAGACCGGCACTCTCGTCATAGAGATAGTTGGACCGGATGATGGTGGTGTTACGGCCCGTGTTGCCGCCGCCCAGCCAGCCTTTTTCGATTACGGCGATGTTGGTGATGCCGTGTTCCTTGGCCAGATAATAGGCCGTACCAAGACCGTGCCCGCCGGCGCCGACAATGATCACGTCATAGTTTTTCCTTGGCTCTGGCGATGTCCATTGCGCAGGCCAACCCTTGTGGCCACGCATCGCCTCGCGGGCAACGGCAAAAGCAGAATATTTGCGCATGGCTGTTTGGCTCCAAACGGGTTAGAATTTGTTTATGGCAGCAAGAGCAAATTCATCGGCTCCGCATCGGCTCTTTTGCGACTTCCTGACGGCCATCAATGTCGCAGTGTGTTTTGTCGCACCATAGCATTTACCCGCAGACGGGTACTGGCCTGTTTCACTGGCTGATGAAAAATACAGCGGCGGATGCATTGTCAAGCTGCCGGGGACTGGACTTGGGCCACCAGAACTGTTATCTGCCACCCCAATCGTAACGCCCACGGCCGAACGAACGGAATTTTTGTTTGCCAGGGTTGCTTAAGCTAACCGAAAACTCGAAGGAACGGGATCAACGTGCAGGTACTTGTCCGCG
>Ga0114910_1001230_pt1 | contig 12295 bp, 13 predicted proteins | sample MalvireepMed_908_FD_83500 | JGI IMG/M metagenome (GOLD analysis project Ga0114910, IMG submission 83500) | Marine viral communities from the Global Malaspina Expedition - Malaspina viral metaG DeepMed_908 | ecosystem: Environmental > Aquatic > Marine > Oceanic | place: Mediterranean Sea...
GACATATTCCATTGGCGTGTACTCCTGAGTTGCTAGTTGCCCCGATTCGATGTTCCTTGGACTCGGGGTGAATTTAACAGTCTTATTGCTGCCGAGCCTGCACTACACCAGTTCGGCCAAGGCAGCGGTATCGACCCCCTTCAAGGCCGCATGATCGCCTTTGTTCCACCTTTGCCACCCATTGCGGGTCGCTCAGTAGGGCCCGGCCCACGGCGATAAGATCAAACTCTTCCCGCTCCATGCCACCGCCCGCATCGTGGACCGCATTGATCACATTCTTCTATCCTGCCAGCGCTTATTCACCGTGAAAGAAAGGAACTCCGGCATCGTTGCGTGATGCAGAACGGTCAACCACAGTGCCTTCGGACAGTATCAGCCCAACATTGCCTTCCGCGCGCCGACAAAAGTAGGCTGTGCTGGCTGGTCCTGGGATGCCTTCAGGCGAGAATAGGCGCGTCATCGGCGCCATAACGATGCGGTTCTTAAGTACGAGCGAGCTGACGCCAAAGGGACAGAACAAGCTGCGGGTGTCAGGATAGGGCATGACAGGGGCTCCATTTCATACTATAACTACTAGGTATATGTTATAGACTTGTAGTCAATTAGGCACCTAAAGTCGCCTTGGTATACTGGTGGAAACTACCATGCTTGAACTTGACCCCATCTGTTTCTCGTCCGAATGCCCAAGCCGGGCGTTGTTCAATCAGATTGCCGACAAGTGGTCCATGATGGTACTGGCTGTGCTCGACGCCGAGCCGCAGCGGTTCAACACTATCCGTCGTCGGCTGGAGGGCGTTACCCAGAAAGCGCTTACCCAGAGCCTTCGCCGGATGGAACGCAACGGCCTGATCTCGCGAGAGGTCATTTCGCTTTCGCCCGTCGCGGTTCAGTACCAGATAACACCTCTTGGACGCACATTGCAGCAGCCGTTTCGGGCGCTACACGAATGGACGCTCGAAAAGCTACCGGAGGTCGAAGCCGCGCGACACTCCTTTGACTCAAAGAAAGAATGACAAACAGATGCCGCAGAATGGAGTAGCAACCAGCATGGCGACGTAATGAAAGAAGCTGGCCCACTTTGGCAGATTAGTGCCATCCGGGGGCGGCCCCATCATCAGAGCTCGCTCAGTTCAGGGTCAGCCCGATCACGCACGCTTTGAGCCGTTCACGACGTGAAGATTTCAACTTCGCAAAGGGCGGAAGGCAGCCATCGCCCCCCCCCCCGCGGATGATGGCTGCCTCGATGACCATCACGCCGCAATAATTCAGGCGCGAAACTCCTCCAGCGATTTCATTTGTGCCCCGCCAGCATCGAAGTTCTTCGGCTCCAGCCAAGCCTCATAGGCAGGTCGCAGCTTCAACCAATCCTTGTCGAGCATCGCGAACCAGGCGGTGTCTCGGTTCTTGCCCTTTACGATCAGATGCTGGTGGCACACCCCCTCTGGCCTGAAACCGAAACGGTGTGCAGCCCGCTTGGACGGCAGGTTTTCGTCGTCGCATTTCCATTCGAATCGGCGGTAGCCGAGGTCATCGAAGATGTGGCGGGCGAAAAGGAACAGCGCCTCGGTGGCCGCAGGCTTTCGCGACACCAGTGGCCCCCAGTAGATATGTCCGATCTCGGCCACGCCGTTCGGGGCATCGATCCGCATGAAGGTCTGCCGCCCTGCCACCTTGCCCGAAACCTTGTCGATCACTGCAAAGAACAGTGGGTCCTCGCTTGCGGCGGACTGCTCCACCCATGTGCGAAACTCGTCGCGGTCTGTGGGCGGAACATTCGGCAACCAGCGGAAACGCTGATCTCCGTCCGGTTGGGCAGAGGCCTCGAACAGGCCATCGGCATGGCGGGCAGGATCAAGCTTTTCCAGCCGGACAAACCGCCCCTCCATCCCTTCAATTCCGGGCCTGGGGCGCGGGGTCCAGGTGGACAGGTCATCGGCCATTTCAGGCTCCTCCTTGAATGCTCGACGGGCTGATCCAGTCCGCTCAGGCCTCAGGTCCATCCACGTTTTCCAGCGTCTCGCCTTGGCCCACGCGGACAAAGACATAGCGCACGTCATCGCCGCCCTCCAGGATCTGGGCCCGGTGGATCACACGGCGCGGGAAATAGGCGTAATCGCCCGCCCCAAGTTCGAAAGACTGCTTACCGCCCGGGCCATGATCGACGCGGATACGGCCCGACAGCATATACATGACGCTGTCGAAATCCTTGTGGTGGTGCCACTGGCTGGGTTGATCCAGCGCGGTGACGTGGCATTCGCCGACCCAGAGATCGCCGACTTCCAGCGCCTTGCGACGGTTCTGGCCCGGCGTGATCGGGCCCTCTCCGAGCTCTCCGGCGCGAATGATGCCAATTTCCGAAAACAGTTGTTTGCCCATGTGCTTGCCTCTCGGAGAATTTAAAATCTACTCCGCACTATCAACAGTTCGCAGAAAAACAGGAGGACAAGTCTTGTTGCCAAACGGACAATCACTTCGACGGGGCAAGATGCAACGTCCGCGCCTGCGCCGGTGTCAAGCCGAAGGTGCGCCGGAAGGCGACACCAAGAGCGGATTGGCTGCTGAAACCGACCCTCTGGGCGATGCGGGCAATTTCGCCATCAGTCATCAGCAGGGCGAATGCCGCATTGAGACGCGCCTGCAGCCGCCATTGGCCAAAGGTCAATCCGGTATCTTGCAGGAACAGCCGCGCCAGCGTCCGCGCGGAAGCGCCGCAAACTTCGGCCCAGTCATCCAGCGTGCGCGGATCGGCAGGATTTTCGATTACAGCCTGCGCGATCCTCGACAGGCGCGGTTCCCGTAGTTGCGGCAGGCGCGTCATCAGGGTCTTGGCCCGTGCGATTTCATCAAGCAAAAGGGCGATCAGATGCGGGCAGCGCCCGTCCATGGGCCAGTCGACCGGTTCCTCGCATATCGCAAGGATCAACTCGCGCAGCAGCGGGTTGACCGTCAGCACCCGTGGTTGCGAGGCCAGCGCCACCGCCATGGTCCGGTCGATGAACACCTCGCGCATGGCGACATCGCCCTGCATTGAAATGCAATGCATCATGTTCGCAGGCAGGAACAGGGCCATGGTTGGCGGCAACAAGAACAATGCGTCCGCCGTTTCGAGGCGCATCAACCCTGAGATTGCATAGACCAGTTGCGCCTTGGGATGGCTGTGCCTCCCCGAGGAAAGTCCGTGCGGATAATCCATCGCGAACCCGACCGCACTGCGATCGGTGCGCTCATATTGATCAATCAACGCTTGTCGCTCTGGCGAAAAAAATGAGGCATCTGGTTTCATGCGGCCAAGACTATGCGCCGCTCCTGTCATTGGCAATCACGCCAGTGGAAAGCCCCGTTCAGTTAGTGATGTCACGTTGTTTTGAGATGGCAAAGCAATTGGCTTCCTGGTGATTTCATGCCGCCATTGAAGTCACAACTTTCCACTGAGCCATGGCCTTGAGCCGGTGGATGTGAATTATCATAACTGATTTCTTTTTGTGCGGCTGCACCAAGAGATTTCGAAGGGCTGAGAAGACGGAAATGAAATGTTGCAACCCGCCCGGTAATCGAAAGCCCCGCATGATCCTTTCTCGTTTTCATATAGGCAGGTGCGAATTCTCCACCCGGTTATTGAAACCCTTGTGAGAGCGATATTCGACATCGGACATGACCTGCCGTTTAGCGGCCCCATAAGAGCGCAACTTGTCGGTCATCATCCGCTTTGGCTTGATACCCTGTTTCTTGAGAAGTCTGATCAGGAGGCGTTTGGCGGCGTTTGTGTTGCGCTATGTCTTGATAATCTCGTCGAGGACATATCTAACCTGATCAACGGCGGACCAGAGCTAGCGTTTCTTGCCACCGGTGGAAACAACGACCTCATCCAGATACCAAGTATCGCGATGTGATGGGTTCTTTCGCCGTAGCTGTTTGGCATAGGAGGAGCCAAACTTGCGACCCCAGCGGCTAATAGTTTCATGAGAAACGATAATCCCGCGTTCCAGCAAAATTTCCTCCACCAGCCGCAGGCTCAGTGGGAACCGGAAATAGGGCCAAACGGCCCGCGAAATGATCTCAAGTGGAAAACAATGGTTCTTGTAGCTGATGGCATTCCTGTTCATGCACGCCGTCTACACAAAACTCGTTAAGCGCAAAACAACGCGACATCACCAGTTCAAGACCTTGAAGACGGCCTATGCAGCGATCAAAGGTATTGAGCTCATGTGCGCTCTACGCAAGGGCCAGGCGGCGAACTTCAGCTTAACCGGCGACATTCGCGGAGAGGCCTGTATCGTTGGACGAGCCTTTGGAATTGGCCCCAGCGCGCTCACAGAGGCAGTGGCAATGCTCGCACAGAATTTTGACTCCCAAACCGTGTGATTGAGGTGTGGGAGGCCTCTTCACAGCCAAGCGGAATGTTTGCATCAGAGCCAGCCACCGAATTCATCAGGGAACCTTGCAGCCAAGTATGCGCATTTGCCGTACCTGTCGGGTATCGCAAATGCGCATCTGGTTAAGTACACTAACTACGGCAGATTGGGATAGTCAGTGTATCCGTTTTCGCCGCCGCTATAGTAAGTGTCATGATCCGAAGGTGCCAAAGGCGCATTCGTGCGGAAGCGTTCCGGCAGATCCGGGTTGCTGATGAAGAGCCTTCCAAACGTGACGGCATCAGCCAGGCCCGATTCGATGGCCTGCTCCGCAGTCTGCTGATCATAGTCGACATTCACCACGAAAAGGCCTGAGAACCGCTTCCGGGCCTCTGGTGCGAAAGGCTTCGCTCCCTCTGGCAGGTTCGCGGACTCCATGAAATGTAGGATGCCGACCTTTTTCCTTTCAAGTGCCTCAACAGCAAACATATATGTTTGCTCGAGATTGGAATCGCCCATGTCGTTATACGGAATGCGCGGCGAAAGCCTGACCGAGACGCGCTCCGGCCCGAAGACGCTGATGGCAGCGTTCGTGGCTTCGAGCAGGAACCGCGCGCGATTTTCGATCGGACCGCCATACTCGTCGGTTCTTTTGTTTGAGCCATCTTCCAGAAACTGTGCCGGCAAGTAGCCGTTGGCACCGTGGACTTCGACACCATCGAAGCCTGCTTCCTTCGCAGCCCGCGCCGCTGCTTCATAGTCTGCTATCGTGGATTTGATCTCATCGATTGTAAGCTCTCTCGGTGCGACCGTCGGCTTGGGGCCTTCTGCAGTAAACACCTCGCTGTTAAAAGGAATCGCGGACGGCCCTACTGGGAGTTCGCCGCCGTGAAAATCCGGATGGGACGCACGGCCTGTGTGCCAAAGCTGAGCGAAGATCAAGCCTCCAGCCTTGTGAACAGCCTCCGTGACTTTTTTCCATCCCGCGATCTGCTCGGAGGTGTGGATTCCCGGCGTGTTGGTCCAGCCGACTGCCTGGGAGCTGATCTGAGTTCCTTCGGTAAAAATCAGGCCGGCGGACGCACGCTGTGCGTAGTATGTCGCCGTCAAGTCGTTGGCTACATGATCCTTGGATCGAGCTCTGGTCATCGGAGCCATGAAGACGCGATTTTTGAATGTGACTTCGGCGTTGCCTACGGCACTTAGAAGATTAGATGTGGGCATGTTTACTCTCTGATTCTGCTTTCTCGATTGGTTGGATATCTGAATGAAACCGCGGATCCCGAACGCGACCATTTGTGATTTACAGGCCTAGCAGAGCGACTGGCTGGCGTTGACTTTGAACCAATAGCCGAGGTCTCAAGTCGCAATTCGACATTTGCATTCATTCCTAGAAATGCTCAGGTCCGCACTAACAAAGTGCTCTGGAACTCATCTCGGCGGCCTGAGCGAGATCTATCGACGTTTTGAGACGGAAAGGCTGTCTTGGATGAGGGTTCGTTGTGACATCAAATACTCCGTCTGCGTTGTCGACGAAGTAGTATATTAAATAAACCAAGCGTCAATTGGGCACTTGAAATACACTTGGTAGGTTTAAGGATACCTGGGTACGGACCAGGGGTGAGCCGCGCTATCGGCCACAATGTCCGACGACGGTGCTGCGATAGCCAGCTCCATTGTCACCACATTTCATGAACGTGGATCTCTTCTACCCGCAATCGACACGATCGAACGCATCGGCCTTGCCGGCCGCGCAATAGCTCGCCGTCGGGCGGAGAGAACTGAACCGCGACGGGTTTGCCGAAGGCTCCAACTCCTGAGTAGGATGGAGCATCATGAGCAAGACAACGAGCGACGGGTCGTTTTCGTAGAGTGCAAGAGCATTGCGTGCGACGGTCAAATCCAAGTCCGATCCCTGGATCAGACGTGGCGCGTTTCCTCAATGCGGCAACGTGACCGCGATGCGGCGACTAAAACCTATGGCTTTCAGTGCAGTGTCGATTTCGGTGCTTGCGCCGTCCTTCATCGCCACGAGAACATGGGGGCGCGACAGATAGGCTTCTAAATCAAGGCAGTTCGTGGAGCGGTTCGACCTCTACTGGACATACCAACCCGCTCAGTCCATGTGCACCGACACAATTTCGGTGGTGTCGGATGGCTCCGTCTGGCAGCAACAGGCTTTAGGGCTTCAAGGCCAAAGCCCCGGCTGCGGCGATCATCGCACCACCCGCAACCCGTTGCGCTGCGCGCCGGTAGGGCCATCCCTGCGAAGCCTTTGCTATGGTGGTCGCGGTCATCGCATAGACGATCTTGACGCCCGCAACTGCAATCACCGTAATGGCCGCGATCAAGGCAGTATCGGCAAATGTCACAGCGGTCAGGTCGACAAAGACGGGAAACAGCGCCGCATAGAACAGGATCGCCTTCACATCACCGAGTGTCAGCCCGATCCCGGCGGCGAAGCTGATCCACAGACCACCCGGCCGACCACCCGCACCGGAGTCATTTATCGCGGCAGGCTCGCTCCGGATCAGGCTGATCCCGAACCAGACAAGATAGGCTGCGGCGGCATAGCGCAGCACTGTGAAGAATGTCCCCATTGCCTCGGCCATCGCGGCCAGCCCGGTGACAGCCAAAGCGACGAAGATCAGGTCCCCCATCGCAATCCCCAGCGAGGTCGCAATGCCATGGCGCACGCCATGGGTTGCCGAGCGGACGACAACAAGCGCCACACTTGAACTGGGCAACGCTGCCAGCGCGATCATGGCCAGGAAAAGTGAGAGCGATCCCGTGAACGTCATGAGCATATCCTCCAGCCGTAGATCGGCGAACTAGGTGGCAGGTTAGGATCAGAGTCCCGTGACTGCAAGTTGCAGGGTTGAAGATGCAGGGTGGATCGCGTCAATATCGTCTTTCTTTTCAACGGAAGGCATAGCCATACGGAAAGCAGGCGGCTAAAGGAGCACCCGGAGGCGGATCCACATGACCGAAACCACGGCAGCCCGCATCATCGCAGCGGCGGAGGCCCTGTTCTACGAACACGGGCTTCGCAGCGTTGGCGTCGACGCGATTGCCGAGCGTGCCGGCGTAACAAAACGCACCCTCTACAACCACTTTCAGAGCAAGGATGCCCTGATCGCCGCCTATTTGGAGGCGCGCGACAGCGCGACGGTGGAACGCTACCGCAACTGGCTGGGTGATCCCGCCCGACCGCTGCCAGAGCGCGTTGCAGGCATGTTCGCCGCCCTTGCCGATCACGCCCGAAACCCCAAATGGCGTGGCTGCGGTTTTACCCGCGCAGCCGTCGAACTGGCCGGTCAACCGGGACACCCGGCGGTGCTGATGGCCGCCCGGCACAAGAATCGCTTCGCCGCCTGGCTGGAACAGGAACTTCGTGACGGTGGAGCGCGCGACCCGCGGCCGCTGGCGCTGCATATCGCCATGATGATCGAAGGTGCGATCGCCTATATGCTCATCAACAGGGATACTTCCTACGCCCATTCGGCCGGGGACGCTGCCGCCCGACTTGTCGCGCACGATCTGTATGGCGAGCGCCAGTGCACCACGAACACCGCCTCGCAGCCTGAAGCCGCCATTGAGGCCAGCGAGCATCAGTTTACCCACAAGTGAATGTCTTCTTGTCCGCAAATCCCTATAGAGCTCAACGGCTCGAAGTCTGTCTGCATAGGAATACATGAACTACCTCCTGGTGGTCCAAGTTTTCGTCCGCACCCCCCCCGGCTCAGTTCTGAGCGGAAATCAACACTCCGGGGCAAATCCTTGTGATGGATGCGCGAGGCGATGCCTCTGCCGCGACCGCAGGTTCGATTCTGATCACTCGGCTGGCTGTGCGCGGCTGCGCCGGTGTCGTGTCGGATGGTGGCTTCCGTGATGCCAAGGGGATTGGCAAGCTGGACATGCCAGCCTATTGCACCGGTCCGTCCGCACCGACCAATCTGACAAAACACGAGGCACTTGATATCAATGTGCCGATCAGTTGCGGCGGCGCGCCCGTCTTTCCCGGTGATGTTCTGGTCGGCGACGGCGACGGCGTCATGGTAATCCCGGCCCATCTTGCCGACGAGGTCGCCGATGTCTGCGCCGGAATGGAAAGCTTCGAGGAGTTCGTTCTCGAAGAAGTCCTGAGCGGTGCGCCGATCATCGGTCTCTATCCCTGCACCAAGGACGAAAATACGCAGAAATACGAGGCATGGTGTCAAAGAAACGGGCGCTGATGGTGAGACCCTCACCGTGATCAGAGCCAGAAAAATCTAACATCCGGCGATCCAAGCTTCGGTCTCAGAGCATTATTGGGAGAATTCTACACAAATTTGGCGGAGTTTTTGGGGCTCAGGTCACTGGTATTGGGGCTCGCATGTTCAGATCGGTACGAATAGAGCGCTGACCTTTTGTATCCGTCCTTCCGACGGAGATGTCCGCTTATGTCCCGCGTATCGAACGGAAACCTGAACATGCTCCAGAAGCGAATTCCCATCCTGCGGCCGAACTCCTACGACCCCTTCTCCGCAGGAGACCGGAGGTTCGAAATACGACCGTTGCGCCTGGCCTGACCCGAAAGAGGGCTTCGGACAACACCCGCTATTGCGTCCGGATGGCCGCAATCTCGATCCTGAGAAGGTCAGGTCGCTCTCCGAGGACGACGCCTACGGCCTGTTCGTCGACTTTCGCCGGGCCGTCGCCGCGCCGATGCCGGTTCCGGCGCCAGTAACCAGGACAGATTTGCCGCCGAACCGACCGGTCATACCGCACATTCTCCGGCCGGCACTAGACCTTCCGCAACCCAGCGCTTGATAAGAAACTCGGCCGTCGAGTGCCTGTTCCGCCGCTTGGGTGAATGCGGCAAGGCCTTCAGGGTTATGGGCCGCCTCGCCTGAGCAGTCCCACTCTTCTACGCCGCCACGCGGCAGCAGAAAGTGGGTTGGCCCGGTCGCGGCAGCCAATTGGTCGGCCATTTCGCGGGCCAGCGCGCGGCGCTCCTCCGCATCGAAGGCAACACTCTTGATCAGGCGGTTGTGCTCATGGAAGGGTCGGTCGGAGAAGCGCGCCGGTATCTCCTGCCAGCCGGCGAGGTCGAGGATATCCATCGCGCCGGGTGCGACCCGCCGCCACCGTGGACTAGTTTTTGCACCGCCGCTCTCACTCATTTGGATAGATGGGCCTGTTAGCAACCGACATTGTCGATTTATGGTGGCTCGTCAGTCAGAGCCTTATGCCAAAGAGTTTCTCGGCATTTCGGAACGCGATCTTTTCCTTGTCTTCCCGGGGCAGATTGACTGCTCGAAACCAGTCGGTTCCTTGCTTCATGTCTGCAAACGGGTAGTCGGTTCCAAACATCACCCGATCCACACTGATATACTTTAGCAAGAGGTGGAGCAGTTCATCCTGGAAGAATGCGCTGGTTGTGAACCAGAAGTTGTCATGGAAATATTGCCCCAGGGGCTTCTTCAATGAATTCTCGGCCGCCTCGCCCAGGTCTCCGACAATTCGCTCGTAATAGAACGGAAGGCCCTCACCCATGTGACCGATAATAATCTGCAGTCTGGGAAATCTATCGAAGACCCCATAAATGATCATTCGAATGCATTGAGTAAGCACCTCCTGGTGCCATCCATATCCTGACCCGCTGAAAATGTAGTCCTGGTACTCTTCCGTATATTCTGGCCGTGTCGTGTTGTAGTAAATTTGGAAAATTTCTTCAGCCGGATAACCTGGATGGAGGTAAATCGGCACATCGAGGGCTTCGGCACGCGCCAGCACGGGTTCAAAATCGGGATGATCCAGGAATTTTTTCCCGATGTGACCATTGGTCAGGGCTCCCAGGAAACTATCTTCCCGCACAGCACGTTCCAGTTCGTCCGCTGCGGCCTCCGGACTCTGCAACGGCAAGGTTGCAAAGGCGCCGAAGCGGCCCGGATAGGCGGCAATGGGCCCGTGAACAAGCTGCTTGTTGAGACGATACGCAAAATCGATGCCTTCCTGACCTGGGACATTCTGCACACCTGGCGTATGTGCGGAGAGGATTTGCACATTGAGCCCCGCCTCATTCATTGCACCGATGCGGCGCGGGCCGAGTTCGGAAAGACCGGTTTCCTCGAGGTACTGAATGTGATCGTCGTTGATTGTGTTCAGCGCCATCAGCTCAGGAGTAGAAAAAGTCTCTTCCGTGCCGATAAATGGCAGGTCCTGGTCACGCAACGAGATGTCTGAGATATCTTGCGCGGCGGCACGCGTGATGATGGCAGGCGCGGACAATCCGGCACCAAGTACCGCCGCACCATTCAGAAAATTGCGGCGTCCGATCACCAGGCTCTTGATGGGGTTTTTGATCTGCTTCATGTCAGTTCTACTCCGATGTTGCGTCGTATTGTTTGGATGCATCTTTCCCTTGGCAAAGACTCCGGTTCGCGTTCCAAAAAACCGAAGTATCTCCCGCCGCGTTCCAGAGGGCTGGCGACACTAAATCCGATTTTGCCGTTGGTTTGGGTTGTCTTTTGTCAAGAGTTGTTTCGTCACCTCCATGCTGTCGGAGCGAAGCAACGCAGATTCACCACTGCTGCAGCATATCGGCCGGCGGGGCCTCAAGCTGGTTGGCCCTGACACTGCCAGAAGCCGACCGTCGGAGTGAAACCCCGACACCAAGCGTGGCAATCCGGTAAGCCCGTGCTGACCGGAGAGCGGAAGATGCCATCCCGATCTCCGCGGCGGCAATTTACCGATCGCGGCGCCGGAAACCATAGCCAATCCTGTAAAAGAAACGTCCCACCACGGCGCCGTTCTTTTGCACCGCCTGCCGCTCGACCGGGCCGATGCTCTCGAACCATGCGGACAATCCCTCATCGGAAACGCCGGCTTCCTTGACATTGATCATGATCACGTTCCGTCCATCAGGGGAGCGGTCAGAAAACCAGGCGCCGAACATGAGGCCGTTGCGGCCAAAAAGGTTCTGACTTGTGACGCTCTCCAATGCGGCCGGCCCTGTTCTGTAAAAGCCGAGCTCGCTCGCGACATTGTAGGTGTCCATGCCAACAATCAGCGGCGGCTGACCGGTTTCGGCTTCCAACTTCGCCCTGATCCGCTCGGCTTCCGCGCCAAACTCTTCCCAGGCCACAGGCAGGCCGCGCAGCTTGCCGGTATGGCCGATCAAGGGCAGGCCCAGAGCGAGGTAGTGTAACAGCAGCGCGAACGCCACAATGCTGACTGCCGTGGTGATTTGCAGGGAAGCCATGAAACGGGGTTTGTCGCCCTTCTTTATTGCTTCGGCAACCACATTGGCCATGGCAGGCATCAGTGCCAACCAGACCGGCCCTGTCCAGTTGAGCTTGACTGAGTGGAGCAGGCTGTAGAAGACGAAAACAGAGAGCGGCATCAGCGTGAAGACGATGATGAACATGCCGCCTTCCCGCAGAAAGGACATCGCCGGGAGCCGGACCATCCGGCTGGCTGCATGTCCGGCAAGGGAGATCCCGATCGGGCCCAGCAACGCCGCCATGAACAGCACCAGAGCAGGCAGTGAAAATTCAAGTGCACTCTGGAACCATCGCCTGCTTCCCTGGAATTGGAAGGAAGCCCAGTCATGGTTCGCGTTCCATGCAATCACCGGGGTAAACACCGCCACCACAACGACCGCGCAGAGATAGGGCCATTTTGTCAGCAGCCACCGTCGAGACTGCGGATCGACGAGCAGATAGACCAGTGTCGCAGGCCCCAGCAAAGCAATGGTATATTTCGACAACATGCCAAGACCCACGCAGAGGCCGGCGCCCAGCCAGGCTTTGGCATCTTTCGCCCGCAACGCGCGCTCAAGAAAATACAATGCTCCCGCCCAGGCGGCGGTAAGTGCTGCATCAGGCGTGGTCAGGATCCCGATGAGGAAAAAGAACGGGAAAACCGACAGCAGCATCAGAGCGAGAAGCGCGGCAGTC
>Ga0114910_1001231_pt1 | contig 12287 bp, 16 predicted proteins | sample MalvireepMed_908_FD_83500 | JGI IMG/M metagenome (GOLD analysis project Ga0114910, IMG submission 83500) | Marine viral communities from the Global Malaspina Expedition - Malaspina viral metaG DeepMed_908 | ecosystem: Environmental > Aquatic > Marine > Oceanic | place: Mediterranean Sea...
GGATAAGGTACGAGAATTTATGAATAGTGAGGATTGGCAAAAATTGTTAGATAACACCTATATCTTTACTTCCTTACACCCTAATATCCAAGAACGATTAAACTAGATTTTGTCAGTAGAATTTATTAATAATTATTTTTGGAGATATTACGTTATGGAAGATTTTATATTAGCAATTAGTAAAGTTTTTTGGATAGCTGTTATTATATTTATTCTTTTAGTTATACTTTAAAAACAAAGTAAAAAATATTTAAGCCCGCCTGTATTTTATAAGCGGGCTTTTTTTATTTCTTGTCTTAATCTAACCTTATATGCTATCTAAACAAAATTATTCAATAATGGTTATTGAATGTTAATTTTAACGTATGGGAGTTTAAATATGTTGAATGAAATAATTAAATTAAGAATAATCTATTATATGCATTTATATTATATTTTGAATACCAAGCTAATTGAATACAAAAAGCCTGTTCAATTAGATTTGTTTGTTAGAGGTACTCATGCAACTAACTAGACAGCATTTTATTTTACTTGCTGATGAACTGGCGGAGGACAAGCTAAACTATAACCCGCTTGCTTATCATGAGAAGTTAAAAAGAATGTTAAATTTCTGTAAGGAAGTAAACCCTAGATTTAAGAATAAAACCTTTTTAACTAGAATATCTAAAACTTATGAAAAGTTAAAAAAAGAGCCTTTTAGATTAGGTGGCACAATATGAGTATATTCTGTGTAATTATTATTCTTTATATAGTTTTATGATTGATACTTATATCCTCTATATGCTTTGTATTTGTTTAGGCTGTTTTTTACTTGCTTTCTTTTTGAAATAGGTATTAGATAGCCTTTAAATTTTAAACTATAGGAGATTGCCTATGTTGTTATGAACTAATTAAACTTTTCATTAATTCCTCTAAGTAGCCCCGCCTTGTATTTGCGGGGCTTTTTATTTGTTTCTAGGTGTATTCTATCGGGCTTTTGGTACTAGTTTACATAGTATTTGAATTAACCCACTAGTGGCTTATTTATAGGCTTTTTTAGGGTTCTATTTGTTCGCCCTAAGCATATCAAACAAGCCCCTAAAATTTCGTTAACTAGAACCTAAAATACTTTTGGTAGTCTACCCTAATATACCCGCTAACTTGTCAGTAGTATTTATGCGGGCGGGCGTGCGGGGAAACTTCTTTTAGTAACCTAAAAATAAGTTAGATACCTTTTAAATTAGTTCTAGATAATGTTGGGGGTTTCCCAGTTTATTGCTTCCGATAATCATTAATTAGCTGAAGTAATATGATAACTGTAATTATCGTATCTTATCGAGGTAAGTCATTGATTTTACTGTATATTATAAGGTACGATAAATATATATTTACATGGGGACACTAGGGACACCCCACCCCATACCATAGCTTGTATGCAACGTAGGTAGAATTTTACCGGAAATCAGCCATAAACCAGAACGGTAATCGCTTGTATTAAGGGGTAACCCAATACGGGGGACGTTAGTCCCCGGGTAGGGGGTATACCCCTTTATTATACACCTAATTTCAGGTTTGTCAAGTAAAAAATTTATTTTCTAGAAGAAAAAGCTTGACAACTAGCGAATATGGTGTATAATATAATAAGGTGAGTACAAAACAGGCACATATCTCGTCAGTCTATTAAATTAGTATATATAAGGATGATATGGTGCGTAGTGTACTATAAAAAATACATACAAAGGAGGAGGTGGGTATGTCGGACGTTTTAAAGAAAATGGGGCCTCAAAAGGGTAAAAAAGATACAACAAAGAAACCTAGGAAAAAATTTGTAGGTTTAGCAGCAAAAGCAAAAAGGCGTAAACAGGTAAGTGAGTCCCGTTTAGCACAGCGTACAGGTATATCTGCTAAAGATAGAAGAATAAAAGAACTAATTAAAAAACTTACAAAAAATCCTGAATTTTATAAAAAAGGAATACCTAAAAAAAAACCAGATATTGATTGGGAAAAGTTAATTCCTAAATTAAAACCGTTTGAATTACTAAAAAAAGTAAAACCTCTCTCTAAAAAGGATATAGAAAAGTATCTTCTAAAGAAAGGGGGGAAAGCCTAATGGACAAGGACAAAAGAAAAAAATTGGTAAAGGATTCTATGAAAAGTAGAATAGCTTCTATAAATAGAAGTGTGGCTTCTCCTAAGTATATAGCTAAAGAATTGTATGGTTTAGATACAAAAAAGTTAGATACAACAAAACAGTCTGATTGGTTTAAAGCCTTTAATTTAGCTATTAAAATGAAGGGTGAGTCAGGTGGTAGAAAAATATCTGATAAAGACATTAAGAATGCTTTAAAAAAGGTAATAGATGCTAAGAAAAAAGGCAAGCCCCATCTAAAGAAAGGTGGCAAGGCTAAGAAGAAGTACGGCGTTGTAGGTAAACCAACTCTTAGAAAAGGGGGGAAAGCCTAATGGACAAGGACAAGAGAAAAAAATCGGTTAAAGAGAAGGAAAGGATAGAAAAACTTCTAGATGAATTTTTTAATAAGCACGCTAAAAAACTTAAAGAGCCTGCGGAATTTTGGCGTATATTGAAAAAAAGACCCGGAAAACAGAGTATACTATTAACTAAAAGAAAAAAACCAAGACAAGAACCTTTAGATATGAAACACGGCGGCAAGGCTAAGAAGAAGTACGGCGTTGTAGGCAAGCCTAAGCTTAGAAAAGGCGGAAAGGCCAAGTGAACCACTTACTCCCCCAAAAACACAAGCAAAAAAAGGAACTAACGGAAAAGCAGGAGCTATTCGTTAGTGCCCTCATCAGGAACGGCGGAAGCGTACCCAAGGCTATGAAAACGGCCGGGTATGAGGCTACCTCACGTTCTTGGCTAGTGAACTCAGTATCCAATGAAATAGTAGAACGAACACAGAATTACTTAGCGACACACGGAATGAAAGCAGCTACTAACTTAATTAACGCCTTAGATGAAGACGGAACAACCCCCAAGGGTGACTTACGCTTGAAGGCGGCAGAAAGTCTTCTCAACAGGATAGGTATAGGTTCACGGGAAACTGTAGACCACAACGTAACAGCACTGCATGGTGTAGTACTCTTACCGAACAAGGAAAGAGAAGTTATACTAGAGGGAGAGAATTAGATGACTGAAACTAAAGTAGGAACAGGATTTCATAAAGGTTCAACCTTTACAAAAAATAAGGATGGTACGGTAGACGTAGTTACCAAGGATGGTAATAAAACTACATATTCAAAAAGAGATTGGAATAAAGCTAAAATGCAAACAGTATATAGAACTGTTAATGAAGAAACTGGCAAGGTAGAAGAAGTATTTGATGATTCTAAAGCATTTAGATGGTTAGAACGAAATACTACCAGAGGACAGATGGAACGAAAAGGTGAACCTCTTCAACCTACTTTAGCAAAAAAAGTTAAGAAAAAGGGCGAAAAGATAAAAACCTACGCCAAGGGAAGTATAGTGCGAAAGGTTAAAGGGATATAGTGGCGGTACCGGCAGTAGCAGTAGTTTTAGCTTTCATAGCTAGAGTAGGTGGCCCTTACGCTATCAAAAAAGCTATAAAGAAATTTGGCAAGAAGGCTGTACAAAAAGCTACCAATAAGATGACGTATATAGGTAAGGAAATTGCTAAGAAATCCAAGTCATTCAAAGATACGAAGATAGCGAAGGAATCAGCTAAGATACAAAAGAAGTTGAATTTATCTAACAAACCTCCGTTCTATAGGAGACTAGAAAAAGGCGGAAACGTAAAGAAATATGCAGGGGGAAGTACTGTGCGGAAACCTAGGAGTTACTAATGCCAAAACTAACACCCTTACAAAAGATAAAAAAAGAACTAGAAAAACTAGAAGCCTTACACGCAAAGGAAGAGGCGATAGTTGAAAAGATTGAAGAAGTTATTGACGAGGCTGAAAACGAGGAGTAGATGCCTAACGAAAACCCAAGTATTAGATGAACCTAACAACAACAAAAGACAACAGATTTAGACAATGGATAAAAAAGAATTACAGAGTAGACCCCAACGAATTAAAACCACCGGAATTGCACGATAAATTTATCGTATACCTAGCATGGAAGAAAGCAGAACAACCACCCAACACGAAACAAGAAAAACCTCAACAATACCTTACGGATACAAATTAGATGACAACAAGAAGACGCTATTACCCATCCCAGAAGAGCTTACGGCTTATAGAAAAGCAAAAGATTATCTACAATCTTGCTCTTATCGGGAAGTTGCTACTTGGCTATCAGCCACGACAGGACGTACCATATCAGCTCAAGGGTTACGAAAAAAGGTCTTAGGAGAAAGGAATGGCGGGTAATATTAAAGAACCAAAAATAAAAGAAATTGAACTTGATAAGAATTTAAAGAGTTTAATAAAAAAAGGATTGGTTATAAAAGTTAAAGGTGGATATATTCTGTCCCCATTAGGGATGAAGTTATTTGGAGGAAAAAATGGTAAGCCTAATAAAAAAGGTGGAAAAATTAAAACTTATAAAAAAGGCGGTAAAGCTAAGTGAATGAAGTACCTCCTCCTAAACCTAAAAGGCAGTACAACTACAGTATTTCTACGAAACTTAGGAAAGCGGCTCAAAAGAAGCTACGCCAAGCTAAGAGGACAACTGAAAACAAGGTAAAACAGGTAAAAAGACAGCGAGACAAGGTTAGGTTCATAGAAAAAGGACTTAAAAAGATAGAAGGAACCTTAAATGGTAGAAATCCGGCTGCTTTAACTGAGGATGACATAAAAACAGCACCAAAAGTACTGAAGGAACACTTAGAAAAAGAAAATATAGTATTTCAACCCAATATTGGGCCACAAACAGATTTTTTAGCCTCTCCGGAACGTGATGTTCTGTATGGAGGTGCAGCAGGCGGTGGAAAATCATATGCTCTACTAGCTGATTTACTTAGGTACGCTCATTTACCCGACCACAGGGCTTTGTTAATTAGACGAACTCTCGATGAATTAACAGAGTTAATTGATAAAAGCAAGCAATTATATCCTAAAGCATTTCCGGGAGCAGTATTTAAGGAATCAAAATCCATGTGGATATTTCCTAGTGGAGCTACCGCTTGGTTTTCTTATCTAGATAGAGACAAGGATGTTACAAGATATCAAGGACAAGCTTTTAATTGGATAGGTATAGATGAAATAACACACTATCCTACTCCTTATGTTTGGGAGTACTTACGTTCACGATTAAGAACGACAAATGAAGAAGTAAAGCCTTATATGAGGTGTACAGCCAATCCCGGCGGTGTAGGTGGATGGTGGGTAAAGAAAATGTATATTGACCCTGCTCCTCCACATGAAACATTTGCAGCTAGGGATATAGATTCAGGCGATATTTATAGATGGCCTGAACAACATGAGAAAGCAGGACAACCTCTTTTTCAACGAAAGTTTATACCTGCTAGATTAACAGATAATCCTTACTTGATGCGGGATGGTCAATACGAAGCGATGCTTCGTTCCTTACCGGACGTAGAAAGAAAAAGATTACTCGATGGTGATTGGGAAGTTGCGGAAGGTGCAGCTTTTCCGGAATTTATGCGTTCTACTCATGTAGTAGAACCATTTGAAGTTCCTATAGGATGGCAACGAATGCGTTCTGGTGATTACGGATACGCCTCTCCATCTTGTATATTATGGGGTTGTATAGATTTTGATGGTAATATCTATATTTATCGTGAGTTGTACAATTCGGGATATACAGGTGATGTATTAGCTCGTCTTATACTAGAGATGGAAAGAAATGACCCTGAGATGTTTTTATCTGTACTCGATACAAGTTGTTGGAATAAAACAGGACTAGGCCCAAGCATAGCAGAAACTATGTTTAGGAATGGTGCTCGTTGGATTCCGGCTGACAGGGATAGGGTATCAGGAAAAGTGGAAGTTCATAGGCGATTAGCGATGAACCCATTAACAGCAGAACCAAGATTAAAAATATTTAGTACGTGTACAAATCTAATACGAACTTTAGCTAGTATACCGACTTCCAAAACTAATCCAGAGGATGTAGATACAAAAGCGGATGACCATGCTTATGACGCATTACGATACATGATTATGACACGACAATCTAACCAACCAACACTTAATACTGCACTTAATAAAATAAAAAATAAAGTACAGTATGAACCAAGTGATTCAGTTTTTGGGTATTAGGTAATATTCAAAGAAAATAAGTAAATACATAAAAAGGAGAAAACTATGCCACAGAATGATTATAACTATGGTAAAGCTTATATTTGGAAACAAGATAAGGAAAAATGGAATAGGGCTGATGCTCCACTAACTCGTGAAAAGAAAGATTTTGACGCTCATGGTGGAACAGGACAACCTAAACAATTTATTCAAGCTGTTCCAACTAAAAAAAGTGAAAAACTAAGTTCTAAAATTATGAATGCAGATAAAGAAAAACCGTTAAACGGTAATAGCAACGATTAATTATAAAGGAAAATATGGCGGATATTAAGCAAGGAACAGACCAAGCTTCAACTATGCCATCAGAAGAACTACCCGGAATTATTGGGTATGTAACAAATAAGTATACAGAATCAAAAACTTCTCGTCAAACACATGAAGCTAGATGGTTACGTGCTTATAAAAATTACAGAGGTGTCTATGATAGCACCACTCAATTTCGTGATAGTGAAAAAAGCAAAGTCTTTATTAAGATAACAAAAACAAAAACACTGGCTGCTTATGGTCAGATTGTTGATGTTTTATTTGCTAATAAAAAATTTCCGATAACAGTTGAACCTACACCTGTACCAGAAGGTATAGCAGAATACGCACACCAAGCAGTACCGGGTGAAGAACAACTACAATCTCCGTTTGGGTATAAAGGTGATGGTAAAGAATTACCTCCGGGTGCTACCGAAGCTATTGCTCCTATGGATAAATTAGGTGGATTAAAGAATAAATATACCGGTGCTACTATTTTAGAAGGAGCAGGAAGATTACCTAATCAACCACAAATATCTCCGGCTAAAGAAACTGCATTACGTATGGAAAAAGTTATTCACGACCAGTTATTAGATAATAACGCTGTTAATACTTTACGTCATTCTATATTTGAATCTGTTTTATTAGGTACAGGAATTGTTAAAGGCCCATTAAATTACAATAAAACTGTTCATAAATGGACAGAAGATAAAACTTATATTCCTTATGATAAACTAATTCCTAAAATTGAAGCAGTATCATGTTGGGATTTTTTTCCTGACCCTGCGGCTACAAGTCTAGGAGATTGTGATTATGTAATACAACGACATAAATTTACTCGCTCCCAGTTGCGTGACTTAAAAAATATGCCTTTTTTTGATGAAGAAGCAATTGAAAGTTGTTTGGCTATGGGTGGTAATTACAATACAGAATATTATGAAGATATTATTCAAACTTATGACAAGCAAAACTATGGGGAGGGAGTAACTTCTGATAGATTTGAAGTGTTAGAATACTGGGGTGTTTTAGATAAAAGTCTGTTGGAACAAGTTGGTGCTGATATACCTTCCGATATGGAAGAAATTTCAGAAATGCAAGTTAATGTTTGGGTTTCTAATACACAAATTTTACGAATAGCGATAAATCCATTTACACCACAACGCATACCTTATCAAGCTTTACCTTATGAAATAAATCCTTATCAATTATTTGGTGTAGGCGTTCCTGAAAATATGGAGGATGCACAATTACTTATGAATGGACACGTTCGTATGGCTATTGATAACTTGGCACTGGCGGGTAATTTAGTTTTTGACGTGGATGAAGCATCACTGGTACCGGGACAGAATATGGATATATTTCCCGGAAAGATTTTTAGAAGACAATCAGGTGTAACAGGAACAGCTATCAATGGATTAAAGTTTCCTAATACGGCACCAGAAAATTTACAGATGTACTTACAAGCTAGACAACTAGCTGATGAAGAAACAGGAATACCTTCTGTTATGCATGGTCAAACAGGCGTATCAGGAACAGGAAGAACAGCATCAGGATTATCTATGTTACTGAGTGGAGCAAATCTCTCCATAAAGACAGTGATGAAAAATATAGACGATTATCTATTAAAACCATTAGGTGAATCTATGTTTCAATGGAATATGCAATTTAATACAGATAATCCAGAAATAATAGGAGATTTAGAAATTAAACCTAGAGGAGTGGCTAGTGTAATGCAGAAAGAAGTTAGGTCACAAAGACTAACAGCATTACTACAAACCGTTGCTAACCCTATGTTAGCACCATTCATTAAGATACCTAATCTAATTAGAGAATTAGCTATAGCACAGGATATAGACCCTGAATCACTAGTGAATGACATGAACGATGCAGCAATATTTGCTGAAATGTTGAAAGGATTAAATGCAGCACAGCAGCAAGAAGGTACTGGAGAAACTCAAGCCCCTAGTCAACAGCAACCAATGGGAGGTTCTCAAGGAGTACCTACAAATGGAAGTGGGCAAGACCCATCGGGCGTTGGTAATGGCACAATCGGAACAGGAAATGTTCCGCAATCAGGGGAGAGCAATTTTACTGGGTCAGCTCCTTAAATTAAGAGATAATGTTAACGCAGTAGAAAAGGAAATAAAGGAATAAAATGTTACCAGAAAATCAAAATGATGTACCAAATATTAATCTAATAAATAGTGATATTGCGACATCTACTAAGTTATTAGACCCTATTTATGATATGAAGCCTAATATAGAAGGATTAGACTCTCCAACTGGTAAGGAAGAGGATACTACAACTAAAAAACGATTCCAAAGTACAGTTTCTTCTTCGGCTGTAGCTGATGTATCAGACGTTTATGCTGAACAGATGAGAGCTTTAACAAGTGACCCTGCGTATAGAATAACTCCTTTTCAAGATTCAGATGCAGTTGGAATTGTAGGTGCTGACAGTGACTATTTTAGTACAGGAGCTAATCTAAAATCTCAACAAAGTTATGCTTCTCAATTTGATAATGTAAATGGGGATAATATAGATTCTTATTATACTACTAATAAAAAAATTGGTACTACTACAGGTAATGTATTTAAAGCCGTAGAAGGATTTGGTAAATCCATAGAAGGATTTCAAGAACAAGTAAAAGAAGCAGGAATGTCTCCACTATTTACTGCTGCAATGGGGGCAAGTATCCCGGCAACAGTTTTAGCAAGTGCTGCAAGTTGGATAGGATTAGGATTAAAACAAGAAAAAGACAAGAATAACTTTTTAAAGGAGTTTGGTGAAAAAGGTTTTAGTCAAGAATTATTAGGTAAAAGTTATCCTTATGCAGGAAAAGCAAATAAAACTGGACAACAATTTTTAGAACATATTCTATACAATAGTAATAATCCCGGATATGCATTAAAGTATAATGCTTATGGGGGTAAAAAAGGTTTTAAAGGTAATCATATAGATGCTTTAGCAAAATTTATGAATGATTCAATGGACAATAATATTATACCTGAAAGTAATATATTGAATATGTCTGCTAATAGGTATAATACTCAAGGTGGTAGTAATGCGTATATGACTACTACGGCTGCTCAAAAAGCTTTAGAAGGTAAAGGATGGCAAGTAAAAGGTCGTGTAGCAATATCCCCCGATGGTACACAGTACTTAGACGGTAAAGTTTGGGCCGGAAAAGATGTTAGTGGTATAATTAAAAAGAAATATGGTTTTGTAAATACATTAGAACCCGATGTTGTAAAAAAAGACACTTCAGTAATAAAATCTAAAACTGAACCTGTGATAACTCAACAATCAATACTTGAAGGTTTAAGAAAAGAAAAAATAGATAAGCAAAAAGCACAAGCATCTGAAAAGAAAGATTATGAAAAGCCATCTCCTCAAGGTGGTGGTGGACAAGATGCTAGTACATGGCAACCAACACCTAGTGTTACTCCACAGGCTACTCCAAGTTATGAATATGATGCTAGTGGTAGAAAAGGATATTCTTTTGGCTTACAAGCAGGTGGCCCAGTACCAATAGGTAATCCTATGGGACAACAACAGGAACAGCAACCTATTCAAGACGCAGGAAACTTAGAACTTGTTCAAGAGCAAGGAAAAGACCAGTCAGGCGTGGCCGATGATGTAAAACGACAATTAAATGAAGGTGACTTTGTAATTAACGCACCGGCTCGTGAAATGGCAGGACACGGTGATATAGAAAAAATGGTTATGAAAGCTATAACAGAATTACAACGTAAAGGTGTTAAACTTGATTTTGGACAAAAAGCGGAAGACCCTAATTCAATTGTTCAGGCTTTAGTTAGTAATAAGGAATTAATAATACCGAAAATTATAGCTGAGCAAATAGGATATGACCGTTTAGAGAAGATAAACAACCGTGGAAAACAGCGAGTTGATGAAATAGAAAAAGAAAAAGCACAACAAGAAAAAGGATTTGTACAACTAAATCCACAAGGACAGTCACCTCAACCCGTACAGATGGGAGGAGTAGTAACTCTGGAAGAAAATAAGAATCAACCTATAGCGGTACCAAGAGAAAGTTTTGCTACAATGAGTTCGGTAGGAAAGAAATTGCTGTCTCCTTTATCCCCTGAACAAGCGGATAAGGAACTGACAGAACTATCTAAACCTTCTCAAAGTTTTGAAGGATTTGTTAAACCTATTAAGATGAACGAAGGAGGAAAACTTGAATTTACTGATGAGGAGTTTGATGCCTTAATTATGAGAGAAAGTTCTGGTGACCCTAAATCAAAAGGTGACATAAAGACAGGTGATACAGCAGTAGGATTAACTCAAATTAGAGGTTTAGCATTAGAAGACGTAAATAAAGAATTAGGAACTAATTATTCAAAAGATGATTTATTAAATGACCCAGAAATAAGTAAATTAGTAGGTAAAACATATCTTAATCAACAGTTAAAAAGATTTGGTGATAAAAAACTTGCATTGGCTGCATATAACTATGGGCCAACAAATGTAGAAGAACTTACACAAGGAAGTATGTTAAATTATCATAAATTACCATCTGAGGTAAAATCTTATGTAAGTTTTATTCTTGATAAAACTATACCAGAAATAAAACCTAAACCAATAATTCCTACAATAAAACCCAAGCCCCAACAAACGGGGATGATGGCAGTAAACTAACAAGTTTCCTGACGTAACACTCAGGATTAGTACAAGGCTACTTATGCACAAGGCATAACCCCGGTGTACTCAACAACCAAGAATCGGCTACTCACAGTAATGTGACCCCGAAGGAGGCAATTATGGCTCAAGCGAAAGCGAAAGAAGCTGAAATACAAGAAAAAGAAAACGTGGCTGAAGAAAACGTGGCTACTCCCTACCAAAATCCTTATCGCAAGGATGATTACAAAGAGGTAGATGACCCCCGTAAAACTGCAGAGGACACTGAAAAAGCTACTCCTCGAGATGCAGGTTTCATAACAAAAGACGAAACACAGCCAACCCACGACTTTAAGAAAAGATACGATGACCTAAAAGCTCACTACGATAGAAAGATTAATGAATCTAGACAGAAGGAGGAAGAGCTTGAAGCGAAACTTAGACTAGCTCAAAAAAATAAGACAATGGCAAACTATAAACCGCCAAAGTCTGATGATGAATTGAAACAGTTTAAGGATAAGTATCCGGATGTATATGATGTGGTAGAGACAATTTCTCAAAGGCAAGCTGTACAGCAAACAGAATCTTTGCAAGAAGAAGTTAAAACACTTCGGAAACGTGAAGAGGACTTAGTTGTACAAAGTGCATATAGGGAATTGGTTAATGCTCATGAGGATTTTAATGAAATTAAAGATTCCTCTGAATTTTTAGAATGGTTGGATAAACAACCTTCATCAATTTCGGATGGTGTCGTTAAAAATAATAAGGATTCAAAATGGGCAATTCGTGTTCTAGACTTGTACAAAGCAGATAGCGGTTTAAGCAAAGGCAAACCCAAATCAGCTACTGGTGCGGCAGCAAGCGTGACAAAGACTAAAGCTAAGTCTGTAAATATTGATGCTAACTCCGGTAAACGTATTTGGAAGGCTTCTGAGGTTCAACGATTGAAATCTTGGGAGTACGAAAAAGTTGAGAAAGATATTGATTTGGCCGTTAAAGAGGGCCGATTTGATAACGAAGCTTAATTTTTTCTAAAACCTTAACTTAGAAACTCAAGGAGGCTAACAATGGCGATTAGTGCGTCAGGCGGTTACGCCAATTTACCGGCAGGTAATTGGTTACCGGCAGTATATAGCCAAAAAGTTTTAAAATATTTTCGCAGAACTTCGGTTGCTGA
>Ga0114910_1001234_pt1 | contig 12285 bp, 15 predicted proteins | sample MalvireepMed_908_FD_83500 | JGI IMG/M metagenome (GOLD analysis project Ga0114910, IMG submission 83500) | Marine viral communities from the Global Malaspina Expedition - Malaspina viral metaG DeepMed_908 | ecosystem: Environmental > Aquatic > Marine > Oceanic | place: Mediterranean Sea...
GCACCACTGCCCTGCCCGTGCCGTGGCCGATGCCGGTAAAGGCCAGCGAGCCGTGCAGGCTGACCTTGATCTGGTCGATTTTGGCGCCGGCCGGACGCGGCCAGTCGGGGCCGGCAATCTCGTCGAGGAAGCGCACGGCAGCCGACATTGGCCCCATCGTATGGGAACTCGAAGGGCCAACGCCGATCTTGAAGACATCAAAAACTGAAAGAAACATGGTTCGCGGCAGCTCCGGTGAGAACGACCACCTTACATGCGGGTCCTGCCCTCGCCCGTCAATCCTCCGACGTGCGATGCCGCTTCGACGACAGCTCACCGGGTAAGCCCGGTTGAAGGGCAAAAAAAAGCAGCGCCGACCGGTGGGTCAGGCGCTGCTCTTGTCAGATCAAACGTTCGCTCAGATGCCGCCGAAAAGGTAGGCCAGCGCGAGAATTCCCGAAAAACCGATCACTGCGCGGGCGGTAATGCCCCAGCAGGACTTCTGTACGGTCTCTTCCATGATCACTCCGGTTTTTGAAACTGTGTATCAGGCCGCGCGGTCCAGGTGGACGCGCTCGGCGCAGGAAGGGGTGTTTAACGAGATGGCAATCTTTTCGCAACTGCAAAAAAGGCAATTCTGTGGCCGGTTTTTCATATCAGCTCCCTCGTTTGCGCATGGCTTCATATCAAATCAATAGGTTACCTCGAAATCACAGAATCCGGACACCCGATCTCGCCCACACTTTGGCCATGGACATGAAGATTTTATTAAAATCCAATGCTCTCACGGAGGCTTTGCGTTCAACCCCGCTTCATGTCAAAACGACGTCATGACAAATTATGATTATATGGCGGTCGCCTGGTTCGCGCTGTCCTGGTTCATCTTCTCGCTGGCGTCCAACAACCACCTGCCGATCAGGCGGGTGAGCCTGACCACGGCCATGAACCAGCACCGCAAGCGCTGGATGCTGGTGGCGGCACGGCGCGATCTGCGCATGATCGACACCGCCATCATGGCAGGCTTGCAGAACGGCACGGCATTCTTCGCCTCGACCACGATCTTTGCCATCGGTGGATGTTTCGCATTGCTCGGGGCTACCGAGCGCGTGCTGGCGATTGCCGATGACCTGCCGATCACGCTGGTCGCGGATCCGGTCGCTTTCGAACTCAAGGTGTTCGGACTGATCGGCATTTTTGCCTATTCATTCTTCAAGTTCGGCTGGTCCTACCGGCTGTTCAACTATGCATCGATCCTGTTCGGCGCGATCCCGATGAAGGCCGACCTGCCGGATGACCAGGTAGAACTTGACGCAGCAGCCAACCGGGCAGCCTCGCTCAATGTGCTTGCTGGACGGCATTTCAATGCCGGCCTGAGGGCGATTTTCCTGTCGATAGGATATCTCGGCTGGTTTGCAGGTCCATTTGTGCTTATGGCGACAACCACGCTGGTGATCCTGGTGCTGCTCCGGCGCCAGTTCTTCTCCAATGCCCGCGATGCGATCCTCAAGGACACCATTATTCCGTGACCCAGCCCAAAGACCATTCCCCCGAGGTGTTGCGCAAGGCGATTCTCGACCTGCTCAACAAATTGCAGCCGCGCAAGAGCATTTCTCCGACCGAAGCCGCGCGATCGCTAACGGGTTCCGATGAGCGGCAATGGAGCCGGTTGATGAAACCGCTGCGCTCTGTCGCAGTGGAGATGGCGCAGAACGGCGAAATTGTAATTCTGCGAAAGGGCAAGCCGGCGGATCCCTCAGCCTTCCGCGGTGTCTACCGACTGGCCCTTGTTTCAGGCAATGACGCCGGTTCAGCCTCCGCATGAATCCGGTCAGCCAGGCGCTACGGGAACCGACGCGTCTCGACGTTGGCCTGATGATCATCACGTCCCTGATGCTGGCGTCGGGATTTATCGCCATTCGCATCGCGGTTCCGGAGACCGGTCCTATCTGGCTTGCGGCCATCCGGGTCGGCATCGGATTTGCCGTCCTGCTTCCCTACGCGATCTGGCGTGGCATGACCTGGCCTGCGCGCCCTGTCGAGTGGGTACTCGTGATCGGCATGGCCTTGTTGAATGTGGTGGTGCCGTTCATTCTGGTTGCCTGGGCCGGCAAGACCGTCGAAGGCAGCGTTCTGGCCCTGCTGATGGGCACCGGGCCGTTTCTGGCCCTTATCGGCAGTCATCTGATGACCGATGACGACCGAATGACGCCACGCAAACTGTTGTCGGTGATTCTGGGCTTTTCCGGTATCGTCGTGCTGCTTGGACCGAGCATCTTCAGCGAACTTGCCGGTGGGCCGCTGCTCGGCAAGCTCGCAGCTTTGGGAGCATCGCTGTGTTATGTGTGCGCAGGATTGCTGATCCGGCGGATAAACATGCCACCGGTGCGGCTCGCCACGCTTGCCCTGGCAATAGGTTCGGCGGCGCTGTTTCCTCTGGCTCTTCTCACCGACGGGCTTCCAACCCAGGCCTATTCCGCTTCGGCGATCGGATCGCTGATCTTTCTCGGTCTGTTTCCCACCGGCATTGCCTACATCCTGCGCTTCTCCTTGATCCGGGCAATCGGATACACGCGGTTTTCGCTGTCCATCAATCTGGTCCCCGTATTTGGCGTGGCATTGGGGGTGGCCATTCTGGGTGAACCGCTGTCGATCAACCTGGTTGCGGCGCTGGGGCTGGTGCTGGCTGGTCTGTATGTGAGCAGCAGGGGCAGGAAGCCGCAGCCGGATCCGGTTTGATCCTCTGTGCCATATCAAGCGGGTATGACGTTCCGGTTGCTGATGCAGGAAGGGAATTCGTTTGCCCCGGACAGGGACCGCAACGCGTTCCGCATGGCTGTGCACGCGAAGCAGACATGATCGTCATTGGGTTGGCGCGCCTTATCCCTCCGAGGACGTTTCCGGCGGGTCGGGACATGGAATAGAATACCGAATCGGCGGCACCGCCCGATGGGTCAGATGGAGCGACAAGTTTGAGTGATATTGCCGGCAACCCGCCATCGTCTTCAAGTGCGTCCGGGCGCATCCACCTGCTCGATCTGGCCAGAGGATTGGCACTGTTCGCCATGGCGAGCTACCATTTTTCCTGGGACCTGGAGTTTTTCGGCTACCTTGAGCCTGGCACCAGCACGCAAGGTTTTCTCAAGGCCTATGCAAGGACAATCGCCGGAAGTTTTCTGTTTCTGGCCGGGGTCAGTCTTGTGCTGGCGCATGGCAGACGGTTTCGCCCGGATGCCTTTCTCAAGCGAATTGCCATGGTCGCGGGCGCTGCCGGGCTGATCAGTCTGGCGACCTATTTCGCCATGCCGGACAGCTTTATCTATTTCGGAATCCTGCATGCGATCGCCGTATCGAGCCTGATCGGGATCGCCTTCCTGCGGGTGCCGGCTCTGCTGACGGTTCTGGCGGGCATTTTGTGCCTGGCAGCGCCGCAGCTCTACCAGAATGAGGTCTTCAACCATGCCTGGTTGTCCTGGATCGGTCTGTTCACCGTTCCGCCCCGGTCCAATGACTTCGTGCCACTGATGCCCTGGCTCGGGCCTTTCCTGATCGGGATGGGGGTTACCCGCTTTGCTGTCTCGCAAGGTCTGGCCGGCCGTCTTGCGGCACTGTCGGCCAGCGGTACTGCCCTTGCCCGGGCCACACGATTTTGCGGACGCCACAGTCTGGCCTTTTATCTGCTGCATCAACCTATATTGCTGTCACTGGTTTGGGCTGTGTCGCAGATCACCCCGGCCCCGCCGGTTGATCCGATACCGGGCTTTGTCTCGGAGTGCAGAACCGGTTGCGCGGCCAACAACAGCGCGCTGTTCTGCGAACAGTTTTGCAGCTGTGTCACTGACGAATTGCTTTCACAAGAACTTTTTCAGCCCTTCATTGCGGGCGAGATCACACAGGATACAGATGCCCGCATTCCCGCTATTGCCGATCAATGCACTGCAAGGTTCAGATAGCCCGGACCTGGAGCAACACGGCATTATTGCCGGTCCCGAGCTCGATGGGCGGCCAGACCCATGAACAGCTACCGGGACAAACCCAATCGCATTCCTTGGCCACCCCTGCTGCTGGTCACATTTACGCTGGTTGCTATCGTGGCGCACCGCTTCGTCCCGCTGCCGCTGGAGTTTGGCGGCACAAGGCCGCTCGGAATCCTATTGATCACTGCTGCCATCGGTGTCGATCTGTGGGCAATGAAGACCCTGCATGAAGCGCGCACTACGGTCCTGCCCAATCGCGGATCCAACCATCTTGTCGCCCGCGGCCCGTTTGGCTTCAGCCGAAACCCGATCTATATCGCAAACATGGTGCTGCTGGTCGGCATGGGATGTCTGTCGATGAACGCCTGGTTTTTGCTGCTGGCGCCGCTCGACGGCATCCTGACCCATTTTCTTGCTGTCAGGCGCGAAGAAACCCACCTGCTGGCCAGGTTCGGATACCAGTTCGAAGCCTATTGCCGCAAAGTAAGGCGCTGGATCTGACGAGACGGGTTGCTGCGCCACCAGCATCATCTCATTGTCTTGCAGAGACCTGTGTTCATCCCGTTGAATGCGCGGCAGAGCAGGTCAGGTGTTGACGCCGATTTCAGCAAGCCGTGTCAGGCACGATTCCTCGATGTGATCGAGCTCGACAAGCGTTTCATCGATATCCTTGCGTTTCTGGCGCAGGTCTTCGCGCTTTTCCTCAACCTTTCGCATCAGCAACCGCAATTGACCGGCCTCGCCCGGAGGGTCCTTGTAGACCTGTATGATTTCGCGGATTTCCGCTATGGTAAAGCCGATGCGGCGCCCGCGCAGAACCTCCTGGATCAGCCTGCGATCTGTCGACCGGAACAGCCGGGTCCGCCCGCGGCGCTCAGGGTGGATCAGGCCTTCATCTTCATAAAAGCGCAATGTCCGTGTCGATATCCCAAACTCGCGGGTCAACTCGGTGATAGTGTAGTACTTGTCCAAAACAGAACGATCCTGAAATCTCTTATGACGTCTTACCTTTACGTATAAGTCAAAATCACCATCGTGACCACCGCGCTGCGGTGACAAATCACCCGAGGGACAACCACCATCCGGCCAGACCGAGAAAAGCGAAGAAGCCCACAACATCGGTAACCGTGGTCACGAAAACCGCCGATGCAATGGCCGGATCGGCACCGACCTTGTCCAGAAACAATGGCAGCAGGATGCCAGCGAGCGCCGCTGCCAGCATGTTCACCACCATCGCCGCGGCAATAATACCGCCGAGTCCGGGACTTGAAAACCATCCGCCGGCAACCACTCCGATGATGACGGCAAACAGAAAGCCATTGATTAGGCCAACCGCCGCCTCACGCCTGATGATCCGGCCGGCGTTGTAGATGTCGAGGTCGCGGGTGGCCAAAGCACGCACGGTCACGGTCATGGTCTGGGTACCGGCATTCCCACCCATCGAGGCGACAATCGGCATCAGCACCGCCAAAGCCACCATCTGCTCGATGGTGGCATCAAACAGGCTGATCACGGCCGACGCCAGGATCGCCGTGCCGAGATTGATCAGCAACCAGCTGAAGCGCGACCGGACGGTCGACAGGATGCTGTCGGAGAGTTCTTCGTCGCCCACACCGCCCAGCCGCTTGATGTCTTCCTCGGCTTCTTCATGAATGACGTCGACCACGTCATCAATGGTCAGAACGCCGACGAGGCGCCCGTTCTCGTCAACCACAGCGGCGGAGAGAAGGTCATACTGTTCAAACAGTTGCGCGGCTTCCTCCTGGTCCATTTCGGCATCGATGCGATAGCGCGTCTCATCCATCACCTCCTCGATGCGAACCAGCCGCTTGGTACGCAATATCTTGTCGAGCGCCACAGCACCTACAAGCTTGAAGGTCGGATCGATGACGAAGATCTGGCTGAAACTCTCAGGCAAATCCTCCTCGTCGCGCATGTAGTCGATGGTTTGCCCGACCGTCCAGAATGGCGGCACGGCGACAAACTCGGTCTGCATGCGGCGGCCGGCGGTGTCTTCGGGGTAGTCCAGAGAGCGGCGCAGCCTGACCCGTTCGGTAAAGGGCAAGGCGGCCAGAATCTCTTTCTGGTCCTCTTCGTCCAGGTCTTCGAGAATGTAGACGGCGTCATCGGAATCAAGGTCACCAAGGGCTTCGGCGATCCGGGCATTCGGCAGCGCCTCGATGATGTCGAGACGGATGGCCTCATCGACCTCGGTCAGGGCAGCAAAATCGAAATCATCCCCGAGCAGTGCAACCAGAGCATGGCGCTGCGCCGCGCTGATCGACTCCAGAAGGTCACCAAGTTCGGATTCATGCAGACGCACCACATGCTCGCGCAGAAACAGCACGTCACGGTCCGCGATGGCCGCCCCGACTGCCGTCAGATAGTCCTGCCGGATGGAGCCGTCATCACCATATATATCGTCATTACCCATCGCTTCCGAGGACGGGTAGGACGCAGAGATGTCTTCATCGCGGTCAGCGGGTTCGGTCATGGACAGGGCTCGCGGGCAGGTTTTTGTCGGCCGATGACGGGACAACGGGTTTCAGTGGGGTGACGGCGGCACCATAGTGTCTTTGCTTGGCGCGACCAAATCGAATCGACACAGGCGGTGCAGGAATAACCATCTAATTCAAGCGGCATCTAAAGCACAGTTGTATTTAACTGTGGAAACATTGCCAAGGCCAGACCGGGATGAATTGCTACCGCCGCCACCGCATGCAAATCTCTTATTGACCAAGCATCAGAGAAAAATTGGCTGGAGCCCTTACAGGATTTCAGAGCGGTTTATCTATGTGACGGATCTCGGGGCAGGCAACTGCGGCTCGAAAACCAACATGTGAGCAGCCACCTGGCTTGCTTCATATACTTGCCTGAACATGTAGAACTGGACACTTCGGTGCGAATCATGAATTTTCATACCAACTGTTGCTGTAAAAAAGTATTTTCAACGTGTGATCTGAGTGCTTCAAACAACTCCTGTCAGGATAATTGCAAATGACAGTTTCACTCCGCCTCGCAAACCTTAAAAAAATGCATGATGCCAAGGTGTCCGACGTTGTTCGACTGGCGAAAGACGCCAACACCCCTACCCGGCAAAAGCAAGTGATCTACGGCTGCCTGAACAATATGTGCCAGCTGTCCGCTATCCTGTACGGCGAAATATCGGCCGAACCCGGCAATTATGACTTGCTCGAGAAAGCGGCCAAACTGGATGATGAACTCGTTCAGTTGCGCAGTTATGTTGGAAGCCATATTTCGCTTCGTGTTCATACGGCCGCTTAAAACGGCCTGTCTTACACGAACCTCACCCTGCATCTGATGCTGAAGACAGGCACGTCTTCATTCAGCCGGGAAGATCGCCGACAAAAACAGCCCGGAAATCATTGACATTGGTGCCTGTGGGTCCGGTCACGAACAATTCGCCGATTGCATTGAAAGCCGACCATGCGTCATTGGACGCCAGGCAGACCAGCGGATCAATGCCCTGCGCCCGCATCTGGGCAGCCGAGGCAGCGCCGGCAAAGGCTCCGGCATTGTCTTGCGAACCGTCGATGCCATCTGTATCGGCGGAAAGCGCTGTGATACCATCAATGCCGTCAATGGCCGCGGCAAGCGACAGCAGGAATTCGGTGTTGCGACCTCCCTTGCCCTTGCCCCGCAGCGTGACTGTGGTCTCCCCTCCCGACAGAATAACCACCGGTTTGCTGAACGGCCGATCGCGACTTGCCACTTCCCGCGCGATGGCGGCATGCACCAGCCCGACGTCACGGGCCTCGCCCTCAATGGCGTCCGACAGGATTGCGGCACCGACCCCGGCATTGCGGGCCATTTGTGCGGCGGCTTCGAGAGATAATCCGGCTGACGCAATAACGCGGACTTCGTTGCGTGCAAAAACCGGATCTTCGGGACGCGGAGGCAGGTCTCTGCCTCTGTCAAAATGCTGAAGGATCTTTTCGGGAAGCGCAATGTTGTGGGCAGCAATCATCGAACGGACATCGGCCATTGTCAGCGCGTCCGGCACGGTCGGACCTGACGCCACCTGGCAGGGATCATCGCCGGGAACGTCGGAAACGACCAGCGACACCACCCTGGCGGGCCAGGCGGCAGCGGCGAGCCGCCCGCCCTTGATGAGGCTTGCGTGTTTCCTGATCGCGTTCATCACGCCGATCGGGGCTCCCGATGCGAGCAGCACCTGATTGAGTTCCTGTTCATCGGCAAGCGTCAAGCCGTCCGGCGGTGCCGGCAGCAGCGCCGAGCCGCCACCGCAGATGAGCGCCACCACCAAATCATCTTCTGTCAGCCCGGAAACTGCTTCAAACAGCGCTTTTGTCGCTGCCAGTCCGGCCTCATCGGGCACCGGGTGACTGGCTTCAAGAACCTTGATGGTTTTGCACGGCGATGCGTAACCGTAGCGGGTGACGACTGTTCCAGACAGCGGAGCGTCCCACAGGTCTTCGAACGCAGCGGCAAGCTGCGCTGCTCCCTTTCCGGCCCCGATGACCACCGTTTTTCCCGCCGGTTTTTCTGGCAACGCCTCACTTAGCGCGCGCTTCGGATCAGCGCGCTCCACAGCAGCATGAAACAACCGGCTCAGGAACTCTTTCTTGCGGGGGTCAATCACGTCTCGTTACCGTCCTTTGTTGCCCATCCGATTTGGGCCATCATGTGAGCCGCATTGAAAGGACTCTCTCCGCCCGGGCACGTCGCACCCGAGAGCCTATTTCTGACAGCTTGGCCCGCGAAGTCAAACCACTTGCCAGCCCCTATACACTGTCTTGCCACCGCTTGGGCGGAGGTCCTGACGAATACGACCGGACGAAGTTGCCTCGAGGCACGTGTCCTTGCGCCTGTCCGAAAACTCCCCGACTTGCCTGACATCCTGCCTGCTCGATTTTGCCTTGGAACAAATGTGGCGTTTGTGCGTTGGAATGATGAAGGCGGCGGCACCACTGCTCCGCCAGAGCGGTGTTTGCCGCCCGTTTCCGGTATCTGTTTCACACAGGCACCAGGAGGCGGCGCCAGGCGCGTTATTCAAGGAGCATAACAATGGGTATCGAAGTCGGCGGCCTGCTGGGCCTTATTCTTCTCATCGCCGTGGTTTGGGCGATCTACAACATCTTTCAGTCTTCCGCCTCCACCGGCGCAAAGGCATTATGGACCGTATTGATCATCGTGCTGCCGGTCATCGGCCTGATCATCTGGTTTCTCGCTGGCCCGAAGGGCAACACCCGGACTGCATAGCGGCTAGCTAGTGGAAACGGACAATCCTCTTTCATTGGGTTTCCGGAATTCACGACATAGACCACCTATTTTATCACAGCGCGCCGGGATCTGACCTCCCGGCGCGCTGTCTTTGTTTTATGGGGCGGAATATTGACCACACGGGCCGACGTTAACCTGGCAGTCGATCAGTGGGACTTGCTCGTATTTGGATGCGCACGGCGCAGCATCAAAAAACCGTGTCAGCCAAAATCAAGTGGCGGACACGGTTATCTTTATCAGCGAGGCTGAAGGGTTATCAGCGTCCTCAGGGCAATGGCTCAGGACAACACCAATAACCGCAGGCTTCGAGGGCCTGCCCGAGCATATGCCTAACGGCCTGGGAAGGCCTTGTTGACTAATGGACGCGAGGTTTCATCGGGGCCATAATCTCCCTCACCCTCAATCGTGAGAAGCTCCTGCAGTTTGGAACGTGCCCGATTGACGCGGCTCTTGATGGTCCCGACCGCCACACCTGCGATATCGGCAGCCTCTTCATAGGAAAAGCCGGACGCGCCGATCAAAACGATCGCTTCACGCTGATCATCGGGCAACGTATTGAGAGCCGTTTTGAAATCAGCCAGATCAAGCTTGCCGTACTGCTCGGGATGGGTGGCAAGGCTTCCGGCGAAGACACCGTCGGGATCGGGAAGCTCCCGGCCCTTGCGACGCATCTGACTGTAAAATTCGTTCCGCAATATGGTGAAGAGCCAGGCGCGCATGCTGGTGCCGGGCTGGAAACTTTCCTGTTTGCCCCAGGCCTTCATGACGGTTTCCTGACAAGATCGTCGGCCTTGTCGTGACGGCGAGCCAGCGAAACTGCAAACGCACGCAGGCTCGGCAAAACCGCGAGCATCTCGCGCTTGAAGGAGAACGGCGTCGATTCTGCCGTTGGAATTGCTTCGGGTGTACCCATGTTAATTTGCACCATTGGAGCCACCGGAGCGTTCGGCTTCATCCAGCTTTTCAAGAAGGCTCAGGAGGTTGTCCGGAATTGGCTCCTCCTCAACCGACGTGTAGTATTGCTTCAACTGCGAAGCGATCGCGTCGGTCAAACCGAGATCGGATCGCCGCGCTCCCTTTGAAGTTGCGCCTTTGTCTTCTCGATCAATCATGCCCTTGCCAGCCCTTTCAGAATGCACACATATTACCGACAATGTTCCAGTTGAAAAAAAGTTCCAAGTGTTGGGAACTTTTTTTTGGTTCGTGCGTTTTGAGATCGTTGCCACGTTGAGTGGACTACAAAGGGGTACCTAATGACGACACTGTCCATGCGCATCGCGCCGCACCTTCCATATCTCCGCCGCTTCTCGCGTGCGGTTACCGGATCGCAGACTTCCGGCGACGCTTATGTAGCCGCGACGCTCGAAGCCCTGATTGCTGATCTCAGCATCTTTCCCAAAACTGCTGATGACAGGGTTTCGCTGTATCGGCTGTTCTCACAACTCTTCGATACGCTTTCGGTTCCCATACCGGACACCCAAACGCCTTTCGGTTGGGAAAGGCGAGCCGCCAACAATCTCGAAGCTGTGACACCGCAAGCACGCAAAGCCTTCCTGCTGGTCTCGGTCGAAGGCTTCAACCCTTCCCAGGCTGCCGAAATTCTCGATGTCGACGAGGCCGACTTCAGCAAGCTTCTTGAGACCGCCTCGATGGAAATCTCAAAGCAGGTGGCCACCGACATCATGATCATTGAAGACGAGCCGCTGATCGCCATGGATATCGAGGACATGGTCGAAACACTTGGCCACAGGGTGACCGGCGTGGCCAGAACACACAGTGAAGCGATAGAGCTTTACAAAAGGACCAAGCCGAAAATGGTTCTCGCCGACATTCAGCTGGCTGACGGCAGTTCTGGTATCGATGCGGTCAACGATATCCTGAAAGACGAAATCCTGCCGGTGATTTTCATCACCGCATTCCCTGAAAGGCTGCTGACAGGCGAAAAGCCCGAGCCGGCATTTCTTGTGACCAAGCCGTTCAACCCGGATATGGTCAAAGCGCTGATCAGCCAGGCGCTGTTTTTCAATACAGCGGGTGAAAAACTGGAGATGACCGGAACCAACTAGACTACCGGACGTTGTAGCAGCATCGGACAAGAAGGAGTTTTTCCATGCTGTATTACGGTCTCGTATTCCTCGTCGTCGCCATTATCGCAGGTATTCTGGGCTTCGGCGGTATCGCCGGTGCATCCGCCGGTGTCGCTCAGGTGCTGTTCTTCCTGTTCCTGGCGTTCCTGGTGATTTCGCTGATCATGAATTTTGTCAGGAAAGTCTGACTCTTATAAAGACCGGCTATTTATGAGTGCTCGAGGTGCCGGATTTTAAATTCGGCACCTTGTTGCGTAAGTTACAAGACGATCAAGCGGATGAATAACCCACCATGACCACAACATCTGTTAACGAATCTGACCGGCTGAGATTCGTGTTGGCAGGCTTGCGGAGCGCAGGCGTGTCGATGATGTATCAGGATGTCAGTCTGGTTATCCGGTTTGCCGCCAATCTTCCGGAGACATGGCCACTTGGCCCGTTGCTTGAGGGTGGTACCGATGAAATCGTATTCACACCGCAACATGCTGCCAAGGTCATTCAAGCCAAGCATCGCGTCATCGAAACAGGTGAAGCGACGAAGCTTGAAATTCATCGCGATGTTGACCAGGAACGGCATTGGTACATGCTCAACATCGAACCCGATCTGAACGCCGACGGTAAAGTCATCGGCATATTCACAACGATCATCGATATTGACGATCTCAAATACCGGGAAACGGTTCTCAAGACACTTTTGCGCGAACTCAGCCACCGCTCGAAAAACCTTTTGGCAATCATCCAATCAGTCGCATCGCAGACCGCGCGCCATTCACAGGGGCTTGAAGATTTTCTGCTGGCATTCCGCAACCGTGTGCAATCCATGGCCCAATCGCAAGACCTCGTCACGGCATCGGATTGGCGGGGAGCGGAACTCTTCGCCCTGACAAAATCGCAATTGCAGCCTCTGATCGGGGATCTCCCCTCAGGTTTCTCGTTGAAAGGGGAAGATGCCTATCTGTTCCCGAATGCTGCCCTGCACC
>Ga0114910_1001237_pt1 | contig 12274 bp, 12 predicted proteins | sample MalvireepMed_908_FD_83500 | JGI IMG/M metagenome (GOLD analysis project Ga0114910, IMG submission 83500) | Marine viral communities from the Global Malaspina Expedition - Malaspina viral metaG DeepMed_908 | ecosystem: Environmental > Aquatic > Marine > Oceanic | place: Mediterranean Sea...
GGCGACTACAAGCCCAGCCTCGAACTCGCGCTCGCCATCGCCCAGCATTTTGGCGTTGCGGTGGAACATGTATTCTCGTTCGATCCGTTTCCCTCGCTATCGCAGCAGCTGAAGGGAGAGGGTCGATGAGCTACAAGGGTGACATCATCGCGCGGAGCGGAGAGCGGCTGAACGACTGGGCATGGTCGGGGCGGCTTTCCCCCCGATTGGTCATCGCGATCGCCACGGTCTGGCTCTTGATCGTCTGGACCTTCGGCATCCTGATCGCGGTCTACGATGTCGACTTCGATATGGTTTTGCCGCTTACTTTCCTCATGCCAGGCAACGTCCTCGGAACGCTCTTTTTGGGCCGCCGGCAAGGCGAGCCTCCAGCGGACGAATGGCAGCGTGCACGGCGCGACAAGGCCTTCATGTGGGGCGGAAACCTGACGCTCGGCCTGATCGTCCTGTGGCTCGCGTTGACCATGGGGTTCGCGCAGACACCAGGGTTCTGGCAGCCGGAGACGCAGGGCGACTGGATGGCGGCCTTCCTGCTGGTCGTGACCACCTGGTTGAGCCTGACCCTGATTGCGGCGGCCTGGCTGACGCCATCCTACGCCGCCGATCTCGACGAAGACGACTGAACGCGAAGGGCCGTAACTATGCCGTATCTGGGGAACCCCAACCACCAGCGGATGGACCGCGTTGCCAGAACGCTGACCGGCCGCCAGGTCCATACCGGACGGATCGGCCCGAAAGCGCTGATAGTCAGCGCGCTGATCTTCATGGCGGTCGGCATCGGCGGCCTGTGGCTGATGGTGGCGGGCAGCGATCTGGGTGCCAGCGTGATCTATAGCGCCGCGATCGGCACGCTCGCCCTCAAACTCACGGGCGACTGGCGGTCACGCCGCCACGATCCCCTCGATGAGCGGGAGCGGGCGATCTACTGGAAGGCCAACGCGGTCGGCACGGGGCTTCCCCTGATCGGCGTGGCGATCTGGCTGCTGCTGCTGAGCGGTTTCGCCGATGCGGGCCTGTGGTGGCCCAGCCGGGATTTCGAATTTAGTGGACTGGCCTTTTTCCTGCTCGCCGCGATGCTTCAACTCGCGATGATCGTGATCGGATTGTCGACGCCATCCTACGCTGCGGACATCGACGAAGACGACTGACGGTTGGCATAGGGCCTCCCCACAGCCATATCGCGCCTTCACCCGATCAGGAGCGCGATCCCATGGCGAAAACTCAATACGACTACGACCTCTTCACCATCGGTGCGGGGTCCGGCGGAGTTCGCGCCAGCCGCGTGTCCGCCGCGCATGGTGCGAAGGTCGCCATCGCCGAGGAGCACCGGGTCGGCGGCACCTGCGTGATCCGCGGCTGCGTGCCCAAGAAGATGCTCGTCTACGGTGCGCAGTTCGCCGAGGATCTGGAAGACTGCCAGCGCTTCGGCTGGGACGTCGGCGAACGGACGTTCGACTGGATCAAGTTGCGCGACAACGTGCTCGACGATGTGACCCGGATCGAAGGGGCCTATACCGACACGCTCGAAAGCCACGACGTCGAGATCTTCAAGGAGCGCGCCGAGATCACCGGCCCGCACGAAATCACGCTGGCCAGCGGGCGGACCGTGACCGCCAAGCATATCCTGATCGCCACCGGCGCGCGCCCGCGCATGCCCGAATGCCAGGGTGCCGAACACGCGATCTCCTCCAACGAAGCCTTCCATCTGGACGCGCTGCCCAAGAAGATCATCATCGCGGGCGGCGGCTATATCGCCAATGAGTTCGCAGGCGTTTTCAACGAGCTGGGGTGCGATGTTCACATCGTCAACCGGGGCGACCGCCTGCTGCGCAGCTATGACGAGGCGGTGCGTGACCGGCTGCTGCAGATCAGCACCACGAAGGGCATCAAGTTCCGCTTCAACACCACCTTCGAATATATCAAGCCGTGCGACGAAGGCGGCTATTTCGTGAAACTGTCCGACTGCGAAGAGGAGAAGGCCGACCTCGTGATGTTCGCCGTGGGCCGCATCCCCAACACCGAAGGCCTCGGCCTCGACAAGGCAGGTGTCGAGCTGGGCGATGGCGGCGAGATCAAGGTCGACCGGTTCAGCAAGACCAATGTCGATCACATCTATGCCGTGGGCGACGTGACCGATCGCGTCCAGCTCACCCCCGTGGCGATCCGCGAGGGCCAGGCCTTTGCCGATACCGTGTTCGGCGGCGGCGATCCGGTCGCGGTCGATCACGGCTGCATTCCCAGCGCGGTCTTCAGCCATCCCCCCATCGCTGCGGTCGGCATGACCGAAGGCGAGGCGAAGGAGAAGCTGGGCAGCGTGAAGGTTTATCTGTCCGATTTCCGCCCGATGAAAAACGTGCTCGCCGGCCGCAACGAACGCAGCCTGATGAAGCTGGTATGCGACGGCGACAGCGGAAAGATCGTCGGCATCCACATGATCGCGCCCGAAGCGCCCGAAATGATGCAGGCCGCCGCCATCGCGGTGAAGGCCGGCCTGACCAAGGCCGATTTCGACGCGACCGTGGCGATCCACCCGACCATGGCGGAAGAGCTTGTGCTGATGCGCTGACGTGGGTTCAGCGCGCGGCAAGGCATTCGGGTGAAGAATCGCGCAATGCGTATCGTTGTCGCCTCCCTTGCCGTCCTCGCCGCCTGTTCTCCACTCTCCGGAGAAAACCAGGCGGCGGGGCCCGCCGAGCCCGAAGAGCAGCGGAGCTACGCCACGCAGGTTGACGCGCCGGCTCCCGACTATGCCAAGCTGGCGCAGGCGGCGCATTACGGAGGCGAGGGCTACGTCCGGCGTGATGCGACTGCACCGCCTCCGGCAAACGCGCGAGACATCGGCCAGACCTGGTTCGACCGGCTCGAAGCCGAGCACGCGCTTCTGGGTGCCGGATACGATGGCAAGGGCTCCGACGGTGCGGTCACCAGCATCGATGTCGGAATGACCGAAAATCGGTTCACACAATGGGCCAGAGAAAACGGCTGGACGGTCCCCAAGCATATCGCGTGGAGCTTTGTGCCCGCGATGAACCTGCCTGCCGTCTCCGATACCGCGAAGCCGGGCATACGCTTCTGGCCCGCATCCTCGGCGCGCACGGGCGCGCAGAACGAAGCACTGCTGTTCGGCAAGGTCGAACTTCGCGATGGTTGTTTCTGGGCCACGCAGGGCGACGGCGACGCCGACCAGCTGGCGTTCTTCCATGCCGAAATCGGGCTCGATATCGATCCCGAGGGTTTTTACATTCTCAGGGATCGCGTCGGCGGGCAGACGCTGGCTCGTCTGGGCGAGCCGATGAACTGGGGCGGGCCGCCCACCGCCTACATCGGCCCTGAGACGACCAGAGCCTTGCGCGAGGCGTGCGGCGATGCGCCGGTACTGGTCGTCGGCTCGCCGGAAAGCCGCGAACGCTTCGCCACCAGATACCCGCATGTCCGCGATCCGGCACCGGCGCGGCCTCCGTCCACCGATTGACCGTCACGGCTTAGCTGTGCAACGCATCCCGCGAAAGTTTTCAGAGGGATGCCGAATGTCAGCCAATATTGCCGAGATGGAACGTCGCCGCGAGGCTGCCCGGATGGGTGGCGGCCAGAAGCGGATCGATGCGCAGCATGCCAAGGGCAAGCTGACCGCGCGCGAGCGGCTCGATGTGCTGCTCGACGAAGGCAGTTTCGAAGAGCTCGACACCTACGTCGTCCACGACTGCACCGATTTCGGCATGGAAGACCAGCAGATCATGGGTGACGGCGTCGTCACCGGATCGGGCACGATCAATGGCCGGCTGGTCTATGTCTTCAGCCAGGATTTCACCGTCTTCGGCGGATCGCTGTCGAAGCGCCATGCGGAGAAGATCTGCAAGGTGATGGACACCGCGATGAAGGTCGGCGCGCCGGTGATCGGCCTTAATGATTCAGGCGGTGCGCGCATTCAGGAAGGCGTGGCCTCGCTCGGCGGCTATGCCGAGGTGTTCCAGCGCAACGTGCTTGCCAGCGGCGTCATCCCGCAGATCAGCGTCATCATGGGGCCATGCGCGGGCGGCGCGGTTTACAGCCCGGCGATGACCGACTTCATCTTCATGGTGAAGGACAGCTCCTACATGTTCGTCACCGGGCCCGAGGTGGTGAAGACGGTCACCAACGAAGTCGTCACGCAGGAAGAGCTGGGCGGCGCGATCACCCACACCACCAAGACATCCGTGGCCGACGATGCGTTCGAGAACGACATCGAAACGCTGATGGCCACGCGCCGCTTCTTCGACTTCCTCCCGCTGTCGAACCGCGAGCCGGTGCCCGACATGCCGAGCAACGATCCGTGGGACCGGGTGGAAGAAAGCCTCGACACGCTGATCCCCGACAATGCGAACCAGCCCTACGACATGCACGAGGTCATTGCGAAGGTGCTGGACGACGGCGATTTCTTCGAGATCCAGCCCAAGCATGCGGGCAACATCATCTGCGGCTTCGGCCGCGTAGAGGGCCGCACCGTGGGCGTGGTCGCCAACCAGCCGCTGGTGCTGGCGGGCGTGCTCGACATCAACTCGTCCAAGAAAGCCGCGCGTTTCGTGCGCTTCTGCGATGCCTTCGACATCCCGATCCTGACCTTCGTCGACGTGCCCGGCTTCCTGCCCGGCACCAGCCAGGAGCTGGGCGGCATCATCAAGCACGGCGCGAAGCTGCTGTTCGCCTATGCCGAGGCGACCGTGCCCAAGATCACCGTCATCACCCGCAAGGCCTATGGCGGCGCGTATGACGTGATGGCGTCCAAGCACCTGCGCGGCGATTTGAACTACGCCTGGCCCACCGCCGAAATCGCGGTGATGGGCGCAAAGGGCGCGGTGGAGATCATCTTCCGCCAGGACCGCGACGATCCCGACAAGATCGCCGAGAAGACGAAGGAATACGAAGCCCGCTTCGCCAACCCCTTCGTCGCCGCCTCACGCGGCTATATCGACGAGGTTATCTACCCGCGCTCGACCCGGCGGCGGATTGCGCTGGGCCTGCGCAAGCTGCGCGGCAAGGAGCTGAGCAACCCGTGGAAGAAACACGATAATATTCCATTGTGAGGTGACGTATGCCAGGTAATCTTCAGCTACCGAAAGAGTCGTTGCCATTTTTGATCAAGATTTTCGGGCCTCTCGCGGAAGGCGGCGAATATGTAAGCGACCAGATAAGATACTTTCGCTGGAAATCATCGGTAAAGATGATGAACAAGGCAAAAATCTTTGCTGAAGAAAATGGGCTTAAAAACCAAGAGGTTCCCTTTAAGATTTTGGTTCCTCTTATTGAGAAGTCGTCGCTAGAGGATGAGGATAGCCCGCTTATAGATGTATGGGCAAAGTTGCTCGCAACGGCTTCGCACGATCCTGAGGCAGTAGAGTCGGTATTCGTTAACCTTCTCTCTCAGCTCACATATAGCGAAGTTCAACTAATCGATAACCTAGCTGATGAAGAATATTTGGGTGAGGTAAGTGAACTAATATCATCCTTTCGAGATGAGAATCCTGTGTCTTATGATAAAAATCGAAATTCAGCTATTTCAGGCGCTGCGACTGTTTTGAATAGTGCGACTCGCAGTGCGATGGCGCAAAACTTCCAGTCGGCGCTGATTAAGCGAGAAAATTTAGACGACGGCCAATCATACTCTGATTTCGTCGAAGAATTTTTGCAGGAGCACTGCTATGAGCAAAAATTTGGGGTAATAGTTGAAGCCTTGAATCACACACCAGTGGGAAAATGGAAAAACGGTGTCTATGCAGCAAATCCGCTCTGCATAACGGATGGAATTTCGATAGCAATGCTTTTGTCTTTGGGGTTGATGAACAGATTCGAGCAAACCTACCCTGTAGCGTCACACGGCCTCTCTATTTCAACTCTTTCTTTGTCGCCGCTAGGTCTCAAGTTTGTGGCATCATGCCGAGGAATGAACCTTCTTGAAGGATGTTCGCAATGAAACTCGGCCGTCTCAACCATATCGGCGTCGCAACGCCTTCGATCGCGGACAGCGTCGCCTACTACCGCGACACGATGGGCGCGGTGCAGATTACCGAGCCATTCGACCTGCCCGAGCAGGGCGTGAAGGTCTGCTTCGTCGATACGCCCGACAGCGCGGGCGAAGTCGGCAAAGGCACGCAGATCGAGCTGATCGAGCCTTTTGACGAAAGCTCCCCCATCAACGGCTTCCTCGCCAAGAACCCCGCCGGGGGCCAGCACCATGTCTGCTACGAAGTGGAGGACATCGAGCAGGCGCGCGCGTGGTTCGAAGGGAAGGGCAAGCGCATCCTCGGCCCCACGCGCATCGGCGCGCATGGCACGCCGATCTTCTTCCTCCACCCAAAGGACATGATGGGCCAGCTGACCGAGATTATGGAAACGCCGAAGCATTAAGCCCTCTCCCCATGTGGGGAGAGGGTTGGGAGAGGGGAGTGCGACGCAGCGAACTCGGTACGCCCCTCTCCAAGCTTCGCTAGGCCGCTTTGAGACCAAGCTTTGCTATCCTCTCCCCACACGGGGAGAGGGTTAACGAGAGGAACCCGAAATGCTGTTCTACGATAGCCCCAATCCCGCGCCCAATCCGCGTCGGGTGCGCATCTTCGCTGCCGAGAAGGGCATCAACCTCCCCAGCAAGGAAGTTTCCATCCCGCAGCGCGAGCAGAAGGCGCCCGAATACCTCGCCAAGAACCCGCGCGGCCAGACGCCGATCCTCGAATTGGACGATGGCACGGTGATTGCCGAGAGCGTGGCGATCATGCGCTATCTCGAGGCGCTGCATCCCGAACCGCCGCTCTTCGGCACCACGCCGCTCGAAATCGCGACAATCGAGATGTGGTGCCGCCGGGTCGAGATGATCCTGATGCCGCCGGTCGCCGCCGTGTGGGTCCACACGCATCCCTTCACCGCCGCGCTGCCCGGCCGCAACAGCGAGTGGGGCGAGGCGAACCGGCAGCGTGTTGCGTGGGCGCTGGAGTTCTTCGACCAATCGCTTGCGCAGAACGACCATCTCGCGGGCGCGGACTATACGGCTGCCGATATCCTGCTGCTGACGACGGTCGATTTCGCGAAGTTCATCGGGCTGGAAACCACCGACGGGTTCGAGCATCTCTCGGCATGGCACCGACGCGTGTCTGAGCGAGAGAGCGCCAGGGCCTGATTGGCAAGGCGGGGGCCGGTCGCTAAGGCGGGCGCATCGCTCGCGGGGCGAACAGTCCCGCTCGTCCTGAGCTTGTCGAAGGACCGCCCTTTCTTCTAGCGCGGGCCCACGGAATGAGGACGGTCCTTCGACAGGCTCAGAGTGAGCGGTCTGGGGCGACACGCTAACGGAACTGATATGACCGACAAACCAACCCCCGCAGACTGGCAGGCCAAGGCGACCAAGGAAGTCAAAGGCCCCGAAAATTTCGAAGCCCTCACCTGGCACACGCTGGAGGGCTTCGATGTGAAGCCGCTCTACACCGCAGAGGATACCGAAGGTCTCGACCCGGGCCTGCCCGGTTTCGAGCCGTTCACGCGCGGGCCCTATGCCAGCATGTATACCGGCCGCCCGTGGACCATCCGCCAGTATGCGGGCTTCTCCACCGCCGAGGAATCGAACGCCTTCTACCGCCGCAACCTTGCCGCGGGGCAAAAGGGGCTGAGCGTCGCCTTCGACCTCGCCACGCACCGTGGCTATGACAGCGATCACCCGCGCGTGGTCGGCGATGTCGGCAAGGCGGGCGTCGCGATCGACACCGTGGCGGACATGCAGATCCTGTTCGACCAGATCCCGCTCGACACGATGAGCGTCAGCATGACGATGAACGGCGCGGTGATCCCCGTGCTGGCGTTCTACATCGTCGCGGCGGAACGTAGCGGCGTCAGCCAGGACAAGCTTTCCGGGACCATCCAGAACGACATCCTCAAGGAGTTCATGGTCCGCAACACCTATATCTACCCGCCCGAGCCGAGCATGCGGATCGTGAGCGATATCATCGCCTACACATCCGACCACATGCCGCGCTTCAACAGCATTTCCATCAGCGGCTATCACATGCACGAAGCGGGCGCGACGGCGGTGCAGGAGCTCGCCTTCACCATCGCCGACGGCAAGGAATATGCCAGACGAGCGATGGATACGGGCCTCGATATCGACGCCTTCGCTCCGAGGCTCAGCTTCTTCTGGGGCATCGGGATGAACTTCTTCATGGAGATCGCCAAGATGCGCGCGGCGCGTGCTTTGTGGCACGATGTGATGACCGATCTGGGCGCGCAGAACCCCAAGTCCAAGATGCTGCGCACGCACTGCCAGACCTCGGGCGTGAGCTTGCAGGAGCAGGACCCCTACAACAACGTCATCCGCACCACGATCGAGGCGATGGCGGCGGTGCTCGGCGGTACCCAGTCGCTCCACACCAATGCGCTGGATGAAGCGATCGCGCTGCCGACCGACTTCTCCGCCCGTATCGCGCGCAACACGCAGCTGGTGCTGGAGGAAGAGACCGGCATCACCAATGTCGCCGATCCGCTGGGCGGCTCCTATTATGTCGAGGCGCTGACCGCGAAGCTGGTCGAGGAAGCCAAGAAGATCATCGACGAGGTCGATGCGGCGGGCGGGATGACCAAGTTCGTCGCCACGGGCGAGCCCAAGCGGCGGATCGAACAGGCGGCTGCCGAGAAGCAGACCAATGTCGACCGGGGCGAGACGGTGATCGTCGGCGTGAACAAGTACCGGCGCGAGACCGAGGACGAGATCGACACGCTCGACATCGACAACCACAAGGTCCGCCAGTCGCAGATCGCGCGGCTGGAGAAGGTGCGTTCGGATCGTGACGAGATCGCCTGCCAGGCCGCGCTCGACGCGCTGGCACGCGGTGCGGCGCAGACCGGAGGCAACCTTCTGGAACTGGCGGTCGAGGCGGCTCGTCACGATGCGACGCTGGGCGAGATTTCCAGCGCGATGGAAGACGTCTTCGGGCGCTACGACACCAAGCCGACCCCGGTGAAGGGCGTCTATTCGAAGGCCTATGCTGCGGATAATCGCTACCAGCAGGTCGTCCAGGGCGTCGACGCGGTCGAGCAGCGGCTGGGGCGCAAGCCCAAGATCATGGTTGCCAAGATGGGCCAGGACGGGCACGATCGCGGCGCGAATGTGGTCGCCAGCGCCTTTGCCGACATGGGTTTCGAGGTCGTCTCCGGCCCGCTGTTCCAGACCCCGCAGGAAACGTTGGAGATGGCGCTGGCCGAGGGTGTGGATGCAATCGGCGCGTCTTCGTTGGCGGCAGGCCACAAGACGCTGATCCCCGAGCTGATCCGCCTGCTGAAAGACGCAGGCCGCGCCGACATCAAGGTGACCGCCGGCGGCGTGATCCCGCAGAGCGACTACCAGTTCCTGCGCGATGCAGGCGTGCAGGGCATCTACGGCCCAGGCAGCAACGTGGTCGAATGCGCGGCGGATATGCTGCGGCTGTTGGGCCACAATATGCCGCCTGCGGATGATGAGATCGACAAGGCGGCGGAGTGAGCTTCCTCCCTCTCGTCACCCCGGACTTGATCCGGGGTCCAGCTTCTTCCTTTGTGACTTTCAGAGGGGAGCTGGCCCCCCCCTCCGCGGGGGTGACGAGGTAGGGGTGGTAACGGCATGATCTTCTCGAACCTGAAGAATCTCATCAAGGGCGTGCTCTTGGCAATGCTCAATTTGCCGTTGCTCTTCCTCTGGTTTTCCGACGTCGAGATTGTCTGGAAAATTTGCGGCACAATAGCGCTGCTCGCCGTCTTCTTCGGGATCGGCATGATGGTCTCGCTCTTCCAATCAGACCGTCGGTCTAAAGGTTGCGGTATTGACCAGATCCTTCAGCCCTGACCCCTTCGAACAGAAACAAATCTCCAACCCCCCCCATCAAACGGAGCCCCCCGATGACCGAACTCCACCCCGAAACGCTCGCCGTCCACGCCGGGTGCGAGCCCGATCCGACTACGAATGCGCGCATTACGCCGATCTACCAGACGGCGAGCTATGTGTTCGACAGCCCCGAACACGCGGCCAACCTGTTCTCGCTGTCGGAATTCGGGAACATCTATTCGCGGATCATGAACCCGACCAATGACGCGCTGGAGAAGAAGATCACGGCGCTGGAAGGCGGCGTGGGCGCGCTGGCCGTCGCGTCGGGCCATGCCGCGCAGCTGATCGCGTTTCACACGCTGATGGAGCCGGGCTGCAACATCGTCGCGGCGAAGAAGCTGTATGGCGGGTCGCTCAACCAGATGGGCGAGGCGTTCCTCAAATTCGGGTGGGAAACGCGCTTCGTCGATGCCGACGATCCCGAGAACGTGCGCGCCGCGATGGATGACAAGACGCGCTGCGTCTTCATCGAAAGCCTCGCCAATCCGGGCGGCGTGGTCAGCGATATTGCCGCGATTGCCGACATCGCCCACGCGGGCGGCGTGCCGCTGATCGTGGACAACACCATGGCCAGCCCTGCGCTGTGCAAGCCGTTCGATTTCGGCGCGGATATCGTCACCCATTCGACCACCAAGTTCCTCAACGGCCACGGCAATGCGGTCGGCGGTGTGATCGTCGATATTGGCAGGTTCGACTGGAAGGCGCAGGGCGACAAGTTCGCCTCGCTCACCAAGCCGAACGGGTCGTACCACGGCGCGGTGCTGGTCGATGCGCTGGAGCCGGTCGGCCCGATCGCCTTCATCATCGCCTGCCGCGTGCTCGGCCTGCGCGATCTCGGCCCGGCGCTCGCGCCGATGAATGCCTTCCTCGCGCTGACCGGCATGGAAACGCTGCACCTGCGGATGGAGCGGCATTGCGAGAATGCGCGCGATCTGGCCGAATGGCTCAAGGGGCACGAGAAGGTGGCCTGGGTATCCTACGCCGGACTGCCCGACAGCGATTACTACAAGCTGGCGAACAAATACCTCGGCGGGCGCGGCGGCGCGGTGTTCACCTTCGGGCTGAAAGGCGGATATGACGCGGGGACGGCGCTCGTCTCCAACGTGAAGCTGTTCAGCCACCTCGCCAATATCGGTGACACCCGCTCACTCATCATCCACCCCGCCTCGACCACGCACAGCCAGCTCGGCGAAACCGAGCTGATCGCGGCGGGCGCGGGGCCGGATGTGGTCCGCGTATCGGTCGGCATCGAGAATATCGAGGATATCAAGGCCGACCTCGAGCAGGCACTGGCCGAAGTGAGGTGACAACCCACTGACAGAGAGGACAGGCATGATGACCGAGATTGCGCAAACCGTCGGAAAAGCAGGGATCTTGCTATTCACACTAGGACTTCTGATCGGTTTCGTATTAGCCAAATTGCGCAATCCCCGCTTGGGATTGTCGGCGCATTTGACCGCCGTTCAGACCGGCGCGATGCTCGTTGCCGTCTCTTTGTTCTGGCAATATCTGGGTATGCCCGAAAACTGGGCCGTGCTTATCGCATGGTCGATCATCGGATCGTCCTATGTGCTCACGGCTGGCATCCTGATTTCGGGAGCACTCGGTGCGAGCCGGGCCTTGCCGATTGCGGGGGCAGGTCATTCTGCCTCGAAATTGCGCGAAAACCTCGTTAGCGCAATGATATACAGCAGCTCGTCGATCATGGCTCTGGCTTGGGTGGCGATCTGCTGGTTCATTTTCGTCTAAGCTTACGGAAAACTGCTCGTCTGATGACCCAAATTCGCACCGACTGGACCCGCGAGGAGATCGCGGCCCTCTTCGATCTACCCTTCACCGAGCTGCTGTTCCAGGCGGCGAGCGTTCATCGTGAGAACCATCCGCCCGAACAGGTCCAGCTGTGCACGCTGCTCAGCATCAAGACCGGCGGGTGCCCGGAGGATTGCGGCTATTGCTCGCAGTCGGTGAAGGCCGATAGCGGCGTTGCGGCGACCAAGCTGATGGATGTGCGCGCGGTGCTGCAAACCGCGGCGCAGGCGAAGGATGCCGGCAGCCAGCGCTTCTGCATGGGTGCCGCGTGGCGCAACCCCAAGGACCGCGACATGCCCGCGATTATCGAGATCGTGAAGGGCGTGCGCGAGATGGGTCTGGAGACCTGCATGACGCTCGGCATGCTGACGCCACAACAGGCGGACATGCTGAAAGAGGCGGGCCTCGATTACTACAACCACAATGTCGACACCGGGCCGGAATATTACGAGCGGGTGATCTCGACCCGCAATTATCAGGACCGGCTCGATACGTTGCAGAACGTGCGCGATGCGGGGATCAACGTGTGTTCCGGCGGGATCGTGGGGATGGGAGAAACGCGCGAGGATCGCGTCGGCTTCGTCCACACGCTCGCCA